>LSQX01014845.1_pt1 | contig 14723 bp, 15 predicted proteins | sample 654561 | NCBI WGS metagenome assembly LSQX01 (sample SAMN04489861, study PRJNA283612) | anaerobic digester metagenome | isolation source: 4 biogas reactors fed with cattle manure at either 37C or 55C with and... | place: Denmark: Kongens Lyngby | collected 2014
AAACAGCTGATAATGGATTAGAATGCTATAAATGGTAATTTGACACGAAAATGATAAGAGAACTCGTAAATTTTTCAGAATCGCTCAGTGAGGATTTTAAAGCGTTAGGAAAAACACCCAAAGATGGGCTTCATATTTTATTACAAATAAAAGAAGGTGGGTTGATTAATACGTCTACTGATACGATTCGCTTTGAATACTATAATAAGAAAATGGATGAAATATCTCCGTTTTTAAAAAAATGTCTTCAACTGCAAGAAAATGCTTGGATGCTCGATACAAATAAATGTTTCGATACTATTACACGAGCCATTCATACATGCAGTCCTTTTAGTGTAGCCATTAAAAAAGACAACTTAATTGGAGGTAAAAATTATGAAAAGAGAAAAAAAGAAGGAAAGAATTTAGTTTATGACAGTTTAGAAAACTACTTTGAAAAAACAGATGAGCTTTTAGACGAAAAAGAAGATGAAATCATAAAGAATGTTTCCCAATCTTTTACTTCTTTCTTTATCAACGGATCGTGGCAAATTGTTTTAGATGATATTGAAAATCAAAGGGCTGCACAATATGAGTTGATTCAATCTAAAATAAAAGAGTTTAGAGAAAAACATAAGGAAATAAAAGACAAAGTTGATAAGGCTGTTATTAAAGAAGATATTGAAAACTTAGAACAAAAAGCTTTGGAGTTCCAACCTTTGTCTGATGCTGAATATATAATCTTTTATGTTGATTTAGACATTGAGTTTTACAAAGCAACGCATGGGAAGTATTTAGACGAAAGACTATTTAATACAGCAAAATATAATACTGAACCTGATAAAGATGGAAGTATTTATGGCACAAGCAATTTTATGAATAGTTTTAATGTAAAAATGCCTTTTCTACTGCATCAATCTGCGACTTTTGATATTTCTAACCGCATTTCCAATCAGGATGCTAAGGCTTTATATGAATTAGAGAAAGTATTTCCAAACAAAACACTGCCCAACCCTTTGCCTGTTTTTATTTACCAAAATGAATCTTTTAATAATCAAGTCATCGGATTGTATAAGGAAGGAAAACAAAGGTTTAGAGATATTGTAGAATCACTCTATCAAAATTATGCCGATGATTTTCAAAATTATTATCTGTTAAATTGGTCAAACACAAGAGATGGGATTGTATTTAACGATTTTGATTTCGTGGCAAAATTTGAATATATTCTAAACACAAATGGCAAAATAGAAATTCAAAATCTTTTTCATTTAAAATCTAAGGGAGAGAAAAAAGGCTTAAAATATTATGAACCTATTAAGAATATTTTTCAGCTGGAAGATCAAGTTCTAAAACATCTCATCCAAAATAAATATCTCCGTGTAAACTATTTTTCAGAATTGAAAACCGAGGAATATGAGCGAATGCCAATGACCTATCTCTCATTTAGTAAATATCGCAAAGCCATTTATGATTATGTCTATAAATCAAATCGCAATGCCATTGGAGGAAGGGAATTTAATGAATTGATCTTCAATTCTATCATAGATGATATTAAGAGAGCCAATGAATATGGCGTTAAAGAAAAATTAAACTATTGGTATAGTCTGTATAATTATTTTCATCAAAAAAGTTTTAATATGGCAAGTAAACTAAAAGAATATCAAGATTTTGTTTCCGAAGTGATAGAAGGAAACGCAAACTTAGAAAATGCAAAAGACGAACATTTTGCATTCGCTGCCGGGCAGGTTATTTATTATCTACTTAGTAAAAGCAAATCAGCTGATACAAGCTTTAGGTTAATGGAACCTTATCTTCAAAAAACAAATTGTAAAGCGCTACAAGAAAACATCTCGGAAGATTTTGCCAGATATAAGCACGAAAACTTTTCCAATAACTTTGGCAAAGTAGCCTCTTTTGTATTAAGCTATGAGACAGATCAAAACATGAAAAAGCTACAGCCACAATTATTGTCCGGCTTGTTCGCAAAAAACCAATTATTTAGTGACAAAAGTAACATCGAAAATAAATAAAATTATGAAACAAAATTTTAACAACCGTGTGTATGGATTCGCAATTATTAAATCCATCAATTCAAATTACAATGCAGACTTTTCAGGTCAACCAAGAAAACTTCCCAGCGGAAAGGTTTATGCTACTGACAAAGCATTGAAATATTCCATTAGAAATTATTGGAAAAATGCTTTAGGTGAAAAAGTGTTTTACTTTAAATCATTATCAGATGATATGTCTCCAAGGACTTTAGATGAAACCTATGAATTGCACTTTGGAAAAATGCAAAGTACAGGATCTGAACTTCGAAAGGAGATTTTAAGAAATATCTTAAAAAGATTAGACGTCAAACTATTTGGTGGTACGTATGCAGGAAAAACAAATATATCTGTACACGGTACTTGTCAAATAACTCATGGTTTAAATCGCTTTCCAGAGGATATTATTTATTCTGAACAAATAATGTCCCCATTCAGAAATCCCGGAGAGAGCAGTAAAGATAGTACAATGACCACTTTGGGAAGTCAATCAAGATTAGAAGAAGGGCATTATGTTCATCATTTTTCTATCAATCCCAAAAACATAGAAGATGATGTAAAGAGAGTTGATGCGGAAGGATTAATTCAAGGAGATATTGATAAGCTAAAAGAAGGATTGAGAAAAGGCGCAAGTTATTATGACAGTGCAGCAAAATCAGGAACTGAGAATGAGTTATTGTTTTGGATTCAATTAAAAGAAGGATCTAAAATGGTAATGCCCTCTTTTATTGAGTTTGTAGATATTAATGAAAAAGGTGTTATTGATCTTGCTAAAGTTGAAGAGTATTTGGCTCAAGAATATATTGCAAATGAAATTGAAACTATGGAGATTTACTATAACAAATCTGTGACTCAAGTAGAAAATATACCAGAATCTGCAGTTTTTGGAACTATTTAAAACACATTGTTTATGAGATTCGTTTCATTCGACATCGAGAGTCATTTCGGTTTTTTTAGAAAACCTGAATCCAACAACACTTTGAATGTATCTTATAATATTATCCATAGACCTGCAGTATTGGGTATTTTAGGTGCTATCATTGGTTTGGAAGGATATAAAGAGAAAGGAAAGTTTCCAGAATACTACGAAAAATTAAATCATATCAAAATCGGAATAAGTCCTCTGAATCACGAACAGGGGAATTACCTTAAGACTCCAATCAAATATTCCAATACGGTAGGATATGCAAATAAAGGAGCAACCTTCCTAACAGAGGAATTGACCTTAATCTCACCAAAATATCGGATTTTTTTATTGTTGGATTCCCAAAATAATGAAGAAGCTCTTTTATTAGAAAATCTACTGTCATTGCAAACTGAGTATATCCCTTATTTTGGAAAAAATGAGTTTACAGCTTGGTGGAGTAATTTTAAAGAGTATGATTATTCTCTTATAGAAACTTCAGAATCTATTGTGGGGAAAATAGAAACACTTTTTGTTCGGAATCAAATCGTTAAAGATCAAATTGAACATTCTGAAGCGGGGTTTTTGGAAATGATGAGTGAAGATGATTATGATGAAATCCCCTTTATGTACTTTGAGCGTTTGCCTGTAGACTTTGATACTGAGCTGATTCAGTACAAAATGGAAGAGATGGTTTACACCAATTATAATATCAAGAATTTAGAAAATCTGCCCAATTTGTTTTATTTGAATGAAGTGAATGCTTATGTCCAACTCATTTAAATCCATATCCTATTTTCTAAATGACTATAAAAAATCATGTTCAATTGGCAAATCTCTTGTCGATTCCGGATTGTATTGGGCGCATACGCCCAATCAACCGGGCGGACTACCTGAAACTTTGGAGAAGCACTTGCAATTGGTGCAAACCTATTTTGAAAAAATTGTCCGGAAACATCATCTTGATCAAATTATAGACAACCTTATTACGGAATACTTAAAAGAAAAAAATCTTCATTCGCAAGAATTGGGCAATTGGATAAAACAATTGTTTGTCCATACCATTCTATACCACGATCACGGGAAAGTGAATGAAAATTTTCAGAAAGCCAGAATGAATAATCCGGCTTTTAAGGAGAAACAAAATTCTGACAATGGAATAGATACACAACACTCCACTCTTAGTTCATTTATTTTTCTCAATCATAAACTTTCTGAGGCTGCAAATGAATTTACAGGGAAAGAACAGCAATGCGCTTTTGTGATAGCCATTTTATTTTCTTATCCAATTTACCGACATCACAGCTTTCATTTAAAAGATGATTATTGGCAGAAAATTATCGACGAAAGTAAGCGATCCGATCAGCTAAAAGTTTACTTGGAGTTGTTTGATAATATAAAAAATAATGACAAGGTCTTTAATTTTATTAAGCAGTTAGAACACGCAAAAAAGAGGAATATATTTAGAGAATATGAAACATCATTTGCTTTGTATCAACTGATTCGTTTGATTTTCTCTCTTTTAACCGCTTCTGATTATCTTGCTACCAATGAATTTTCAAGTGGTTTTCCAATCGATGATTTAGGCACCTTAGATTCTTCTCGAGTTAAAGCTTTGTATGAAAGAGTAACTCAGGATGAGTGGATAGATAAAAATCAAATTAAAAGAAACTTCAACAAAAAGACTTATGACGAACTTTTGTATTTGGATTTAAGTAAAAAACCTAAAGAGAAGAGTGGAGAAAATCTAAACTTACTACGACAACAAATGGCTATAGAAGCCATTCGTAATGTCAGAAAAAACACTGATAAAAATTTATTTTATTTAGAGGCTCCAACCGGTGGCGGGAAAACCAATATTTCAATGTTAATGACCTTAGAGTTATTAAAGGCTAATGAAAATCTTAATAAAGTATTTTACGTTTTTCCATTTACGACTTTAATCGATCAAACATTTAAAAGTTTAAAAGAAACTTTGAACCTATCTGATAAGGAAATTATTGCTCTTCACTCTCGAGTTTCTTATGACACATCCATCAATAACGAAGAAGAAGCAGATGCGGAATATGGAACGGATAGGAAAAACTATATTAATCGATTATTTGTCAACTTTCCTTTTACTCTGCTAAGTCATATTCGATTTTTTAATTTATTAAAATCAAATATCAAGGAAGAAAATTATTTACTTCATCGTTTGGCTAATTCTATTGTAGTAATTGATGAGTTGCAATCCTATAATCCAAATCAATGGGACAAACTGCTCTTTTTCATTAAGAGATATGCTGATTTATATAATATTCGCTTCATATTAATGTCTGCTACATTACCCAAAATAAGCAATCTTGAAATTGAGAATTTAGAAGCCGATGACATTGTTTATCTTTTGCCGAATGCCAAAATGGATTATTTTAATAATGAAAACTTTTCAGGAAGAGTTGATTTTGATTATTCTCTCAGCAACGAAAGAATTTCTTTGAGTTTATTAGCCGAAAAGGTTGTAGAGGAATCTAAAAAATATGCTGAAATAGACAAGAGTGACAGCAAACCTAAAAACAGTGTTTACACAGTGGTGGAATTTATATTTAAAAATCCTGCCACCTTATTTGAAAGGGAAGTGCAAAAAATAAACGATGGTTTTTTTGATGAAATTTTTGTGTTATCCGGAACCATTTTATCGCATAGACGAAAATATATCATCAACTATTTAAAGAATAAAACCAACAGAACCAAAAAAATCCTTCTCATAACCACCCAAGTTGTCGAAGCAGGCGTGGATATTGATATGGATATTGGTTTTAAAGATAGTTCTCTTCTGGATAGCGATGAGCAGTTGGCAGGTAGAATTAATAGAAACGTCAATAAAAGCAATTGTACACTATTCTTATTCAATCATAGTAAAGAAAGCTTTATATACGGAAAGGATTTAAGATATGAATTTACAAAACAATTAAGTCAACGTGAGAAAGAAAACATTTTGAATACTAAAGATTTTGACTTCCTGTATCAAAAAATTATTGACTTTAAAAACAAAAGAAATCAAGATCAAAGTTTTGTTGGTATAGGGGATTATGTCAATAAGATCAAGAGTTTACAGTTTCAAACCGTTTCCAATGAATTTAAACTTATAGAACAAGAAAATTTCAGTTGTTTTATTCCCTTATCTATTCCGATTTATATTAACGGTGAGTTTGGAGGAGAAGTTGAAGAATTTTTTTCACGTAGCGAATTGAAATTCCTGGCAGCTTATAATATATATCCTGATAGTGAGGAAAAGATATCAGGCGAAAAAATCTTTAACCTATATTTAGATCTAATTCATTCTTCAAAAGATTTTATTGCAAAAAAAATAGAATTTAAGCAAATGCAGTCTTTACTATCCAAATATGTTTTTTCTCTTTTTGCATCGAATAAAACACAAACGAAGCTCACTGAATTTATGGATCTTGAAAAAAGTGATTACGGATATTTCTATATGCATCGCTGGGAAGAGTTTTACTCAGAAATAAGTGGCATAAACGAATCTGCTTTCGAGAATATTGAAAATCAATTTTTATAAAATGGCACTAATTAATGCAACTTTAATCAACCTCTATAGAGTATGTCAAAGAGAATGCTGGTTGCATGCCAACGGAATTAACATGGAACACACCTCCGATTTGGTAACCGATGGCAAATTGATTGAAGAGGAGTCGTATTTGCAACGGAGTAATAAATATTCACAAGTTGATTTATTTATTACTTACGGAGGAGTCAACATGGCCGGGAAAATAGATTTTTTTGATACGCGCAATAGGGTAGTGCACGAAACCAAGCGGAGCAACAAGGTGGAAGTGGCCCATATCTGGCAGGTGAAATTTTATTTGTGGTTGTTGCAGTTAAACGAGATAGAAGCAGAAAAAGGAGTGATAGAATACCCAAGACTGCGAGAGAAAGAGACTGTTTTTTTGGAACAATCAGACATTGACTATTTAAAAACCGCAGTAAAGGAAATTCAGGAATTGGTGAAGAGCGAAAACTGCCCCGATGTGATTAATGCAAAAATATGCAAGAGTTGTAGTTATTATGATTTTTGTTATTCCGGCGAGGTATGAAATTAAAACATAAAATTACAATTGAATTAAAACCAAGAAAAATATAAAATAAAATGAAAAAATACATTGTAAAAGGTGACCTATCAGGAATTCAAGATTTTATTTTTGATATTCCTTCTAAGGGTGCTGCAAAGGAATTAAAACGACGGTCGCTCTATGTTGCCGCATTGGCAGAAAAGCTTGAAAAAGAACACGCAAAGTTTTTTGAGCACGATGCTTTTAAAGTAATCTATAATGGAGGAGGTAATTTATTTTACGAAATAGAAACAAGCAAAAATAAGACTGAAATAACAGACTTTTTATTAAACTCAACTACTCCTTATGTCAAAAGAGCTATTTATCCATGTATAAGAGACAGGGAGTATTCTTCATCTTTTCAGCAAGCAATGCAAGATGTTAATAGACAAATGCTACGTGAAAAACAAAAACGATTATTGTTTTTAGAGCCTTTCAAAGAAAGAAATAAAGAAGCGTTACCAGCCTTTAAGAATGGACAAGGAATTAATTACCATTTTCCTAAAAAAGAAAATCAAGAAATTATGGATTTTGATGATATTTCTGAGAAGGGCATAGGAGATAATAAATTAGCAGCTTTAAAAATAGATATCGATCACTTGGGACAAGTTTTTAGAAATAGGTCTGAGAAAGATTATTATATTTTATCAAAAGAACTTGCTTATTTCTTTGATCAGACTTTGCTGGAGATTCTTCAAAGAAATTGGAAAAATCAAATATATGTCGTTTTTTCAGGAGGTGATGACTGCTTCCTAATTGGGAAATGGTCAGCTATTATTGACTTAACTGCACAAATACAAAATGAGTTCAGATTATTTAATGAAACACTTAAAGAAAAAGTTTCATCGTTCCAAAAAGAATTGACCTTTTCAGCAGGAATTAACATTTTTCCACCCAAGTATCCTATGAAACAGATGGCTGATGAAGTAGAAGCATTTCTCTCACAAGCTAAAAATAATGGTAGAAATAGAATTACTATTTTGGGTTATTCATTGACATGGGAAGAGTACGAAATTGTAATAGCTATAAAAAATCAACTAAGTGTTCTTGTTGAAGAAAAAGGTGAATCAAGAGCCTTAATTCAAAGAATTAAATCTTCAAACATAGGTTATGAAGCCTTACAAAAAAGAGCAAAACAAGGACAAATTCAATTGCCAAAAGTATGGAGTTTAAAATACTATTTGAGAAACATCAAAAATGAGAATAAAGAGGAAGTAGAGAAGCTTTTCAATACCTATTCTCAAAGTCTTATAGATGCATTTATGAATAAACAGGAAAGTGTTAATCCAATGATATTTCCTATAGCAGCAAGGTTAACAGAATTATTAATTAAAAATTGAAACTATGTCACATTCAAAAAATCAGCAAAGAGGGCACTCTCGTCCTTTTCATCAATCAAGAAAATCACAGTCCTTTTCAGACTTAGGTGAAAACGTGTATAAAAGCTATTTTAAAGATAGTAACATCTCTATCTTAGAATATCAAGAGGGTAAAAATGCGGATGTTTTCATTCAACAAGTTGAGAAATTTGTGGAGGAGAAAGGAAAACAATTGTCTAGCACTCAACTCCGTAATATTTACGATAAAATATTAAATGCTGACGATCTGATATCATTGAAGATGATTCGTCCACAATTAGCCTATTTAGCTGGACGTGAGAAAAATCATGGTAGTAAAGAACTTTTATCCTTTATAGATATTTTAATCAAAGAAACAACAACTGAATCCATGGAAAACTTTAAGCAATTCATGCAAATGGTTGTTGCATATCATAAATATTACGGAAAAAATTAAAAACCAGAATTATGAAATTAATACATACAAAAAAAATAGAGGGAGTTATCATAGTAGAAACAGGTCTTCATATTGGAGGAGCCAAAAACTCATTAGATATTGGGGGTTTAGACTCACCAGTAATTAAAACACCAAATGGTGTTCCTTATATACCAGGAAGCAGTTTAAAAGGTAAAATTCGTTCTTTGTTGGCACTTAGGGAAGGATGCGCAGATGTAAAAGAAGAACCGGAATTGTTGAAAAAAATGTTTGGCTATACAGGTGATAAAAATGATGATACAACAGCACAAAAAGCTCGTTTAATTTTTCGTGATGCACATTTAAATCGTAATTCATTTAAAGAAGAGTTTGAAAACGCTATTTTGGAAACCCCTTTTACAGAAGGTAAATATGAGAATACAATTGATAGAACAACAGGGAAAGCTGGAGGTGCAGGACCAAGACAAATTGAACGAGTTCCGGTAGGAGCAAAATTTGACTTTGAAGTTATTATCAATATATATGATGAAGATGACATAGAAGCCATGGAAAAAGAACTATTAAAAGGCATAGAAATGCTGGAAAATAATTATTTAGGAGGAAGTGGCACTCGTGGATATGGAAAAGTAAAATTTGAAATAAAATTTTAATCTGAATGAAAAATTATATTTATTATCTCAAAACACCTACTAATGCCCGGTTTCACTTTGGTGAGGTAGCTCGAGAAAGCAGTTTAAGTAGTTCTTCTACTTATGCATATTCAGATACTCTTTGGGGAGCTCTTTTACACAATGCTTTTTTGATGAACAAAGAGAAAGCAGATCAACTTGTAGAAGCTATTGATAAAAATCAAGTAAGTCTATCTTCTGCTTTCTTCTATATTGAACAAAAAGGGGAAAAAGTGCTTTTTTTGCCCAAACCAGTTACTTATAATTTTGTCATCTCTCAATCGCAGGATTTAGATCCCAAAAAAATAAAAAATGTAGAAATGCTCTCAAAAGGAGTATGGGAGTCAGATTATGAGCCTAAAGATTGGTTTGATGAAGAAAAATGTCAACAATTACAAGGAGGTAAGTTTATTTGCTTAAAAGAAGAAGGTGAATTTAACAGTAATCTGAGTGTTTATTCAAAATCAGTGATTCCTAAAAACCCAATATCATATACAGAAAATGAAGATAATGATCAAAAGATATATTATCAAACAGATGTTTTCCTTAATGATAACGAATTGTTTTCTTCCGGTTATTATTTTTTAGTAGAGGATTCTTTGGACAGGGATATATCTGCATTTTTAGAAAAATGTATAGAGAACATAGTCACCTTCGGATTAGGAGGCGATAGAAGTACAGGAGCAGGTCAAATTATCGATATTCAAAAAGAAGAGTTTGAATGGTCCTTGAAAAGCACAAGATATTTTTCAAATCTATCATTATTGATACCTCGAGACAATGATTACAAGGAGGGATATTATAAGATGATGCTTCGTGGTGGGCAAAACACCTGTGAGAAAACAAATCTCTCTTTTGTGCAGTGTATTGCAGATGGTGGTGTTTTTGAGAAGAAAATAAATGGAAAATTAGTGGAAATTGGAACTGAGAAATTAAAAAATGGCGTGCCTTACTTTGCTCCGGTTAACCTTAAAAATTTTGACTTATGAAGACATATAAGATAAAAGCTACCGTTGTAACTCCTGTTTCTATTGGCGATGGAAGTCAATACTCTCCTTACAAAGATTATTTTATCGATAGAGGAAAGGTATGTTATATAGATGAACAAAAAATGGGTGAACTCTTAGCAAAAGATGATGAGTTGATGACAGAATATGTAGAAGGGGTAGCTAATATGGAAGGGAATCGAAGTAAGTTTAATTTAAGAAGTTTTATTCAAAATAGATTGTCTGTAGAATCTGATCTCTTAATTCAAAACGAATTAGATTTCTATGGAAATGTACTATCAAAATTACCTATTAATGGATTCATTAAAACCCCAAACGGTCATCCATATATTCCGGGCAGTAGCATAAAAGGTGCGATAAAAACAGCTTTGGTTTATATGGATTTGGAGAAAACAAGTACAGGGAAAAAATGGAAAGACAACTTCTTCAGAATGTTATCGCAAATAGATTATAATAGACGAGGATATGAAGATTTTTTGCGGAGAAAGCTAGAAAGTCAGCTTAATGAATTAGAGGATATGTTACAAAGGAAGGCTGAAAAGAAAAACAACTTGGGTTTTATTGATAGGCTTACTCTTTCCGATAGTTGCAAAATTGATAAAAAACAACTGGAAGTTATAGATTTAAAACGCACACAAATACCTGTTCGACAAGAAGTGTTAAAAGTTAATGCAAATTTTTATTTCACCATCTCATCTCCAAATGAAGGTTGGGAATCTTTTGGAGAAAAGCTAAATACATTTTCTTTCAATAATTTAAGTGACTATGAAGATAATCGAAAAAAGGTTTTTTCTCAAGTGGACAATGCTTTTGATAACAATCACGCTGAAGTTTTTTTACCATTAGGTTTTGGAAAAGGTGTTTATTTAAATTCAATACTTATGACGCTAAAAGATTATGCATATGACAATCAAATAGAAGCATTGTTCGAGAGTTACTTAAAAGTCCTTTCACCTCGAACGAAAAATGTGAATATCAGCTCTTTCCCAAATACATCCTTTAAAACATATCAAGATGATCTACCGTTAGGGTGGATTAAACTTGAGAAAATTAAATAATTATGGCAAGAAAAGTATTAGTTAGTTTTTTAGGTATCGGTAAATATATTGAATGTGTTTACAGTATAAATGATAGAAATAGTCGGGTAGTCACCTATGTTCAAAATGCAATTGTGGATTTATTGGCTGCTGACTATGATGAATATATTGTATTCTGTACAAAAATGGCATATGAGAAGCATTTTGAAAACCTTGCAAAAGAAAGTAATGTCACATTTAAACCTCAACTCATTCCTGAGGGTTTAAACGAAGAAGAAATATGGCAAATTTTTAAGGTTGTTTTTGAGCAAATAAAAGAGGGTGATGAGGTAATATATGATATTACTCATAGCTTCAGGTCGCTGCCCATGCTGGGAATTACACTTTTACAATATTCAAAGTTTCTTAAGAATATCAGTGTAAATGGTATTTATTATGGTGCATTTGAAAATTTAGGTTTTCCAAGAGAGATTTCAGAGAAATACCCCAATCCAAACGATAGAAAAGTTCCTCTTCTTAATTTAACTGCTTTCTCGTTGTTGCAAGATTGGACTATAGCTGCTAATAATTTTATAAACCTTGGTAATGCTAAAATGATGAAAAAATTGACATTGCAAGGAGTCAACCCAATTTTGGCAGCAACAAAAGGAAAAGATAAAACCGCGCGTAAACTTAGAAATTTAGCAGATGAATTAGCTGAGTTCTCATCCAATTTGAGAGTAAATAGAGGTGCTAATATCATGGATGGTGCCTCTTCAACAAATGCAAAAAACATACTTAATCAGATTGATGACTATGAATTAATTCCTCCTTTTAAACCCATTGTTGATAACATAGAAGAAACCTTAGAGTCTTACTCTGAAAAAGATGTGTTTAATTTATTTAAAGGAGTGGAATGGTGTATTGACAAACAATTAATTCAGGAGGGCATAACGCAATTACAAGAAGGAACAATCACTTTTTTGGCAGTAAAACAAAATTGGGATTATAAGGATAAACCAATCAGAAACTTAATTAGCTCTTATTTATCTGTGCGGTTTCATAAATCAAAGGAAAAATGGACTGACGAACTCGGTGATCCAAATTATCAAAAAAACGTTGAGGCATTAGATAAAATAGAGAATATTAAAAAAATATGTGGTGTCTATAGTGCTATTTCTCAAAAAAGGAATGATATAAATCATGGTGGTTTTTCTAGTAACTCACCTGCAGATGGCTTTGAAAGAGACTTAAAAAATAGCTATGAGAAAATAATAAAATATTTCAAGTTAAACAATGCTTATTAATATTTCTAACCACCCTACAGCTACTTGGTCTAAAAAGCAAATGGAAACAGCTATTTCTCAATTTGGTGCTGTGGTAGATTTTCCGTTTCCTCATATTGATCCTGAAAGTTCAACAGAACAAATAAAGTTATTGGCTCAGCAAATATTTGATAAAGTAACAGTTAACTATGATAAAGATAAAATCACTATTCATCCGATGGGAGAGTTATCATTAGTATACCAATTAGTTATGCTATTTAGAGAAGAGAATATTCCATGCGTAGTTTCAACAACAAAAAGAGAGGTAGAAGAGTTGCCTGATGGTAGTAAAAACTCTCTTTTTCGCTTTGTGAAATTTCGCTCATATTATTGATATCAATGAAAAAATCCTACTATCTATTCAATCCTGGCCGTTTAAGCAGAAAAGACAATACACTCAAGTTTGTTCCGGTTGATGAAGAAGGCAAAGAGGGTACGGCTAAGTATCTTCCCATTGTTGGTATTGGAAATTTGTATTGTTTTGGAGAGTTGGATGCAAACAGTGCGATGTACAATTTTCTAGGCAAAAACAGGGTGTCTGTTCATTTTTTCGATTACTATGAGCATTACACGGGTAGCTTTATGCCAAAGGATTATTTATTGAGTGGCAAGGTGCTTATCGAGCAAACAAAAGCATATACAAGCACAAAGCGACGAATGGAAATTGCCCACAAATTTGTGGAGGGAGCAGCAGCCAATATTTTGCGTAATCTAAAATATTATAACTCAAGAGGAAGAGAACTTTCATTGTATATTGAGCAAATTGAGAAATATGATGAAGATAGGAAAACGGCATACGGTATTGATGAACTAATGGGGTGGGAAGGAAATATCCGGCAAGTATATTACAGTGCTTTTGATGAGATTATTACCGATTTTTCGATGGGTAATCGTGTAAAGCAACCACCTTCTAACGAGATAAATGCTTTGATTTCATTTATAAACATGATGTGTTATACACTTTGCCTTGACCAGATATATCACACACAGCTTAATCCCACAATTAGTTATTTGCACGAGCCGGGATACAGGCGATATTCGCTGGCACTTGATATATCGGAGATATTTAAACCGATTCTTGTTGATAGATTGATATTTAGTTTGCTGAACAAAAAGGTGTTGACAGAACGTGATTTTGATAAAAAATTAAATAGTTGCCTGTTAAACGAATCCGGAAAGAAAAAGGTGTTGAAAGCGTGGGAAGAGCGACTTTCGCAAACCATAAAACATCGCAAGCTCAATAAAAGTGTCAGTTATAAGCATTTGGTAAAACTGGAGATTTACAAGCTTATAAAGCACATTATGAAAATTGAGGAGTACAAACCATTTAAAGCGTGGTGGTAGATATTCGTGATGGATGAATTGTAAAAAGCTATCTCAATAATTACTTATCATTTATAAAACCATGTACATCATCTTAGTCTATGATATTGGAGAAAAGAGAGTAGGAAAAATGCTTAAGCTTTGCCGGCAGTATCTCAACTGGATTCAGAATTCTGTGTTTGAGGGAGAGCTGACACCCTCTAAATTAAGAGAACTGAAAATGAAAGCATCCGAAATAATGGATGAGGAGACAGATAGTTTGATTATCTTTAGCAGTAGAAATGAAGAATGGCTTGACAAGGAGGTGATAGGGAAAGAGAAAAATGTAATAAGCAGTTTTCTCTGAGTCGTCGCGTATAGCGTAGCCGGCTCACAAAATGCGCTCTTTGACATTTTGGATTTTTAATGCGTTATAAATGTGTATATTATAAGGTCGTCGATGTTCCATATTTTTTTCACTATTGGGCATCGACGACATTATTGATGAGAAATATTAAGAATATAAATTTTAATGTATTGATAATGAGAATATTTTTTTTGTTATCTTTACGGCTCTTAATCGCACCATATTGGA
>LSQX01254866.1_pt2 | contig 14723 bp, 13 predicted proteins | sample 654561 | NCBI WGS metagenome assembly LSQX01 (sample SAMN04489861, study PRJNA283612) | anaerobic digester metagenome | isolation source: 4 biogas reactors fed with cattle manure at either 37C or 55C with and... | place: Denmark: Kongens Lyngby | collected 2014
TGGCGGTTACGGTAGTGGGAGAGCTCGCGGTCCCCCATCTTCCCAATATCGCCCCCCTTAAAGAGGACGCGCCCCTTGGTGGGTTTATCTAACCCACCCGCTAAGTTGAGGAGGGTACTCTTACCCGAACCGCTCTTACCAACTATCGCCACAGAGCTCTCTGGGGCAATTGAGAAATTGAGATCTTCCAAGATTGTGAGGTGACTCGACCCCGAGGGGTAAATCTTCGTCACCTCTTCAAAAAGCAACAACTCTTCACTCATGGTACAACAACTCCATTGGCTCCCTCTTGAGGAGCCCTCTACACCCAAAGTAGGTGAATAGAAGTGATAAGCCTAAAACTAAGAGGGCTACAACACCTATCTCGAGGGGTGCAATTTTAATGGTAAAGGGGTAGGCCAAAAGGTAACTGAAGCGCCGCGTAAAGAGGTACTGCACCTTATTGAAGAAGTCAAAGACCACCCCGATATTAGTTGAAAGGAGGAGTCCGGCAGCTACCCCCAAAGCTAAGCCTAAGCTCGTTATAAAGAGGGACTGGAGGATAAAAATCTGCAATGAGCTCTTTTTAGGGGCCCCCACGGCCCTCAGGATTGCCAGTTCACGCTGCTTCACAAAGAGGAGGCGCGAAGTGGCACTCTTCATATTGACCCCCAAAATAAAGAACATGAAGGAGAGGAAGAGGTACATCATCGCCTTCTCGAGGGTCAAAGCTGAGTAGAAAGCGCTGTTGAGCTGTTGCCAGCTTTTAACCTCCCCCTCGGGGTAGAGCTCTTTAAGTTGATTAACAACTCCCCGTGACTTGTTGATAGCTCCCCCTTTGAGGTAGAGGCCAAAGGTAATCCGCTTCAATCCAATCCTCTCTAAAAGGGGCTCTGATGAGGTGATCAAGGTCGACTCATCAAATTCACTCAAAGAGGTGGAGAAGAGGCCACTAACCCTAAAGGTTAAGGTTACAGGGGCTAAGGGGGCGGTCCTCCCGGGGACTAAGACAGTAATAGGGAGCTCTTTGCCCACATGGGTCCCTAAGCGGTAGGCCATGGTGCTACTCAAAGCCACCTCCCCTTCCCCTTGGGGAGGACGCCCGTCGATCATGAAAAGGTGCTCCTTAAAGGGGTTATCTTCCCACCAAATTGCCTCATCAACCACCCTCAAACGTCCCGTTGAACTGGAGTTGTCAGAACCCACCATCACCTGGGTATTAACATGGGGATAGACTTGCTCAACCCCCTCAAGAGAGAGAATCTGCGCTGTTATCGCATCGATATCCTCTTCGGCAGTAGTTAGTGAGAGTTGCAGATGGAACGATTCGATCGATTTTACTTGGTCGAGGAGATCACTCTGGAGACTGTTCATCAAGGCTAAGAGGGTAATCAGGGCCATCATCCCGATAGCCAACCCCAACATGATAATCAAAGAGGCACTGCGGTGGCGATTGCTCTTGGAGAATGCGTAACGGTAGGCAATTTTTGGACTAACCATCACCTCTCCTTTCGATACTCTAAGCTGAGAACCCTCTTCCCATCGGGGGCATAAGTGACATCGGCATAGGGGCGCCCCTCTTCAAAGAGGGTCACCACGGTTGTTCCGTCAAAAAGGAAGCGACTCGCCTTTACGGGGATTGTGTCGACCCATTCAGTTTGGGTCTCTAAGACCCCATCTTTGTACCACCGCTCTAAGCGACGCTCACCCTCCCCCTCTTTAGCCAGTTCTACCGAGTGGTCTAAAACGCCGTAAGGGTCGTAGATGAAGGTCTGAATAACTTGAGCTTCATCCCCCACCCCATCGCGCTGCTCAACCAACATTCCGTCGGGACCATAGTACTTCTCTACCCACCCGTCGTGGCGCTCTTCACTCACCACCAGGCGTCCCCCCTCGTCGTAGTCGACAGAGCTCTTCACTTCCCAGTTCTCATTAATCCAAGAGTTGCGCACCACTAAGCTGTTCGGGTAGTAAGTTAAGGTGGAGAGGGTCTCCCCACTGTGCTCCCCATAGAGGGGATAGGCGCCGGCTTTAGTGAAGGTGCCCCACTCGTACCCCCCATTGGTCTCCACAACTCTAATCCCAGAGAGCATCCCCTCCTCTCCCCGGTAGTAGGTGGTGAGACGGGCCAATTCACCGTTAATCAACTCTTTCTGCTCAATGAGGCGCCCATCTGAGTAGGAGTAGAGGGTTATAAACAAATCTCCCCCTTCACGACTTATAATCCGTTGAGGGAGCCCCTCTTCGTAGACAGAGGTGATCTCTTTAAGGAGTTCCCCCCTCAAGGAGTACTCTTTGGTGACAACTTCTTGAACCCCCTCTTCACTGGTGGTTACCTGCTCCGACTTAATCAGTTTCCCCCCCTCATAGAGGGCACGGTTGGTATGGAGGCGCCCCTCATCTACCACCAGGGAGTAGTAACTTTGGCCGGAGGGGTCCAACTCTAAGGGTTGCCCCAAACTATTGGAGCGGTAGGTTGCCCCGCTTAAGGGGAGGAGGGAGAAGACCAGCCCCAAACTGACTGCAATTAACCACCTACCGCTTTTCATCACTCTATTCCAACTAACGAGTTTAGAAACTTCTCTTTGTCAAAGAGTTCCAAGTCACTATACTTCTCACCCGTGCCCACCAGGGCGATAGGGATTGAGAACTTCTCCCCAATTTGAATCAGAGAACCCCCTTTGGCTTGGGAGTCGTATTTAGTCAAAATCAGGGCATCAATTCCAATGGCCTGATTAAATAGTTCAGCTTGTATGATTCCATTTTGTCCGGTAGTGGCATCAATCACCAAAAACCGCTTATAGGCCTCTTTGTTGGGGAGGCGGGAGGTGATCACCTTATCGATCTTTTGGAGCTCTCTGAGGAGGTTATCTTTGGTGTGCATCCTCCCGGCAGTATCGGCTAAGATCAGGTCGTCACCGCGGGCCACTCCGCTTTGGATTGCATCAAAGATTACCGCCCCCGGGTCGGCTCCGTGCCCCTGCTTAACAATGCGGGTTCCGGTGCGCTGAGCATGAAGGTCTAATTGGTCTATGGCAGCTGCCCTAAAGGTGTCACTGGCTGAGAGGAGGACCGACTTTCCCAAACCTTGGTAGTAGGTTGCCATTTTGGCAATGGTGGTAGTTTTACCCACCCCGTTGACCCCTAGAATCAGGAAGAGATTGGTCTCTCCATCGATTAAAGTGGGCTCATAGGCCTCAATTTTAGTACTTAAGACCTCTTTGACAAGGTTTTGAATATTTTCGGCAGAGTTTTTCTTCTCCTCTTTGGCACGCGCTCGTACCGCATCGGAGATCTCCATTGCCGTACGGGCTCCTAAGTCTCCTTCGATCAACATATCTTCAAATTCTTCAAAGAATTGCTCATTAAAAGTTGGTATTCTAAAAAAGGCTTTTAACTTGGCTCCAAACGTTTTTCTCATCGCTCTTCCTTATCCTAAACTATTGGGAACTATACTTCGTTTTTTGGTAATATGCAAATAATTGGTAAGCCGCATCGAAAGTAGATATTGTCAAAGCTCCCACCGAAGCCCACACCATTGGTTGCCACAACCCCTCTTGGGAGAGGGTGCGCCCCATGGTATCGAGTAAGATGGTGGCGGCCCCCATAATCATACTCCTCCCCAATGCAGAGTAAAACTTTTTCTGAGAGTCGCTAATAACCTTCCCCTGCTCCATCCAAGGGGGGTTGAGGTTGATCTCAATCTCTTTCACAGCGCTCCCCATCTGCTTTATTAAGGGGAGACGCCCAGCCTGGGTAGCATAGAGGGTATAAGGGACCCTCTGGTTGGGCCAAATGAAGGGGAGTGTTGCCACCATGCCGTCACTCAGTTGCACCGTAGGTTTGCCGGTAACCGAAGTGATTAAGAGGGGTGAAGGAGCTACTGCCCCTAAAGAGATCAGGTAGGGGTGAATCACCCCTCCCCCTATCTCAATTGTCTCCTCAGATGGGTAGTAACCGGGGGCCTCCCCTTTTATCAGGTATTCTCCACCTAAGAGGGGGATGAATCCTTCAAACGAGTCCCTTTTGGCTCCGTTAATCGTAAGTGAGGTATCGGAGGAGACCCCGTCAACCTTTAAGAGGCTAATTTGGGGATCAACTAGATGGTTGAGGAGGGTTAAGTAGAGCTCGCCTTTAAGGGAAGAGAGCTCTTGTGGTTCAACGATAGCGTCGTAAAAGGGGCTCTCTCCCACAAGGGAGAGGCGTAGACGGTAGAAACGGTCAAAGGGGTCAACCCTGAAAACGAGTAGGGTATCGAGGGCGTTGCTCCTCACAAGATAGTCGATGAGAATCGTCTCCCCATCTTTAACCCCCTTTACAAGGGAAGAGGAGGGTTGCAGGTAGATCCATTCAGTGGCCATGGTCTCTTCAAACTCAATCTTTACCCCGGCAAACTCCCCTTGGGGGGTTTGTCCATCCCCTTTGGTTATCTGCTGGTGGCGCCCTTCAAGGTACTCCAGGTAACTTTGTTGGATTAAGCGGTTCTCAATGCTCCTCTTAAAGGTCTCATTGAGAGCCACTTCACCAATAGCACTACTGGCAAAGGCGTAGAGCTGCTCACCAATGGGGCTCTCAACGGCCACAATGGGGAGAAAGCCTATCCTCAGCGAGGTGGCTCCCACAAAGCTCAGTAAGAGGGAGAAGATTAAAACTGTTAAGCCTACCCTTCTTATACCCATCGCCTACCCCTCTGCCTGCCACTTAAGGAACGACTCTATAAATGGGGTGAGCTCCCCATCCATCACCGCCTGAATATTCCCCACTTGTAGATTAGTACGGTGGTCTTTCACCATAGTATATGGTTGGAAGACGTAGGAGCGGATTTGGTTCCCCCAACTAATCTCTTTCTTCTCCTTAGCCGCTTTAGCCTGCTCAGCCTCCTGCTCTTGGCGGTAGTGCTCATAGAGGCGGCTCTTTAAGATCTTCATCGCCAAAGCGCGGTTCATATGTTGGCTCCGCTCATTTTGACAGGCTACCACAATTCCGGTTTTAAGGTGGGTTATTCTCACTGCCGAGTCGGTCTTATTGACGTGTTGTCCCCCGGCCCCACCGGCACGGTAGGTATCTATCCTAAGATCGTTGGGGTCGATTTCAACCTCAATGTCGTTGTCGATATCGGGGGTGACATAGACCGAAGTAAATGAGGTGTGGCGCCGTTTGTTGGAGTCGAAGGGGCTAATCCTCACCAAACGGTGGACCCCTGTCTCCCCTTGGAGATAACCATAGGCGTAGGGGCCTTTAACTTGTAAGGTGGCCGATTTAACCCCCCCTTCAGCCTCTAAGAGGTCAACTATAGCTACTTTGTACCCATTGCTCTCACAGTAGCGCATATACATCCGCATCAAAATCTGGGCCCAGTCACAAGCTTCGGTCCCTCCGGCGCCGGCGTGGATTGTTAAGAAACAGTCGTCGCGGTCGTGTTTCCCTGAGAGGAGTATTTTAAGACGTAGCGTCTCAAAGGTTTTGGCAATCGTTTTTATCTGTTGCTCCACCTCGGCTACAATTGAGGCATCCTCTTCATCACTGTAGAGCTCCAAAAGTTCATTCAGCTCTTCTATAGCACCGATAAGGTCCTTCCAAGGGTGGAGGGTATCTTTTAGGGCGGTTAGTTTTTTAAAGTGGGAATTGGCCTTCTCTGGGTCGTCCCAGAAGTTAGGGTCTAAGGTTTCAGCTTCAAGAGCCTCTATTTCAGCTTCTAATTTAGGGGAGTCAAAGACGCCTCCAAACATCATAAGCTTCCTCTTTTATCTCTTCAAACTGCTGTATATTTTGGATATCCATTACTCTTTCTCCTTGCGAGGGCGTCGAGCGCGCCGCTCAATTCTAAAGGCCACAGTCCAGGTCACCTCTTCGTCGGGGGCCAAGTTAAACTCCCACAGTGGCAAGAGGAGAGTGTGGCTATAGAGCTCCTCCATCCCCATCACAGTGGCGAGTCGTACCCAATAGTCGTCTTTGAAGAGATCAAAGCGGTTATCGGAGGCGATTGAGATGATAGTGCGGTTAAGGTCATCACTGACGCGCACGTTTTTGAGATTTGGAGCAACCATACGCCCCTCTATCAGGGAGCGGTTGCGGTTTTTCTCGATCGTATAGAAAGAGAGGGGTCCCTCTTTCAACCCAATTGCCAAGTTGAGCTCACTCCCAAAGAGCCCCTTTGAGGTGCGCTTGCCGCGGTTAGTGAGGGTGAAGGTGGTGACAATCGTTTGGCTTCTGAAAATAAAATGTTTCTTTACTTCGATATTGCCCAAGTTAAAAGGGAGCTCTTCGAAGAGGTTGGTGGCATAGACTTCGTTGCTGTTTTTAGAGTCAACCTCAAGGAGGTAGCTGTTGGCAGCACAATCGTAAACGAGGCGACTGAGCCCCTTACCGTACTCCTCCAGCTTGCTGTTAGCCCCCATAAAGACATCGTTAAAGGAGCGTTGGAAGGTCCCATCTTGGAGGGAGTGGAGGGAGAGGCGGTTAGCCTCTACCCCATAACCGCTAAAGGTGTTGCCGTAGTTCCACCCCGTAGGGAGGAAGTTGATCTCACTCAAAGCCCCCCCCAAAGGGTCGATAACGACCCCAATATTTTTTCCCATCCAAACCAGCTCTTCCCTGCCGTCGTAGTCGAGGTCGACTTCACGGGGATAGGGGATCTCTTCGTAGTTATTGAGCAACTTCTCAGCCTCATTGAGGTGGCGGTAGACATAGGAACGGTAGCTGCGACGGTAACACCCCCCAGAAGAGTCGAGGACAAAGGGGGCGCCACTGGCCGCCTTTAAGAGGAGGGAATTGACCCGCTTCTTAATATCTTTATTTTTTCTGAATATGCGGTTGAGGTTAACTAGGTAGAGGAGCCTCCCATACAAGTGGTTCAGCTCCTCATACTTAATTAAGACCTCATTGAAGGTGTTAATATCGACCAGAGATGTGTCGCGCCCATACCATGAGGCCCCTAAATAGCCCCGCTCTTTAATTGAACCCACCGGAATAGCTGAGAGGAGTTCACTCTCCCCCCCTATTTTGGCGTAGCATGTCTCAAAAATCTGGGTAAAGAGCTCAATCGGTGGAGGCAGAGTTGGTTTAAGGGCGTAAGCCTGTAAGAGGTCGTCCAAGTTGATTATCAAGGTGTGGTAGCGGTTGGATGGGTCAAATTGGAGGGCCTCAAGGGCTTCACTAAACTCTTTGGCCTCCATCTCACCGCTACGTAAACGGGCGATCAGGTTATTGACTCCATCATCAGTAATAAAGACCTCAATGGTCTTCCCCAACTCCTGCATCGAGAAGGGTTCGAGGGCAACATGGAGGTCGTGGAGACGGTCATAACCCGAGATCACAAGGCGCTCCAACATACCCAAGTGCATCGCCGAGACATAGGTGGGGGTCCAAATCTGGTTGAAAAACCAGGCTGAACGGGAGCGCTTACCAAAGCGTTTACGGATGATAGTGGTTGTCGCCTCTAATTGCCCTGAGCGGTCCCTCCCCTGCACTGTGTGGAGGAGGGCCTGTTGGTAGGAGCCCGTTAAGAGCTCCACCTGCTCTTTCTTCACTAAATCCCCGATTAACATATTCATCTCGGGGTGGCTCAATTCAAACCACTCGTAGATGGGGCCGGGGAGGTAGAGGTGGATCTTCAACTCGGGGTTGTTGTAGATGTAGGTGAGGAGCGGTTTGTAGACCTCCACCAGTGCCCGCTCCAATACTTCGAGGGGGGTTCCTGATGAGAGTTGACTATAAGCTCCTACAACTAAGGTCATTCACCTACCTTGCTTCTACAATACATTTGGTGGGGCACGCTTCAGCGGCCTCGGCAATTTGACTCATCTCACGGCTGTAATCAATTGTGGCGAGGAAGTTGGTAACAACACACCCCGACTCGGGATACTTCCTTTCACAAATCATACACCCAATACACCCTACACTGCAAACCTTGCGCACTACAGGCCCCCTATCGAGGCTGTTACAAGCGATGGCATGACTCCCCCGGTAGGGAATCATCTTCATCACATGGGTTGGGCAGACGAGGGTACACTTGAGACACCCGATACAGAGTTCAGGGTCAACCACCACATTCCCTATCTCATCGCGACTAATGGCATCGGTGGGACACACCTTGATGCACGATCCAAGGTGCAGGCACCCATATTTACAGGCGGCCTCCCCCTGATGGAGAAGATAGGCGGCACTGCAATCCTCAATTCCTTCATAGATAAAGTCACGTTTCGTTAACTCATTATTACCGCGACAGTGGACGAAGGCAACCATTTTCTCTCCTGCTCCCCCTTCTCCATCGATTCCGAGGATAGAGGCGACTAGCTCAACAACCTTGGCTCCTCCGGGGGGACAAAGTCCGTTCTCAGCTGTCCCCGCCGAGAGGGCGTTGGCATAGCCGCTACAACCAGGGAAACCACAAGCTCCACAGTTAGCTCCGGGGAGAACATCCAAGATCTTCTCAGCCCGCTCATCCTTCTCAACGGCAAATTTCTTGGCAGCAAAGGCTAAGCCTAGGCCTAGCAGGAGGCTAAGGAGCGCTATAATTAAAAATGCAAACAATATATTCATGCTAGATTACCCCAAAAGATTAATTAAGAGTGCTTTGTCAAAGGCCATGAAGGCGAGAGCCATCAACCCTCCCGAAATGAAGGCGATGGGGACCCCTTTGAAGACCTTGGGAACCGGATGGTAGTCCATCCGTTCACGGATGTTACTCATCAGTACCAACGCCAAGGTGAAACCCAAGCCACCGGCAATACCGGCGCTGAAACTCTGCATCAAGGTGTACCCTTCGTTGATGTTGAGGATGGCAATCCCCAAGACTGCACAGTTGGTGGTGATTAAAGGGAGGTAGATCCCCAGCGCCTGGTAGAGGGCTGGCGAGTTCTTCTGGATAATCAACTCAACAAACTGGACAAGGGCGGCAATTACCAAGATGAAAGAGAGGGTCTGCAGGTAGGCTAAGTTGAGGGGGACCAACACAAAGGTGTAGACCACATAGGTGATAATCGAGGCAATCCCCATCACAAAGGTGACCGCCATCCCCATCCCAATTGCCGACTCACTATTTTTAGAGACCCCTATAAAGGGGCACAACCCCAAGAATTGGGTCAAGATAAAGTTGTTGACAAAAATATAGGTGATTAATATGGCTACATAGACCATTAGGCCACCTCCTTTCTCTTCTCGAGGTAGTTAAAGAAAGCTTTGAGGTAGCCCATCAGGAGGAGGGCACCCGCAGCCAAGGTCATAATCCGCACCGGATACTTGTAGAGGAGGGGTATTTTAATAACCCCCGAGAAGTTGCCAATGGCAAAGAGGGTAATTGTCCCCGAGCCAAACACCTCTCGAATGAGGGCTATGAGGGTTAAAGCTAAGGTGAAGCCCACCCCCATCCCGATACCGTCGAGGAACGAGTCGTAGACGCTGTTGCGGTTGGCAAAAGCCTCAGCCCGTCCCAAGATGATACAGTTTACAACTATCAGGGGGAGGAAGATCCCCAGCGCTTTGTAGATTGAGGGGGCAAAGGCGTGCATCACCATCTCAACAATCGTCACGAAAGCGGCAATAATTACAATATAAGCGGGGATCCTGACCGAGTTGGGTATTATATTCTTCAAGAGTGAGATGAAGATGTTGGAGAAGACGAGGACAAAGATAACACTCAGCCCCATCCCAATACCGTTAACTACTTGGGTGGTCACTCCTAGCGTTGGACAGAGGCCCAACATGATTATGAAGACGGGGTTCTCTTTGAAGAACCCTTGGGTTAAAATCTCTTTTCTACTTTGAGCCATCACTTGCCTCCCAAAGATTTAACAAAATTTGAGCCGTAAGCCACTGTCTTGGCCACCCCGGCAAAGGTGACGGTTGAGCCGCTGATTGAGTCGGCCTCCTCCTTGGAGAGCTCCCCTTTGCTCTGAGGAACTCTATTAGTTCCACCGGTAGCAATGAACTTCTCCATGTAGACAGCCTCCTCAGCCTTCTTCCCTAAGCCCGGCGTCTCACTGTTGGCTAGAAGGCGGGCATCGAGCACCTCACCGTTGGTTAGGTAACTCACCATCATTGTCATCTCCCCCCCATAACCGACACCGGTGAGCTGTACGATGTAGCCCACCTCTTTCTGGTTATTATCGAGGAGGTGGTAGAGGCTGGTAACTGCCTCATCACCACTTTGACGACTCTCTCCTATCTGATAGGGGCCAGCCACTGTCTGCAGGGCCTCCTCAATCACTTTGGCCTCGTAGAGAGCTATGCGAGGGGCGGTTACAGCGTTGACCACCGCTAAGGTGGTGGCCGCTACCGAAGCGATGAGGGCTAGGGTTATCCCAATCTTTACCATCTGTTTCATCGCTGGGCCTCCTTCACAACCTCACCAAAGGGCTTCACTTTTATAAAGCGGTCGATGGTGGGGACAAAGATGTTCATCAAGATAATGGCCAGAGAGACCGATTCGGGGAGAGAGCCGTAGTAGCGCAGGAGGAAGGTGAAGAACCCCACCCCAACGCCAAAGATAATCATCCCCTTTTTAGTAATGGGGCTGGTCACCATATCGGTGGCCATAAAGAAGGCCCCTAAAATAATCCCCCCACTGAAAACTTGGAGGACAAAATCCCCTTGGAAAAATCCCAGGCCGTTACGTAATCCCCCAAAGACCCAAGCCAAGAGGCTAAAGGTCCCAATAAAGGAGACGGGGATGTGCCATGTAATAATCTTCTTCACCAAAAGGTAGATAGCTCCAATCAGGAGCAAGAAAACTGAAACTTCACCAATGGTCCCCGCCATATTGCCAAAGAAGGCATCGACGGTGTAGGGGGAAGGGCCAATTTTGAAAACCTTGGTTAAAGCACCACTCACCTTAGCGGCAAACTGGGTATAAGGGTAGTTGATACTGGCTAAGATTGAGGGGCTCTTCAGGCCGGCCACCGTCCCCTCCCCGATTAAGACCTTCATCTCCGTTAAGAAAGAGGCTGAAGAGAGGGCATCGGCCACCTTAAGGGTGCGTGGCAGACGGTAGGTGTTCATTAAACCGGTGAAGGAGAAGAAGACAAAGACTCTCCCTCCCAATGCCGGGTTAACCCAGTTGGCTCCCAACCCCCCAAAACTCCACTTAATGACGAAGATGGCAAAAGCAGAGGCGATGATGGGGACCACCAAAGCGGTATCTACACTGAAGTTCATCCCAATCAAAAGGCCCGTTAAGAAGGCCGACCCATCAATGAGGGTCCCTCCCCCACGCCGGAGGTTGAGGAGGTACTCAACCACCATTGAGGTAGCAATTGAAACGGCGAGCAACAAGAGAGCGCGCCACCCAAAGAGGTAGACACCCCAAAGGGCCGCTGGAGTTAAAGCAATCGAAACATCCCACATAATCGAAGAGGTTGAACTCTTATCGTGGAGATGGGGCGATGCAGATAAGACAAATTTTGGACTCTCCATTTACTTCCTCCCTAATCTTTTACCAAGCTTCATACCGTGCACCAGTGGCAAGTGTGCCGGACAAATATAGGCACAGCAGCCACACTCTTTACAATCCATCAAGTTATTGGCCATCGCCTCCTCATACTGGGCATGGTCAATCAGGCGGTAGAGCTTGGTTGGTTGTAACCCCATGGGGCAAGCTGTTATACAGCGTCCACACGAGATACAAGGGGTGGTAACCCTAGCCTTTTTCGGTGAAAGGGCCAGTATACCACTAGTTCCCTTGGTAATGGGAGTTGTAGCGTCCCAAAAAGCAAAGCCCATCATCGGGCCACCGGCAATGTAGTTCTCTACGTCGTCACATTCGGCCACTGCCAGCAGATCTTCAACCTTGGTCCCGATGGGGACTAAGAGGTTCTTCTTATGCTTAACGTTCTCACCACTGAGGGTGACAATTCGTTCAATAAACGGTTTGTTGAGGGCTACCGCTTCCCAAATGGCATAGGCGGTACCCACATTAACGACCACTGCCTCAACATCGAGAGGAAGTTTCCCTGAGGGGACCTCCCGCTTAATTATCGCTTTGAGGAGCTGCTTCTCATCCCCTTGAGGATATTTAACTTTGAGGGGGACCACCTCAATGGGGTAGTCATTACTGCTTATTACTTGGCGCAGAGCAGCAATCGCATCGCGCTTGTTGTTCTCCACCCCAATGGTAATGCGCTGCGGATTGACGATTTTGGCCACATAGAGGATCCCCTTGAGGAGCTCTGCTGTGCGCTCCACCATGAGGCGGTGGTCAGCTGTCAGGTAGGGCTCACACTCCACCCCATTGATCACTAGGTCGTTAACTCGTCGTCCTCTGGGGATTGAGAGTTTGACATGGGTGGGGAATGCGGCCCCTCCGGCCCCCACAATCCCCATCTCCTTAACTATCTCGAGGAGTTCACTTGAGGTGTACTCCTTCTCAGCTTGCTCTACCCATTCGCCAAAAGGATTTTCGTTGTCGACTGCAATGACGAAGGCATCACTGACAATACTGTTGGCGAGGGTAATCTTCTTTATATCACTAATGGTGCCGTTGACCGGAGAGTGGATGTTGGCACTGATAAAGCCGGTCGATTCCCCAATCTTCTCTCCGGCAATCACCGTATCCCCTTTAGCTTTAAGGGCTTTAGCCGGCGAACCGGTGTGTTGGGAGAGGGGGACTATCAACTCATCTACCGCAGTGAAAGGCTCAATCGGTTGCCGATTGGCTAACTCTTTCTTATCTTTAGGGTGGACTCCACCTTTGCGGAAAGTTGCTAAAAACTCCATGTGTGGTACTCCTTTACTATTAGACACGATAAATCCCCCTCTAGCGGCGGAGGATTTATCAGGTATTTTTATTTATCACTTCATATCTTAAACGAAAAACGGTATAACAGTAAATATGAATCGTATTTTCCGCTACGCTTTTTGGAAATTAAAAGGTGTTAAGGTCTTTGCCCTTGTAGGAAAGAGTGGCACCGGTAAGAGTTTTCGATCAAAGCTGATGGCCGACAAGCACAATATAGACCTCATTATTGATGATGGACTCCTCATAAAAGGGGATAGAGTCTTAGCTGGCCGCTCGGCAAAGAGGGAGAACAACTTCCTCACCGCTGTGAGGACAGCCCTCTTTGATGATGACGAACACCAGAGTGAAACCATGACTGCCCTCCAAAAGGAGAAGTACCACCGCATCTTAATCATCGGCACCTCCGAGAAGATGGTCTTTAAAATTGCCGCCCGTCTAAAACTCCCTCCCCCTGAGCGGATCTTCCATATCGAAGAGATTGCCTCACAGGAGGAGATTGAGACGGCGATGCGTATCCGCTTCAGTGAAGGGAAGCACGTTATTCCGGTCCCCACCATTGAGATTACCCGTAGCTATCCCCAAATTGTCTACGATTCACTGAGGGTCTTCTTTAGAAGTCGCGCCCGTCTGCCGTGGCGTAAAAACAAGTCTTATGAGAAGACAATAGTGCGTCCTGAATTTAGCAAATATGGGCGTATCACCATGAGTGAAGCGGCCCTCACCCAAATGGTTATCCACTGCCTCGACGAGTTTGATCAACTCCTTAAGGTGATTAAAGTCAATATGAAGATAGTTCCCGAGGGGTATAAGCTCTCAGTTAAACTGCGTGTCCCCATGAAGCACCAAATCGCCTCCACCCTCTCTGAGCTCCAAGAGTATATTGGAGACTCCCTCGAAAAGTATGGAGGAATCTTTGTAGCCGGAATCGATCTTGAGATTGAGGAGTGGTCTTAGACCCGCTTGCTGCGGCGCCGCCCCCTACTTTGAGCTGCCCTTAACCGCCCATACTGCTGTAGGGGTGGTTTAGTCCTTAGACAAGTTGGGGGGACGTTGATCCCCTCCCCTTTCAACAAGAGGAGCGTCGCCTGCTCAACATCGTAGTTGGGGGGGGTGATGGGGTTAATCAGCCGCTTGATTTGGCCATAGACCTCTCTAAAGAGTTCACTGACACTTACCTCCTCATCCTCCTTGACAGGGAGGAGAATTGGTTTTACCAAGTGGAGGAGCATCTCCCCTTTAAGGGAGTCGAGCCTTGTGTGGCGGTTGAGTTCTAACAGTTTCTTAACTTTCTTATCTAAAACTTCGAGTTGTCCAAAAATCTCCTCTAAATGCGCTGAGACGGCAATACAAGGGAGGATGTAGACTAAGAGTTGGTGTTTGTTGAGTTGACGCATTATAGGGGCAGCCATCCCCGAATAGAGAATTTTGAAGACCTCTTCGGTTAAACGAGAGTTGGAGACTTTGGCCAACTCATAGCGGTTCTTCCGTATAGAGCGCCTAATATTGCGCTCCAGGTAGAAGTTGGTAAAGACCCCATATTTAACGGCCCGCACCATCCGCACCGGATCGTCTATAAAAGAGGTTGCCAAGGGGATAACTGAACGTACCCGCCGTTTCTTGAAATCGGCCATGGCGTTGTTGAAGTCGAGCAACTCTCCCGTTACCGGGTCGTAATAGAGGCTGTTGAGGCTAAAATCGCGCCTTTTGGCATCTTGCTCCACCGTCCCGTAGATTGAACCCTCATTGCCTGAGCGGAAGGTGGAGACTTCGAGCACCTTATCGCGAAAGATCAGGTGGACCAATCTAAAGCGCTTCCCGATAACACGGGCATTCCAAAAGAGTTTTTGGATTTGTCTGGGGGTAGCTGAGGTGGCGATATCGAAATCTTTAGGTGTGTGGCCTAGAAGGAGGTCCCTTACAGCCCCCCCAACGATATAGGCTTCGGCTCCCACCCTCTGTAATTGCCTCACTACCGAAAGGGCATCCTTATCGATTAAGGAGGTTCTTATGG
>LSQX01319799.1_pt1 | contig 14722 bp, 10 predicted proteins | sample 654561 | NCBI WGS metagenome assembly LSQX01 (sample SAMN04489861, study PRJNA283612) | anaerobic digester metagenome | isolation source: 4 biogas reactors fed with cattle manure at either 37C or 55C with and... | place: Denmark: Kongens Lyngby | collected 2014
GTTACAAAGGATTGCTCACGCTGTCGTATGCTACCAACCTCAACAAGTGGCAATTTGATTTTACCACGCAGCTCAACGGCGACGGCCGCCTGCCCGACACGCAGATGAATCCGCCGGAATACCGCCGCCCCGAAACTTATGCGCCTTACACCATCCTGAACACACAGGTTACACGCTACTTCAAAAGGTGGAGCATCTATGCCGGCGGCGAAAATCTGCTCAACTACACGCAGGACAATCCGGTGATAGCCTCCAACGATCCGTATGGCCCCAACTTCGATGCTTCGATGGTGTATGGCCCCATCATGGGACTGAAAATTTACGCAGGATTCCGATTTGCCATCGACTAAAAGGAAACATTTTTCATTAAAAATTTAATTATTAATCATTAAAAATAACAGAAGTATGAAAACACACAAGATCATCACAACCATGCTGGCGCTANNATCGGTGGTTTGCGGCATGTGCGAAGAGCGCGTCAAAAAAGACCTTGCTTTTGAGAAAGGCGTAAAAGACGTGGCCGTAAATCTGGAAACCAAAGTGATCAGCGTGACCTACCGCACCGACAAAACGGACAAGGAGAAGATTAAAAAAGCCATCACCAACATTGGCTACGATGCCGACGAAATGATGGCCAACGAAACCGCCTACGAGAAGCTGCCGGCATGTTGCAAAAAAGATGCGCCGCCACACTAATGGCAGTTTGAAAGTAAAATTGGGATAATCTGAAGCGAAGTTCCAAAGCCCCATTTATGAATGACAAATAAATTCCAAATCTCAAATTCTAAATACGCGTAACGGTTTGGTTTATTGAAATTTGGGATTTCTTTGGAGCTTGTGATTTTTCTTTTGGAATTTATTTGTAAAGCGTTACTGCATCTCTAAAACCGCCCATTTTATTACTTTTGCGCCTTTTAAAATACTAATCGTTCTATTGTATGAAGATTTCTTATAATTGGCTAAAAGAGCATGTAAACATAGATCTGGCGCCGGAAGAGATAGCCGAAATTTTAACCGACACCGGCCTGGAGGTGGAGGGTTTTGAAAAAATTGAAACCATCCCCGGCGGGCTGGCAGGAGTAGTTGTGGGCGAGGTGGTGACCTGCCACAAACATCCCGATGCCGATAAGCTGAGCGTAACCACCGTGAACGTTGGCGGCGAGCGCTTGCTGCCGATTGTGTGTGGTGCGCCCAATGTGCAGGCCGGCCAGAAAGTGCTTGTGGCTACCACCGGCACCACGCTGCACACCGCCGACGGGAAATCTTTTGAGATAAAAAAGGCGAAGATCAGAGGTGAAGTTTCCGAAGGGATGATTTGCGCCGAAGATGAGCTGGGACTGGGTGAGTCGCACGAAGGAATTATGGTGCTTCCGCCGCAGGTAGCAGTGGGCATGCCGGCACAGGAATATTTCGACATCACCGACGATTATGTCTTTGAGATTGGCCTCACGCCCAACCGCAACGACGCCATGTCGCATGTGGGGGTGGCGCGCGATCTGATTGCAGCACACAACCACAAGCACCCGCACGAAGAACCTAAGCGACTTTTTACCGCCTGCACCGATAGTTTTAAGGTGGAGAATGAAACTCTTAATATAGAAATTCAGGTTGACGACCCAGTGGCTTGCCCGCGCTATTCGGGCGTGACCATGACCAACGTTAAAGTGCAGCCTTCGCCCGACTGGCTCAAGAATTATCTGCTTGCCATCGGGCTGCGGCCTATCAACAATCTGGTGGACATCAGCAACTTTGTGCTTCACGAAACCGGCCATCCGACGCATTTTTTTGATGCTGATAAAATTGCTGGTAAGAAAATCATTGTAAAAAAACTCCCTGCTGGAACCAAATTCACCACCCTCGACGAGACGGAGCGCACCTTGTCGGAAAATGATCTGATGATTTGCGACGCCAACGGAGGCATGTGCATGGCCGGGATTTTTGGCGGCATCGACTCGGGAGTGACGGAGCAAACGCGCAACATCTTTATCGAAAGTGCTTTTTTCGATCCCAAAACCATCCGCAAAACGGCACGCCTGCATGCCATGAACACCGATTCTTCTTTCCGTTTCGAGCGGGGTGTGGATCCCAACGCAACGCTGTACGTTCTGCGTCGCGCCGCTTTGCTGGTGAAAGAGCTGGCCGGTGGCGAAGTATCGTCGCAGGTAAAAGATTTTTATCCGGAGCCGGTGGAGCCTTTGCAAATTCCGGTAACGTATAAAAATATCGATCGCCTCATCGGCATCAGCATCGAGCACGACCGCATCCGCGACATCCTTACATTTCTCGGAATGGAAATCATCAGCCACGACGCCGATGGTTTTACGGTAGAAGTGCCCACCTACCGATCGGAGGTGACGCGCGAAGCCGACATAATAGAAGAGGTGCTGCGCATCTACGGCTACAACAACATCCCTTTTCCTGACCAGTTGCGGGTGTCGCTGTCCGCGGTGCCCCAACCCGACAGGGAACAGATTCAGGAATTGACGGGCAATTTTTTGAGCGACAATGGTTTTATGGAAATCATCAACAACTCGCTCACTCGTGCCACTTATAGCGCCCGGTTTGATTTTATAAAAGAAACCAGCGAAGTAAAAATCAACAATCCCCTGAGCAACGACTTGGGCGTGATGCGCCAAACGCTGCTGCTGTCGGGATTAGAAAGCGTGCTTTACAATCTGAACCATAAAAATCAGGATCTGAAATTTTATGAGTTTGGAAAGATATATCTGCAAAATCCCGAAACGCAAAGTAAGGATGTGACCAAAAAATACAACGAGCAACAGCATCTGGCGCTATTTATCACCGGGCAGTTGTATCCCGAAAACTGGCATGTACAGCAACAGCCGGTCGACGCTTACCTGCTTCGTTCGTATGTGGAAGGCATCCTGCGGCGGCTGAATATTTCGCCGGATAGTTTAGCAGCCATCTCAGCCACCGCCATCTATTTTGAAACCGGACTTCAACTCGAATCCAACGGTCGGCGTGTGGTGGAATTTGGGAAAATCAGCCGGTCAGTTTTACAACACTTCGATATCCGGCAGCCCGTTTTTTATGCCGATTTTGATTGGGAGCTTGTTTTGGGGTTGATTAAAAACAATAAGATAAGTTACCAGCCGGTGTCGAAATTCCCGGAGGTGCGCCGCGACCTGGCGCTGCTGGTGGATGAAAGCGTCACTTTTGCAGAACTTAGAAAAATAGCGTTGGATACCGAAAGGAACATCCTGCGCCATGTAGGCTTGTTTGATGTGTATGAAGGTGAAAAAATCCCAAAAGGCAAAAAGTCGTATGCCATTAGCTTTGCGCTGCAAGACGACCGCCGCACCCTCACCGACAAAATCATCGACAAAACCATGAACCGCATTGCCGATGCATTAAAACAAAAAACCGGCGCGGAGCTGAGAAAATAATCTGCTCCTGAAGATTAAGGTGAAGTTTTTTTCACTAACCAAACCGGAATTGGATTTTCCTTGATAAAGCCGTTTAGGGTATCATCATAATTTTATATATCAGCTCGCGCAGCAGCTCGCCATCCTGCATCTGCGCGCTGTCGACGCCTTTGGACATCTGGTCGTACTGGCGCAACAAGCCAAGTATGCGGCGTACCTGCGTGGTGGTGTAATTATTGGCTGCCTGCTCATAATCTTTTACAAAATAAGGAGAAACCGATAACTGTGCGGCGGCGCTCCTTTTGTCTTTAAGAAAATGGTAATGAAACACCTTACGGAAATAGGCAAAAAGCATCACCAGCACAAACACCGCCGGAAAATCTTTTGGGGTGGCTCCAAAATAGTTAACGATGCTGATGGCACGGGGAAAGTCGCGTTTTCCCAGCGCATTTTGCAGCTCAAAAATATTGTAGTCCTTGCTGATGCCGATATTTTGCTCTACGATTTCGGTGGTGATCTGTGCGCCGGCTTCCAGATTTAGCACCAGCTTGCCTATCTCGTTTTCGATCTTGCTCAGGTTGGTGCCAAGACTGGCCGCCAGAAGCTGTTTTACGACAGGCGACACAGAAAATCCGCGTGCAGCAATTTGCCTTTCGATAAAATCGGGCACCTTGTTTTCGTAGAGCTGCTTGGATTGAAAATAGACTGTTTTGCTTTTGAGCAGCTTGCCCAGTTCGGTGCGGCCATCAATTTTTTTGTATTTGTAATCAAAAACCAAGACTGTGGTTGGCACTGGTTTGTGCAGATAAGCCAGTAGGTTTTTGCTGTCGGCAAGCTGGCGCAGATGCTGTGCTTCGCGCACGATCACCACGCGGTGGCTGGCCATGGCCGGATACTCTTTGGCATACGAAACTATCTGGTCGTCGGTAGCATCGAGGCCGTAAAGCACCGTGAGGTTAAAACTCTTCTCATCGTCGGTGAGCACCTCCTCTTCGAGCATGCGACTGATCTTATCGATAAAAAAAGGCTCGTCGCCGGTGAGAAAATATACCGGGTCGAAAATCCTTTTTTTGATGCGTTCGACGATCGTTTCAAAATCCATTTTAAAAAAATATTTTAAAAACGCAGGTGTTTAACGGTCTGGCGGTTTTCGATAAGTTGCTTCAGGGAGTCGATGCCGATGAGGAGGTGGTCGTTCAGAAAGGTATCGGTAACAAGTTGGTCACTTGTTTCTGTTTTCACGCCGGTAGAGATCATGGGCTGATCGGATACCAGCAGCAGGGCTCCGGTAGGTATTTCGTTGGCAAAGCCTACAATAAAAATGGTAGCCGTTTCCAGGTCGATGGCCATGCTGCGTGTTTTCCGCAGATGTTTTTTTACTTTGTCGTCGTGTTCCCACACGCGGCGGTTGGTGGTGAACACTGTCCCTGTCCAGTAGTCGCGTCCATGTTCCCGAATGGCGGTAGAGATAGCTTTTTGCAGGTTAAAGGCTGGCAGCGCGGGCACTTCTATCGGAAAATAATCATTGGAAACGCCATCGCCACGGATGGCTGCGATGGGCAGGATCAGGTCGCCCAGTTGGTTTTTCTTTTTCAGCCCGCCACATTTACCCAAAAACAGGGCGGCTTTGGGTTTTATGGCGCTGAGCAAATCCATGATGGTGGCAGCGTTTGCGCTTCCCATTCCAAATTTTATCATGGTAATGTCGCCGGCGGTGGCGCTGGGCATGGAACGATCCAGACCTTTTATCTCAACGTTGTGCATCTCTGCAAACAATTCGAGGTATTTTGTAAAATTTACAAGCAGGATGTACCTGCCGAAATCTTCTATTTTCGTCCCGGTATAGCGGGGTAGCCAATTTAAAACGATATCTTTTTTGGTCTTCATAAACTATAATTTTGGCAGCAAAAGTAATGGAAAAGCGCCTATAAAAGATACTTTTGCGCCAATGACCGAAAACTTGCAGCCACTCAACTTGCCAGAATATCCATTGCGCTTACGCGAAAACAATGGGCGCCGCGAAATCTTCGACGGCATCCGACGCTTGTGGGTGGCGCTTACACCCGAAGAATGGGTGCGCCAAAATTTTGTACGCTATCTGGTGGCGGAGAGGCAAATGCCCGAAACGCTCATTGCTATTGAGAAATCGTTGACTTTGAACCGGCTCACCAAACGCACCGACATTTTGGTGCACAGCCGGCAGGGGAAGCCTTTGCTGCTGGTGGAATGCAAAGCACCGCAGATAGCCATCACACAAAAAGTGTTTGAGCAGATTGGCCGCTACAACCTGGCGCTGCAAGTAAAATATCTCATCGTTACCAACGGCCTGCAACATTACTGCGCCCGCATCGACTGGCACAATCAGCAATTTGATTTTTTGAAAGAGATCCCCGATTATAGCCAGCTCGAAAGTTAATCCAGAGCCATCTGTAGTTTTTTCAGTTCAGCAGCCTTGTCGGGATTGCCGGAGTTTTCGTAAGAGAAAATGAGATTGTTCATCACCCGCCGGATGATGGTGGTGTTGTCGCAAGGCAAAAAATAACGGTCTTCCTGCTCCAGATTTATCTGCCTCAAAAACATCTCTACCTCACGCTGCGTAAACACTGCGCCATTATTGAAAACGTTCAGATAAAACTGAATCTGCCGGCGTGTCACCGCGGAGTAGTCTGTAACAAAATCGTTGAGATAAGCGAGGATGAAATTCTGTGGCAGATTGATGCCGTAAATCGGAATTTTCAGGCTTTGCGCCACCACCATGTAAATGATGCTCAAAGAAATCGGGTTGGCTTTGCGTGTTTCGAGCACCGTGTTGACATACGAATTTTGTGGCGACTGAATATCGCGTTTGTTGCCACGGAAGCCATGCACATCATAAAAAATATGGTTGATAATTTTTACCTTTTCAAGCGGTGTAAGGTTGTTGTTGATTTCGAGCCACACATCCTGGATAATCTGGCCAACCTGGTCGGTGATGGTTTTTTCGTTGAGTTCGGGGTATTGATATTTGGCTACCAGAATAAAGCCGGCCAGCAGATCCTGAGCGGGGTTGTTGCGCCAAAGGTTTAATTGATGAAAATTGTGATCGAATTGTATGGTATGAATGATTGTCTCGATACGTTTTTGCACCTGTCCGTCGGGCGTGGTATCCCAGGCCTCTTCGAGCAGCGGCACAGCATCGAGTCCGTAGGCAAAAATCTTATCACGCACCTGATCGAACATGGTCTGATCGGGTTCGTCGACAAGACTCACCAGCGCATTAAGCTCACGGTTATAAGTTTTTTCTGACATGATCAGCAGCGTTACTTTTTAATGGATAACAAAAAACTGTTTTAAAGGTTATCAAAAAAAATAAAATTGTAAGTTTGTGATTTTGTATCGCTTGTCTGTTAAATGTTCGCCTATGTTGTCAAACCACAAATCTCTCATCTTATTATTTCTGATAGCTATTATGCTTACGCAATGGTCGTGCCAACGGGGGCGTGGCAGCCAGACCGATCCTGTAGAGCTGTCGACAGCCAAAGAGCTAACCGAAAGCAACCGTAAGTTTATCCTGACATTTTATCCGTTCATCATCGAAGCAAACAAAAAAGTGATGACCGACCGCGCCCGCCTGCTCGACCTGCGCAACGACTACCGGCACGTCATCCGCAAAAAAAATCACCTGGAGTGGATCAACCGGCTTGCCGAAAACTATGAATATGGTGATGATTTTTTTAACGACACCCTCACCAGGCGGCAATACAAAGCCCATATCGACACGCTTCTCTACCGCGTCGATTATATCCCCGAAAGACTTGTCATGGCCCAGGCCATCGTCGAATCGGGCTGGGGCAAAAGCAAATTTGCCCGGCAGGGCAACAACTATTTCGGAATCCGGTGCTACCGCCCCGGATGCGGCATGGCTCCCAAAGGCATCGATAAACCACGCTTTTACGTGCGCTCCTTCTCTTCAGCACAAGCCGCCGTAGACGAATACCTGAACATGCTCAATTCAGGATTTGCTTACGAAAACCTTCGCAAACAGCGACGCGCTTTGCGCAATGAAAATAATTATCCCGACGCCCTGCTCATGGCCAAGGGTTTGAGAAGATATTCAGAAAAAAAATCAGCCTACATCGACCTGGTCGAATCCATCATCAACAACTATTTGCCTGAAAACCTTCAGGACTTTGTCGAGTATCACAATAATTTTGATAATCTTGCTGATGAAAAAAGCTGATATCGCTTACGCTAAATAATTTCTAATTAACACCTTACATCATGAACAAACTATTATTTGTTGCCACAGCTATTTTATTGATAATTCCCGGGTTGTTATTTTCGCAAACAGCAGCCAATCGCGCAGTACTACAGACTTTTTCGGCTGAAAAAGATGCCGATTTTACAAACCAAAAAAACATTGCTACGCAATATGCTTTGCGCAATAACATCCCGCTTACCATCCAAACCGGCACCACCTTTATGGAGCTGATGCAGGTTGACGCCGACGGCCAGCTTTATTATTACACTACCCACAACGCCAATTCGGCCAAGACTACCTCCACCAACAAAGTACATCCCGCAGCCGGCTTTGGTTTTGCCCTCGACGGTGCCGGAATGACAGTGCACGAATGGGATGCCGGTGCCGTACTTGCCAACCATCAGGAATATAGCGGCCGGGTAACACAAGTCGACAATGCTTACAGCACCCATTATCACGCTACACATGTGGCCGGCACCATGATAGCCTCGGGTGTGCAGAGCGCTGCCAAAGGCATGGCGCCCGCCGCCCACCTCAACGCCTACGACTGGAACAACGACGAATCAGAGATGGCTGCCGCTGGTGCCAACGGCGCGCTGGTATCCAATCACTCCTATGGCTATGCAAATGGCTGGTCGTGGAATGGCAGTAGCTGGGTTTGGTATGGCGATCCAACCATCAGCACTACCGAAGATTATAGCTTTGGATTTTACGATTCACAGGCTCAGGACTGGGATTTTATTGCGCACAACGCGCCTTATTACTTAATTGTAAAGTCGGCCGGAAATGACCGCGGCGACGGCCCCACCGGCGGCACCTATCCGCAGGATGGCCCTTACGATTGCATCGGCAATGCCGGTGTAGCCAAAAATATCCTTACCGTAGGTGCTGTAAATGACATCACCAGTGGATACTCCCAGCCTTCCGATGTGGTGATGAGTTCGTTCAGCTCCTGGGGTCCCGCCGACGACGGTCGCGTAAAGCCCGACATCGTTGCCAACGGCGTGTCGTTGTATTCTTCTGATGATGGTGGCAACAGTTCCTACGCTACACTTAGCGGCACCTCTATGTCGTCGCCATCCGCCACCGGCTCGCTTATTCTGCTTCAGCAACATTACCAAGCCATGCATGGCACAGGCAATCTGATGAAAGCAGCCACGCTCAAAGCACTGGTGATACATACCGCCGATGAAGCTGGTCCCGACCCGGGCCCCGATTATATGTTTGGCTGGGGATTGCTGAACACCTACAAAGCAACTCAAAAGATTACCGAGAGCAACTCGCTCGATGTTATCAACGAGTACAACCTCACCAACGGCAGCACCTACACGCGAACGGTGCAGGCTTCGGGCGACGGGCCGCTGGTAGTAACCATCGTGTGGACAGATGTGCCCGGCACTCCCGTGGCTCAACAACTTGATCCCCCGGATCCGATGATCGTCAACGACCTCGACCTGCGCGTAACCCGCAACAGCTCCACCTGGTATCCCTGGAAACTCAATCCCAACAACCCTTCGGCCGCTGCTACCCGCGCCGGGAAAAATTATGTGGATAACGTAGAAAATCTCATCATCGACAATCCCATCGCCGGCCAGAGTTACACGATAGTTGTGGATCATGCCGGTGTTTTGAGCGGCGGCTCTCAGCCCTTTTCGATGATCGTTAGCGGCATCACCCAGCAGCCAACTGCTCCGCCCGTTGTCGATTTTTATACACCTAACACCACCGTTTTTGCCGGTGCCGATGTGCAGTTTACCGATCTCTCCACCCAGTTCCCCAACACCTGGAGCTGGACTTTTCAGGGTGCACTGCCGGCTACTTCAGCACAACGCAATCCTATTGCGGTTTTTAACACACCGGGAACTTACGATGTATCATTGACGGCCTCCAACGCATTGGGTTCCGATACAGAAACAAAGATTGGCTACATAACCGTGGTGGAGATGCCCATAACCTACTGCACTTCGTCGGGTAACAACTCCTCTTCCGAATGGATCAGCCAGACGCAGTTCAATGATTTCAGCAATCCATCCGGGGCAGCAGGCTACACCGACTTTACCAACCTGGTGCTGAATTGGGAACCTGGCGAAACAATTAATTTTACGCTTACGCCTGGTTTTGGCTGGTTTACCTACACTGAATACTGGCGCATCTGGATAGATTACAACAAAGACGGAGATTTCGTTGATAATGGAGAACTGGTGTTTACCTCGGCTGGGAGCAAGCAGCCTGTTTCGGGATCGTTTGTGGTTCCCACCACTGCCACCGGCACCACCCGCATGCGTGTAACGATGAAATACAACGGGGCGCCCGATCCTTGCGGTACATTTAATTACGGAGAGGTAGAAGATTATTCGGTTCACTTTGTGGCACCGCCTCTTTCTGCCACCATCGACCTGCCGGAAGGCTGGAGCGGTTTCTCATTGCCTTTTGAACCGGAACAAACCACCATTGATGATATGTTTGGTGCTGCTGCAAATAATATTATAATTTTACAAAACTATAATTCCATCTATTGGCCGGCCATGCAGATCAACACCTTTACGGGATGGGATGCTGCCACCGCCGGGCAGTTAAAGATGGCTCAATCGCACCAGCTCACCCTGCAAGGCACTGCTTCATCCCGAACCCTGACTTTTGACGCCGGATGGAATTATTTGCCTGTAACGAGCTTGTGCAACGTCAACCTCACCGAGCTGCTGACACCGGTTATGGATAAGGTGGTAATGGTAAAAAGCATCGGCGACATCCTGGTTTTCTGGCCCGATGCTTCCGTGTACACCCTGCAGGTGCTGCAACCGGGCAAAGCATATTTTGTCAATTTTGATATGCCGGTAAGCATTACTTTCCCGGAATGTCCAGCCAAATCTCTTAAAACTCAAATCTTAGCTCCTGATACGCCACAGCGGTGGCCAATCGTATCACCAACGGCTGTTTCGCACACCATACGGGTTGATGCTTCGGTTGTAGATGGCCTGGAACCCGGCGATATTTTGGGTGCCTTCACCACCTCAGGCCAATGTGCGGGTGCTGTAACCCTTACCGGCAGCGCCGATGCACTTGTGCTTTGGGGCGACGATGCAGCTACAACTGCAAAAGAGGGATTTGCCGTGGATGAAACGATCACTTTTCGGCATTACGCTGCCGCCACAGGCCAGGAGCAAACGTGTGAAGTGGTGTTTGATGAAATGTTTCCGCAAAAACACCCCCATTTTATTGCCAATGGAATGTCAGCCATCAATGCCATCGACTTTATTACAACAATAAATGCTGGCAAAGCCACTTCCATCAGCGTAAGTCCAAATCCTTCATCAGGTGTTTTTAACATACAAAATTTGAACGGCAACGAAACGGTGGAGGTGAGCAGGTTGGATGGCACCACCATAACAACCCTGTTGCCACAGGCCACAAGCTGCAAGCTCGACTTATCGCGACAGGCAGCCGGGATTTATTTATTAAAAATTACATCAGAAAGGAGTTTCCAAGCCATAAAAATCATCATCAGATAAAATTAATTTTGAGCAGTTATGAAAAATCTATCTTTTTCGAAATGCATCTTTGCCGGCTGCATGTTGTTGCTTTTAACATCGGCGGCATTCGGGCAGGGAGCAGCCTCGGTCTCCCAAGCCGGGGCGTCGGAAGTACGTGGGGTTGTTGCCGATTTTTACGCCGATAAAACCGCGGTGATGAAAGGCGACATCGTGAAGTTCTACAACCTCTCCACGGGCGATCCCACGTTTTTCCTGTGGAATATCCCGGGCGCCACACCAAGCGTATCCTACAGCCGTGAGCCTCGTGTGCAATATCACACCGGAGGTGTATACGATGTTACACTTTTCATTTCCAACTTACACAGTCGCGATACGCTTATCAAAACCGGCTACATAACAGTAACCGACCCACAGGCGGGGCTGCCACCGGGATGGGCATATCCACAAACCATCACCCAGCATGCAATAGCGGTTCCTTTAGCTGCCAACCCGCGCCTGCTCGAAATCCCAATCGACTCCGGCGATTATATCGGCGTTTTTTATACCGACGAAGCAGGAGGTTTGAAATGTGGCGGCGCCATGTGTTGGAACGGTACACAATCAACGGCCGTGACTGCCCAGGGCAACAATCCGTTGACACCTATGAAAGACGGTTTTGATACAGGTGAGGTTTTTACCTGGAAAATCTATTCACAACAAAGCCAGGAGGAGCATATCGCTAAGGCGCAATATGATCAGCTTTTGCCAATGAAGCAATTTTTTGTGCCAAATGGCCTGTCGGCAGTTCTGGATTTATATGCCGGCGTAACCTATGCGCTGAATCTGCCGGCAGGCTGGAGCGCCATCTCCAGCCCGGTGATGCCTTGGAACAATCAGATGCAGGAACTGCTTGCGCCGGTGATCGATCAGGTAGAGTGGCTTACCGACGGAGCCAACGTTTATGCCCCCGGACACAACCTCGCCACCCTCACCGAATGGGAGCCAATTGCTTATTTTATAAAAATGAACGCCGATGCTACCCTCCCCGTCAAGGGCGACCTGATTGAGCAGCCATTGGTAGTTTTACATCCTGGCTGGAACCTGATGCCGCTGCCGGTGACTGAAGCGGTGGCTGTAAATACTTTGCTGCAACAGTACCCTGGCAAGATTAAAATAATACAGGAAGTGGCCGGCATGAAGTTGTGCTGGCGCGAAAAAAACATCAGCACCCTCACACACCTGCTACCGGGCAAAGGCTACCGGGTTTTTGCCACAGAAGACTTTATGATTAGTTTTTAAAAACTAAAGCATTTGCGACAGAGCATAACCCTGACAAGGCTTGAAGCCCTGTCAGGGTTTGGGGTTTGTTTTTTTTAAAACAAATATTTTTTGGATAACCAAGTTTTAGATGAAGATTATTATTTAACTTTATCGCCTCAAAACAAATTAGTTCTTCATTTTATAAATTAAAAAATAGGAAATCATGAAAAAACTTATTCTCTCCGCAACTTTGGTGGTTTTTGGTTTTATGCTTTTAGCACAGAAACAGCAACTCAAACCCCACCTAAAATTTGAAGCGCCAATCGTGGCTTTTCAAAAAAACGCTTCTATTGAAAATACGCCACTGGCTGGCGAATTGACTCCGGCTATCCCTACGGTGAATTACAAAGCAACAAACGCACTCAACATTATCGGTATCGGCACCTCAGCCAACGCTTATTCGTATGGGTTTGCTGGTGGCCAGCGATCGATGGTGTGCACCAACGACGAGCTGGGCGTGGTAACCAACATCCACCGGATGGGTGGTGCGCTCGATCCCGAAGGGACTTCGAACAACCTGGGATACGATTTTTCGACTAATTGGGGCATCGACTGGAGTGTGATGAACGAATTTTATCTGGCTTCCGGGCATGGCTCTACCATGCGGCTCGCCCGCTATCCCCAACAGGGAATTTTTAATCCCGCCGGCAACACCAATCCGGATGATGCTTACATGGTCTATTTGGCGCCAATCATAAATGGTTCGGGCAGTTTTTTTGGTGAATATGTTTATGGCCGGGTGCGCATCGGCGACATTACCGACACCACCGCAAACTTCAACGCTTCCAATCCCGGCGCAGGAATTTACCAGGGCGTTCCGGATGGTTTCACCGTGACAGCAACTGGCGACTTCTGGGCAGTAGATTATAATGTTGGCTTAGGATCCACAGGCGGTAACGAATGGCTTCAGCAGCTCCTTATCAGCCATGGGGTTTGGAATCAGGCGGAAGAGGATTATGATATGACGCAGTTTTTGCTGCCGTGCCCAACGCTCGACACCACCCTGCGCCCCTTGTGTGGCCGGGTGGAGTTTTCGCCCGACGGGCAGCATGGCTATATTGTGGTATTAACGGATAATGGCAACGTGGCAATTTCGGCCGGCCAATCGTTTTATCCGGTGCTGTGGCGCACCACCGATTACGGCACAACTTGGGAAGGCCCGATAGAAGTGGCGCTGGCCGGCGAAGAGGGCATCTGGGGCGTTCAGAATTTTCTGAATGTAGAGGAGATTGAAGAACTTTATGATCCTGCTCCCTATCCGGATGAAATTCCTTTTACCACCGCCTATGATTTCGATCTGAGTGTGGATGCCGAAGGTAATCCTTGCATTGCTGTGGTGGTGGGCGTTACGTCTGAACAACCTTATGGTATTATCACCGAACGATCCGCTTATTCCGGCTATTTGTATATGGCACCATTTATTTTGCATTCGGATGCTAATGGCAACCCCGGAAGCTGGGAAGGTTACGAGCTGGGACGATTGCAATCATTCAGGGGCAACTATGATGAAGAGCTGTGGGAGGACAACCGCATACAGATAGCACGCAATCGTTCAGGTGACAGGATGTTTGTTGCCTGGCTCGATACCGACACCATTATCTCGATCGAAAACAATATGCCCGATATTTGGGTTCGCGGCTATAGCACGAATTATCATAGCCTCACTTACCACTCCGAGACCCTGCAGGATGAGCCACAAAATATGACCTATGGCTCGGAGGCTACCTTTGCCGCCCATTTTTTCGCATTGTCCGATGAGGTGATCTATAACGATGCGTTTGATTGGCCTACCTACACCCTTCCCATGGTATATGAGGTGATGGATTACATGCCCTCTGATCCGGTAGAATATCGCTACATTCAAAATGCCTTTTTCTGGGAACAGCAATTTCTTATGGGGCCACCACCTCCGGGCATCATCGAAAAGGAGAGCACCATCGCAGCAGTTTCGGAAGTCATTCCCAACCCGGCAACCACCACAGCCACTTTTACGCTGGGCATCATTAGGCCGGCCGTTGCCAATATCTCCATCATAAACCTTACAGGGCAGCGCATCAGGCGGTTCAGCCGACAGCTTGCTAAAGGAAACAATACCATTTCCATAAACGTCGCGGATATGCCTGTCGGACTATATTTTTGCACCATGCAGGTGGATGGCGAGCAGATAACGCGAAAGATAGTGGTGGAATAGGGGTGCATTCATAAGTCACACCGGGAATTCAGCAAGGACAAGAAGCGTCATTTCTGAAAATGTGGACAATTGCCTTGTGGTATTCACGGTGCGAACTTGCCGTTCCCCTCGAATG
>LSQX01228074.1_pt2 | contig 14721 bp, 18 predicted proteins | sample 654561 | NCBI WGS metagenome assembly LSQX01 (sample SAMN04489861, study PRJNA283612) | anaerobic digester metagenome | isolation source: 4 biogas reactors fed with cattle manure at either 37C or 55C with and... | place: Denmark: Kongens Lyngby | collected 2014
GTGATCGCACCGGTGAGCTATGCTGGCTATCCGGCTGACATGAGTGCTTTCAGGAAACTGGCGCAGGAGAGCGGCGCAGTCCTGGTGGAGGATGCATGCCATGCCCTCGGCGCAAGGAGGGATAATCTGCCCATTGGCAAGGAAGCAGATCTTACTGCCTTCAGCTTTCACCCCGTAAAGCACATTACCACCGGCGAAGGGGGAATGGTAACTACCGATTCGGATGAATTCGCGGCCCGCCTGAGGCTATTCCGTACCCACGGAATCACGAAAGATCCGTCGAAGATGGAGAGCGAAGCCGATGGTCCCTGGTCGACAGAGATGCAGGTCCTGGGATTCAACTACAGGCTGAGCGATATCCACGCCGCCCTTGGCATGAGCCAGTTGAAGAAGCTGGATCGTTTTGTCAGCCGGCGAAAAGAGATTGCTTCCCTCTACGACCGTCTTTTCTCTTCTGTGCGTGACGTGGTGATTCCACCCCGTCACGAAGGTCACGCATATCACCTTTACCCTCTCCAGGTCCCCGGTGAGAGACGGAAGGAGTTTATTCTGAAACTCAAGGAGAGGGGAATCGGGGGAATGGTCCACTATCCTCCGGTCCATCTGCATCCCTACTACCGGAAGAATTTCGGCTGGAAGCGGGGAGATTTCCCGGAGGCAGAGAGGTTTTATTCCAGGGAAATCAGTCTTCCCATGTACTACGGACTGTTGGACGACGACGTCCGGCGGGTAGCTGACGAAATCCGGTGCATCGCCGAATCTGATTGATATACCCGTAAATTTACCTGGACTTTCATGAGGTTTCCCGATACAATCTCAACCGTGTCCGATATTTCAGCGACGTATCGAGGGGGTAGTTGTATGTTTTCTGTTAAGCGTTTAGGCGTTTTTCTTTCCGTGGCGGTTCTGTTCGTTCTCTTCACTTCCGTCATGGCGGCAGCCAACGAGAAGATCGGCGTAATTGATTCCCAGAAGATCATTTTCCAGCATCCCAGATTCGAAGGAGTTACAAAGCAGCTCCAGCAGATCAGCCGGACCAAGGAAAACGAGATGAAGCTGGCTGTCGACAAGGAGCCTGATCAGAACAAGAAGGCCCAGATTTTCAACACCAAGAGAAATGAGCTTGCCCAGGAAGAGCAGAAGCTTATGCAGCCCATATTCAAGGAGGCCGAGCTTGCTGTCCGGACAGTTGCGAAGGTCAAGGGCGTGACGGTGGTCATCGAGAAGTCGGCTGTCTATTACGGCGGCATTGACATAACAGATGATGTGATCCAGGAGCTGAAGAAGAAAGCCGCGAAGAAATAGAAGTGCCGCCTCGATCCGCCTTTGGCGGCAGAGAGGATGAAGAGATTGAAGGAGGCCTGCATGTCCCCGTTTTCGGGGGGGCGTTTCGGCCTCCTTTTTTTACTTTCGGAGAGTGAGAAGATGGGAATGAAACTGCTTGTGACCGATATTGATGAGACCCTTTCCCGGGGAGAGACTGTGTCTCCCGAGGTCGGGCTGGCCTGCGCCCGCCTTCGGGAGAATGGATGGAGCCTGATGGTGGCGACAGGAAGAATCCTCGCCACGGCGATTTCCCACATCAGGGGCATAGGTTCCACCCTCCCTGCCATAGTGTATGATGGAGGACGGGTTATGGATCCGGAAACAGGAAGAGCCCTCTGCGAAACTCCCATGGATCCCTGTCTTGCTCTGGAAATAGTTGAAGCAGGGTGGAACCATCCTGTCGAGCTTCAGATCATCGGCGATGAAAGAGCGTTCTGCAGATACAGCGACGTCATGACAAAGAGTTTTTTTGCTTCCTCAGGCGTTCCCGTGGAGGACTCCATGGAAACCCCCTTTTCCCCCTCCAGGGTGTACCGGGTGATCTTTCATGGTGTTCCGGGGAGCATCAGAACACTCCAGCACGAACTGCGGAACCGTTTTTCAGGAAGGGCGGAAATAGTCCAGGCGGGTGAGGGGTTTCTTGACATTCTGCCTTCAGGGGTATCGAAAGGTGCTGCCCTGGAATCCTGGCTGCGGACTCTTCCAGAACTTCCAGAGCTTGTAGTGGCGGCGGGAGACCATCACAACGATCTTGAGCTTCTCTCGTCTGCTGCCATAGCCGCAGCACCTGAAGACGCAGCCGAGGACGTACTGAAAATCGCCCGTGTCATCATGCCATCTGCGGACAGGAACGGCTTTGCGTATCTTGCCGACTGGCTGCTGGAATGGGAGGAGAACCGTTACGAAATCACCTCGCCTATTGTATTATTATAAAGACAGGTTCTTTTTTTAAAAAATACTATCGAGGAGGGAATTATCCGTGCCGGAAATCACCAGGTGGTCCCTTGTTCAGCTGGATTTCCCCGAAGACTGCAATGTCATTCTGGGACAGAGCCACTTTATCAAGACAGTGGAGGACCTTTTCGAGGCCCTCGTGACATCCTCTCCCTCGCTCCGTTTTGGGATCGCTTTTTGTGAAGCCTCGGGAGACTGCCTTGTCAGGACCGAAGGCAACGATGAGGAACTCGTTGCGGTCGCGACGGCGAATGCGGAAAACATAGCTGCGGGGCATTCTTTTGTTGTGGTTCTCCGGAACGGCTATCCTATCAATGTCCTGAACAGGATAAAGGACTGCCAGGAAGTCTGCCGGATTTTTGCCGCCACCGCGAATCCTCTTCAGGTTATTGTCTGCGAGAGTGTCCAGGGAAGGGGAGTCGCCGGAGTCATCGACGGCTTCGTCCCGAAGGGTGTTGAAACCGGCGAGGACGTGGAGAAAAGGAAAAGTCTCCTCCGCTCCGTCATTGGCTATAAAAGGTGATCTTTCCCTGAAGAGGGGGGATACCCTGATGGTTTTATTCAAAAGGTTGTTTTACATTTTTCTTCTTTCCATCTTTTTTTCTCCTCTTCCGGCGGAAACGGCAGACAGCGGCATCGGAGTCGAGGACGGCTGGATATGGCAGGTAGCCGTTTTGCCTCCGCGGGAAGGCTGGGAGAGCGAAAAGGGAAAATCTGCACTCGGTGCCGTCCGGTTTGCCGAATGGCAGGTTGAGGACAGCGCTGATGGTGTGGCGGGCCGGGACATACGCTTTTTGAAGGAGTCTCCCCTGTCCTCTGAAAATGTGAAGGAGCGGGTAACTCGCTGGAAGGAGAACGGAATTGCCGCCGTCCTTTCTCTGGGGGGGGAAGAGGACGTCATGCTGCTCAGACCTCTGGTCGGCAGCACCGGACCGGTTTTTCTTTCCGCATACGGCGAGAACGGAGAAATTGCCGAGGGAGGTGTTCCTTTCCCCATGATGTTTGCCCTCGACCTCTCAAGGGATTTCAGGATAGCCGCCTATGCGGAATATGCGAAAAAAAGTCTTGAGCAGGGAACAGGAGTGGCTGTTCTCGGAGACCGTTTTGACCCTTACCTGGAACGGTTCGCCAGGAATCTTGGAGACCTTCTGTCCTCTTCGGGGTTTTCCGTCAGTCAATACTGGCTGCCCGGAGCAGGACCGGATTCCTTTCGCATGATAGAGTCCGAGGCCATGTCGGAGGGATCGGCGGTTCTGGTTTCATTGGCCGGATCAATGGTTGTCCGGGACATTTGGCGGGCTGTCAGGAGGAAGGAGAATGCCTTTCGAATCTGGTACGGAGGGGAGCCCGGAAAGATGCTTCTTTCTTTTGACGGTACCATTGCTGTTGACCAGGAGGTACCGCTCGGCAGAGACAGGTCCTTTGTCACCCTTGGCCGGGAGATTTGGAGGCGTACCAGGACGGTTGTCAGGGAGCCGAGTGCCGCGGGAAGAGCCTATGCCGCCTGCCTGTGGATTTTTGAAGGGTTCCGGAAAGCAGGCTCTCCCGAAGCGGCTCCCCTCGCGAAAGCAATGGAGTCCGTCACGGGCATTGCCCTGGGTTCCCTGCCCCTTTCTGTCAACCCGGCGACCCATCGCCCTTTTATTCGTGAAGTCGCCATTCTCGAGGTAAAAGACCGGGTTTTCAGACCTGTGGATTATTTCCAGGTTACCGGCCCTGGTTTTTTGCCCTGAAGAAATGTCGCTGTTTTCAACTATTGAGGAGGATGACGATATGAAATTGCGGGACGTGGTACAGAACATACGGGCTGAAGTGCTCTACGGTGATGAACTCCTTGACTCCATCGACATCGAGTGCGCTTACGGAGCGGATCTCATGAGCGACGTGCTGGCCTTCGCCCGTCCTGGATCCCTTCTCCTCACAGGCCTGACCAACATTCAGATTGTGAGGACAGCCCAGATGCTCGATCTGCCTGCCGTAGTTTTCGTCCGGGGGAAAAAACCCCAGGAAGCCGCTGTAAAGCTTGCCTCGCAAATCAAGATGCCGGTGCTTCTGTGCCAGATGAGTATGTTCGAGACGTGCGGCATTCTCTTCGAGAAAGGAATACTGCCCTGTCACATACCGGACAGAGGGGTGTAGAGCGTGGGGCAGGAGCCGTACGTGGAAGAATACACAATACAGGCGGGAGATTTTTCCGCCATCGGCGAAGCCTCCACGAAATTCCGGGCAACCCTCAAAATGCTGGGAATCCCGTCGGAAGTTGTCCGAAGGGCAGCCGTGGTGGCTTATGAAGCCGAGATGAACGCCATGATTCATGCAGGAGGAGGAACAATCCGCATGACGGTGGCATCGGATCGTCTTGAAATAATGGCCGCAGACCAGGGGCCGGGGATTCCTGACGTGGCACTGGCCATGCAGGAAGGATATTCCACTGCCTCTGACGAGATCCGGGAGCTTGGTTTCGGGGCAGGAATGGGATTGCCGAACATCGAACGGAACTCTGATGAGATGAACATCGAAACCGAAGTGGGTGCCGGGACGGTCCTTACGGCCACAATCAATTTTCCGGGACAGTGATTTTTTGCCCAAGCCGCAGACAGCAGCGGAATGACGTGAAGGAGTGGTGAAGGTGTCCGGAGGAATACGAGTTCGTGAGTCCCGGTGCCGGGGGTGCGCCAACTGCATAAAGTCATGTCCCACTGAAGCGATCCGGGTGATAGACGGGCTTATCCGCATTATCCCGGACCTCTGCATAGATTGCGGGGAATGCATACGGAGCTGCAAAGACAAGGCAATTACAGTGAACGAGGACGAATGGGATCTTCTGCGGTCAAGGGAAGGCCTGGTCCTCATGGCCGACCCGACTTTTTACGTTCAGGTGGGGGCGTACTCCCGCCCGCGGCTGATGAAGGAAGCCCTGGAGCATCACGGGTTCCGGGATATCGCCGAATACGCGTCCATCGCCTTCGACCTTGCGGCGTACGCCGCGGCAGGTATCATCAGTGAAGGCGGGGATAATCTCCCCTACATCTCAACCTATTGTCCCGCCGTAATCAGGCTCATTCAAATCAATTTTCCGGAGCTTGTGGGGAGGATTCTGCCTGTAGAGTCTCCTCTTGAGACGGCGGTATCCATCTGGAGGAGCGCTACAGGAGGGGATGAAAAAGTGACCCTCGTCTCACCCTGTCCTGCCAAGGCCACCCTTGTCCGCAATCCCGTAGGAAGGAAAAAAAGTGCCCTGGAGTACGTGGTGAGCGTGAAGAAGGTCATCCGGGACCTTCTCGCCTACAACGTCAAGGTCACCGGGACGAAAACAAAGGCAATCAGCAGGCGGTGGCTGCTCTGGTCCATTTCCGGAGGTGAAGCCCGGCACATCTCGTCTTTCTCTGACAAGGGACTTACGTCCGTTGCAGTCTCCAGTCTGAGGAATACCATGGATCTTCTCAACGAGCTGGAGCTAGGACGGCTTGCCGGCGTGGATTTTATCGAGTGCAGGGCCTGCGACCTGGGATGCATCGGCGGAACGGGTACATATGAATCCCGTTTTCTTTCCCAGCTGCGGCTGGAGAATATCGAGACAGAGTGGCTTCCCACCCACGATGAGATGGAGGAAATCCGAACCTGGTACGACAAGGGAATATGGCGGCTGGACACTCCCATTCAGGTCAGAGAGCGGCTTCCCCTTTCCCAGGACCTGGGCGAGGCAATGGCGAAGCTGAGGGAAATGGACGCAATCTACGCCGGGCTGCCCCATATCGACTGCGGGTCCTGCGGGCGCCCTTCCTGCCGCGCCCTGGCAGAGGACATAGTCCGGGGACAGGGCGACGAAACGGACTGCATCTTCAAGCTGAGGGAGCGTATCACTGCCCTGAGCGGGGAGATCAGGGATCTTTCCTCCAAGCTTCCCCATACTCTCCATCCTTCCGGCAAAAGGAGGCAGGGAGCATGAAAGTATCTGAAATAGCCGAACTTCTCGGTCTCAGGCTTTATTCGCCCGGTGATCCGGACAGGGAGATCGGAGGCGTCATTTCCGGTGACCTGCTGAGTTTCATCATGGCCGAGGCCAGGGAAGGATGGATGTGGATCACCATACAGGTGCATCTGAACGTAGCTGCGGTAGCAGTACTCAAAGAGGTTCCCTTTATTCTTGCCGCATCCGGCAGAAAGCCTGAAAAAGAACTCATTGAACGGTGCATTGAAGAAGGCATTACCCTTGCCGGTACGGAACTGTCTTCCTTTGAGACAGCCGGGAAGCTCTGGGAGGCCGGTCTCGGAAGATTGCCATGAACCTCTCCCCTTTCTGGGTTGACCTTCATCTTCACACAGTACTCTCCCCATGCGGTGAACTGGAAATGGGAGCTCCGGAGATCGTGGAGGCTTACAGGAAGGCGGACATCGCCCTTTGCGCGGTAACCGACCACAACGCATCGGACAACGTCGAAGCCATAGCGGGCGCTGCTGATGGAAACCCGGTCGTTCTTTCCGGGATGGAGGTTCAAACCGCGGAAGACATTCATATTGTGGTTATTTTCCCCGGCATCCTTGAAGCCGGGGATTTTCAGAGGTGGCTCTGGATGAAAATGCCGCCGGTGGCCAACCGGCCTGAAATTTTCGGAGATCAGCTGATCATCAACAAGGAGAACGGCATCACCGGAGAACAGGATATTCTTCTTGTCCAGGGAGCAGGATATTCCGCCGACGAAACAGCGGAGGAGGCCCGGAACAGGGGAGGGCTGGTCATCCTTGCACACCTCGACCGACCGTCCTTTTCCTACGAAGCGGTCCTTGGCCCTGTGCCGAACGATTTCCCCTGCCACGCCCTGGAACTTTCGCCAGCCGTTTCCCACAGCGAATTTGCCCGATGGAGGGAACGTTATCCCCACAGGGTCTTCATCCGATCATCCGATTCCCACAGGCTCTGCACAATCTCCAGGGACAGGTGCACAGCCATGATGCTCGAATCTCCGTGCTTTCGTGAGGTCGAACTGGCCCTCAGCGGTCAGGAGGGACGCTCAGTGGTCTGTCCCTGGGGCGAAGGCGGACATTTGTGGCGCCGCTCCAGTTCTGCGTAGACCTCCCTGGGACTCACTCCCGAAGCGAGCAGGGCCGCTTCAAGGTGATAAAGAAGGTCCGCCGCCTCATACACAGTTTCCTTCCTGTCTCCTGCCGCCACGGCCAGGGCGGTCTCCACGCCTTCCTCCCCGACCTTCTGCGCGACCCTCCGCAGACCCATCGACAGCAGCCGTGCGGTGTAGCTTTCTTTGGGGTCGTCGAGACGCCGTTTCTCCAGGTATCTCCAGAGGATGCCCGGAAAGGTTCCCCGTCCTTCGCAAGGGGGGGTGAGAAGTCTGTGGAAGCAGGATCTCTCCCCGGTATGGCATGCCGGCCCGGCAGGTTCCACCAGGGCGAGAAGGGCATCTCCGTCACAGTCCAGCCGGAGTTCCTGGAGCAGGAGTGTGTTTCCGCTCGTTTCTCCCTTCTTCCATATCTCCTTTCTTGACCTGCTCCAGAAGGTCATCATGCCCGTCGTCAATGTTGCTTCCAGTGATTCCCTGTTCGCCCATGCCATCATGAGAACCTCACCTGAAAGCACGTCCTGAACAATAACGGGCACCAAGCCGTCAGCGGCGAATTGAACGTCGTCAAGAGAAATTTTCATGTTCATCACCTTGAGGGGCGGACGGGAATGCCCCGTTCCGCAAGATAGCGTTTCAGGTCCGGAATGCGGATTTCGCCGAAATGAAAGATCGAGGCTGCCAGAGCCGCGTCGCTTCCTGACCGGAAGGTGTTCAGTATGTGCTCCATGGACCCCGCCCCCCCCGACGCAATGAGGGGAACCGTGGCCGTCTTCGATGCGAGTGTGTTGAGCTCGTCGTCGTACCCGGTTTTCACACCGTCCCTGTCCATGGAAGTGAGGAGAATCTCACCGCATCCCCTGCGGACTCCTTCAGCGATCCATTCCAGGGCGTCCAGCCCTGTAGCTGTTCTTCCTCCGTCGATGAAAACCTCCCACTTTTCTTTTTCGCACCGCCTGGCATCCACTGCAAGGACCACCGCCTGTTTTCCCAGCAGGGCGGCGCATTCCCCGATCAGGAGGGGATTCCGGACCGCTGCCGAGTTCAGGGAAATCTTGTCCGCCCCAAGGGCTATAATGTCCCGGGCCTGTTCAACGGAAGAAATGCCTCCTCCCACAGTGAAGGGAATAAAAAGGGTATCGGCCACAGCCGTTACCCATGATGTCATGGTCCGCCTGCGCTCCGAAGAGGCGGTTATGTCGAGGAAAACCAGTTCATCCGCTCCTTCGTCCATGTAGGCGGCGGCAAGCCGTGCGGGGTCCCCGGCGTCCCTGAGATTTACGAAGTTCACTCCCTTGACGACTCTTCCGTCCTTGACATCCAGGCAGGGGATGATTCTTTTTGTCAGCATTTCGAAGCCTCCTTCATGGCTTCATCAAGCCCCACCGTTCCTTCGTACAGCGCTCTGCCGAGAACTGCTCCCGAGAGTCCGTCTCCTGCCAGGTGCCTGATGTCTTCAAGGGTTGAAATGCCGCCGGCGGCGATGAAGGAAATTCCCGGGCAGGAGGCAAGAAGCCTGCGGTACATCTCCCGGTCCGGACCCGTTCCCGTCCCGTCTCGATGGACGGCGGTGACGAGAAACAGGGTAAATCCCGAAGCGGCTATCCGTTCCACGAGCTGTTCCGGGGAGAGGGCGGCTGTTTCCTGCCACCCGGAGATGGCAACCCGGCCGTTCCGGATGTCAACTGCAGGTATAATCCTGTTTCCGAACCGTTCATAGAGTTGTGCTGCTTTCGAGGGGTCGGTCCCGAGCAGGCTGCCGGAATAAACTCTCTCGGCTCCTGCCGCAAGTGCTGCGTCAATGGTCTCAGCACTGCGGAGTCCTCCCCCGTACTGAACCCTGAGTCCGGTGTTCTTTAGAACAGCTATTGCGGAAAGGTGGCAGGGAAGACCTTTCTTCGCACCTTCAAGGTCGATGACATGAATCCATTCCGAACCTGCTTCCCTGAACATGCGGGCAGTTCCTTCAAGATCAGAGCCGTAGGCAGTCCGTTCTTCGAACCGCCCTTCCCTCAGACGGATGATTTCTCCCCCGAAGAGATCCATTGCGGGGTAGATGTCCATCAGTGCGCCTCCTTCCGGATAAGACCAGCCACTTCGTCAAGAAGGGAAAGTCCGGCATGTCCGCTGCGCTCAGGGTGAAACTGAAATCCCGCGACCCGGTTTCTGAGGACCATGGAGGTGAATGTTTTCCCTTCGAGAGAGGTTCTTCCTGCAGCAAAAGGGGAATCGAACAGTGCGTAGCTGTGAACAAAGTAGAAAAACTCCCCTGAAGGGACGTGGGGGTCAAATTCTGGAGGAAAACCTGTCCATTCAACCGAGTTCCACCCCATGTGGGGTTTTTTCGCCGCTTCCAGAAGACGGATCTCTCCCGGGATGAGGCCAAGACCGGGATGGCTGCCGTCCTCCAGGCCACGGTCACAGAGGAGCTGCATGCCAAGGCAGATGCCGAGGAGAGGTTTCCCTTCGGCGGCCCACGACAGAAGACGGGCCGCCCAGCCGGAATCCCGGAGCCTGGCCGAGGCCGGTCCAAATGCCCCTACACCGGGAAGGACGGCCAGAGAATAGGCTTCGGTCAGATCCTTCGGGGAAGAGAGAAGCCGTGCTTCTTCACCAAGAGAGCCGAAGGCCCTCCGGACGTTGCCGGTGTTGCCCACCTGGTAATCAACGACGGCGATCATGCCAGGGTTCCCTTGGTGCTCTGGACTTTTTCCGCAGGGACAAAGGCCTCCCTCAGAGCTCTCCCCGCTCCCTTGAAGAGAGCCTCCGCCAGATGATGGGCGTTATCGCACGCAAGAGCCCGGGCGTGAAGGGTAATGCGCCCTTCTCTGCAGAAGGCCTTCCAGAATTCCGGAACGAGTTCAAGGTCAAAGTCGCCGCACTTTTCAGCCGGGAATGTGCCCTGCCATTCAAATTGTCCCCTTCCGCCCAGGTCAGCGGCTGCAAGTACAAGAGAACCGTCCATGGGAAGGGCGCACCACCCGTACCTCGTTCGCGGGGTTTGCTCCGCCGCCAGGGCGAAAGCCCGCCCGAGGAGAATTCCCAGATCCTCAGTCAGGTGGTGCCAGTCGACATCCTCGTCTCCGCTGGCATCTACGGTCAGTCCCATGCCCGCATGGAAGGCGAAAAGTTCCACCATGTGGCGGAGAAAACCGCAGGAGACCGATACCCTGATCTCCTCTCCCTCTGGGAGAAGTTCCAGGGAAATCGACGTTTCTTTTGTTTTTCGCTCCAGTTTCACTTTCATGACTGTTTCTCCTTCACAAGGGAGGATATTTTGTTCATCACTGATTGTATCTCCTTCCATCTCAGGGCTGTGCTTTTTCTGCTCGCAACAAGACGGAGGGAGACGTCACACACGTGCTCCAGGATTTCCAGGCTGTTCGCCCTGAGGGTACTCCCCGTCTGGACGATGTCAAGGATGCAGTCGCTCAGTCCGAGCTTTGGAGCAAGTTCGATGGAACCGTGGAGATGGATTATGTCCACCTGGACTCCCCGGGCGGAGAAGTGGGCGTCGGCGATCCGCGGATACTTAGTGGCGACCTTCAGACCCATAAGTTCCGAGGCATGGCCCTGAAACCGTTCCGCCTGGTTTTTTGGGCCGGCCACCACGACGGAACACTTCCCCGAACCGGTGTCCAGAAGTTCCATCAGAGGCATGGCGCTTTCGAGAAGTACGTCTCCCCCGGCGAATGCCAGGTCCGCTGTTCCGTAGCTGACGTACAGAGGCACGTCCGAAGGCTTGGCGAGAATATATCTGTACCCCTCCGTCTCGATGACAAGTTTTCTTCCGGGAGATGCCAGGCCATCACAGGGAATTCCGGATTCGGATATCATCTGAACGGCGTCGGAAAATACCCTGCCCGTGGGAAGGGCTATTGTGAGCATCATCATTTTCCCCCTTTCCTGAAAGGCCCGGCCGGGACAAGGGTGAATGCTGTTCCCGAGGCCAGATCCATCCATGAACGGCATCCCCGTTTTTCTGCCGCCTGGAGGGAGGACGCTCTGTCATTCTTCCAGTCCATTTCGATCCTGGTGCCGTCAGAGATCAAATCGGCAGCCCTGCGAAGGGCTTCATCGGGAGAAAGCTGCCCAGCCCATGCCATTACAGGAGCTACACGGGTGCGGAAGCGAGAGAGTCCTGCTGCCTGTTCCAGGTCGAGTGCGAAGCCCATAGCCTGTCCCTTGAGACCGCACGACGCAAGCAGCCTGTCGTACCGTCCTCCTCCGCCGAGAGACCTTCCGGACTCCCAGGAATAAATCTCGAAAAGGGGACCGCTGTAGTAGCCAGGGTCCCGGACAAGAGAGAGATCAATGGATAATCGTTCTCCATAGCCCAGGCTTTTCAGGGTCTCGACAGTGGTCTTGAGTGCAGAAAGGGGAGCGCCTTTTCCCCAGAGTTTTTCTGCTTCGTCGAGGACAGTTCCGTCTCCCCGCAGCCGGGGGATTGCCAGGAGGATAGTCCTGTAAAAATCCGGGATGTTTCCCCTCTCGAGGAGGGAGTAATAGTCTGGAAGACTCCCTTTCCGAAGGGCATCGGCAAGTCCCTGGGCCGTGGCGGATTCAATGGAAACGAGCGCTCGCTGAAGAAACGTGGAATCACCAAGAGCAATGGTCGTGCGTTCCAGGCCCAGGGTATCAAGAACCCGCAGGAGCAGGGAGAGCATCTCAGCGTCGGCTCCTTCTCCCTCCCATCCCAGGAGTTCCGCGCCGAGCTGAAAGGATTCTATGGAAGTCCTCGGAGGTGCGGATTTCATGTAGATTCTGTCGCAGTAGCAGATGCGGAGAGGTCTCTCTTCGGGGGCGTAATGGGACGCCAGGTAAGTCACGGCTGCAAGTGTTATATCTCCTCTCAGGCAGCAGGGCTCACCGTAGGGGGTTGTCAGTGTTACGAGCCTGGACCTTACCTGGGAGGGCAGCTTCTCCCATGATGATTCGAGAAGCTGCAGACCCGATGGAAGAAAGGGGGAATATCCCCAGTTCTCAAAGAGGGAAATGAATTCCTTCCTGCATTCCTCCATGGCATGGGCAAGCTCTCCTCCGACGTTTACGCAGCCTCTTGGCAGCCTGTTCACCATCTCGGGAGTCTCCCGTACACTGTTTTCATGATCTCTTCCTCACTTTATCGAAATAATAGGTTAGAGTGATGAGTTGCTGACCTCAAGGATGGTATCATTATATCCACCGGGTGTAAAGCCGACAGGGAATGTTTTGTTCCTGGCTCCGGCAGGGAGGGAGGGGAATCCGTGGCAAAAGGCGAAAAGGGAAGATATGTCTGTTCCGCATGCGGTGCCGTTTCTCCCGTATGGACAGGTAAATGTTCTTCCTGCGGCGAATGGGGATCCCTGGAGAAGGAACCGGACGCTCCCGTTCCCGGAGCGTCTCTCCGTTCATCGAGAGCGTCAAGGGTTGATGCGGCCTCGGTAGTTCCGCCTGACCGGATGCCTGCAGGGTCTGATGAGTTCGACCGTGTCCTGGGCGGAGGGTGGGTTCCCGGTGGTGTCTTTCTTCTGGGAGGAAAGCCCGGGATAGGAAAATCAACCCTGCTTCTCCAGACCTGCGGGAAAATGGCCTCTGAGGGGAACAGGGTGCTGTATATTTCCGGCGAGGAGTCGGAATCCCAGGTGGCCCTGAGGGCCCGCAGGCTGGGGGCGGCTTTGGGCGGTCTTGACCTTTTTTGCGACAGTGATCTGTCTGCAGCCCTTGCGTGCCTTGATAATCACCGTTTTTTCGTTGTTGACAGCGTTCAGGCCATGAGAGCAGACGGTGCGGAAGGGTGGGCCGGCAGCCCCGGACAGGTTCGGGCCTCAGCCCAGATGTGCATTGCATCTGCAAAGGAGCGGGGCATTCCCGCCGTCCTCGTGGGCCACATCACCAAGGAAGGAAGAATCGCAGGCCCCATGCTCCTGGAGCATATGGTCGACGGTGTGCTGACCTTCTCAGGAGACGACTATTCACCGTACAGGATGCTCCGGGCCAGCAAGAACCGTTTCGGGAGCACAGATGAACTCGGTGTCTTCGAAATGGGAGAGAACGGTCTTTTCCCAGTGAAGGACGTGAGCGGCCTGTACTGGAACAAGGCGGAGGAGTCGGTCCCGGGCGTAGCCATGACGGTGGTTCTCGAGGGTACCCAGCCCCTGGTGGCGGAAATACAGTCACTGGCGGCCGGTACGGCATTTCCCTACCCGAAGAGGACAGGGCGCGGGATTGACCTGAACAAGATACAGCTATTCTCCGCCGTGCTGGAAAAAAGGTGCGGTGTCGGATGCGGGCTTTTTGATATTTATGTGAATGTCGCGGGAGGCCTGGTTCTCAGGGAGCCCGGAGCCGATCTGGCGCTGTGTGCGGCTCTTGCTTCCGCTGTGAGGGATGTTTCCCTCCCTGAAAAGTGTGTTTTTTTAGGTGAAGTGGGACTGGCGGGTGAAGTCAGGCCTGTGGTGAGACTTTCGAGACGGCTCCAGGAGGCCGCCCGGCTGGGTTTTACCCGGGCTGTTGTCAGTTCAAGAGAAGAACTTGCGGAAAAAAAGGCTCCCATCGAAATCGTGAGGGCGGCAACACTGAATGATGTCCTGAAGGCGGTGATGAAATGAAAAGGAAAATTCGGCGTTCTGCGGCTGTTTTTTTGGTGACGGCCCTGTTCTTTCTCTTCCCGGCTCCTTTGTTTGCTTTTGTGCTTGCTGCGTCACTTGAGGGAACAGTGGGCATCGCCATGGAAAAGTTTGCGGGCGACGTTCTTGACAGGGCGGCACGGGAGCAGGCTTCAGTAGTCGTCTTCAGACTGGATACCCCGGGAGGGCTCGTGAGTTCCATGAGGGGAATCACAACGGCCATACTTGAATCCAAGGTTCCTGTGGTGGTGTGGGTGTCTCCGAGCGGTGCGAGAGCAGCATCTGCGGGGGCTTTTATTCTCCAGTCGGCGCACGTGGCGGCCATGGCTCCGGGGACGAACGTTGGCGCAGCCCAGCCGGTTATGGCTTCCGGGAAGGACGCTCCCGACACGGATATGAAAAAGAAGATTACCAACGACCTTTCTGCACAGATTCGCTCCCTCGCCCAGCTCAGGAAGAGGAACGCTGACGTGGCGGAGAGAATGGTGTCTGAGAGTCTTTCGATTACCGCTGAAGAAGCCCTTTCCCTCGGGGTGGCTGATCTTGTAGCTTCGGACATGGAATCCCTCCTCCTCGCCATTAGGGGGAGAGAGGTGACTGCGGGCAGCCGGACGCTGTTCATCGATCCGCCTTCCGGTCCGCCTGTGGAGGTGACAATGAGCCTCAGGGAGAAGATCCTCCAGTTTGTTTCAAGTCCGGACATTGCCTACCTTCTCCTGACGGCCGGAGTGCTCGCCATTATTTTTGAAGTCATGTCG
>LSQX01131446.1_pt1 | contig 14720 bp, 29 predicted proteins | sample 654561 | NCBI WGS metagenome assembly LSQX01 (sample SAMN04489861, study PRJNA283612) | anaerobic digester metagenome | isolation source: 4 biogas reactors fed with cattle manure at either 37C or 55C with and... | place: Denmark: Kongens Lyngby | collected 2014
TATAAGAGACAGGTGTAGCAATGTGAAGTTCGGGGTTGAGTATGTCTATTTCAGCATCTGCCTCAAAATCAGCGGCTACAACGTCACCAGGGCCCTCAGTACTAAGCCGAATGACCTTGGGAACATCTGTATGCAATCTTACAAGAAGGCTTTTGAGATTCAGGATGATATCTGTCACATCCTCGTAAACCCCGGGAATAGTCGAGAACTCGTGCAACACCCCATCGATCTTGACCGAGGTGACTGCAGCCCCGGGCAATGACGACAGAAGGATCCTGCGCAATGAGTTGCCCAGAGTTATGCCGTATCCCCTTTCAAGAGGCTCCACGACAAACCTGCCGTATCGGTCGCCATCCTCCTGGCAATCGATTCTAGGCTTTGGAGATTCAATCATAGCGCGCTCAGCACCCTCCTTCTCATCTGGGGCAGCATTACCTCGAGTACAGCTCGACGATCAAATGTTCCTGGATATCCAAGTCTATCTGTTCTCTTGTCGGAACTGACAAGACTCTACCGCCCAAACGGTCCTCATTGACTGAAAGCCATGCAGGCACAGTCACAGGGCCTGCTTCGGCAAGGCTCTTAAAATGCACCAGGTTCTTGCTTGCCGGCCTCACGGATATCTCATCATCTGCACGAACTTCGTACGATGGTATCGATACTCTCCTGCCGTTCACGTATATATGGCCATGCCTAACCAACTGCCTGGCTTCCGCCCTGGACGCACCCAAACCCAACCTGTAGACGACATTATCGAGCCTGGTCTCCAAAATAGCAAGGAGGTTCTCGCCTGTAATGCCCCGTCTGCGCTCGGCCAGGTCAAAGTACCTGGCAAACTGCGCTTCATGAACTCCGTATATCCTTCGCAGCTTTTGCTTCTCCCGAAGCTGCAAACCGTACTCGCTAGTTCTTCTTCTTCTCTGTCCGTGCTCTCCCGGCGGGTATCCCCTTCTGGCAACAGCACACTTTTCGGTGTAACATCTATCTCCCTTGAGGAAAAGCTTCGCTCCCTCACGTCGGCACAGCCGGCACACTGATCCGGTATATCTCGCCATTATCGCACCTCCTGTTCGCCGGGTTATACGCGCCGTCTCTTGGGCGGCCTGCATCCGTTGTGCGGAATCGGCGTAACGTCTTTTATCATGCTCACTTCAAGCCCGGCGGCCTGGAGCGACCTTACTGCAGCCTCTCGTCCACCTCCGGGACCCTTTACCAACACCTCGACTGAGCGCATCCCGTGTTCAATGGCTCCATGCGCAGCGGTATCCGCAGCCTGCTGAGCAGCGAACGGCGTCCCCTTACGCGAGCCCTTGAAGCCCATGGCGCCAGCGGATGACCATGACACAACCGCTCCTCCCGGATCGGTAATTGTGATTATCGTATTGTTGAAGCTAGACTTGATATGGGCTATGCCCGTCTCGATATTCTTTCGTTGACGTCTCCTGGGCCTTGCCTGTCTCTTCGCCATCAGTTTTCCTCCTTTCCGCAACGCGCCATGCTAATTATCTCTTCCTGCGCCCGCCAATGGCCTTCTTGGGGCCCTTGGCCGTCCGGGCATTCGTCTTGGTCCTCTGGCCCCTTACGGGAAGGCCTCGACGATGCCTGAGCCCTCTGTAAGATCCTATATCGACAAGCCTCTTTACGTTCTGGGCCTCTTCACGGCGCAGGTCTCCCTCTACTTTATATCCTCGGTCAATCGCCTCACGCAACTTCGTGATCTCGGTCTCAGTAAGGTCCCTGACACGCGTGTTCGGGTCAATGCCCGTTGCCGCCAGGATCTTCTGGGATGACGTGAGGCCAATGCCGTATATATAAGTCATGGCTACCTCAATCCGCTTATCCCTTGGAAGGTCAACACCTGCGATTCGCGCCATGCTACTCTGCACCTCCTAGCCCTGTCGTTGTTTATGCGTGGGGTTCTCGCAAATAACTCTGACGCGGCCTTTTCTCTTCACTATCTTACACTTGTCGCACATCTTCTTAATGGACGGTCGTACCTTCATGCCTAACCCTCCTACTTGTATCTCCACACGATCCTGCCGCGAGTCAGATCGTAAGGCGATAACTGAATGGTGACTCTGTCACCTGGCAGAATCCTGATGAACTTCATGCGCATCTTGCCCGACACGTGCGCCAGCACGGTGTGGCCGTTCTCAAGTTCAACCTTGAACATGGCGTTTGGCAACGGTTCAACAACTGTGCCTTCCACCTCTATGGCATCTTCCTTTGCCATAACTAAGCATCCCCCTCCTTCCCCTCTTGAGGTCTGTACACTCTCAAAGCCGTAACAACTTGCTCGTCGGTGACTGAGTTTCCAGCCTCGAGCGCGGTTCTTATATCCTCGTCTACCTGCCTCGTAACTATGAGGTGCTTCGCATTTTTCCGCTTTGGCTTGCCTACCTTGTGGGTGCCGCCGTCAGCGATGCAAGCATAACCGTTTTCCTCAAGGCCGACTACGATAAAGAGCCTGCCCTTGTCCCTGCCCATCTTGGATATGACAAACCGTCCAAGCAACGGACTTCCGGAAGACAACCACTCCACACCTGCCTTGCATGCTACGGAAGAGTCAAAACCTCGGGGCCATCGTCAGTTATGGCCACAGTATGCTCAAAGTGGGCCGACAGCGATCCATCCCTCGTACAAGCGGTCCAGCCGTCATCCATGACAACTACCTCATGGCCTCCTGCATTGACCATCGGTTCGATCGCCAGAACCATTCCAGTCCTGAGCCTCATGCCCATGCCCGCCGGTCCGAAGTTGGGGATTTGGGGGTCTTCATGCATGTGCCTCCCGATGCCGTGACCGACGAAATCCCTTACCACGGAAAACCCATTGGCCTCCACATGCCTTTGTATGGCATTGCCAATATCCCCCAAGCGCATTTTGAGCCTTGCCATCGCGATTCCAGCATTCAGGGCCTCGCGCGTAACCGTCATCAGCTTCTCCGCTTCCGCCGAAACGGGTCCCACTGGGAAAGTCATAGCTGCGTCTCCGTGGTAGCCACCGAGCATAGCGCCGCAGTCAATGGAAATTATGTCTCCATCAACAAGCATGCGATCCCCAGGAATGCCGTGGATGATCTCGTTGTTCACCGATGCGCAAATCGATGCCGGATACCCTCGATATCCTTTGAAGGACGGCACCCCGCCTCGAGAGCGTATCATGTTCTCTGCAATAGCATCCAGCTCTCGCGTGGACACTCCTGGCGCTACATGCTCACGTAGTCTCTCCAATACTTGCCCGACCAGGGATCCTGCTCTCCGCATCTGCTCAATCTCAGCCGGAGTCCTTAGAATCACCATCAGCTGCACCTTCCGAGCACACGCACTATACGCCTGTGCACCTCGTCGGGATCTCCCATTCCATCCACTACAGCGAGGCTGCCCTCGACCGAATAGTAGTCCCTGAGAGGTTCTGTTTGCGCACGGTAGGTCGCAAGCCGCTCCGTCACCGTCTCCGGCGAGTCGTCCTTCCTCTGGACAAGAGCACCGCCGCACTCGCACGCATCCCCTGGCGGAGGGTTCCATTCTACATGGTACACACGGCCGCACTCTTGACATATCCTGCGCCCGGTCGCCCTTCGTATCAGCTCATCCTCGGGAACATCAATGAGCACTACTGCATCTAGCTTCACGCCCTGGCTCGCAAGTATCTTGCTGAGCCCTTCAGCTTGCGGAATCGTCCGCGGGAAGCCGTCAAGCACAAAACCTGACTGCGCATCTTCATACGCCAACCTCTCCCGAACGATGCCCATTGTCACTTCATCCGGAACCAGCTTGCCAGCTTCCATAAACCCCCGGGCCTGCCGGCCAAGCTCAGTACCTGCCGCTATTGCAGCTCTGAACATATCGCCTGTGGATATGTGCGGAACTTTCAACTCAGTTCCAAGCCTGGCAGCCTGAGTCCCCTTCCCCGCGCTGGGAGGTCCCATCAGTACTGCACGCATTCCATTGATGCACTCCCATCATGTAAGGCGTTGTGAAGTTCTTACTTCAAGAAGCCTTCATACTGCCTCATAATTAGCTGAGCCTCGATCTGCTTCATCGTGTCGAGCGCAACTCCCACCACAATAATCAGCCCTGTGCCGCCAAACGTCACAGTGTTCGATGTTAGTCGCCCTGTTATGTTCGGCAGAAGCGCTATGATGGCCAGGAATATCGCACCAACAAAGGTCAGCCTCGTCAACACGCGGTCGAGATACTCAGCCGTGGGTCTGCCCGGCCTGAACCCTGGAATGAAACCACCGTACTTCCTCATGTTGTCGGCGACTTCCACCGGGTTAAACGTTATCCCCGTATAGAAGTAGGCGAAGAGGATTATCAGACCAACATACACGATATTGTAAGCCCACATGTTGTTCATGAATGCCCTGACCCCGGGTGCGATCCCAGGTATGAATTGGGCAAGCGTACCGGGAAATGCCAACACCGATGAAGCGAAGATGACAGGTATGACTCCCGCCTGATTCACTTTGATCGGTATGTGCGTGCTCTGCCCTCCATACACGCGCCGTCCTACGACTCTCTTGGGATACTGCACGGGCACCCTGCGCTGCCCCTCACTCATAGCCACGATGCCGATGACAAGAGCCAGGCTCATAACTACGTATACTACTGCAAGCAACGGCCCGGTCCCGCCCGCCTTAGCCAGGCTGACAACGTTCCTAACATTGCCTGGAAGCTGCGTGACGATACCGGCAAAGATGATCAGAGAGATTCCGTTGCCGATTCCCTTTTCGGATATCTTCTCTCCGAGCCAGATCACAAACGCCGCGCCAGCAGCCATGCTAACAATCACGAGCAAGGTCCAGACTGCCCCAGGGCGAATCGCATCCTTGAACATTGCTGAATATCCATATGCCTGCAACAGAGCAAGCACGATGGCGGCATATCTTGTATACTGCGAAATCTTCTTCCGTCCCTCCGGACCCTCTTTCGACAATTCCTCAAGCGACGGAATAACGACTGTCAGCAGTTCCATTACAATCGACGCCGTGATGTAGGAGCCTACATTGACCGCAAATACCGACAACCTCTGCAGGCTGCCTCCGGAGAACATGTCGACCAGGCCAATAAGGCCGCCGCCTGTTTCACCCATTATCGACTGGAACACCTCTGCGACCTTGGCCGTGTCGACGCCTGGCGCCGGTATGAAAGAGCCAAGCCTGTACACAAACAACAGGAACGCGCTGTACAGGATCTTCTTTCGAAGATCCGGCACTCTCCAAGCGTTTACGAGCGCTGCCAGCACCTATACCACCTCCGCGGAGCCTCCCGCCGCCTTGATCTTCGACATTGCGCTCTCGCTGAACTTGTCAGCACAAACAGTCAGGGACTTCGTAAGCTCCCCATCTCCAAGGACCTTGACGAGCACGCCATGCCCTTTCACAAGACCCTTCGCGCGGAGCGTATCCCTGTTGACCTCCTCGCCGGATTCGAATACCCGCTCGAGGTCGCTAATGTTGACTACTGCGTACTCAACCCTATTCTTATTGGTAAAACCCCGCTTCGGCAACTGCCTGTAAAGCGGCGTTTGCCCACCTTCAAACCCCGGCCCTTTGCCCCCGCCTGAGCGAGACAGCTGGCCTTTGCTTCCCCGTCCGGCAGTCTTGCCGAGTCCGGAACCTCTGCCCCGACCTAGTCTCTTGGAGGCGCGCTTGGCGCCGGCCGCAGGCTGTAGTTCATGCAATCTCATCGCTGTACCCCTCTCAGTCGATCTCAGTAACTTCGACCAGATGACTTACTTTGCTGATCATTCCCCTGATTACAGGGTTGTCTTCATGTTCAACCGTCTGGCCAATTTTGCGGAGGCCCAGAGAGCGCACAGTCGCTCGCTGGTCTTTGGGTCTGCTGATGGTGCTCCTCTTCAATGTAACAGCCAGCTTCTTTGCCATCATTCGACCCCTCCTACCTGGCAAGTTCCTCGACGGACTTGCCTCTTGTCCGGGCCACCTGCTCCGCGGTGCGCATCGACTGCAAGCCAACCAACGTAGCATTGACCATGCTCATTGGGTTATCCGACCCAAGAGACTTCGTAAGTATGTCGCGGTAACCTGCAAGCTCCAGAACAGCTCTCACCGCTCCACCCGCAATGACTCCCGTTCCAGGGCCAGCGGGTTTAAGCATAACACATCCGGCGCCGGATTTCGCGGTCACCTCATGCGGGACTGTGGTTCCAACGATAGGAACCGAAACCAGATTCTTCTTGGCGTCGTCAACGCCCTTCTTTATGGCCTCCGAAACCTCGTAAGCCTTCCCAAGCCCAGCCCCTACGTGTCCCTCCTCGTCTCCCACGACGACCAGCGCCCGAAAGCTCCGCGTTCGACCGCCCTTGGTCACTTTGGACACGGGGTTGATGCTAACCACTCTTTCCTTAAGATCCAGACTATCAGGATTAATCTTTGCCATTTACTGCCCTCCCCCCGCCTTAGAACTCCAGGCCGGCCTTGCGTGCGGCGTCAGCCAATGCCGCTACTCTTCCATGGTACAGGTTTCCGCCGCGATCGAATACGACCTTGCGAATCCCCTTCTCCATGGCGCGTTCAGCTGCTACTCTGCCCACTTCCTCCGCCGCAGCGATGTTCCCGCCATACCCCGCCTTCGCCCTGATCTCAGGCTCCACTGAAGACGCCGACACCAGAGTACGGCCTACTGTATCGTCGATTATCTGAACGTATATATGGGCATGGCTGCGAAACACAGACATCCTCGGGCGTTCGGCGGTTCCGAAAACGTCCTTCCGAACGCGCTGGTGGCGGCGGGCCAGGGCCACTCTTCTGTCAACCCTCTTGTACATCGCACTTGGCTCCTTTCATTCTGCCGTGAACTGCTGGACTTAGCCGATGCCTATCTTGCCGGCCTTGCCAGCCTTCAGCGGAACGTGCTCGCCCGCATATCTTATGCCCTTGCCATGATATACTTCGGGCTCCCTGACAGCCCTTATGCTCGCAGCGGTCTGCCCGACGAGCTGCTTATCCGCACCTCTGACCGTAACCTTGGTCGCAGATGGTACGTCTATCTCAATTCCTTCCTCCGGGACTATCTCTACAGGATGCGAGTAGCCCACCTGGAGTACCAATGTCCTGCCATCCTTAGAAGCCCTGTATCCGGTCCCTATGATTTCCAGAGACTTCTCAAACCCCTCTGTGACTCCATGCACCATGTTGCCTATGAGCGAACGCGTCAGGCCATGCATGGAGTTGTCGGTTCGACTGTCGGACGGACGTGTTACCACAATCTCGCCTTCGGCTATCTCAACGCCGATTCTCTCAGGAATCTCATGCGACATACTGCCTTTGGGCCCGCTTATAGTAAGCACGCGGCCATCCAACTTAACCTCTACATTCTTGGGAACCGGCACTGGCATCTCGCCTATTCTGGACATATCCACACCACCTACCACATGTAGCAGATGACCTCTCCGCCAAGCCCAGCTTCCCTTGCCTGACGGTCCGTCATCAGCCCACGAGATGTAGAGATTACGGCCGTTCCTAAGCCGTTTAGAACCTTTGGAACCTCATCCTTCTTAACATACACCCTGAGGCCGGGCTTGCTTATGCGCTTGAGGCCGTGTATAGTCTTTTGCTTGCTAGGCCCGTACTTCATGTAAACCTTGATAACTTCGTACTTGTCGCCTCGAGCGACCTCAAAGCCACGGATGTAACCCTCATCCTTCATTATCTTAGCAAGCTCCGCCTTCATCCGAGATGCCGGTATCTCAACGACCTCATGGGTCACTGTGTTCGCATTACGTATTCTGGTGAGCATATCCGCGATCGGGTCTGTCAACACCATCGTCCTCTACCTCCTCTCGTGGCGTGCCCCTGCTGTCACCAACTCGCCTTGGTCACGCCCGGGATTTCTCCCCTCGAGGCGAGAGTTCGGAAGCAGATCCTGCACATCTTGAATTTACGAATATATCCTCGCGGCCGCCCGCAAATCGAGCACCGGTTGTACTGCCTTACCTTGTACTTGGGCTCGCTTTGCCACTTTTCCACAAGCGCCTTTCGCGCCATACTTTCCCCTCCTTACTGCAGCCTAACTGGTAGGCCCATAAGTTTCAACAGCTCAAGGGCTTCTTCATCCGTCTGCGCACTGGTCACAATTGTGATGTCCATGCCACGGATCCTGTCTACATCGTCATACCTTACCTCAGGGAAAACGAGTTGCTCCCTGAGGCCCAAGGTATAGTTTCCCCGCCCGTCGAAGGCGTCGGGTGAGACTCCTCTGAAATCCCTGATCCTCGGAAGAGCAATATTGAACAGCTTATCCAGGAAATAATACATCCTTGCGCCACGAAGCGTTGCTTTGCAGCCGATCGGGACTCCGGCACGCAGCTTGAACGCTGCGATTGACTTCTTCGCCCGGGTGATTATCGGACGCTGCCCGGTAATCTCAGCCAATTCGTCGGCGGCTGCGTCAAGCGCCTTGGGGTCCACAATGGCGTCTGACACGCCTCTGTTGACGATCACCTTCTCAACCTTTGGAACCTCCATGACGTTCTTGTATTCAAACCTCTGCATAAGCGCAGGGACAACTTCGTTCTCGTATTTCTCCTTCAGCCGCGGAGTCGGCGCCTCCATATAATTGACCCCCTCTCAGGCCTATCCACTATCCTACTTCTTGTCTAGCTTAGCCCCGCACTTCTTGCATACTCTTACGGACTTGCCAGACTCCTGCAGCTCCATTCCAACCCTTGTGGGCTTGTTGCACTTGCTGCAGACCACCATGACTTTGCCCAGCGCCACAGGTGCAGGTTTGTCAACAATGCCACCCTGTGGATTCGCAGTGCTCGGGCGGGTATGCCTCTTTATGATGTTCAAGTTCTCAACAATAACCTTCTGCTCGCGGGGGAAAACCCTGAGCACCTTACCTCTCCTGCCTGCATCCTTGCCATGGAGAAGCATGACAGTGTCGCCCTTCTTGACCTTCTTTACAGATATCGTCATTCTGTCCACACCTCCTCGCAACCGGGATTCCCCGTAGCCTAGAGGACCTCCGGAGCAAGCGAAATGATCTTCATGAAGCTTCGATCACGAAGCTCTCGCGCCACAGGCCCGAAGATTCGCGTACCCCGCGGGTTTTTGTTATCGTCGATGACGACTGCCGCGTTCTCGTCAAACCGTATATATGTGCCATCGGGCCGCCTGAGCTCCTTTTTAGTGCGGACGATAACAGCTTGCACAATGTCGCCCTTCTTGACAACGCCCCCGGGCGTAGCCTCTTTGACAGTGCCAACTATGATATCGCCAATGCTGGCATACCGCCGGTTTCCGCCGCCCAACACGCGAAAGCACATAACTTTCTTGGCGCCTGTATTGTCCGCTATATTCAGTACAGTTTGGGCCTGAATCACAGAGTGTTCCTCCCTTCAATAGGGCCCTCGTTACTTAGCCTTCTCTACTATTGCCACAAGCCTCCAACGCTTATCGCGTGAGATCGGCCGGGTCTCCATTATACGAACCTTGTCGCCCACCCTGCTTTCGTTCTTCTCATCGTGCACCTTTACTTTGCTGCTCCGACGCACGACCTTTCCGTACAACGGATCCCTGTAGGCGCGCTCCAGTTCCACCACTCGAGTCTTGTCCATCGCATCACTTATCACGAACCCGACTCTCTCTTTGCGTTCATTCCTCGCAGTCTCCATGACCTGGCCTCCTCTCTACCCTCGTACGATCTTGAGCTCGCGCTCCCTCATTTCCGTCCTTACCCTGGCGATGTCACGCCTGACATCCTTTATCCGATGCGGGTTGTCAAGCTGGTTTGTGGCGAGCTGAAACCTGAGGTTGAAGAGTTCCTCCTTGAGGCCTTCCAGCCTGGTATCGAGTTGCTCGGGCGTCATCTCTCTGAGCTCTCTACCCTTCATCAGCTTCACCACCCGCTTCTTCTCTCTTCACGAACTTCGTTCTGATCGGCAGCTTGTGACCTGCCAGCCTCATTGCCTCACGAGCTATCTCTTCGGTCACTCCGCCCATCTCAAACATGATCCTTCCGGGCTTTACCACTGCCACCCAGTACTCCGGCGCCCCTTTCCCGCTTCCCATACGGGTTTCAGCAGGCTTCTTGCTGACAGGCTTATCGGGGAATATCTTGATCCATACCCTGCCGCCACGCCTAATGTACCGAGTCATGGAAATACGAGCCGCCTCTATCTGGCGCGATGTTATCCATCCAGGCTCAAGCGCCTGAAGGCCATAGTCCCCATGAGTGACTGTATTTCCCCGCGTGGCGACGCCTTTCATGCGTCCCCTTTGCTGCTTTCGGTACTTGACCTTCTTGGGCATTAGCATTTATCGAGCCCCTCCTCCCTGCCGAGCTTTCTCCGACTTCGACGGGAGAACATCACCCTTGTATATCCACACCTTTACGCCGATTCTGCCGTATGTCGTCTTGGCTTCAGTAAAGCCATAGTCAATATCGGCCCTCAGCGTGTGAAGGGGAAGCTTGCCGTAACTGTACCCTTCCGTCCTGGCTATCTCGGCGCCGCCTAGGCGACCGCTGGACTTCACGCGCATCCCTTGAACGCCAAGCCTCTCGGCTCTGCCCATCGCCTGCTTCATGGCTCTCCTGAAGGATATTCTCCTTTCGAGCTGAGCCGCGATGTTCTCGGCAACAAGCTGCGCATCGAGCTCGGGACGCTTGATCTCCATAATGTTCACTGAAACCTGCTTGCCAGTCTTGGCCTCCAGGTTCTTACGGAGCGCCTCCGCCTCCGAACCGCCACGCCCAATAACCATTCCAGGACGGGCAGTGTGGATGGTGATTCTAATTCTGTTTGCCGCACGTTCGATCTGTATCCGCGAAACGCTGGCAGCATAAAGTCGGTCCTTTATATACTTCCTGAGCTTCAGATCCTCATGGAGAAACTCGGCGTATGTCTTATCGGCATACCACGTAGACTCCCAGGTCCGGTTGATACCAAGTCGCAGACCTATAGGATTGACCTTTTGCCCCACACTTTAACCCTCCCTCTCTCTGACCACTACTGTTATGTGGCTCGTGCGCTTGAGGATCTGGCTCGCCATCCCTCTTGCGCGCGGCCTTATCCGCTTGAGCGTAGGGCCGGCGTCAACATAAGCCTCAGCAATGTACAGGTCATCCCTGCTGAGGTCAAGGTTGTTCTCAGCATTTGCCGCTGCAGACGCAACAACCTTGCTGACCGGCTCCGCCGCAATGTGCGGAGTATACCTAAGAATGGTCAGGGCTTCATCAATGCTCTTGCCGCGCACCAGGTCAACAACTCTGCGAACCTTTTGTGGCGACATGCGCACGTAACGCGCGATCGCTCTCGCTTCCACTTGCCCCCGACCTCCTACTTCTTGATTATCTGGGTAGGCTTATCTGACGACAGCCTATGGCCCCTAAATACCCTGGTTGGAGCGAACTCTCCAAGTCTGTGCCCTACCATATCCTCGACGACATATATCGGAACATGCCTGCGTCCATCATGCACAGCTATTGTGTGGCCAAGCATGTCTGGAGTAATCATTGACGATCTCGACCAGGTCTTCATAATCTCTTTCTTGCCATCCGCATTAAGCATCTGGACCTTTCTCGCCAAAGCCTCATGGACATAAGGGCCCTTCTTCAACGATCTGCTCATGTGTTGACGCGCCTCCTTTCAGAACACACTTCCTATTTCTTGCCCCGGCGACGGACTATCAGTCTGTCAGAAGCCTTGGGCTTGCGCGTCCTGTATCCCAGAGTCGGAACTCCCCACGGTGTGACTGGGCTCTTCAGTCCAATAGGCGACCTGCCTTCTCCGCCTCCATGCGGATGATCCACAGGGTTCATGGCAACTCCGCGGACGCCAGGCCTTCTGCCTGCCCATCGGCTCCGCCCCGCCTTTCCCAGGGAGATGTTCTCATGCTCCACATTTCCGACCTGCCCCACGGTAGCTCGGCATTCCTGCCGAACCATTCTCATCTCGGTGGAGGGCAGCCGGAGAGTCACGTATCCGCCCTCTCTTGCCATGATCTGGGCACTAGTCCCCGCTGATCTGGCAAGTTGCGCGCCACGTCCGGCAGTAAGCTCGACCGCATGCACAACTGTTCCAACCGGGATGTTTGCAAGAGGCAACGCATTGCCCGGCTTGATGTCGGAATCGGGGCCTGACTCTATCATGTCGCCAACCTTAAGCCCAAGCGGCGCAAGGATGTATCGCTTCTCCCCGTCCGCGTAATTCACAAGAGCAATCCGTGCAGACCTGTTAGGGTCGTATTCTATAGACGCGATTCTGCCAGGAATCCCATCCTTATCGCGCTTGAAATCGACAACACGATATGCTCTCTTGTGACCGCCGCCCCTGGATCGGACAGTCATCCTGCCCTGAGCGTTCCGCCCGCCGCGCTTTTTGAGTGGAGCTACCAGCGACTTCTCAGGCTTGGACGAGGTAATCTCCTCAAACGCAGCCACCGTCATCTGCCGTCGCGCCGGCGTTGTAGGTTTAAAACTTTTGACTCCCATCCCGCATACCTCCTTTGCGTGAACTTAGACCCCTTCGAAGAGCGGGATGGTCTCCCCGTCCTGCAAGGTAACGACAGCCTTTTTCCAGACTGGGGTCATGCCCTCCGAACGTCCCTGCCTCTTCAGTTTGCCAGGAACCCTCATGGTGTTGACTGCGACGACTTTGACGTCGAAAATATCCTCGACAGCCCTGGCTATCTCGATCTTGTTGGCATCATACTTCACTTTGAACACGTACTTGCCATCCGCCGCCATAGCGGTGCTCTTCTCAGTGATTATGGGCTTCACTATGATGTCCCTCGAGTGTGCCATCACGCCAACGCCTCCTCCGCCCTCAAAACCGCTTCGCGCGTAAGCACTAGCGCTGGGTGGTTTACAATATCGTAGACGTTCAAGCCATCAACATGGAGAACCGTGGTCCCGGGAATATTCCGAGTCGACTTCTCCACGACCTCGTTTTGCAGCTCAGTTACCACGAGAGGCTTTGCGACGCCTATCTTTTGGAACAGGGCCGCCATGCTCTTCGTGCTTGGCTCGGAAAGCGCAATAGCGTCAATCACATATACTGCATTTTCCTGAGCCCTGGCTGATAGCGCCGATAGCAGCGCCAGCCTCCGTACCTTCTTCGGAATCGTGTAGCCATACTTTCTCGGCTTAGGACCGAATACTACTCCTCCGCCAACCCATATGGGCGACCTGCGAGATCCATGCCTGGCCCTTCCAGTCCCCTTCTGGCGCCACGGCTTTCGGCCGCCGCCCCGGACCTCGGAGATGGTCTTCGTGCTATGCGTGCCCGACCTTCTGCTGGCAAGCTGAAGCTTAACAGCTTGATGCACTGCGTGCGTGTTGGGCTCTATTCCGAAGACGGCTTCAGGAAGCTCTACCTCTCCGAGCCTGTTGCCTTTTGCATCGAACAATGGTGCTTTGGGCATCTCCTGCGCCTCCTTACTTTGCCTTCGCCTTTACAGAGTCCCGGACAGTCACAAGACCATGATTGGCACCGGGGACCGCACCCCGCACCATCAGCAGGTTTCTCTCCGGGTCGACCTTTATGACCTTCAATCCCAGGCTTGTCGCTCTAGCGCCGCCAAGCCTGCCTGCCATCTTTCGTCCCTTGAACACCCTGGCGGGGCCCGTCGCGCCGAGTGATCCCACTCCCCTGTGGTAGTGGGAACCGTGCGCCATCGGACCGCGGCTGAAATTCCATCTCTTCATCGGGCCGGAGAACCCCTTGCCCTTTGAGATGCCAGTCACATCAACCAAGTCGCCTTCTGACCACTGGCCAACCTTGATCTCCTGGCCGAGCTCATAGGCATCCGCTGACTCTATGCGAAACTCCCTGAGATACTTGCCAGGCCCTACATTAGCCTTGGCATAATGGCCGGCCATAGGCTTGCCCACACGCCGCTTGTCTACTGTGCCAAACCCGATCTGGATAGCTTCATAGCCATCAGTGGCTGTGTGCTTCCTCTGAACAACATGACATGGCCCCGCCTCTATAACTGTAACCGGATGAACCGTTCCGTCTTCATCGAAAACCTGGGTCATCCCAATCTTTCTGCCGATAATGGCTCTGCCCACGCCTCACACCCCCTCATGGCCTACAACTTGATCTCTATGTCTACTCCTGCCGGCAGGTCAAGACGCATCAAGGCGTCGATGGTCTTGGGAGTAGGCTCCAAAATGTCTATCAGTCGCTTATGCGTCCTCATTTCGAACTGCTCACGAGAATCCTTGTCGACGTGAACAGAGCGCAACACCGTGTATACGTTCCTTTCTGTTGGAAGCGGGACAGGTCCCGAAACATCTGACCCCATTCTCCTGGCAGTCTCCACAATTCTCTCTGCAGACTGATCCAATATCTTATGATCAAACGCCTTCAACTTGATCCGGATTTTCTGAGTTGCCATATTGGCTCCCTCCCATTCGCCCGATTGCTTTGACGGACATACTCCACGGAAGTTACTCCCACGGCGCCACCGTGCAGACAATCTCCCGCTTCATCGCAGATTCATGGGGGCGGGACTTCCCGCCCCCAGAGAAACACAGCTTATCTCTTTTGAAACTGCAATTGACTTACTCGATAATCGATGCCACTGCACCGGCTCCTACTGTGCGACCACCCTCACGGATAGCAAAGCGGAGTCCGGGCTCCATAGCGATGGGGCTGATCAGGCTGATCGTCATGACCGTGTTGTCGCCAGGCATGACCATCTCCGTGCCCTCTGGAAGCTGGACGTTTCCTGTAACGTCTGT
>LSQX01211893.1_pt1 | contig 14719 bp, 15 predicted proteins | sample 654561 | NCBI WGS metagenome assembly LSQX01 (sample SAMN04489861, study PRJNA283612) | anaerobic digester metagenome | isolation source: 4 biogas reactors fed with cattle manure at either 37C or 55C with and... | place: Denmark: Kongens Lyngby | collected 2014
GGTGAAATCCTGATCGATAAAGGCTCGCGTTATCTGCCGCGCGCGATCCGCACGGAAGTTGAAGAAAAGCACCCCATCCCCATCCTGAATGACGGCAACCGGTTCATCTCCCTCACAGACGACAGTGGGCGTAACAAACTCGTCTGTTTCTCCCCGCTCATAGGCTTCTTTGATCGCGCCGACGGGATCCTGGTTTTTCCTTCCTTGGCCCAGGACCATGGCTTGCCAGGCCTTCTCCACCCGTTCCCACCGGTTGTCCCGATCCATGGCATAATACCGGCCCATGACAGTGGCCACCCGCCCGATACCGATCGTTCTTGTCTTTGCCAAGAGCTCTTCCATGTAAGGGACGGCGCTTGCCGGGGGAACATCTCGACCGTCGAGAAAACAGTGGATGAAGACTCTATCCACACCACTTTCTTTTGCCAGCCGCAGCAGAGCGTACAAATGATCACTGTGGCTGTGGACGCCGCCAGGGGAAAGAAGCCCCATCAAATGGAGGGCCGATCCCCGCTCTCTGACATGGGCCATCACTTTTTGCAGCTCGGGGTTAGCGGCAAAGGAACCATCGGCGATAGCCAGGTTGATCCGCTGAACGTACTGGTAGACAATTCGCCCTGCGCCAAGGTTCAAATGGCCTACATTCGAATCCCCCATTTGGCCGGGCATTAACCCTACGCTCTCCCCAGAGGCCAGCAGCCGACAGGTTGGATAATTGCTCATCAATTCATCGATGTTGGGCGTCTCGGCTTGGGCCACTGCATTGCAGTCCCACGTATTACTGACCCCCCAACCATCGAGAATGACTAATACTACTTTACTATCCGGACTAGCCTTGTTCAACTTCGACCTCCTCGGGCAATGACGGCAAATCCAGCCGGATCCAGGCTTGCCCCGCCTACTAGCGCCCCGTCGATCTCCGGCTGATCCATGAACTGGGCGATGTTTTCCTTGTTGACGCTGCCGCCGTACTGGATGCGGATCTTCTCCGCCACCCCATCACCATAAATCCCGGCGACGGTTTGCCTGATGAGGCCGATGACCCGATTGGCTTCCTCGGGGGAGGCATTGCGGCCCGTGCCGATGGCCCAGATTGGTTCATAGGCGATCACCGTTTGTTCGGCGGAGGATGGGGCGACCCCTTCATAGGCCAATCGCACCTGCTCGGTGACCACCTTTTCCGTTTGGCCCGCCTCCCTTTGGACCAGGGACTCCCCAAGGCAAATGATGGGCTTTAGGCCATGGGCCAGGGCTGCCTTGACCTTGCGATTGACATCGGCATCGGTTTCGCCGAAATAGCCCCGACGCTCAGAATGACCGATGATCACATAGTCACAGCCCACATCTTGCAACATCCCAGGGGAAATTTCGCCGGTATAGGCCCCTTTCTCTTCCCAGAAAAGGTCTTGGGCGCCAAGCTTGACGACGCTGCCGGCGAGAAGCTCAGCTACCGCTCCCAGGGCCGTGAAAGGCGGACAAATGACAACCTCCCCGCCATCAGGAGCGTAGCTGGCCAAAAAAGCCCGGCAAAAATCCCTGGCTTCCGCCACCGTCTTGTGCATCTTCCAGTTCGCAGCAATGATGGGTGTTCGCAATTTCCTTCCCCCTATAACTTATCTTGCAGAGCCGCAACCCCAGGCAGTTCCAGACCTTCAAGAAACTCCAAGGATGCGCCTCCGCCCGTTGACACGTGATCCATCGCCTCGGCAAGCCCCGCCTGCTCCACCGCCGCCGCCGAATCCCCTCCGCCCACCACAGTGAAGCCATCAAGCTTGGCCATGGCCTGGGCAATGGCAAAAGTCCCCTGCGCGAAGGGGGCAAGCTCGAAGACCCCCATGGGGCCATTCCACACCACCGTCTTAGCCCCGGCAATGATGTCGGCGAAGCGCTCCCGAGTTCGCGGCCCGATATCTAGCCCCATCCAGGTTGATGGGATCTCGGACACCGACACCACCTGGCGGGAAGCATCCTCGGCGAGGCGATCGGCTGCCACCACATCCTCCGGGAGCTCAAGGTCGACTCCCCTTGCGGCCGCTGCTTCTAAGAGCTCCCCAGCCAGCTCCACATGTTCTGCATCGAGAAGGGATTGGCCAACATCCAGACCTTTCGCCTTCAGGAAGGTATAAGCCATGCCCCCGCCGATGAGCAGGGCATCGACCCTAGTCAGGAGATTGCGGATCACCCCTATTTTGTCGGCCACCTTCGCTCCGCCCAAAACGGCAATGAAAGGTCTTGCCGGATCCTGGAGCAGCTGGCCCAGACATTTCAGTTCCTTCTCCATCAACAAACCCGCAGCGGCCGGCACAAGTCTGGCAACCCCCACGGTTGAAGCATGGGCTCGATGGGCAGCCCCAAAGGCATCGTTTACATAAAGATCCCCCAGGCTGGCCAACGCGGCGGCAAAATCCGGGTCATTCTTCGTTTCTCCCGGATGAAAGCGCAAGTTCTCCAGCAGGCAGACTTCACCGGGAGCCAAAGCTTCGACCGCCTCTTGCGCCTCGGGTCCGATGCAGTCATCAACCTTAATCACATCTTGACCCAAGAGCTCCCCAAGTCTCTTGGCGACTGGGTCTAAACGGTATTCTTCGACCACCTGCCCCTTTGGCCGGCCCAGATGGCTCATCAAGATGACCCGGGCCTGTTGCTTGACCAAATGGGTGATGGTGGGCAAGGCAGCCTTGATCCTTTTATCATCGGTGATCCGACCCTGCTCCATCGGTACATTGAAATCCACCCGCACCAAGACCCGTCGCCCACGGACATCCAGATCCCTCACCGAAAGCTTCTGCAAAGCCACCCACCTCACCTCTTGGAGGCCATGTATTTGATCAAATCCAGCACCCGCAGGGAATAGGCCCATTCGTTATCATACCAGGCCACCACCTTGACTAAAGTCCCCTCGATGACCGTGGTCAGACTCCCATCGACGATTGATGACCGGGGATCCCCTTTGAAGTCCATGGACACCAGGGGTTCCTCCGTGTAGCCAAGAATGCCTTTCAACGCGCCTTCGGAGGCTTTGCGCAAAGCTTCGTTGACCATGGCCGCGGTGACGGAGCGTTCTACTTGGCACACAAAATCGATGATGGAAACATCGGGCGTTGGCACCCGCATGGCAAACCCGTCTAGCTTCCCTTGCAGGTGGGGCAGGACCAGACCAACGGCTGCGGCGGCTCCCGTCGTTGTGGGGATGATATTCAGCGCGGCCGCCCGAGCCCGCCTAAGATCCGAGTGGGGCAGATCGAGGATTTGCTGGTCATTGGTGTAGGAGTGGACGGTAGTCATCAAGCCCCTGATGATGGTGAACTCCTTATCCAGGATCTTGGCCACAGGGGCAAGACAGTTGGTAGTGCAAGACGCGTTGGAAACGACGTGGTGCTCCTTTGGATCGTACTGGTCTTCGTTCACCCCCATCACCAACGTTGCATCTTCCTTCTTGGCCGGAGCGGTGATGATCACCTTTTTGGCCCCGGCATCGATGTGCAACTGAGCCTTATCCCGACTGCGGAAGATTCCCGTTGACTCGACAACGAACTCGACCCCCAGCTTCCCCCAAGGCAATTCGGAGGGACTGCGCTGGGCCATTACCTTGATGGGACGGCCATCCACGATGATCTTGTCATCTTCTGCCTTCACCTCGGCAGCAAGAGTCCCATGGACTGAATCGTACTTGAGCAGGTGCGCTAGTGTCTTGGCGTCGGTTAAGTCGTTTACCGCAACGATCTCAATATCCGGATCGCCAAGGGCTCCCCGGAAGACGTTCCGTCCAATCCGCCCAAATCCATTGATTCCAACTCGAATACTCATTATCTTCCCTCCGTGTATGATATTCGCTTATCTCCCTCGATCAGGGACCACATCACCCGGGCAGCCCCTTCATCGGTTATGCAAACATGTTGGTACTTGCTCGACAGCACCGCCAAAGCGGCCTCCGCCTTGCTCTTCCCCCCGCCCACGGCGATGACTTCGCCGATGCCTTGCAGGTCCTCTAGCCGCAGTCCAGTACTGCTAGTCGAGTAGACGATCCGTCCCTGACGGTCGAAGTAGTAGCCGAAAGCCTCTCCCACTCCCTGGCGTTTGCGGATTAGCTCCATCTGCCATGGGCCAAGGCCCCTTCGTCGCGCCATCTCCTCCGCGGTGCCAATGCCATGGAGGACGTAGTCGGCTCTGCGCAGCAGGGCCATGATCTGCCGCACCTTAGGCTCGTTGCTGATCGTATGCATCGCTTCCTCCGGCAGATCATCGGGCAAATGGAACAGCCGATAGCTTCCCCCCAGCTGCCGGGCGAAAACTGCCGCAACCGTATTGGCCTGCAGTTCCACTTCCTCTCCCAGTCCGCCCCGCGCCGGCACCACGATGACCCGGCGCTTGGAACTGAACAAGGGGAGACTGCGAGCTACTTCGGCCAAGGTCGTGCCCCCGGTCACCGCGAGCACATCTTCATCTTTGAGTACTTTATCCAAGTAGACGGATGTCGCCCTGGCCAAATCCTTCTTGACCATGGGGTCTTCATCTAAGTCTCCCGGCACGATCACCACGCGGCGCAGACCTAGCTCCCGCGCCAGGCCCTCTTCTAGATGGCGCAGCCCCCGCAGCTGATGGACTAGCTGCCCCAGCTCAGCGATGATGGGAGTGGACCTCAGCCGAACTCCGTCAGGACCGACCTCAACGAGCCCCCCCTCCCGTAGTCTCTCCAACTCCCGCCGGATGATCCGCTCCCCCAGCTGCAATTTTGAAGCTAGCGCCCGTCGCCCTAGGGGCTGGTCGAAGAGCAGCTCGCGCAGGATCTTATAGCGGAGCTCTAAAATGGGCAAGAGTTCCGGGGCAACCCTTTGTATGATTGTTGTATCCTCCATCCTTTTCCCCTATCCACCGGGACGTCTTGTGTCCCGCATGCTCGAACTGTGTCCCACTGCTGGCAAAAAAGACCACCTCTTCAATCCGCCATTTAATTCTCTCTTCCTAGGCGGATTCCTTCCTGCAATGATCATCCTGCGCCCAAATCTTCTGCGATCCGGGAGAGGCGCCTCATCCGATAGCTCACCCCCGACTTGGTCACCCGCGGAGTCAAAAGATCCCCCAATTCGGTCAAGGTAGCATAAGGGTGCTCGAGGCGAAGACGGGCTAACTCCCGCAACTTCGGCGGCAGCTTGTCCAAACCTATCTTCTCTTGAATCCTTCGGATCTGAGCTACCTGCTTCATGGCTGCCTGGACCGTCTTGTCCATATTGGCCGTTTCACAGTTCACCAGCCGATTGACCTGCCCTCGCATCCCTTTCATAATGCGGACGTCTTCAAAGCGGAGCAAAGCCCGATGGGCCCCCATCAAACGCAACAGGTGGGCGATCTTCTCCCCATCTTTAAGATAGACTACCAACCCTCGCTTGCGGGGACTGATCCCAGCCGCGAGGTCAAAGGACTCTAGACAGCCGACGATCCGCTCCGCTTCGCGCTTGCTATTAGTCCAAAACTCAAGATGATAGCCCCGGTTAGGATTAGTCGCCGATCCCCTAGCCAAGAAGGCACCCCTAAGGAAAGACCGCCGGCAGCAACCTTTGCTGGGCAGTGCGTCGGTGTCGGGCTGGGCTAAGGGATCATCGGCCAACTGCTCAACAGGTTGGGCCGACACGCCATAGAGGTTTTTCTTGTCTAGCCGCCGCTGCTTGCGAACCGAAACTCGGTTTTCCGTTTGGTACAGGTTTTTCAGCAGGGTGTAGACCTTTCGCGCGGCGGCCGCGTTGCTGCTGGTGACTTCCAGTTTGCCATCTTCGCTCCACTTCCCATCCAAGCTGACGATGGCCGCCAGTTCCGACCGCTCACAGCAGCGCTGCTCTGGAAAGACCCGGGCCAGTTCGTTCTTAATAGACAAGGAAAACGGCATTCCATTCTCCCTCCATTATTCTTCCGGGGCGCCGTCGATTTGAATGATGACGCGGCCCTTCGCGACCGCTCCACGAATGACAATGGGAGTCGACCTGTCGTTGCGAAACTTGAAATCGGTATGGGGCCAGGCTACGGTAGCATCCTTGCCCGGGGGCACATAGACAACTCTCCGGGAGTGGGGAACCCTCTCGGTGACGACTAGCTTAGGCGACCGCAGTACCGCATTGTACAGGGTGCTCGACACCTGACAAATCCCGCCGCCTACCCCAGGGACCACGGCCTCGCCCACAAAGATGGGGGCAGGCCGATAGCCTCGCTCCACCGTCCGCTCCCCCACCACCTTATTGAAGGAAAACTCCTCCCCGGGCCGGACAAGCGTATTGTTCAGCTCGGCCACCGCCAGCTTAATGTTCTCCGTTCGCTGCCAGCTGCCAATCAGCCCCGTCTCATAACGGCCTAGGACAACCGTTATCCGTTGGAGCTCGGCAGAGGTCAGGGTGGGCTGCACCACGTAGCGGCGAAGGTGAATCTCCTTGCCCCTGGGGGCAGTGATCACCTGATACAAACCTTCGTCCACATCAATCTCCAAACCTTCCCGCTCCGGCATGACCTCCCCGGTCAACTTATTGATATAAGCATCCTGGGCAGGAATGTTCTCTGCGGCGGCGATGCCTTCGATGAGCTCTCGGACCTCATGGGCGAGGAGGCCGCCGACCGGAACGCCTTCTAAGGTGACGCCGGGCCGCACACCGAAGAGCCTCCGTTCCACCCAGTCCACGACTCCGCTGATGGCTGCGCCAGCAACCGCGATGGTGAGGAGAAAAGTCAACGCCCTCTCCAGCTCAAGGACGACAAACCGCGGGCCTTTTCCCATCCCAACTCCCCCACTGACCTTTTACTAATACATATGCAGGGGGGAGGGAACCATAACCATCCAGCTATAGAGAGACCTCCAGCTGCCCCAAAGGGCCTTCTTGGCCGCGGAAAAGGAACTGCACATCACCCCTAGGGAGCGCATCCAACGGCGCCTCGACCAGATGCCCGGGGAAGGTCGCCACCAAAGGCACAGGATCGTCCTCGGCAGGTTTCTTGACCATGAGGTCAACTAGGACCTGCCGCTCGTAGGCCTGTATCCGCGTAATGGTGACGCTGTAGCCGCCCGTTGGCTGCTCTCCCATGAAGGCCGCCACCAGGCAGCTGCGGCTGAAATCGATCGTCGGCAGGGCGGGGGGCTGCCACAGCCCTGCCCACAACTGGACCAACTCCTTTCGGCTCAGCACCACGCTAAAGCCAGGCTGCCTTCTTCCCACCCGATCAACTGTCGAAAAGGGAACCTCACAAAGGATGCCCATGACCCTCACCTCTCCAGACAGCCTATTCCATCCTGAGGTCCAGTTCCAGTTGATTAATGACCCGGCGAACCCCCAGGGTGGACTGGGCGACCTCCTCAACCAGCATTTTCTGGTGTTGGTCGATGACCGTTCCCTGCAAAACAACACTTCCCCGACGGACCGCTGTCCTGACGGGGAGGTGGCTTGTTTGGGGGTGGGTGCGCAAGGCCCGTTCGATTCGATTTTTTAAGGTGGCGTTGTCGCATGTGCCGGGAAAGGATAAGCGACTTACCACCTCCCGGACGCCCCTTGCTTTTTGGGCTGCTTCCACCGCCGCCCTTTCGTGGGCTAAGGTCTTGGCTTGCCCGTGAAGATACACGACCCCGCCCTTCACCGCGGGGCTAATGTCCCGCAGCTCCCGAACCATGGCCAGCTCTTCCTCCACTTCCCGCAGGACATCCTCATCGGTCAGTTTGCCATCGGTGCTGATGGTCAAGGAGTTGACGACCCTCCGCACCTGGGGAACGGCCCGGACGACCCTTTCCACCAACTCCTTATCCGCCAGGACATCGACGATTCCTTGTAGGTGCACCACATCCCCCTTCACTTGAATGTGCAGATCGTAATTCCTCAAGCTCGGGTGTCTATCCAATGCGGCGACGACGCGTTGGTACGTCTCTTCTTCCTGATGATTGGCCACCAGATCACCTCCGCCCTTAGTATGCCCATCTCATTCGATGCCGGCAACTAGAGAGCGTTGATTATTCCCCCGATGGTGCAACCAGATTTCAATGACAGCCTGGGCAAGCTTTCTTGGATCATGGCGGGCTAAGTCGCTCTCCTCCATCAATGCCCGCTTGACCACCTGCACTCCCATCGAATGAAGGCGGGGCCCATCGATCTGGACTTGGTGAGCCCCCTCCTCCCGATAGCGTTTTATCAGCCTGGCCGGAGCCCGCTGGGAATTGACCAGCACGTAGTCGACGATGTCTGCACCGGCGTGATCCAGCACCGCCTGCAAGTGATCGGCCGCGGTGTAGCCATCGGTCTCCCCTGGCTGGGTCATCACATTACAAACGTAAATCCGCACCGCCGTCGATGCCCGCAGGGCATCGACCACTCCCGCCACCAGCAAGTTGGGCATCACACTGGTATACAGGCTTCCTGGACCGAGGACGATGATGTCGGCCTCGGCGATAGCATCAAGGGCTTCTTTCACCGCCGGCGGCGAGGGGGGGTCTAAGTACAGTCGCTCGATTCGCTTCCCAGGGCTTGGAATCTTACTCTCCCCCGTCATCGTCGAGCCATCGTGGTAGCTAGCGCGAAGAACAACTGATTCCAGGGTGGACGGCAGCACCTGCCCCCGGATGAACAGGACCCGGCTCGATTGCCGCACCGCCTCTTGGAAATCCCCGAGGATTTCCGTCATGGCGGCAATAAAGAGGTTGCCGAAGCTGTGCCCTTTGAGTTCTTCCCCTTCAGCAAAACGATATTGGAAAAGCTTCTCCATCAAAGGTTCAGTGTCTGCGAGGGCTACCAAGGTATTGCGGATATCACCGGGAGCCGGGATGCCCAGCTGGCTGCGCAGCCTCCCCGAACTGCCGCCATCATCGGCCACGGTGACCACCGCCGTCACATTGCCGGAGAACTCCTTGAGTCCGCGAAGGAGGGTTGATAGCCCCGTGCCCCCGCCAAAGGCTACGATTTTCGGGCCCCGCCCGAGCTGCCTCTTGCTGTAGACCAGATCCACCAACGATGGGGTCGGTCGCGGCATAAAGACGGAAAGTAGGGAATTAATGGTCTGGCGGATGCCAAAACAAATAAAGAAGGTGCCAAGGAGGATGCAGCCGATTGCCACCCAATTGACTAGTTCGGATGGGATGAGCCCGGTGAGCCGATAAAACCATCCGGCGAGGAGGATCCGGAGCAAGGCCACCGAATGGACATCGGCTAGTAAGACAGCCCCGCCGCTGAACATCAATACGCCCAGCACCACCAGCAAGAGCCATCTTTTAACTCCCATCCCGGGATAAAGCCACTTCCAAAAGCCCATCGGGCCAACGCTCCCTCAATCTAGACTAGCGGACATCCCGGTGGATCACTTTGACTTCATAGTCCTGCGTCTTTAGGAACCGAGCCAACTCCACCGCTACGGCGACAGAACGATGCCTCCCCCCGGTGCAGCCGATGCCGATGGAAAGATGGGCCTTTCCTTCCCGCTCGTACTGGGGAAGGAGAAAGGCCATGAAATCCTCCAGCTGCTGCTGAAACTGACGCGCCAGGGGCCAGTTGAACACGTAATCCCGAACAGCTTCATCCTCACCCGTCAGAGGCCTGAGGGACTCCACATAATGGGGATTGGGCAGGAAACGAACGTCGAAGACCAGGTCCACATCCAAGGGCAAACCGTACTTGAAACCGAAGGAAATCACCGTCACCCCCAGCCCCCTTATGCCGAGCTCAACACCGTACTCGGCCTTGATGATGGCGTGGAGATGCTGGGGCGTCAAGCTGGAGGTGTCGAGGATCTTGTCAGCCCGGCCCCGCACCGCCTCCAGGCGTCTGCGTTCAGCTTTGATGCCCTCCAACACCCCGCCGCCCTCTGCCAAGGGATGCCGGCGCCGAGTCTCTTTGAACCGCCGGATCAGCACCTCATCAGAGGCTTCTAAGAAAAGAATATTATAGCTGAAGCCCTCCCGTTCTAAATCCTTCAAGGCCTCGAGCAAATGGTCGAAAAACCCGCCGCCCCGAACATCGCTAACGACGGCTACCCGCTTGATCTTGCCTTCAGATTGGTAAATCAGCTCGGCAAACTTGGTAATTAGACTAGGCGGCAGATTATCCACGCAGAAATAGCCAAGATCCTCGAAGCAGCGCATCGCCTCTGATTTCCCGGCCCCCGACATGCCGGTGATGATGACGAAACTGATGTTTTTCACCTTCCGCCCCCCTACACGGCATGACTTCTCCATCAGGGGCGTTTCCCCTCCCAGGCTGGCCTGGTGTTGAGGATCTGCTCGGGCCTTAGGCCTGCTCGTTCGGCAAGCCCAACGCCCTTGGCAAAATCCCCAACCCGGAGGGGATCGTGGGCATCACTGCTGATGACAAAGTCAACCCCGGTAGAAGCGGCAACCTTAATATATTCTAGTGTTGTATGGTTATGACTTGTGTTAATTTCCAAGGCCGTGCCGTATTTTCGACACTCCTTGGCCAGCAGCTGGGTATCAATGTCCATATGCAGCCCGGGATGGCTGATGAAGGCCACCGGATAGCGGGAGGCGGCCCTGACTAAGGCCCGGGTGTTCAGGTCGCGCACCCTGCGGCTCCGGACTCGCCGGGCGATAGGGACTTGGAGGTAAAAATGCCAGAGGGAAGGCAGATTCCCCGGTCGGACCCAGGTATGCAAACCGACGATCAAAATGTCCAGCCGGGAGATCGACCTATCATCCACATCCAGGCGGCCGTCAAGGTCAACGACATTAGCCTCGAGCCCCACCAACACCCGAACGCCCGTTCGATCCTCCCAGAGCTTGGCCTCCTCTTTGATTCGATCGATGATGCCCAGGTGGGCGATCCCCACGCCAAACAGGTGGCCCGGTCCATGATCGGTGATGGCCACCTCCTTCAGGCCGCGATCCTTGGCGGCCAGCACCATGTCGCCCACCGTCCCGCGACCGTGACTATAGCTGGTGTGGGTATGATAATCTCCCCACAAGCGCAAAGGCAGCCCTACTCTCCCATCAGTAGATATAGCCGGCTGGGATATCCGGCAACAACTAAACCGTCCCCATGGCGGAGTGAGACAGGGGTCACGGAAACCAGGGCCCATCCCAAATGAGGACCCTCACCCTTTAGCTTTGGCTTGCCCTGGTCCAGATCATACACGGCAACCCGACCCCGATCATCGGCCGTGATCAAGGAGGCAGGACCCAAAGCCAAGGCAAAAACGGGACACTGGCGTAAAGCAGAAGAACTAAGCTGGCGAAACTCTCCATCCCACCGCCAAATCTGCACCCGTCCGGGCTTGGTGGCCTGGCCAACCTCAATGGCAATCTCCGCATCTCCAGCCGCTAAAGCCCGAATCCGACCGATGGGGGCAGTCTCCCCCACCTTGCGCCACCCTGCGGCTGTCCAGCTGAAGGCGCTTAATCCTTCCACTAGAGTATCCGGCCGGACCTCGCGCACATCGGTGATCACCAACAGGTCCGGGCTCCCCCGGAGAGTCCCGATGGCCCCGGCCTCCCCGGGGCTTTTGCCTTCCCAAACCTTAACCAAACCATCTTCCAGCCATTGATGAATGACAGCCCGATCTCCACTGAGGATGAGGATCTCCAGGTTTTCTCCCCGGAAGCGCCCCACCGCCATGGTGTAGTGGCCTCCAGTGCCAAACAGGTTCTCACTCTTCCCAATGGTGATGAATTCCTGCCCGTTCCACTCCAGGACCTGCAAGAAAACCTCCCGCAGCTCATAGTTGCGTCCCAGGACCAAGAGTTCATCCTCCCCATCGCCGGTGAGGTCCACCGCACAAACCTGCAACAGGGAGTCCATGGGGAACTTGTCTTCTTGCCACCTGATTTCATATCCCCATGCGGGCATCGCCACCAGCACGATCAAACACAGAGCCAGGCCAGCTTTCACCAATACGACCTCCTTGAACAGGAAAACCTCGTCCATAGGCAATTCTAACCCATCTGGGCACCGGTGACAACACTAGCCGGACCAGGGCGAGGTATGCCAGGCTTGGGCCAGATGCCTCCGCTCCTCTAGTTCCCACCTTTTCGCCAAATACTTGACCACCGTCAGCACATAGGTGGAATGGGACCAGGTGAGGGGGGTGACGGAGATGGGCGACCCTGTTTGGGGATGGAGCTGCTCGGGGAGAAGGCCGCTATCTAAGGCATGATCGACTACCCAGTGGAGAAGCCGCCGGGCCTTTTCCAGATCCTGGGGTTCTTTAGCCCGGGCGATGTGATAATCTGCCCACCACAGGGTGCAGATTACCCAGGGGTTGCCGGGGACGCAAGCATCGCCGGCGATGGCCCGCAAGTAGGGATCCTCGTTGTAACGGGCGAGGCCGCCTACGGAGGTTTTCACCCACAGGCCCTCCGCCACCGCCTCCATCGTGCGGACGATCCGCTCATCGTCCGCGGAGAAAACGCCCAGCCCAAAGAGGCCGTAAAGACTGCTCTCCAGGGTGGGATCGGGGATCAAGCGGTCCCCGTCCCGGTAGACTCCCCGGATGAAGCGGCCCAGGCGCGGGTCGAACAAATAGCGAATCATCGCCCGGCGCATCTCCTTGGCCGCCTGCTCATACTGGTGGGCGATCTGGACGTGGCCAAACAAGCGGGCGAACTTGCCGGCAGCCATCAGCCCTGCATAGACTGCCGCCGTGGTGAAGGTAAAAATGCCCCGTCGCTCCTCCCACAGGTCATAGGATTCCAAAGGGAGCTTGGTGGCCAGGTCGCGGTAGTAGAAGAGGAAGTCAGCGGCTTGGCGGATGAAGGGCCGGTAGAGGGATTCGATGAACTCCAAGTCCCGCTCCTTCTCGTAGTAGTGGCCTAGGGCAAATAGGACGAGGGCCGTTTCGTCCTCTTGTATGGGCAGGACCGGTTCGCCCCCGGCCATCCAAGGATGCCAGCTGGAGCCGACGGAACCGTCGGGGTTGTACTTGTGCCAGAGAAAGCCGCCGGTGGAGAGCACGCGGCCGCAAAAGGCGAAAAACCGCCGGGCCAGTTCGGGATAACCCGCCTGGCTTAAGGCGTGGGCGACTAAGGCCCCGTCCCGGGGCCACATGTAGCTGTAGTGATCCCGATTGAACTGGAGGATATCCGTATCGTTGGCCGCCAGGATGGCGCCGGAGGCGTCCATCTGGGTCCTGATGGTCAGGAGGCTGCGCTTGTAAAGTTCGATAATGCGGGGAGGCAGGTATTCTTCCATGGGTGCGGGAAAGGTCTTCATACCCTTGTTGGCCCAGGAAAACCAGTAAACCTGGGTCTCCCGCATCAGGCTCGCCACCCCCCCTTCTTCCACCAGGTGATTAAGATGGCGCACCTCCTCAAACCCTCGGCCCGCGGCCAGCCAGTAGGTCAGCTCCCTTTCCTCCCGGGGCCCCACTTTGAGCCGAAAGCTGATCGTTGAATCGACGGAACCTTGAGCGATGGGGTTCCCTTCCAGAACCCCGTCTTCCGCATCCCGCCAAGTGCCCTCCGCGCCCCGAAACCTCTTCGTCCCGGTGGCATATTGATAAATGCCCTGACGGCCCACTTGCCCCTTAATTAAGAAGCAGCAATCGCCCTTGTAGTGTTTGATCGCATCTAAAGTAGGATCGTAAAGGGCCGTGTCCCCAACGTCGATGCCATTGATGGAAAAGTCGTGGGTGAAGAAGACCCTGATTTCCCGCTCCCAATCCCCTTCGTTCCTGACCAGGATCCTTTTCAGATGTACGTTCAACCGGTAATGGACCGCATCAAAAAGGCGCAGCGCCAACCCCCAGCCCCGGTGAACCGCCCGGCAGTCGCCAACTAGGGTTTGCCTCTTGTATCCCACCCGTTTGTCCCACCAAGGTTCATACAGCCAGCTAAATCCCTTTTCACACCATACCCCGATGCTGTTCTTGTGCCCCATCAGGTGGTTGGGCATGCCGACGTGGGGATAATACAGGTCCCTAACATTTAGGGCCTCATCGAAGGTGATGAGGAGCTGATCGTTGCCAATGACCAAATGCCTTGGCACCTAGGCCCCTCCTATGCCGCTCTGGAGGGCGGGAGCAGCAGCGAATACCTTTGGGTCAAGGAAGGAAAAGACCTTGTCCCTTTCTTCCACTTCCGCCAGGAAAGCCAAAAAGGCGTCCGACTGGTCCTCGAGGCCATCGAGGAGCCGTTCCAGCCGAGACAGATGCTCGAGAAACCGTCTGCTGGCATAGTCCCCCGCCTGTTGGGTGCTGATGAGGAAAGGCCAATCGGAGGATTGCATGAGCAGCGCCTCCCGACCTGCCTGGGCCAAGATCCGTCTCTCCAAAGGTGAGGACCATCCTTTGGCCGCCGCTTTCTCCAACCGCCCCGCCGCCTCTTGGAGCTGGGGCCACATCCATTCAGTCGCCGGGTTCAGCCAGACGTAGTGGCGCCCCCCTTGTCCCCAGGAGCATTCGGGCAGGTTGATAGCTTCCGTCGGCTGATGCTCCGCGAGATACTCCCCTGGGGTGGTCATCTGAATTTCTTCCGCCGTCGCGAGCCCCCTCAACACCCCTTCCAGCCAACTGATGCCCTCCCGCCACCAATGGCCGAAAAGCTCTAGATCATAGGGGGCAACGATGATTGAAGCGGGAGGAAGCCCCTGGGCAAACCGGTCCTTGATGGACTGGACGAAGTGGTCTGCCTGCTCCTTAACCCGCAATGAGGCGGCCTCTGGATCGTAGATGTCTTTGCCCTCCAGGTCCACCATGGGGCTGGTGATCCGCCAGTAGTGGAAGCCCGATGTCTGATCCCGCTTATGGAATTCCCGGTAGG
>LSQX01258443.1_pt3 | contig 14718 bp, 12 predicted proteins | sample 654561 | NCBI WGS metagenome assembly LSQX01 (sample SAMN04489861, study PRJNA283612) | anaerobic digester metagenome | isolation source: 4 biogas reactors fed with cattle manure at either 37C or 55C with and... | place: Denmark: Kongens Lyngby | collected 2014
CCGATATTGTCTTCAACATAGCAGAGGGATGGGCTGGACGAAACAGGGAGTCCCTTATCCCCGCTCTGCTGGAACTCCTCGAGATTCCATACACAGGCTCCGACGCGCTGACCCTTGGAATGGCACTCGACAAGGCCATGGCCAAACGCGTCGTCTCGACTGCAGGCGTCAGGACTCCGCGGTATGCGAAGATCGGCTCCATGGAGGACCTCGCCTCCCTGGACCTGGAGTTTCCTGTGTTCGTCAAGCCCAACTACGAAGGATCCAGCAAGGGAATACGCAATTCATCCCGGGTCAAGAACCCAGATGAGCTGGCCGAAAAGGTCAAGTGGATACTGGAAACCTATGCCCAGCCTGCAATCGTTGAGGAGTTCCTTCCCGGGAGGGAATTCACCGTAGGAATCATCGGAAACGGACGGCCGCATGTCCTCCCCATAATGGAGGTATGTCCTGGCGATCGGGAGGCGGCAGACGGGGAATTCGTGTACTCATATGAAACGAAATCAGGCAACCTTGAGCGGTTCAGAGTCCCTGCGCCCATCCCAGAGCGCCTGGCATCGGAAATCAGCGACATGGCCATCTCCGTATTCGAAGTCATGGAATGTCGGGACGTGGCGAGGATCGATTTCAGGCTGGATGCAGAGGGACGGCCCAATTTCCTGGAAATAAACCCTCTGCCAGGGCTATCGAAAGTCAGTCTGCTGCCTCTTCAGGCACGCGCAGCACAGATGACATATGATGATCTCGTGAAATGGATCCTCACATCAGCCTGGTCCCGCTACTGGCACTAGCTGGTCTGTCAACAGACCGATCACATGACCCTGGAGAGCGCGTTCCTCTTTCGCTCACAAGCGAAATGGACGCGCTTATTACTACGTCGTTACGTCTTCTTCCATTTCTGATTGATTAACCTGTGCCTGCAGGGCATACTAACGCAGACATTTCACTGCAAGCTTCTTCGAAGGGAGAAAAGACAACCATGGACAACAGGGTCAGGTGCTCGGTAAACAACTGCCACTACTGGCATGAAGGGAATTACTGCCACGCATCGCAGATAATGGTGACATCCGACTCGATTGCAAGTCAGCTTCCAGACAGCTACGATGCATTGCAGGCCTCCACAGCCGAGCCGACGCCGGCTTCCCATATCGGCGAGACTTGCTGCAAAACATTTGCTCCGAAAGGAACGCCGGATTCGGCCTTGCGTTCAGACCAGATCACTCGAATGTGACCTGATTCTCTGGCTCAGCGCTGGGCGGGGCTCTGAGCAGTTCCGCCCTCTTCTTAGCAGCCAGAGAGTCGTCTACGCACAACCCTGGCGGTTTCGAACACATGACATGTACCGGGAGGGACTAGCCTTCAATGGATATGGATGCTGGGAACAGAGTACTTCAAGTCCCGTGGCGCCAGTGGAGCAATGACGCGTTTGAAGAGGCGCGAATTACGCGCCGACCAATACTCCTGTCAATATCTGCAGTCTGGTGCCATTGGTGCCATGTCATGGATCGAACGACTTTCTCCAATGAGAACGTAATCGCGACGATAGAAGAGAACTTCATCCCCATGAGAGTCAATACTGACACTCGCCCCGACATAAACGCGCAGTACAACATGGGCGGCTGGCCCAGTGTGGCCATTCTCGATCATGAGGCACATGCAATTGCCGGCACAACATATCTGCCGCCAGATCGCATGCTGTCATGGCTCAACCAGGTCCTCGCGGAATACGATCGCCTTGCAAAGCGCGCTCGTGACATCCAGTCTTCCCGGAGCATTCGTTGGGCCAGGAAACAGCTTTCCTTCGACCCGTCCTGGGATACGTACAGCTCCATTCTCGAGAAGGTCGTTGCCGCCTACGACCGCGAACATGGGGGTTTTGGAGGCGCTCCGAAGTTTCCGATGTTCGATGCCCTGGATCTCCTGCTCCATGCGTACGCCGCCTCAGGAAACCGGGCCTACATAGAAATTGTCAGAAACACGCTTGCCGCCATGACAACGCGAGGCACTTTTGATCATGTGGAGGGTGGTCTCTTCCGATATTCAACAACCAGAGACTGGAGTATTCCCCATTACGAGAAGATGCTGCTTGACAATGCGTCACTCCTTCTGATTCTGGCCAAGGCGTATGAGTCAACAGGCGACAATAGCCTGATCGCCCCGGCAAACAGCACCGCCGAGTACATGAACTCCGTTCTTTTCGTCCCTGAATTCGGCGCCTGGGCCGGTTCACAGGATGCAGATGAGAACTACTACGCCCTGGCAACAAGAGATGAGCGAAAGAAACGCGTCCCGCCTCGGATCGACAGGGTTCTCTATGTTGATTGGAACGGAAGAGCATCCGCAGCAATGATATGTGCAGGCCGCGCCTTCGAGAAACCGCAATGGGTTTCCATAGGGGTCAATGCGCTGGCTGAAGTCTTCGACAAGTGCTTCCATTTTTCAACCGGGCTCGCCCATTTCTACGACGGCACCCCCCACGTCTGGGGATTGGCTCACGACACCATCTCGTATGGAGCAGCATGCCTTCGCGCATTTCATGCCACAGGCGATATGATGTGGCTTGAGCGCTCCCAGAAGCTGGCCCACCGTCTGATCGCAACCCACAACACCGCATTCCGCAATGGCGAGCAGGGAGAGCACGTAGGAGAAGGCCTGCTTACACGCCTCCTGGCTTCAGATGACCCACCCGGTTTTGCCAGAACGGAGCCGGATTTCCACGAGAATGCGTATGCGGCCTTGTGGTTTACCCGCCTTGCTCAGGCCATTCCTAATATGGATTCTCGTGGGCGCCTGCGCCTGGCAGCCCATTCCAGCCTTGCCTTCTGCCACTCCTCCCACGAGCTCTTCGACATCCTGGCCTCCCCATACGCGCTGGCCCTTGCCGAGTACCTGGAGTCCTCAACTACGGCGCATCAACGCCAGCCCGACGTCGAGTGCGAAGGAGGGGTTTGCAGGCCATCTGAACATGCCGATTCTGTCAGGAGCCACCCTTACTGGGCCGAGCCATAGGGGATGAGGCATCCACATCCTGGGCGTGCCTCTCAGAGGTTTCTGGAAGTGCTACAGCCAAGTGCCCTTGGCAGCAATCTAGTCTACACCTGATGATGCGGTTGTCCGGAGGCGCTTCATCCAACTTATTCCTCTTGAGACTTTCCTCCCCATTACTGCTATAATCATCTTCAGACGGCATGGCTCCGGTTCAGCGAAGTCTCGCTGTCTGTCAAGTGCAACGATTACTGGTGCAGCCATATGACATTTTCATATGGCTACTTAGCCGCGCGTATCCATGCTAACCCATGCCAGATGCATCTGCTAAAACCCCCTCCTGGTTCGTCCACTGGTTCTGCCATCCTTTCAACCGCAATACCAGTGGGGTATAATAGTAAGGCGTCGTATTCAAGAGTTGCAAGAATCGAGGCGAAGCCCATTTGAAGCGAACAGAACATTTGAAGGACTTTTTCGCCAGATACTGGTGGCGCTATTTGTTGGGGATACTCACTCTCATTTTCGTCGATGCTCTGCAACTTGTGATTCCGAAAATCCTCGGAAACCTCACTGACAGCTTAAGTGAGGGCACACTTCTGCCGGACGGGCTCAGAAGATATGTTCTCATTATTCTGGGAATATCTTGCGGCATAGCAGCAGGAAGGTTCCTGTGGCGAGTCTTCATCATGGGCACTGCAAGACTCCTCGATTTCGAACTCCGTAACAAGCTGTTCGCACACCTTCAGAAGCTGCCTGCCCGCTACTACACTGAGCATAAGACCGGCGAGCTGATGGCACATGCGACGAACGACATCCCATCAGTGAGGCAGGCATTCGGGCAAGGTTTCATACTGATTACCGACTCCATTTTCATGACCGCGGCGACACTGATAATACTCTTTAGAACGGTCCCTCTTCAGCTGGCTGTCTTCGCCTTGCTGCCATTCCCCTTGCTGGCTGTAGCTACTGCGGTATTCAGCAAGATCATCAACCCGCGGCACCGGGCTGTGCACGAAGCTTTCGGCGAACTCACAGATCGGGCGCAAGAAAACATAGCCGGCATAAGGGTCGTCAAGTCTTTCGTCCAGGAAGAGGCTGAAATCGGAAGGTTCATGGACGTCGCCGAGAAGAACGTCAAGGCAAACATGGATCTTGTGAGAATGTGGGGGCTGATGGGCCCATTGAGCGGCCTGGCAACTGCGCTTGCATACGCAGTCGTTCTCCGGTACGGCTCGTCTATGATCATGTACCACCAGATCTCTCTCGGAGACTTCGTCGCATTCACAAGCTACCTGTCCATGCTCGTCTGGCCCATGATCGCTCTGGGATGGGTCGTGAATGTAATGGAGCGCGGCTTCGCCGCCCTCGACAGGCTTAATGCGATCCTGAATGAGGTCCCCGAAGTAGCGGATAGTCCCGGGGCAATTCAGCTTGAGAATGTAGACGGAACCCTTGAGTTCAAAGACGTGACCTTCTCATATCGCGACGGGGTTCCTCCTGCGCTCTCCGATGTTTCCTTCAAGATTGATGCCGGGAAGACTCTTGCCATCGTAGGCCGAACGGGCAGCGGCAAGACGACGATAGTCAATCTGCTAACGAGGCTGTACAATCCGCCTGAAGGGTCCGTGTTCATAGACGGACATGACATCTTGAACGTGTCCTTGAGCTCTCTCCGCAACCAGCTTGGTTGCGTGCCACAAGATACGTTTCTTTTCTCCAGCACAATTGGGGAGAACATCGCCTTCGCAGACAGAGACTTCCCTCAGGAGGAAATAGGCCATTATGCCACAGTAGCCCATGTGTACGACGACATTGCTGGCTTCCCGCAAGGTTTCGACACAACAGTCGGCGAGCGCGGTGTGACGCTGTCAGGTGGGCAGAAGCAGAGAGTGTCGATAGCGCGAGCCCTCATAACCAAGCCGAAAATCCTGGTGCTCGATGATTCGCTATCGGCTGTAGATACCCAAACAGAGGAAAGCATACTCCGCGGGCTCCGCGAGTTTATGCATGACAGGACATGCATAATCATCTCTCACCGCATCTCAACTGTGAAGGATGCTGACGAGATCATAGTCCTCGACGATGGCGAAGTAATCGAGCGTGGAACGCACGAGTCACTGCTGGACCAGGCGGGCGTATATAGCGAAATGTATGAAAAACAGTTGCTAGAAGAGGAGCTAGCCGCCAGGGGCTGACTGGGGGAGGGATGAGACACAAGTGAGCGCATACAGAGAAGAAGAAGAGATCATGGGAAAGGCCTACGATTCACGACTAATGCGGCGTCTGCTCTCATATGCCAGGCCGTACCGCAAGATGTTTGCGCTGGCAATCATAGTCATCATGATTATCGCTGGAACCGACCTGGTCAGACCATATCTTATCAAGACGGCCATTGACGACCATATTTCCGGGTACAACGCGCCAATGGCGCGCTATGAGCCTGACAACGTTCCAGTGGAGATCTCCACAAGCCACAGGATGGAATATGGCGGGCATGTTTACGTTCGCATGAAAGACTTGCCTGAAGAAGACCGGTCAGAAGCTGCGTTTCAGCTGCTGACTGTGTCCGGCAAGTACGTCCTCATATCAGGGGTCCTTCCGCCAAATCATGGAGATGTGGAATTGGCAACGGCTGATTCAGAAATCAGCCTCCTGGCTGACGGAATCGAATACCCCGCCCAGGTCATCGAAGGACAGGAGAACATCAACGCCTTCCGCGGACAGGATATTGCCGCCGTGTCGAATCTGGCCATTATCGTCTTGCTGGTCGGAGCAGTAGCGTTCCTTCTCAACTACGGCCAAACAGTTCTATTGAACAAACTCGGACAGCAAATAGTCTATGGGATTCGCCAGGAGGTCTTCACGCATCTCCAGAATCTAGACGTCGCATTCTTTGACAAGAACCCCGTTGGCCGCCTGGTTACCAGGGTGACGAATGATACAGAGACTCTGAACGAGATGTACACCAGCGTGATCGTGAATCTTTTCAAAGACGTGTTCATGCTGGTTGGAATAGTAGTGGTGATGTTCCGCCTCGATACCCGGCTTGCCCTGCTCTCCCTTGCAACTCTGCCGCTGATAATCATCTCAACGATTCTCTTTCGAACAAGAGCCAGGCAGGCTTACAGGCGGCTCCGTACTACGCTGGCGCGCATCAACGCCACACTGGCTGAGAATATCTCAGGCATGAAGGTAGTGCAGATCTTCAACAGGGAGAAGAAGAATCATGACCAGTTCGTAGAGGTCAATCGCGAATACTATCGGGCCGGCATTGGCCAGATGATGGTGTATGCAGTATTCAGACCCATCATAGAGCTCATAAGTACAGGGGCTCTGGCCCTCATCGTATGGTATGGAGGCAGGCATGTCATTGCCGGAACCATGCAGTTTGGCATGGTTTATGCTTTCATAAACTACATCGGCATGTTCTTCCGCCCTATCAACGACTTGACGGAGAAGTACAATATCCTGCAATCAGCGATGGCATCATCTGAAAGGCTGTCGCAGCTAATGAATACTAAGGCCGTAGTAGGAGATGCGGAGAATCCCGTCTCTGTTGACAGACTGGACGGTCGGATTGAGTTTAAGAATGTGTGGTTTGCCTACAACGAGCCGGACTGGGTGCTCAAGGACATCAACTTCACCATCGAACCAGGCGAAGTAGTAGCATTCGTAGGAGCCACCGGCGCAGGCAAAACCTCAATAACGAGCCTCATAAACCGGCTCTACGATATCCAGAAAGGGCAGTTACTCATAGACGGTGTTGACATCAGGAAGTACAAAGTTAGCGACCTGCGTCGAAATATCGCCGCAGTCCTTCAGGATGTCTTCCTTTTTACCGGAGACATAAAGAGCAACATAAGGCTGAACAACGAAGACATACCAGACGAGAAGATCAAAGAGGTAGCCCAGCATGTCAATGCCGACCATTTCATATCCAGACTACCCAGGGGTTATGACGAGCCCGTCACTGAGCGCGGTTCGACATTGTCGTCCGGCCAACGCCAGTTGCTTGCATTCGCTCGAGCCCTGGCCTTTGACCCTTCAATACTGGTGCTTGACGAGGCAACAGCGAACATCGATACCGAAACTGAACTGCTCATACAGGATGCATTGCCCAAGTTGATTGCAGGCCGCACAACTATAGTGGTTGCGCACAGGCTGTCTACGATCCAACATGCAGACAAGATCATCGTAATACACAAGGGCCGGATACGGGAGGTCGGCACTCACCAAGAGCTCCTGTCACAGCGAGGGCTCTACTATGACCTTTACCGCCTCCAGTACAAGGACGAACTCATGCCTGAGGAGGCGCCCGAGCATCGCATCGCCTCAGCTTCAGCCTGTGGAGGAGCCCGGTGTGCTAGTTCTGAGTTCGCTGACAAGTCTGACGACATGACATAGACTTGGTACACATACGACATTTGGGACTGCCGCTGAAACCTTCTCCCGGTTCTCCGAGGTTGGTGCCACCAGAATGGCAGTCCCTGCTTGCTCTAGCATGCCTATGTCGCCCCAGTTGTCTCCGACTGCCCACGTCTCATCCGTCCCTACTCCCAACTCGATCTTGAGTCTGCGCAAGACTGCCTCCTTCGTCATATCAGGCTCATCTATGGAGACGTTTATTACGACCTCGCCGGTTAGCACCCCGTCCCTCGATACCAGCTCATTTGCGAAAACATGCTCTATCCCCAAATCGCCTGCCACACGTCTGGCGAGAGCCGAGATCCCGGATGATATCAGCGCAGTGGACGCACCCAGAGATCTTGCAGCATCCACCGCCTCCTGTGCACAGTCGGCGTAGCGGATCTCGCTCAACACTCGCTCTATCTCTGCACACGGCATTCCCTGCCACTCCCTGGCATCCAGGATGGAGAATTCCTCGTATGTGATGTTTCCTGCCAAAAAGTGTACCATATGCGCCTCAGCCTTGCCCGTCCAAACCCCGAAACGCCGATGTATGTACTCCCACGAGCTCGGCTCCTGGGTCAATGTCCCGTCCATATCAAACGCTATGAGCTTCAATCCCATCTCGCCGCCACACCCCATCCATCTTCATCCCCGAGTCACACCTGAATCGGGTATCGATCTATGCCTATTATACACGTGTATGAGCCGGCGGCCGGATTCGCCTCCGGCCGCCCCATTCGACAGTATTCAGTTGGGGCACGTGTCAAGTGGCCCGATTGAGACACATGCTCCATTCGCGTTCCAGATACAGGTTACGTCCCTCTCCCGGGCCCAGTCTGAGGCGGCTGGTACCAGCCTTTTGAGTACATGGTCTGCCAGAGCCCATGTTGCTCGTTCATCCAGTCATCATGGTTGTTCTTGAAGGTATCGCGCACAGTCTGGCTTGATGCTTCCACCGTAGCCATGTGGTACCCAAGCGCCAGCTCCTTCAGGTCGCTTAGAAGATCTTGCGCAATATCCCTGTCGCTCAGCCTGTTCTGATTCACATGCTTTCCTCCCTTCGAACCACTCTCGGATCATCACATTTGTGTCTGCCCTGATTGGCCCACAAGCCCCGAAAGAGCATTGACATGGCGCTCGCATGACGCCATCATCCTTTGAACGCTCCCCTTCAGCTGCGGATCCTGGATCTGGTTCGAATAGACACTGCACTTCTTCAGGCACAGCTGCTCCTTGCTGAGCTGATCTTGAGCATACAGAATCTCACGAGGCGTCAACCCTTGCTGTTGAACCAATCCCGCACCCCCTTTCGCTTAAGAGAATCAACGGATTGCTGTCCATATCATCCCTCAACTGGGGCATGCGTATTCGTGACCTGCAAAGCACGCTATCGGGCCGGACTGAAACGGAAATTCACAATGTCGCCATCGGCCATTATATATTCCTTGCCTTCAAGCCTTACAGTCCCAGCGGATCGAGCAGCCGCAACAGATCCCGCTGCCACCAGATCGCGGTAGGCCACAACTTCGGCCCTGATGAAACCCCGCTCAATGTCGGAGTGGATTTTCCCCGCTGCACGCCTGGCTGTCGTCCCTCGCAGAATAGGCCAGGCGCGCACCTCATCTTCGCCCACTGTAAAGAAAGAGACCAGCCCAAGGCCCTCGTAGACCGCACGCGCCACTTGCTCAACTCCATTGACCTCGATCCCGTATGCAGCCATGAACGGACCTCTGTCGTCTGGATCAAGTTCGGCTATCTCCGCCTCTATTTCCGCTGCGAGCTTCACCAGGGGAATGCTTCGCTCACTGCAGTATGCCTCCAGTTCGCTATCGCGCGGAAACTGCCCCGCTCTGAACTGCTCTTCACTCATGTTCGCAACTACAACCACAGGCTTCACCGATAGCAACCCGTAGCCTCTGAGCCTTGCAACCTCCTCAGGCGCAAGCTCAATATCTCTGAGTGAGCGTCCATTCCCGAACTCCTCGTCCAGGCGTTCCATAAGAGCGAGCTCTTCTTCCTCATCCTCTGTACGTTTTCTGGAGGAGCTCAGCCGCTCTACACGAGCTTCCACAATGGCCATGTCAGCCAGAATCAGCTCATCCGTCAGCCCAGACGCATCGGCAAGAGGGTCAGGTTCGCCGATTCCAAGAGCACTGAACGTTCGAACTACGTCTATGAGGGCATCTACATTCCTCATATGGTCAATGAGCAATGTCAACCCTCTGGATACAGCGCGGCTGTCAGCGCGGAGATCCTCCCCAAAAGGCCCCGATACCGCCCCTCCGGCAAGGTCCACCACCTCAATCTGCGCATACGTAGTCTTCTTAGGCCTGTACATTTCGCTCAAAAGATCGATGCGAGCATCCGGAACCCGAGCCATCCCGATACTCGCATCCTGCCTGCGCGATGGGGCGGCGCCGGTCAGGAGACGAAACAGCGTCGTCTTCCCTGCCCACGGCAGCCCCACTATGCCAACTCTCATTCAACCTACACCTTCTCGTTGTGTACATTATCTTCTACTGCATCTCTTAATTCGTGCCAGCCCAACCCGCCTTAGGTCTCTTGACGGCCAAACCAGGCCTCCTCCTACTCTTCATGCCCTCGGCGGAAACATGACCCTCCGAGAAACTCGCGCATGATGGAATTCGGAGGTATGTTCGCCTCCTCCACGGGACGAATGTAGGCGAGGAACTTCCTAAGCCGCTTGGCCTCGATGTACTCAGCATCGTTATCCCCGATCGCTGCTAGCAAGGGATCAGCATATGGTTTCAGCACAGCAAGCTCATAGGCTAGCGCCGTATTTACCATCACATCCGCAGTCTCCTGGAACGGAAAGATGTTCCTCTCTTCCCCTGCCCTGACCTTGGGCCACATCCGTATCGTGTCTTTGGCGCTGTGTCCGCGAAAGAGATTGTCCCTGACCAGCCGCCTGAGAATCCTCACATCAGTAGTAGGAATCCGATTATGGTCATCGATGTTGAGGTGGGTCAAGGCCGAGGCATATATCTTGAATTTCCTGCCCATCGGAATAGAGCTGGTCAACTCATCATTCAGCCCGTGTATTCCTTCGATAATAAGCATCTGGTCCTGTCCCAGTTTTATACGCCGGCCCTTCGAAGATCGCTTCCCTTCGATGAAATCGAAGACCGGAACCTCAACTTCTTCGCCTTGAATGAGCCGCGTAATATGCTCATTCAGAAGTGCAATGTCGATTGCCTCTATGGACTCAAAATCGTATTCGCCCTCTTCGTCTACAGGGGTATCCGCACGGTCGACGAAGTAGTCGTCAACAGAGACAGGAACGGGATTAAGCCCGTTCACCCTCAATTGGACCCATAGCCGCTGGGCAAAGGTTGTTTTTCCTGAGGAAGAAGGTCCTGCAATGATCACAACCGCTATCCGGTCGCGGTTATCCGCAATCACGTCCGCGATCTGAGCAATCTTCTTCTCATGCAGCGCCTCGACTACTTGAATAAGGGCATCTATGTTCCCTGCATCAATCACGCTATTGAGCGAAGCAACATCAGTTACACCCAGAACGCGTCCCCATTTCTCCGCCTCATAGTATACGTTGGCAAGTTTGCCCTGTTCAACGTATTTGGGAAGCTCGAGAGGGTTCCTTCTGCGCGGCAACTCCAAGATGAATCCCGGAAGATAATGCCGAAGCCTGAAAGTCTTGAAATACCCTGTGCTGGGCGCCATGTACCCGTAAAGGTAGTCGCTGAGCCAGCCACACTGATATATGTTGACCGTCTCCGCTTCCCGATACTCAAGCAAACGAGCTTTGTCCATCTGCCCATCCACTCTGAACAGCTCTATGGCGTCCTCGACCAGCATGCGCTTTCTATGTATGGGCTTGTCTGCTTCGACAATCTCGCGCATCCGCTCTTCAATGGCACGAACATGTGCCCCGGTAAGAGGCCCGGTCCATCTTATTTCACCATACAGGCCATTAGAGAGCGAGTGCTGTATGATCACGCGGCAATCCTTGAGCACCTCACGAGCAGCCATTACCAGCACAAGAATGCCGGTACGGGTATATACCCTCATTCCGTCAGCATCGCTCATGTCGACAAACTCAACATGTGCATCCTTGTCGATGACATACGTAAGTTCTCTGAGATTGTTGTCGACCCTGGCGGCCATTACGGGCCAACGAAGCCCATGCGGAACCATCTTCGCAAGCTCCTCCAGGGAGATGCCTGAAGCCACATTGTGTGCGCTGCCATCCGGCAGGGTCACCCTTATCGAATTCTCCATGTTTTCCATGGCTATCCTCCCCTTGTCTTGGGCAGACGTACCTATGCTACTTCGACAATGCGGCCTAGTTCCCTCCCGATTCTAAGACTTGCCCAGTGCTCCGCGATCGAGGGCAATGGCGAAAGCCTTGTTGAAGATGGCAACTCCTGCTATGAAGTATGACACTGCGAGGATTGCCGCAGATGCCAACGCCCCGCCGACCACGTAATCTCCAATCGCAGCTCGGCCGAAGACTATTTCGTGGGCCATATGATAGCATCTCCCGTACGGCATCACTCTCCTGACGAACCCCATGACCCCTGTTGCAGCATCAGGCGGGGCAAAAGCCATGGCGAACAGGCCCATGGAGACCAGGTTTACAAGCCCGCCTATTCTAGCCGCAAGCAGGGCAATGCCCCCCAGGGCATACCCTATCCCAAGCATGCCCACGCGCATCAAGACCAGAGGGACGAGAGCCGACATCCTGGGAAGAGGCATGCGGGCCCCTGTTGTAACTGAAACGGCCGCTATTATGATCGCGATATTGGGAACGAAATTCACGATAGACGCAACATCACGTATTAGGCCGATTCGCCATAGAGGAATCTGCGACGACCCTAGCTGCTCGACTATTCCGGAACCAGGTTCTTCAGTTGCGAGCCTCGCAATTCCCTGTAGAGCGCTCATGCAGAAGAAGACGCATACGAGAGAAAAAAGCAGCTCGTCGGCGGAGCGCGATAGAAAGCCGGCGCTTGCAGCGCTCCCGGACGTCACAACCCGTCCTGAGGCAGCCAGTATTGCTACTGTCAGGAAGATGTAGGCGGTCAGAGTCTCGGTTATGAGCTCAACAGGACTTCTGGCTTTCCTTATCAGGCCTCTCTTGATTTCAACCCATACCGCATAAAGGTTCATGTAACCGCACACTCTCCTTCGCAGTCAGTCTGAGAAACACAGCCTCAAGGCATGGTTCGCGCCTGGTCACAGATTCGACTCCTATTCCCGCCAGGCTTAACACTTCCATGGCTTTGAACAATCCGCTCTCATCAGGCACATCAATATCGATCACTGTGTATCCGGCATTGCCTTCACCGTCGCCATCCGCCCACTCCTCCGTCACGCGCACCTTTCCCACGCATGCTAGAGCCATTCGAATCTCATCGGTCAACGCCCCGGCCAAAGTCATCGTGTACGCCCTGGAAGCAAAGACGTCGAGAAGGCGCCTGACTGTGTCGAGCGCCAGCACCCTCCCTTCGCTCAGGATGCATACCCTGTCGCACACTTCCTGTGCCACATCCATCTGATGCGTAGTTATGATGACAGTACACCCTTCCTCATGGGCCATGCGTCGAATCGCCTTGCGCAGTTCCACAGAGGATTGAACGTCAAGGCCTAAAGTAGGCTCATCGAGAAGAACAACCCGGGGTTCAGCAGCGAGAGCCGCCGCAAGAGCAACCTTCTGCCTTGTGCCCATTGAAAGGTCATTTATTGGCTTGTCGGCCACATCCTCGATGCTGAAGAGCTCCAGCCATTCACGTGCGCGTGCTCGAAGCCTTGCGATATCGGGCAGACCCCGCATGACGCCGAAATACTCCATGTTCTCCCGTGGGGTCATTCGGGGATAAAGGGTGCGCCCGCGGTCCAAGACCACACCTATGCGACTTAAGGCTTTGGCTCTTTGCCGAACCACGTCGTATTCTTCGATGAATATCCTGCCGGCAGTAGGTGTAACAAGCCCTGAGATCATCCGAACCGCAGTACTCTTGCCTGCTCCATTTGGGCCAAGCAGACCCAGTATCTCACCGTGAGGGATCTCCAATGTAAGGCAATCAACGGCAACAACAGGCTTGCTACCGCGTCGACCCTGGAAAACCTTGCGCGCTGACCTGATGTCGACGACCGAATCAGCCAGAAGCTACACCTCCTCACAACCGCACTGCCTATAATTGTAATGCCATAAAGCAGGATAGTCAACCATATAATGGATTAGACATGAGCCTAGCCCTTATTGGATCCGCCCCAAACAACAGGTAGTCGCCGGAGCCCAATGCCGATCAAATCGTAACGCCCGGCTCGATCCTGTCGGAACAGATGTCCGAATTCGTCGGAATACGCATTCAGACATGGGTATTCTGTTAGATTAGGGTGGCAGTATCTCGCGCAACTGATAGGCACACAGAAGAACAAGATTGCCTCCTCAAGTCACGGAGTGGATGCGATAAGAATGCAGACTGAATTGATGCAGAGGATCGTTTCCCACTTGGAGGAGTTTGAGACTTTGTCAGCGCAGCTGCTCCTCCACTATGTCCAAAAACTGTTTTGCCATTGACAGAGCCATCTGAGCATCACCCTCTGTAAAGGCATCAGCCGGTATTCCGCCTGGCAGGCCATTAGGATATCTGGTTGGTATGCAGTATTTGTCTAGAGGTCCGGCAATCTTCAGTAGTCCCTCAAACTCCGGGTTCATCTCAGCCACGTCATGGCATAGTTCTGCAACAGAATGCCCCCATACTGCCTCCGCACCTGCGAAGAACAGAAAAGCCTTGAGAGCCTTTTCAGCCGCCTGCTGCGCCAGGAAACAGGCTACATTGTGCCGTCCTCCATCAGAGAGGTACTTGGCATCATCCAGGTCCCGAAGAGCCTGTAGAAACCACCTTCTGCCTTCATCTCCAGCCTTTCTTCTCATACAAGACCCTCCCTTCGCGCATGGCATGGCGCACAAACGAGCTGCTCTGCTCGAGCGCTGTAATCTCCTCTGGAGTATATACCAAGATGTCAGTGGCCACCCTTGGCTGAACCTCAGAGTAGACTTCATCCAGCCTCTCAAGGAACCTCTTCTCTGTGCGTTCAACAACGATAAGATCAATGTCGCTTTCGGAGCCGATGTCGCCGGCTGCAAGGGAACCGAAGAGGATCACTTTTTCCACATCACGAGCCACAAGGATACTCAGGATCCTCTTCAGTTCCCTATAGAGGAGATGCTCCCTGGATTCCTTGTCAGGCATCCGATAACCCATATTCCTCTCCTCCCATAGCAACTGCATATTCCGGTCCAAATCGTCCACCGATTCCGGGGCAAACCGTCCA
>LSQX01369873.1_pt1 | contig 14717 bp, 12 predicted proteins | sample 654561 | NCBI WGS metagenome assembly LSQX01 (sample SAMN04489861, study PRJNA283612) | anaerobic digester metagenome | isolation source: 4 biogas reactors fed with cattle manure at either 37C or 55C with and... | place: Denmark: Kongens Lyngby | collected 2014
GTATAGGGGTTCATTATGGACCATTGATGTTGGGAACCATTGGAGAAAGTTCTCGTATGGATGTTACGGTGATAGCCGATGCGGTAAATGTAGCTTCTAGAGTTGAAGAGCTTAACAAAGCGCATGGCTCAAGCATATTAATAACCAGAGCTATTTACGATAATTTAAAGACAACTTTTAAAAAAGCATGTCAATCTCTAGGTGAGCAAGAAATTAGAGGCAGGAAAAATAAAATAGAAGTTTATAAAATTAAAACTGACGCTAATTTGAGTTAAAAGTAGTTCAAGAAAGCTTTGGGAGAATTAAAAAGGCTTTTCTTTTTGCCATTAGGTAAAATGGTATTGTTGAACTTTGCTTTGCTAATATTTGCTTCAAATAAAATAGCCTGCCATAAATCGGCTTTACTCAAATCAGCTTTTTCAAGCTCAGCTCTGCTTAAATTTGCTCTAGTTAAGTCGCTGTTTATTAGGCTAGCATCTTTAAGAATAGCATTTTGCAAGATTGCACCACTTAAATTACAAGATTCAAGTAAAGAGTTTTTAAAATTAGCGTTGGTAAAATTAGAACTAATGGCGCGGACACCGTTTAAATTACAGTTGGTAAAAATTGCGTCATTAAAATCACAGCGAGCTATATCCGCTGCACGCATATAAACGGAGTGAAATATAGCTCTTTGGCCTTCTGCACTTTTCATGGAAATGGCACTAAGATCAGAGTTACTAAAGTCTGTGCCTTCTAGTTCAGCTTTATTTAGATGACTAGAGCTTAAATTAGTCCAAGAAAGGTTGGCTTTATTTAAAATGGTACCGTTTAGGGTTGCATAGCTTAAATCGGAACCGCTTAAATTTGCGCCACTGAGATCTGAGCCTGAGAAGTCCACCACATTAAGATTCATGTCAGAAAAATCTAATCCTCGTAAATCTCTATAGCTTAGTATAGGCCGTTCACTTCTTTCCCGTGCCTCCATGATTTCATTTTTTATTTTTAAAATCATTATTTCCACTCGCCTCTAACAACTTCAATATCGCCTTTAGTCATATTAATAATATTAGTAGGATTAATGGAGATTTCCCCACAATCAATGATTAAATCTACTTGATGCCCAAAAACTTCTGCTATCATATCACCGCAGGTAAGTTCTTGTCCATCTTCCAATTTAGCGGCGGTGCTAATAATGGGATGCTCTAGTTGAGTTAAAATTTCTCGTAAAAAGGGATGGGTAGGCCAACGGCAACCAACTTCTGGCCTTTTTACTCCCAATAACCTAGCTATGCGGTAGTGTGAGGGTAAAATAAATGTATAAGGGCCAGGGATGCGAGGTTTTATCTGTCCAAAAGCAAAATTGTTTATCACTGCGTATTTGCTCGCATTGGTAAAATCACTAAAAAGTAGTGCCATGAAATATTTTTTCAAAGGCTTTTTAATTTGATAAACTCTTTTTAATGCCTTGGGACTATCGGCGCTACAACCTATAGCATAGCCTGAATCAGTAGGGTATGCTACTACCCCGTCGTTTTGAAATACTTCTAAAGCTTGTTTTATCCAACGAGTTTGTGGGGTTTCTGGATGTACATTAAGTTTAATAGCTGACATAATATAAATCTAGCTATAAAATCAGAAATTAAAAATAAGAGCGTGGACCAATAAAGGCGTTTTCATAATGTTTAAGGTCGAATTTGCCTTTTTTCCATAAAATAGCGATGATATCGAAGCGTGCGTAAGTATTTTGCAAACCTTTTTGCATTAGCCAATTATGAGCGGCCGACCATATTTGAGTCTGTTTTTTAAAATTTACGCGCAGCGATGGGAAACCATGATATTTATCCCAATTAGATTTAACTTCCACAAAGACAATAATATGATCTGGGGTTTTGGCGATTATGTCAATTTCAGCGGAAAAAATGCGCACATTTCTCTCTAAGATTTTCCAGTTTAAAGATTTTAAAAATTTACAAGCAATGCTTTCGGTTCGCCGGCCTTTTATGTAATTTGATTTTTTATTTTGCATCATACTTTATTAGACGGTAAAATATGAGCTTTTGTCCATTTTTTGTTGGTTTTTAACAATTTTTATGTTTTTAGGGAAGTTTTATTCCTAAAATTCTTAATTCTGAAAGTGCTAAGTTCATATTAGGGTTCATAGCAGGCCAAGTATCTTTAAATTCTAGGTATAAAACTTGGGTTTCTATGGGGGAGATAGTGGGATATTGCATTCCTTTGAGGTTTTGAAGCTTGACTTTTTGCTTGCTCCCGCTTTCAGTCTTAAGCACGACATTTTGCGGTTTTTGAAACATGGCAAAACGATCTTGAAACTCATCATCTTTTACTTTTTGATAACCCACAGCGTAGCCAATGCTAGTTATAAGCATAGGCTGTGGAAAACGAATAGTGATAATTATAGGATTGTTTTTAGACACTGGTGCAAGCCAGGCAGTTTGCAGCTTATTATCCCATAAATTTTTTAGTGGATATCCGTTGGGTTGGTCTTTTTCTAGGTTTCTTTGTTCATAAGGGGCTGAAACTTCAAAATTATCTACAATGTGAATGCCTTGTGGTTTGCTTTGAAAAAACACCAAAGCAACTTGCATTACAGTAAGCAAGGCGATTATTCCTAAAGCTATTGGAAATAGGATTTCTGGATGTTTTTTGCGTTGAATAATAGAAGGAATTTTTTTTGTCAGTGATTTAAATTGATTATTTAGCGTAGAATGTTTTTCTGGGGGCGCATGGAGCTTATCTATATCTCGTAGAAACTCATCTATGTTGTTATAGCGATTGGCGCGGTTTTTTTCTAAACATTTAAGTAAAACATTCTCTAAATCGGGATTTATGTCGCCTCTATAAACGGTAGGAGCTTCGGGGTGATTGTGCACTTGTTTATAAGCTATATCTAGTGGCTTGACTCCAGTAAAGGGAGGTTCACCACAAAGCATTTCATAAAAGATTATGCCTAGGCTATAAATATCAGATTGCAGGGTTATTTCTTCACCTTGGCATTGTTCTGGGGACATATACTCGGGTGTGCCCATGGCGGTGCCAGTATTGGTTAACCTGTCACTATCTTGCACATAAGAAATCCCAAAATCGGTGATATAAACTCTATTGTCGGGAGAAATAATAATATTTGATGGTTTTATATCGCGGTGTATAATCCCTTTATTATGAGCATACCGCAAACCTCTTGCTACTTGCTTTATTATAAGTAGGGCTTCATCCACATCTAATTTTTTACGGCGATGTAACAAGTCGGATAAGGTTATACCCGTGGCATAGGTCATAGCGATAAAAAACTGATCGCCTTCACGGCCAAAATCGTAAACTTGCACGATATTTTGGTGGTCTAATTTTTTCATGGCCTGGGCTTCTAAGTTAAATCGTTTAACTGCTTCATCAGACTCGTCATTAAACCTTTTTTCTAAGACTTTCAGCGCTACTTCGCGGTTTAGGTTTTTGTGTATGGCTTTATATACTGTACCCATGCCGCCACGACCTAAAATGCCAATAACATCGTAATCTTCATTAAAATATTGCGGGAAAGTTTCTTTTTCTATGGAATTGTTCATGGGTTTATTCTTTGTTGTATTTTAAATTTAACATAGCAATTATAATAAAGCAAAGGGAGATAATTAGTGGAGCTAAAATGAGCTCTGTGGAAATAGCTGTGGCCGTGAAAATGTTTTGCAAAGCTTTTTGAAAATACTGAGAACCTGTTATATAGGCGACACTTCTGCCTAGGGGGTGCATTTGGTCTAAAGGGACTATGGCTCCTGCGAACATAAGCTGTGGTATTAAAATTAAGGGTAGGGTGGCATTGGCTTGGTTGGAGTTTTTTACCATGGCACTAATGGCTAACCCTAAAGTTAATGTGGCTAAAAGCCCTGAACTTAAAGCTAAAATCATTGAAGCCCAGGGAAGCTTAATCTGTAAAATAGTTTGGAGAGCAAAAGCGCATATAGAACTTTGCAAAAGCGTAACCAAAAGAACAGCTAAGCTTTTTCCAAAAATTAATGCGTTTAATGGGGCGCCTCCTTGGAGTTCAACCAATAATCGCTCCCTTTCGGCGGTAATTTCTCTGATTCCCAAAGATAAAGCAAACCATATAGAGCTCATATTTAAAGCAAAGGCGGCTACCCAAGTGGAGGAGTTTTTATTAAAAAGCAAGAAAAAGAGCAAGGAAATGATTAAAGGTTGGGCAATTAGGGTCCATAAACGCCCTTTATCACGATATATGGATTTTAAAAACCTATTTAAGGTTAATTTTAAATAGTTAAGATTTTTGCTCTCTTGTTTTTGTTGGGGAGCATAAGTTTTTTCTTGGGGCGTAAATTTATCGTAGCCAGGTCGTGAATCCTTAAAAGCTTGATTCCATTCTTTGCCGCTCTTTTCAGTTATTTTTTGCAAAATATGCGCCCCATTTCGAGCATTAAAAAAGCTAAGGGCTTGGCTAGGGTTTCCATAAAAGGCCATATAGCCTTCATGGACTATTAAAACCCTATCAGCTAAGGTGTATGTGCTTAGATCGTGGGTGGTGATAATCATGGAATAGCCTTGCCAGGAAATTTGTCGCAACCAATGGGCTAAATTGGCACTGTTTATGCTATCCAAGCCCGAAAAAGGTTCGTCCAAGAGCAGCAAACCAGGCTGGGAAAGAAGTTCGTTTACCAAAGCCACGCGTTTTTTTTCACCTCCGCTAAGCGTGCGTATTAAGGAGTTACGCAAATGCTCTAAACCCATAAGTTTTAAATAGTCGTCAATGATTTCTCTTCTTCGGCTTTGATCGAAATCCTTGGGTAAACGCAGTTGTGCTTGGTGATCCAAAGTCTCATAAACGGTAAGATAATTGCGTAAAGGAGTGTGTTGTTTTAAAAAAGCCACTCCTTGTTTTATCTGGTTTTGGTGGGGTGAAACACCGTTTATACTTATTTGCGAGTATGCAGACTTCCATTTGCCATTAACGGCGTTTAAAAAACTGCTTTTTCCTTGACCTGAGGCACCAATAACATAGAGCAGTTCGCCACTATGCAAATGTAGATTGAAGTTTTTTAGCAAATATTTGTCTTGCAGCTTAACTTGCAAATTGCTTACCTTAACATTAAAGCCCACTGGCGCTTCAATCCATTGTAGCACTTGGTCTTGTAAATAAATACTGCCCCATCCTATGTTTAGCAGTTCTTGATTTTCAATGATTTTTTCAGTGGTTTTTTGGTAAAATTTTTGTTTTAGAAAGCTTATGTGAACTTTAGTTGCTAAAAAAAATATTTCTGCGTAATGTAGAGGGCAAAGGGGGTGTTTTATGTATATATCTGCATTTGCAGCACGGCCGATGCGTAAAGTAGTGCCTTCTTGCCAAGGAATATTCAAAAATGAGTTAGCTCTATTAATTCTATTTATTAGCAAGTCTTGGCCTAAGTTTTGTATATGCAAGTCGCTTAGACCTACGCGAATTAACAAGCTATTGTTAATAACTTGCTTAGCGATTTTTTGTTTGCCTAACCAGGAACCAGTACTGCTGTTAAGATCCTCGTAGATCCATAGAGAATTTTCCCGATAAATTTGTGCGTGTTGTCTAGATACCGATGAGTCTTTCAAAATCAAATCGCAGTTTGCGCTTCGGCCAATGACAAAAGGCTGTTCAATGTTCGCTGCTAAATGAAATTTATCGGACATATAGACTATTTAAGTTCGTTTAAAGCTAAGGAAAACTTATGCAAGCCTTGTTGGATCTTTGCTAAAGAGGTGGCAAAAGAAAAACGCAAATGCTTATCAGCTCCAAAAGCGATGCCGGGAATTACCACTAATTTATGCTTTTCTAAAAGCCAAGTGCAAAAATCCATGGAGTTTTCAATGATTTTTCCCTCTGGAGTGCTTTTGCCATAATAATGAGAAACATCGGGAAAAGCATAAAATGCTCCGCTCATACTAGGGAGTTTTAGCTGGGGAATGGCTTTTAAAAATTCGTAAACATAGTTGCGGCGTTGGTTAAATTCTTGTCGCATTTGTTGTACAGAGCTTTGCTCGGCTTGCAGAGCTTTTAGGGCCGCCCATTGGCTAATAGTAGCGGGGTGGTGGGTGCTTTGGCTTTGCAAACTGCCAATGGCCTTGGCCAAATCTGCATTTGCTGCCAAGTAGCCAATGCGCCAACCAGTCATGGCATAAGCTTTGGAAACGCCATTTATCACCACGCTACGCTCTTTAATTTCATCGCCCATGGCCGCAATGGAGTAATGCTTTTGGTCGTAAACAATGTGTTCGTAAATTTCATCGGAAAGGCAATAAAGATCGTTTTCCACCACGATTTCAGCGATTTCTTTAAGCAGACTTTTACTGTAAACCGCTCCGGTGGGGTTATTGGGGCTGTTTAAGATGATTAATTTGCTGCGTTCAGTAATAGCATCACGAAAAACTTGGGGATCTAGGGCAAAGTTGTTGTCCGCCGAAGTGGGTAGCATTACAGGTGTTCCCCCAGCTAGTTTTACCAATTCTGGGTAAGTGACCCAACAGGGCGTGGGGATTATAACTTCATCCCCTGGGTTTACTAGGGCCATAATGGCATTAAAAACGCTGTGTTTAGCTCCGCTGGAAATTACAATTTGCTTGGGGCGGTAATTCAAAGCATTGTCTCTGCTAAATTTTGTGCATACAGCCTCTTTTAGTTCGTTTAATCCTGTGGGATTTGAATAAAAAGTCTTAAAAGATTGAATGGCATCTATGCCCGCTTGGGCGATATGTTCTGGGGTGCAAAAATCGGGTTCGCCGGCTCCCATAGAGATCAACTCAACGCCTTGGACCATCATTTCCTTGGCTTTGGTGTCTATGCTAACGGTGATGGAGGCTTGTAAGTTTTGTACTCTATGGGCTAATTTCATGATTGTTTTTGGGGTTAAATTGAGTTGTTTTAGAGGTAATTCCCGCTAAAAATAGGAAAATTGCAAATTGAGCGAAAGTTATCACGAAGATTCCCAAAATAGCGATGCTCCCCATGGATCTTATACCAGGATGAGAAGAAAAAATCAGAGCACTAAAACAAATAATTATGGTAACTGTTCCGCCTAAAACCGCCAATGCTGTTTTTTTAAATACATACCATAAATTATCTTTACCATTATCTCTATAGTTTTGCCATAAATGTAAAGAACCAGTAATGGAAAGTCCCACTAACATGGGGAAAACTTGGGAACTATAAGGGTTGATGCTGATATTTAACAGTTTTAGCAGAGATAGTAGCCATAAAAATCCCATGGCGGGGGCAATGATAACAAAAAGCGCATCGTAAAAATTGTTGTGATAAATTATAAGCAACAAAAATATTCCTGCGATAATGGCAAAAAACACATTGTTTAACCAGGGCAGACTAGAGTCTAAAATATCGGCGCGCATAATAGCTAAACCCGTACTATGAATAACAGTGCTATCATTAATGCGTACACTGCGCAAATCTCGGGCAAGTTTTCGACATTCTCGGCCATCATCGGTATTTACGGCGGGGTAAATGAAAGTGAAATCTCCATAAGCTGAGTTATTCACCGCAAACTTGCGTTGATAAGAATATGGTAAATCGCTTACGGTTAATTTAGGCACATTGGTGTGTTGCAAAATATAATGGGCATTGCTAGAATCTATCCCTTGCAAATAAGATAAAATCTCAGGGTTGAGCATGGATTTAATTTCATTGATTAAAGTGATTTTTTCTTGTTGATGGTTGGGTAGCAAACTGCTGTAGGTCCAAACCTTATCAATGGTGGGGTATGGGGAGTGTTTCTTAATCAAATTTACGGTGCTTGCAAATAGTTTTGCATTACTAGCATTGCCTGTTAAAGCCACTATGGGTTCTTCGGTGGGTAAGTTGCTGGCTTTTAACAATTCTTTACCCCTTTGGGAGTTGGCACGATATTCCATTTTGCTGAAGTCGTAATCAAAGTCGGGGAAAAATCCCTTAACTCCTAAAATGCCGGTGAGAGCTAAAATTATGGCGAAACTAAGTTTGTTATTGAGAGGGCGAAGCTTGGGTATTTTAAATTTATGGGGAATTTTGTCTCCATAAACTGTAAAGGCTTTATTTTTTTGTAAAACCAAGAGCAGGGCAGGAAAAACCCAGAAAATTGCAATCCAAGTCAAAATAATTCCCAAACCACCAACGATTCCCATCTGCTTAATTCCCGCCAAAGGGATTAGGATTAGGGCAAAAAATGCTAAAGCAGAGATTAATGAAGTGATAGATATAATAGGCCCTAAGCCAAGCAAAGTGCTTTCAAGAGCTAGTTCTATTCCTAAACCTTTGCGCCTCTCTTCAGAATAGCGGGTCATAAAATGGAAAACTTGAGTTCCTCCTAAACCAGGTAATATAAGCCCCAATAAAAGAGTGAAAATATTCATTTCCCCATATACCATAGCATTAATGCCTAAGGTCCACACCACTGCCATTGCCACTGAAATAGCTGCAATAAAGGGTACTTGGGGGGTGTGAATAAACCACAAAAAGATAAAAAGCACAATTATTGCGACTGCAATCCAAGCTAGACGGCGAATTTCTTTGAGAAGCATGCCTCCAGTGCTGGCGTTTTCAAAAACTTTACCCGCATAAACGATTTCTTGGTGTTTTTGGCTTAGATTTTGAGATTTTCGCCGCACATCTTTGAGTAATTGGCGATTGCTATTTAAATCGTTGATGGGAAAATTAGGGAAGATTTCTAGGCGTAAAATGCTTTTATCGCTGCTACCATGATAGTTTTTTAAATCCTTTAAATATTTTTCCCGTAAATCATTGAGGTTTAAGCTAGAATCGTTGTGCGGGGCTTGTTCGTTTAGTTCTACAATTAAAGGATTTAAAGTTATTTTATGCTTTTCTATGGTGTGGTGTATTCTATCGCGAATTTCTTGTAAATCTCTTAAACGGATGTATAGAAGTTGATATTCTTTATAGAATTCAGACTCAGTTTTGTATTCGCAAAAGTTGATTAGAGGGTGGTCGGCAAGGGCTTGGGCCAGTTTTTCCACAAATTCTTTGTTGCTGGTGGAGTCTGGAGAATTAACTAAAACAGATAGAGAGCCAAAACCGCCAAATTTTTCTTCCACTTGTTCTGCTGCTGCACGGCTGGGACTATTAGGGCTGAGCAAATCGGGTAAAGTTAAAGACCATTGCATTTGGGATATGGGATGTGCCAAAAAAATAGTGATTAATACAGCACAAATTATGGTCAAGCGCGGCCAATTTAAAAAATAATGCACTATCCGCGACAAAAAAGAGAAGAGCATAGAGATAATTTATTTAATTTTCAGAGAGCATGGCAGTATTTATTTATTCAAAATGCCTTATAGTTTAATTTATAAGCAATTTTGTAACAATTATAGCCTAAGTTTTTAATGGTTTTGTTGCGTGTATGCGATATTCGGAGTATAGATAAATGACAGTGCCTTTTTTGTCCATAACTAGAGTTTTAAATGACAGTGTTTTAAAGTGTAATATTCCAGAACCCAAGGGTAATTTAATGCAAGATTGCTGGGATTTGCACGGCCAAGATGAGCGTTTTTTTCCTTTTTGGCTCGAAGAATGGCCCAGTGCTTTTGGCTTGTACGATTTTATCTCTCAAAAAGGGTTAAAGTGGGAGTTGGCCTTGGAAATTGGCTGTGGAGCTGGTGTTTTGGGGCAATTACTGCATAAACATCCTGGCAAAGTAGTGCATACCGATATTGTGCTAGAAGCTTGTGTCTTTGCTCGGCAGCAAATTAAGGCCTCCAATCCTGTGTTGGCGATGGATTTCACCCGTTGCTGTTTGCGTAAAAACTTTGATTTAGTCTTAGGAACAGATTTATTTTACGAAGACCGTTTAGTGCATGGTGTTTGTGAGTTTTTGCAAGATAATTTAACAGCTAAAGGGAAGGCTTTTATTGCAGACCCAGTGCGCAAACATCGTATGGAAAGTACCCAAAAAATACTACAAGAAAACAAGCTTTTGCATATAAAACCCATAGAATGGAACTATAAGTTAGATGGGAAAAATCGCAATATGATTATATGGCAGTTCCAAAAAGCGAAAAAGCATTAGCATCGACGATTTTAATCTGCAATCTTTGTCCTAATTGATAATCGCCCCGTAATACTACGGGCCTAAAACTATCATTGCGGGCCACCCAATCACCATTTTTACCCTTTTGATCCACTAGTACAGAGAATTCTTGCCCCACTAAGCTTTGATTCTCCTTTAGGCTTTGCTCGCTAAATTGCGCACTCAAAATGCGGCTACGCTCTTTTTTTTCTTGTAAAAGCACGCTTTGCTTGAATTTAGCCGCCGCTGTGCCTTTGCGTACTACAAAACGAGTGATATTACATACCAAAGGTTGAATTTCTTGGACTAAATCTAAGGTCTTTTGGAAGCCCTCAGGGGTTTCGCCAGGAAAACCCACAATAATGTCTGTGGAGATAGTTAATCCCTCTATTTTTGAGCGTAAAGCTTTGACTAGCATGCGAAAATCTTCAGCGTTATGCTGGCGCCCCATGGCGTGTAAAACCTCGTCACATCCACTTTGCACAGGCAAGTGGATGAATTTAAATACCCGCGGATCTGCAAATATGTTAGCTAAATCTTCCCAAAAAGGGAGCAAGTGGCGCGGGTTTCCCATGCCCAAACGCAGTCGAAAATCTTGGGGAATGGCATCTAAAATAGCTTTTGCCAAGTGACTGATATTTAAACCTAAATCAAAGCCCCAACACCCACAATCTTGTCCGGTTAACCAAATTTCTGCGCATCCGTCTTTCACCAAAGCTTGGGCTTCGGCCACCAAATCATCGAGGGGATAGCTGTAGTGCATTCCTTTTACCAAGCGCGTGGAACAAAAAGTGCATTGATCTAAACAACCATTGCTAATGGCTAAAATTCCCACCACGGGGTTGTTTCTGCGTTTGGGGATCCCCACTTTCATGGTTTTTGTGCGTTTTAAATGCTCAATTTTTACCCCGCGAAGGCTTTGTTGAACTATGGGCACAATTTCATGTATATCGTTAGTGCTGCTTATGGAAATAGGGTGAGGAATATTCTTCAATTCTTTGGCTAAATCATTGGTTACGCAGCCAGTAATAACCAAGGGCAGATTAGGGTACTGCTTTATAGCGTTTCGCACCGCTTTTAAAGCGGTGCCATTTCCTTTCACTGTGCATAAATTGAGAATAGTAATGTCGCTAGGCTCGCCAGAAACAGCTTTAAAGCCGTTTTGGGTTAAAATCCCAGCTATTTGCTCGCCTTCGCTAAAGTTAGCAGCGCAACCTTGGTTAATTACATGAAAACGCATGGAAAAATGATTTTAGCCTTCGCAGGCTTCTTGCATAAGTTGTAGCATTTCTTTAACCGCTCTTTCCATACCCACTAAAGCTGCGCGGGAAACAATGGAGTGGCCAATATTTAGCTCTTCTATACCTTCAATGGCTGCGATATACTGCACATTGCGGTAATTTAGTCCATGCCCTGCATTTACACGGAGACCGTATTTAGTGGCTAAAGCCACCATATCATGAATTTGGGAAAGTTCTTTTTCTAATTCCGCTTGGCCAGCTTTTTCAAAAGATTCCGAGAAAAAGCCTGTATGGATTTCCACAAAATCAGCACCAGCTTTGCGCGCTGCTTTGATTTGGTCTGTTTCAGGATCCACAAAAAGAGAAACTACAATATCATTGTTCTTTAAAGTTTGCACCGCTCGGCTAATTTCATCTAGTTTTACCGCTACATTGAGTCCACCCAAAGTGGTAATTTCTTCACGGGTTTCGGGTACTAAAGTTACTATATCGGGTAAAACATCAATGGCAAACTGTAACATTTCAGGGGTAGCCGCCATTTCTAAATTTAAATGAGTGGTTACTACGCCACGCAATAAGCGCACATCGCGCTCTTGAATATGCCTGCGATCTCCTCGTAAGTGTACGGTAATACCGTGGGCCCCTGCGAGTTCTGCTAAGACGGCTGCAGCCACGGGGTCGGGTTCGCGTATTTTTCTTGCCTCGCGAATGGTGGCAATATGATCAATATTTACACCTAAGTGCTTTTTCATACAAACTCCTTAATCAATTTGCGACATAATGTCTGAAAGTTTAACAATTTCTGTGCCTCTTTCTTGAGCTTTGGTATATAAATCATGAATGGCTGCTATATTTTGTTCACTAACTGGTAAGAACAATGTGGCTGATCCAGTGCGATTAGCTATGGTCATGGCTTTATCCATAGCCAAGTCTATTTGCGATTGTGCAGTGATTTCAGCTGCTCTACATTTGACATTTAGTTGCTGACAAGTCTCTGTGACTTTAGAAAATTTGTTAGCACTTAAATCAATCATCCACATTCTTTTTTTACTGACTTCGGTTAATAGTGCTTGCAATAGTGGTTTATGTTCCACTGCTTTTTCGCCAGAATGAGTAGCAAAACCCACCGATTGCGGTAAAAACTTTTGCACATCATTTATTTTATCGGCGATTTCTTTGGGACTATGGTGCAAAAGAATAGCGTTAATGCCTGCTTTTACATAGGGATAATTATAGGGTTCCATAGGTAGCCAAGCAATTATTTCTTTATTAGCTAGTTTATCTAAATCGTGTCTAAGAACTTTGCTGGTGTCATAAGGCTGCACCAAAAGTGAGTATGGACAGGGAAGGGAGTTTAAACTGTTGAGTACAGGTATAGATAAATTAGAATCTACAGTAAAAGCGACCCCCAATTGAGAAGAGTTTTCTAAATAAGTGCTACCTATTACAAGATCCACAACGAAAGTGTCATTTTTATTGTTTGTATAACTTAAACGCGCCGAGGGAGTGTGATAGTTTAATTCCTGCATCTTTATGACCTTGCCTTTTTGAGCTACAATGCTTTTTTGGGCACGCAATAAATATACTGGCATGGAAATACCTTTGCCAAGTTCCCACCTAGTACGCTGATTCCTAATTTTAGTACTTATTACAGGCAAGGCGCTTTCTAGTTGTTGGTTGAAGTCTTGGAGTGGACTATCTTCGTCATCTATACCTGTAGAATCATCAGACAATGCAATGATAAAGTTTTGTGGTTTTAAAAACTCTACTTTAGGTAAGATTATGCCCACTAGCGCGAAAAAAGATAGCACTAATAAAAATATGATAATGTGACGTACAAAATGCATGGGGCAAAAATATAGCTAGATTATAATTATATGTTAATTGGTGCAATAGTAGGAGCTACAGGTGTAGGCAAAACGGAGTTATCTATCGATATAGCTAAGTGTTTGGATGTAGAGATAATTTCCATGGATTCTCGGCAAATTTATAAAGGAATGCCCATAGGAACCGCGCAACCAACTCAAGTTCATAGAACTAGAGTTAAACATCATTTAGTAGGCTTTTTAGAACCTACGGAAAGATACAGCGTGGGTAAGTATATTAAAGCTGTGGAAGAAATTATAACTGCAAACCCTGGGAAAAAGTATTTATGTGTAGGTGGCACAGGTTTTTATTTAAAAGCTTTGCAAGAAGGTATGTCCCCGTTACCTGAAATAAATTTGGAATTGAGAAAAAGGTTGGAAAATATTTTAAAAAGGAAAGGACTTCCTTTTATATATAGATGGGCGCAAAAAAATGATCCCAAGGGAGTAGAGGGGGTGGATACTCAAAATACACATAAGATTATGAGAGTGTTAGAAGTTAGTTTACAGGCAAAACAACCGTATTCAGAGCTGATAAAGAAAAAGGAAGGTGGTTGGGGGACTTTTCCTGTCTTGTGGTTAGATCTTCCTAGAGAAGAGTTGTATAAACGCATAGAACAAAGAGCTTGTGAGATGATAGCAATGGGTTGGGCAGAAGAAGCCATGGGATTAGCAAAGAAATATGGGTCTCAGAGTCCTGGCTTGGAGAGTTTGGGGTACAGAGAAATAATTGCGAATAATGGTGAAATTAATACAGAAATTACTGAAAAAATTATTCGCACTACGCGAAATTATGCAAAAAGGCAAATAACTTGGTTTAAAAATCAACATAAAACCCTTAAAAAGTCGCCTAAAAGTGATTTTTTTGGAAAAAAAGAAGAAATATTGAATTTTTTCACATAATTACCCTTGACAGGGGTTTTATAAAGATGTAATATTGACGCCACTTAATTCGAAAGCCCAAGCGGCTTTAAGTTTTTTGAAGAAATTGGAAATATGCTTAAGTTAGGGCTCATGATAAAATCATGAACTTTGAAAGCGAGGATTCAAAACTTTGTTAAAATCAATGAAGAGTTTGATCCTGGCTCAGAACGAACGCTGGTGGCGTGTTTTATACATGCAAGTCGAGCGAGGACAGTAGCTTGCTACTGAGCCTAGCGGCAAACGGGTGAGTAACGCGTAAGCAATCTGCCCCATAGTTGGGAATAACTGTTCTAAAGGACAGCTAATGCCTGATATTGAGTATAGTTGCATAACTATATATCTAAAGATTTATTGCTATGGGATGAGCTTGCGTCTGATTAGCTAGTTGGTAGGGTAACTGCCTACCAAGGCGACGATCAGTAGCCGGCCTGAGAGGGTGATCGGCCACATTGGGACTGAGATACAGCCCAGACTCCTACGGGAGGCAGCAGTGGGGAATATTGGGCAATGGACGCAAGTCTGACCCAGCGACGCCGCGTGAAGGACGAAGGCATTCGTGTTGTAAACTTCTTTGGAGAGGGACGAAATTGACGGTACCTCTCGAACAAGCCACGGCTAACTACGTGCCAGCAGCCGCGGTAATA
>LSQX01321214.1_pt1 | contig 14714 bp, 13 predicted proteins | sample 654561 | NCBI WGS metagenome assembly LSQX01 (sample SAMN04489861, study PRJNA283612) | anaerobic digester metagenome | isolation source: 4 biogas reactors fed with cattle manure at either 37C or 55C with and... | place: Denmark: Kongens Lyngby | collected 2014
CAAGGCGCCAAGCGCTTGTACTTGCTTGTCTTAAATTGATACGTGTATGTAAGTAAACCAAAGAACGCTTCTTGAAATCTCCCGAAGAATACCCGAGAAAAAGGGGTTAACTCCAAAAGCGGGTGCAAAGATAGAGACTTTTTTTTAACTACCAAAACTTTTGGTGGTCTTTTTTCAAAAAAACTTTTTTGCGTCCCAGTAAAACTGATTTTTTAGCACCTCGCTAATCTAAATATCGCTATAAATAGATTTTTCGAGCGAAACGGCTACAAAGATAGGTATTTTCCGCGATACCAACCAAATATTTCCATCAAGTTTTTAATAAAAAAGAGGGAAATCGGGATCATAAAATCAAACGGGGAGCGGCAATTGGCTCACCTTGATATTTTTAATAGATAGCGTGCAAATTTATGAGGCCGAAATTTTAATAAGCCAATATATGAGAACTCGTGGTAATACGAGGTATAACCGCGAAACTCATCGGTGCCCCGTCCCGCTCTACCTCTATATTAATAGCGGCGGGCGTATTCCAATCGATATACTGGTTGAAATTAAAAAGGTAGGAAAAAGCCGCGTGATACCGACGGTTGTTGGAAATTGCATCCGCTACCGCACGGTAATTCGACACGTCCCAAAACATGCACTCCTTGAAACCGTTCGAATCGGTATAGCGGGTACTCCTATCTCGAAGATTCATCGTTTCAGCAAGAAAACGACGATACCCTTCCGTGAGAGAACGAGAAGTGTGATTAAAATCTTGTCCTTGGATATTGACGACCACATCGCCGGAACGTATTCCTGCCAAGGCTGCCGGTGATCCGGGGTCGACAGAAACCACCGTTTTCAAATCATTCATATCGTACCCGATACCGGTGTAGTTGTATTTCAAATATTTCACCTGATAGGTGGCAAACGATAAATTACCGGGATTGGGAAACTTCATTAACATAAGCGGGAGATTCAGTTCCAAGTAATCAAGCAACGTGTAGTATCCACTCACCCGCTCTTTTGCTTCACTTTCCCACATAAGCGCGGGCTCACCGGCCTCCATGAACTTTCGATCGTAAAAACGATAGCCAAACTCGAGATTGTAAGCAATATCCTCCACCCGAACTGCCTCGGAAGGATTATAGAGAGGCACCCGCACGGTTCGATTATTGCGCGTATCGTATCTCCAGACCGGTTGATAGCTGCCGTATGTGGGTGAATCCGTCTTGAAAAGTGGATTGTTCTGGTAATCATAATAGGTCTGGATAACAAAATCGGGATCATCGGGCCGATATTCTAATCCCATGGAGGTGAGTGCCCGAATAAAAATGGCGTTTATCCGCTCATCAAGATCTCGGGTAGCCTCGTCGGAAGGGGCAAAACCAAACGATTGGTAGTTATGAAAAAGGGCTTTCTCGTTTGTCTTCGTGGCTACCGGCATCAGGAAGCGCCTGTCTTGCACATCCTCGAGACTATAAAAAGCAAACACGGGGGCCAATTGGGCTTCGTTGATAGCGTTACTGGAGCGACAATCTTTCGAAAAGGACATCTCTTTAAACGCGTGCTCGAAATTGCGAATGGCAAGGGTCATCTCGGTATCATACTGGTTGAACCACGACATAACGGTCTGGTATGTTTTTTGGTACGTACCGTTTTTGTTGACCGACAGGATGATGTCGTTGAGTTTTAAGCCGGCTCTCTCGGCGGGAGACCCGGGTGTGATGTCGACCACCACCGGCTCTTTGTATCCCCAGTTTCTATTTTCACTGATCTCGAAAGCAAACCCCAAGTTGCAGGTAACCGCGTCGTTTTGGGCGATAACACTTCCCACTAAAATAAAGATGAACAGGCAGACGTTCAATATTCGTTTCATTGCATTGCATTTTTGTAGATTACAAAGATATATTTTTTTTATTAATATGGAGGCTATTTGTCGTCACGCGGCGGCGGGAAAGGAAATGTTTTCCGGGAACGCGATTTTGTTTCGCGAAGATTGGGTAAAATCGTCCGGTTAACGTTATCTTTGTCCAATTAGACCAATTAACAAACCCACTCGGAATGCTAGGCATCATAAGAAACGACCCTTGGCTGGCACCCTACACGAAAGCAATTGAGGGGCGCCACCGTTATTACCGGAAACGGCTTTCTGATCTCACGAAAGATGGCGAGGTAACGCTCTCGGAGTTCGCCACGGGCTACCTTTACTTCGGGCTGCACAAGACGGCCGACGGGTGGGTACTTCGTGAGTGGGCACCCAACGCTACCGAGATATTTCTAGTAGGCACCTTTAATAACTGGCAACGATTAGAGGCTTATCGCTTTAAACGAAAGGATAACGGGGTGTGGGAAGTGAAAATCCCGCTCGATCGGATCCATCACCAAGATCTGTACAAACTACATGTCACGTGGGAAGGGGGATGGGGTGAACGAATCCCCGCGTGGTGCCGACGGGTGGTACAAGACAGCGAAACATTGATTTTTAGTGCTCAGGTGTGGGAGCCGGAAAATACATACACCTTTAAACATACCCGTTTCGAACCCGACACCGCGCCTCTTCTTATATATGAGACGCACGTGGGAATGTCTACCGCCGAAGAGAAAGTGGGCACCTATAACGAGTTCAGGGAGAACATTCTCCCCCGGGTGAAAGAGAACGGATACAACGCGATCCAAGTGATGGCTATACAGGAACACCCTTACTACGGCTCTTTCGGTTACCATGTTTCCAGCTTTTTCGCTCCCTCTTCACGCAACGGCACCCCGGAGGAGCTGAAGGCACTCATCGATGCCGCGCACGACATGGGCATCGCCGTGATCATGGATATCGTCCATTCGCACGCGGTGAAGAACGAATCGGAAGGCATCGGCCGTATCGATGGATCATACGATCTCTACTTTCATAGCGACCCCGCCCGAAGATATCACACCGCTTGGGATTCGCTCTGCTTTGATTACGGGAAAGACGAAGTGCTTCATTTTCTTCTCTCCAACTGCAAGTACTGGCTAGAGGAGTTCAAGTTCGACGGTTTTCGATTCGATGGGGTGACCTCGATGATTTACTTGAGCCATGGGCTGGGAGAATCGTTTACCGAGTATGGCGATTACTACAACGCGGGGCAGGATGGCGATGCAGTCTGCTATCTCACGTTGGCGAACCAGCTGATTCACGAGGTGAATCCCAACGCCATTACCATCGCGGAAGAGGTGAGCGGGATGCCCGGGCTGGCGCTCGATATCGAGTCGGGCGGGTATGGGTTCGACTACCGCATGGCCATGAATATCCCCGACTACTGGATCAAGATTATCAAGGAGAAGAAAGATGAAGATTGGTCCCCCTCCTCCATCTGGTGGGAGACGACCAACCGGCGATACGATGAGAAGACAATCTCGTACGCCGAGAGCCACGACCAAGCACTGGTAGGGGATAAAACCATTATTTTCCGGCTGATCGACGCCGACATGTACTGGTTTATGTCGAAGTGGATGGAGAGCTCCGATAAGGTTGATCGCGGCATCGCGTTGCACAAGATGATTCGCTTGGTCACGGCTACTACCATCAACGGGGGGTACCTCAACTTCATGGGCAACGAATTTGGCCATCCCGAATGGGTGGACTTCCCGAGAGAGGGGAACAACTGGTCGCACAAATATGCTCGTCGTCAATGGCAACTGGCGGAAGATAGCAACCTCAAATATCACTACTTAGGGGATTTCGACAAGGCAATGATCAGGCTGATTCGGTCTGTACCCGATTTTCAAGCCATTCCCCTGGTAAAGGCGTGGGAAAAGGAAGAGGATAATATTCTGGCTTATCATAGAAACGGCTTGCTCTTCGTGTACAATTTTCACCCACGCGATTCATTTTCCGATTACGGTATACTGGTACCCCAAGGGGAGTACAAAATAGTACTCGATACCGACGACCCTGATTTTGGAGGGTTCGGGCGGAACGATGCAACTATCCATCACTTTACGCATTACGACACGCTTTACGCGAAAGAAGATAAGGGTTGGCTCAAGCTATACTTGCCGGCAAGAACGGCCATGGTTATGCAAAAAATTAACCCGTGAAACAAGACAAAATTAAACATATGACAAACGATAAAAGGGATACACTCTACCCGCTTAAATTCAGACCTATCCTGAAGCCGGTAATCTGGGGAGGCTCGGATATATGCCGGTTCAAGAATATACAACCGGAACGTGATGGCATCGGCGAGAGTTGGGAGATATCAGGCGTTAAAGGGAACGTGTCGGTAGTTTCCAACGGAGACTTGAGCGGAACTTCGCTCGATGAAATGATTCAAACATATAAAGGAGCGTTGGTCGGCAATAAGATATATGAGCAGTTTGGCCCCACTTTTCCGCTGCTAATAAAGTTTATCGATGCACGCGACGACCTTTCCATTCAAGTACACCCCGACGATAAGCTGGCAAAAGAGCGGCACGACTCGTTCGGAAAGACCGAAATGTGGTACGTGGTAAAGGCAACTCCCGATGCCTTCTTGTATTCGGGATTCGAACAGCAGATAACCCCTGACGAGTACGTGGAAAAAGTAAAAAACAACACTTTTACCGACACGTTGATGCGGTACGAGGTGCAGGAGGGCGATGTTTTCTTCTTACCGGCGGGGAGGGTGCACGCGATCGGCGCGGGCTGCTTTATCGCCGAGATTCAGCAAACTTCGGATATCACCTACCGTATTTATGATTATAACCGAAAAGACACGGCAGGAAACACCCGGGAACTACATACTGAATTGGCCAAGGATGCCATTGATTATAACGTGCAAGATTCTTACCAAACTACTTACGAGCAAGCAATCAACCAGCCCGTGAAACTGGTAACTTCCTCCTACTTTACAACCCACTTGCTCGAGCTGGATAGGCCCATGGAACGGGATTATCAAACGATCGATTCCTTCGTGATCCTTATATGCATGGGGGGTAGCTGCACGCTTAACGACAACAAAGGAAACTCGGTACACGTAGCACAGGGCGAAACCGTACTTGTGCCGGCACAATCGGAATCTATTAAACTTTCACCCAACGGCGACTGTAAACTTTTGGAGACATATGCCGAAACCGGCGCGTAGGAGGGTGCGAGTGGATGCGGTGTTTAAATTAGTAATGAATGAGAGGCATACTATTAATTAATGTAGGTACTCCCGCGAGCGACAGCAAGAACGACGTGAAGAGGTTTATCGGGGATATGCTGTCGGATCCCCTCGTGACAGGCAAACCCGAGTGGCGCTCGAGGCTGCTCGCGAGAAATATTATCGCGCCACTTTCGGCTGCAAGCTCCCGGGAAAAATACCGGTTGGTTTGGCGAAAAGAGGAGCCGATAACATCGCCGTTGCAGTACTACACGAGAAGACTGGCACAAGCACTGGAAGAGGCAAAGGGCATACCGGTGGAAGTGGCGATGCGGTATGGGAAACCGGACTTCGCGACGGCCGTGAAAGAGATGGAAAAAAGGTACCCGTTGCTGCATGAAGTAATCGTTTTCCCGCTCTACCCGCAGTATGCCCAATCTACTACTCAGACGGCGATAGAAGATATCGCACGGTCGTTTTATAGCCGCCCCCACTCTTTTCGACTGAAGTTCGTGGATCCTTATTATAACCATCCCGCGTATATTCAAGCATTGGTAGATCGTGCCGCTCCTTACTTAAAGGATATCGACCGACTTGTTTTCAGCTACCACAGCTTGCCCGTGCCGCAGGTGGAGGCCGCGTGGAAGAAAGGGAAAGAGTACGATTACGTGTTTCAGGTGAAGGAAACGAATCGGCTTTTTTGTGAAAAAGTGGGTTTCGATCTGCACCACACGCTTCTTTTTTACTCTTCACAACGAGGCAATGGATGGCTAAAACCGTACCTTGATACCAATATCGGCGATCTCCCCGGCTTAGGGTGGAAAAAAGTAGCGGTTATGGCACCGGGCTTTCCGATCGACAACATGGAAACACTTTACGATATGGATATTGAAGCCCGAAAACTTTTCATGGAGGCGGGAGGGGAAAAATTCACCTTTATCCCCTCATTGAACGATGATGAAGCATGGGTGGAGGCTATTTGGAAAATCGCGGAGGGCGTGTAGCTTAAATATAATACTCCATTAGATCAATTAAACCGGCCTGCAACGCGAAACGGGTGGCTTCGTTCATGCTATTAACTCCCAGCTTTTGATAAATATTCCGTCGATGGGTATTCACGGTATGGAAGCTCAAGTTCTTCTTAAACGCTATCTCTTTCGTAGTTTTCCCCAAAGCGATCTCCCGAAGGATAACCTTTTCAGACGCGGTAAGAGGGCCGGGACTCTCCTCTTTGGTGAAGCGTGCTTTCATCACCGATTCCGCGTAATCACACCAGTATACATCCTCGGCAGCAATACTCCCCAACGCGTCTTTTACCTGTGTGCCCGAGCTCTGTTTCAGCACAACGCTAAAGGTGGGGTCGGCCAACAATATTTGACGCAAGAAATACTCTTCCGGCTCGTACGAAAAAAGAAGCCATACCGATTCCTTCGCGCCGCTTTTCATGTTCAAGAAATGATTTATCGACATGAAGTTGAAGAGCGAGTAGTCGACCACGACTACCGAACGGGGGTATGCGCGCAGCAAAGATTGTAACTCGCTATAATCGGCAGCTTCAACAATCTGGGCCCGATCGTTCACCTCTTTTACCAATGAAATTAGCCCGATGCGTGTGATATCTTGATTATCTGCTAAAATATAATGATTCATTCTGCTGACTCCTCTTTGTAAGCAAAAGTAATTTAAAATTATCGAATACACCCCGAAAAATACCACGAATGTGCTATTTATTCTTTCTAACAAGCAAATTATAGGGGTGCTGAATCTATTTGAATGCCAAAAATACCACGAATGTGCTATTTTTTACCGTTTTTTCTGCTTTTATATTTGTATAAATTTTTAATTTAGATAGCTATGACAAAAATTTCAGACAAATTAACGGACTTAGTCGGCAACACCCCGTTGCTTAGACTCAACCAGTTCGAAAAATCAGAAGGTGCGAAGGCACGAATCGTTGCCAAACTGGAAAGTTTTAACCCGTTAGGAAGCGTGAAAGACCGAATCGCGTTGTCGATGGTAGAGGATGCAGAGGAGAAGGGATTGTTGAATTCCGATTCGATCATTATTGAGCCCACCAGCGGTAACACCGGCATTGGGTTGGCTTTCGTTTCTTCTATCAAGAAGTACCGGCTTATCCTTACCATGCCTGAGACGATGAGCCTCGAGCGCCGGAACTTGCTAAAGGCATTGGGGGCCGAGTTGGTGCTCACCCCGGGGGCAGATGGTATGAAAGGAGCCATCGCGAAAGCAAAGGAACTTCAATCGGAACTGCCGAACGCCATCATCCTTCAGCAGTTCGAAAACCAAGCGAACCCACGAGTGCATTATCAAACAACCGGCCAAGAGATATGGGACGATACCGGTGGTAAAGTGGATATATTGGTGAGTGGAATTGGCACGGGCGGCACGGCGAGCGGAGCGGGCCAGCGATTGAAAGAGCTGAATCCGAATATCAAGGTAGTCTCGGTTGAACCCACCGATTCCCCTGTTCTCTCGGGAGGAAAGCCCGGACCACACAAGATTCAAGGTATCGGTGCCGGATTTATTCCCGGAACGTATGACGCTTCGGTAGTGGATCAGGTACTTACCGTAACCAACGATGATGCCATACGCACCAGCAGGAAACTCGCGGCAGTGGAGGGATTACTCGTGGGTATATCTTCAGGAGCAGCCGTTTCTGCCGCGTTGGAACTCGCGCGAAAAGAGGAGAATGCCGGTAAAACAATCGTGGCAGTCCTGCCCGATACGGGCGAGCGCTACCTCTCAACCATACTTTACGCTTTCGACGAGTACCCGTTGCAATAGCGAAATCATCCACTACCAACTGGTAGACAAGTGTCAACTGGTTAACAAGCATTGGGAAAACCGTCACAACGGCAATTCCAGTGCTTGTTTTATATCCGCAAACAAGCTTTCCACGCTTTCTAGTCCAACCGAGAGCCGGATAGAGCTATCTTTAACATCCATCTGTTCCCGCTGCTCGGGAGAAAAAGTACCGTATATGGTGCTTGCCGGATGAATGATAAGTGATCGGTTATCGAAGAGGTTCGTTGCACGTCGGATAAACTTCAGCCGGTTAAGGAAGCGGAAGCATTGCTCTTTGGAAGCGAGATCGAAGGCCAACATGGCACCTGGATGTGCCCCGAACTGAGCGTGGCTTACCCGATAAAAGGGGTCGTCTTTCAATCCCGGGTAATATACGGCCTTCACCCCGTTGAGTGTTTGCAGCCTCGTGGCCAACTCGTGGCAGGCGCTCGATTGCCGCTCGTAACGCACGGGAAGCGTTTCTAATCCTAGCGACTGCATGTAAGCGACCTCCGGCGTCATGTATGCTCCTAAGTTCCGATGTATCTCTTTTCGCAATTTATAATGAAAGGCAGAGGGACTTTCATTCGCGTAGGGCTTTAGCTTTGCTGAATTATTCCAATCGAAAATACCATGATCGATGATTAACCCGCCTAGGCTGGTGCCTCCTCCGGAAATGTACTTAGTACTGGAAATCACTTCTATGTCGACTCCAAATTCAGCCGCCTTAAATGTGGTAAAAGGCACGATGGTGGTGTCGGCCACGAGAGGTACCCCGCGCGGGCGAAGCACCTCGCTCAACGCTTTCAGGTCGACCACCTCCATCTGCGGGTTAGTGATCACCTCCACGAACAACGCGCAGCTGTTTTCGTCGAGTTGTTTTACCACATCATCCGGGTCGGTAAGGTCGCAGAAACGTATCTCCACGTCAAACTCCGCGATCGTGTTTACCAGAAACGAATAACTATTACCAAACAGGTGTCGCGAGGTAACAATATTGCTTCCGCTTCGCGCCAGCGTTATGATGGCGTTACTTATTGCTGCCATACCCGAGTTCAACGCGGTTACTCCCGTGGCATTCGTGATCGCTTTTACACGGTCTTCGAAGTGTTGTACCGTGGGATTCGTTACCCTGGAATAGGTATGGTCAGCTCTACTTCCCGTGAATGCTTCTGCCATCTCTTCTGCCGTCGAAAACTCATACGCCAGCGTATGATAAACAGGCATCGACAAAGAACCATATATATCGGGTTTGGGGAAGGGTACTCCCAGCAATTTTACTTGGCTATTCTGTTCCATTATATCCAATCGTTAGAGTTTCCATTCAACGCGTAACAGATGAAATAAACGCGTAATAGATAAAATAGGTGTAGGAATCGGCTTTTTGTAATTTCAATAAACAAGGGACCGGAAAAAAAATCCCGGGCAAAGGAAAGGAGAGTGCGAAAAAACCCCGAAACAGTCTTCGGGGCGGAAATTATCTCTTTATATCAGGAAAACTAAATGCATCCATTGATGGCAGTACTCTTCTTCTGTACTTGTACAGTTCACAAACCCAGTAGAGAATGAATCCTGTTATAATATTGCGTTTGAATGACATAATAAAATACTTTTATCGTTTTAATATCCACGCGTCGGCATACGCAGGATACCGCCCATGAATCTCTCGTAAATATGTTTTTGCCGCTTTTTCGTCTTCGAATGACGCCGCGTATACATCAATCCGGCCCGCGCGTTCCAGTCTCCCGGTACGGGAAAAACCTTCTGCTTGCAGTTCTCTGGTCATCTTTTGAGCCGTTTCATTCCCTTTGAATACTCCCATTACTATGTAATATGTAGGAAGTGCCGGGTTGCCCCCGCTCACAGACGACTCACCTTCTGTCAACGCGGCAAGGGATTCAGCAACATCGGCATCGAGAAACTCCCGTGAATTGCTTTCGTCTTTTGCCGCGATTTCGGATGAAGCGACTGCACCGCTAGTCGTTTCAGGCTGTCGTTGCCCTGCATCTGTTGTTCGAAACCACTCCGTTTCAGAAAGCATCCGTGCCGATTGTCGTCCCGTGGCGGTGTCGCTCACGGGGAAAATCAACAACATCAGCGCGATAATGGCTACCGCGGCTGCAACCGTGCCTGACGATCGCACTACCACCTTCGGTCCGCTAACGGTCGATGGCTTAACGACGGTTAAGTGTTCCTTAACGGTTAATGGCCTCAACTTGGTTTTGGTCAACCCAAAAAACGCGGGTCGAATAAATGGTGCACGTTTATACACGAACCTTTCGTCCTCTTGAATTGTAAGGGTGCCTAAACGCCCTAACTCCACTTGCCGATGGTCATGCAGACGATGCTTCAACTCGCGGACTCCCTTTTGTATCTCCAGTGTAGCCAGCTCATACGTGAGTTCATACGCTTTCATGTAAGACTGAGCCATCAGTCCATCATTATAGGTAAGATCACGATTGAAAACCAACTCGCAAGTAGGCGTGTGAAACACACTCCCACCCTCTGAACGAGAATGGACAGTATTCACCACGAAACCACCGAAATCAGGGATAATCACGCAGTTATATTCGTGCAACAAAAACTCTATATGCGAGACAAGTCGGTTCATACGACAAAGATAAAAAAGATTAAGAGGAACTCGTCATAAAAAATGAAAAAAAATCGTTATCGTTTCACCTTGTCAGGGTGTTGCGTCGCGTAATCTTTCCAACTTTTGTATGGTTTTTCACCCGTTGTTACATTCGACTGGTAGAAATGACAGAGTGCAGCCGCCAGTCCGTCGCTGGCATCCAGCTGTGGCAACATATTTTCACCTGGAATATGCAGGATCTTCTGAAGCATGTAGGCCACTTGCTCCTTGGCCGCACGTCCATTTCCGGTGATCGCCATCTTTATCTTCAGCGGCGCGTATTCAAAGATAGGTACATCTCTTGAGATCGCGGCCGCCATAGCTACCCCTTGTGCCCGTCCCAACTTGAGCATGCTTTGCACGTTCTTCCCGTAAAAGGGAGCTTCTATGGCTAACTCATCGGGTAGGTACTCTTCAATAAGGCCGATCACCCGGGTGTATATTTTGGCCAGTTTCAGGTAGTGATCACCGTACTTGCCTAACTGCATCACTCCCATTGCTTCCATCGACGGTTTGTTATCAAGCACCCGCAGGATTCCGTATCCCATCACTGTTGTACCGGGGTCGATCCCCATGATGATCCGTTCCTTGACTACTTTCACCTCTCGCTTATTTAACTCTTGATGCATAGCTTATTACCCTGACGCATAATTGATTACACAGTTCCGGCCGATTCCAGTCCATTACTAATTCGTACTCTCATATACCTGGAGATTAATAAGAAATAGTCTCCATTACGGTGGAGAAACCGGCCAATTTTTCTTTGAATTTTTCCAGCAAGGGAGGATACACTAATTGACTCTCTTCGCTGTTCCACCGTTCCAGCGTGTAGAGGTCTGCCACCTGAAACTCCATGGCGAAGGAGTATCCTTGATCTTCCTCTTTCCCATGAACCCTTGCCAAGCGAGGCGAAGTAAGCAAACCACTTTTGGTAGACATGGGAATAAATACTTGAAGCATGTACTCTATAAATTCTTCATGGATACCCTCTTCGATATGGAAAGTGGTATTGAAAACAATCATATATGTGATTTTTATTTTTCTGAACTATTTCAGTTGCAAATATAAACAAAATAGCTATCTTTGCACCACGAAAAACGGTAACGTTTCTCTTTACACGTTTTCATCACGGGGGATTAGCTCAGCTGGCTAGAGCGTTTGACTGGCAGTCAAAAGGTCATCGGTTCGACTCCGATATTCTCCACGCAAGATTATCAGCTACTTAGCTTTACAAAAGCGGCCCTCTTACGAAGGTCGCTTTTTTGTTTTCACCTCTTTGTTATTAAAAATGTTCTCAATTTTATTCTCAATTACGGCCTGTTCGTGTAGTGCCGCCCGTGGAAATTATCTTGAGACAGTTCTTATTTGGAGTCCTTCTACTTCTTCAGGAACTCCGTAAGGATAAAGATGGTCTGCCCGTCCACTTTGGCTTGCACGTGCGTGGGGTCATCTTGCGAGAGGCGGATTCCACGTGCCCGTGTTCCCCGTTTCACCACTAAGGATGATCCTTTCACTTTTAGGTCTTTAATCACGGTGACGTCGTCGCCATCAAAAAGTTCATTCCCGTTACTATCCACTACTTTTTCAACCTCCGGCTCCCCGGCCGAGTCCATATCCTCCTGCGTCCATTCGTGAAAACATTCCGTACAGTGAAACAGGGAACCATCAAAATAGGTAACGGTACTTTTGCATTTAATGCAGCTGGGTGATTGTGTCATTTTCTTGTTTTTCCACAAAGATACGCCTCTCAGCCCACTATTCAAAATATCCGACACGTTGGCACGTGATATGGTCCATGCAAAAAGAGACGAGATAAGTGAGAGACCTATCTCACGCGAGGTCAATCCGTGGATCCGTGGTGCTAGTATTAAACTAAAGAATGGTTATGCCCCTCTCTTCGCAGAGTTCTAAAGCCATCTCCCGAAGGCGGAACTTCTGGATTTTCCCACTACCGGTCATCGGGTACTCTTTCACGAAAAAGACGTAGCGCGGAATCTTGTATTTGGCGATTTTACCCTTGCAGAAATCCCGTACATCCTCGCTCTCCAGCCGGAATCCTTCCTTTTGGATAATAAAAGCACCCACGTCCTCGCCGTATCGCTCCGACGCCACGGCCACCACCTGTACGTCCTGCACTCCCGGCATCCGGTAGAGGTAATCTTCCACCTCCTTGGGAGAAATATTCTCCCCTCCCCGGATAATCATATCCTTTATTCGCCCCGTGATGCGGTAGTTACCGTTCTCGTCCCTCACCCCCAGGTCCCCCGAGTGGAGAAACCCATTCTTATCGATTACTTGGGCGGTCGCCTCGGGATTCTTGTAATACCCTTTCATCACGTTGTAACCGCGGCAACACATCTCGCCCTGTACCCCTACCGGGCACTCCTCTCCCGTCTCCGGATCGATCACCCTCACTTCGGTGAACTCGAATTCACGCCCCACGGTAGTGCATCGCACCTCGAAGGGGTCGTCTACCCTACTCTGCGTCATTCCCGGGGCGGTTTCCGTGAGGCCATACACGCTCGTCAAGTCCATGAACATCTTCTCGTTCACCTGCTTCATCAACTCTTCGGGGCAAAGCGCACCGGCCATGATACCCGTTCGCAGCGAACGCACATCGAACAGGTCGAACATCGGATGATTCAGTTGAGCGATAAACATGGTAGGCACGCCATGCAGCACGGTGCATCGCTCCTTGTGCACCGAGGCGAGTGTCACCAGCGGGTCGAACCGTTCCACCATCACCTGCGTGCTCCCGTGCGTGAGGCAACACATGGTGGCAAGCACCACCCCAAAGCAATGGAACAGGGGCACACAGATGCAGCATTTATCGTCTGCCGTGAACTTCATATGCACCCCGGTGAGGTACCCGTTGTTGGCAATATTATGATGAGTAAGCATCACCCCCTTGGGAAAGCCGGTGGTACCCGACGTGTACTGCATGTTCACCACATCGTGGCAATTAGAAAGTGCGCGCAACCGGTTCAATTCGTCGTCGCCCTCGTTATCACCCAGCAACAGCAACTCCGCGGTGTTGTACATGCCCCGGTATTTCTCTTGCCCGATATAGACCACATTCTTCAGTTCCGGAAAGCGTTTGGAACGAAACTTTCCTCGCTGCGTGCTCTTTAACTCGGGCACCAAATCATATATAATATCGGTATAATTACTCCCCGGCACGCCATCGGTCATACAAAGCGTGTGCATGTCCGAATCTTTCAATAAGTACGCGATCTCTTCGGTGCGGTAGTTGGTGTTTACCGTCACCGCTACAGCTCCAATCTTCGCGGTCGCGTATAAAAACGTGAGCCAGTCCGGCACGTTCTGCGCCCAAATACCCACGTGGCTCCCTCGTGTAACCCCTATTGAAAGGAGCCCTTTTGCCATGTTATCGACCCGCTTGTTAAACACGTCCCATGTAAAACGGAGGTCACGATCGGAATAAACGATATACTCTTTATCCGGTGTTTGCTCTGCCCAGTGCTCCAGCCAGTCGCCCAGCGTACGATCGGAAAGTTCAACATCGGTATGACCTGAATCTGTCGGACTAGCCAACTCGGCCATTTCCGCCATTGATGTAGTTATCTTGCTATTCATTGTAGTTAAATATTCACGCAGGTGCGTAAACTACCCCGAGTATTTTGGCGGTGGCGTTGTTCCCTGCCGTAACAAGGTGATCCACGATGGAGTCGTAATAGATGCTATCGCCCTGTTGGAGTTCATATTTTTCTTTGCCGTAGTGGACAATGATACTTCCTTCCAGCACGTATAGAAACTCCTCCCCCTCGTGCGACGAATAGTTCTTGTTCGCTTCAATTGGCTTGATATCAATCAGGAAAGGCTCCATGTTTCGTCCCGCTTTTCGGGCAGCCAACGAAGCAAAGTCCATATGCGAATGATTATCGGTCAGGTGGCTTGTAAAAGTAACGGTGGGCGAAGAGTCGGAATGTCGCGTGACGACCGGCCCCATCGCTTCGCTGTCGTCCAAGAACGTACCGGGGCGGACGCCCAATGCACGTGCTATTTTAATGATCGACGCGAGGGAAGGAATTCGCTTATCTTCCAAGATCCGGTTCACCTGTTCTACCGTTAAACCGGTACCGGCAGCCAAATCTTCGGCCGATATTTTTTTATCGGCACACAAATTTTTAATCTTTTCTGTAACTGCAATCATCGTTTGTTTAGATTTAAGG
>LSQX01275525.1_pt1 | contig 14712 bp, 11 predicted proteins | sample 654561 | NCBI WGS metagenome assembly LSQX01 (sample SAMN04489861, study PRJNA283612) | anaerobic digester metagenome | isolation source: 4 biogas reactors fed with cattle manure at either 37C or 55C with and... | place: Denmark: Kongens Lyngby | collected 2014
AGCTGTGTATAAGAGACACGCAAAAGCCTCCGTTTCCCGACATAAAAGCTTAGCCATTCCGACATGAACGGGATTCTAAACGTCGCAAGTATGTTTTATCATATCGCGCTAGGAATATCGATCTAACAATCATCGTATCCTACGCGCTACATAAATGCGTATTTATTCATAATAAACTTAATGATACTACAATAGGGAATACGATTTCCAAAGGCTTCTCAAAAAATGAGTAAAGAATAAGATAACGGGAACTGTCGCTTTATCGGAAATATTTCAATCCGTCAACGGGCCATCCGTTGATTCGAATTTCAAAATGAAGGTGCGGTCCGGTGGAGCGGCCGGTTGAGCCGACGTAACCGATGAGTTGTCCGGAGCGAACTTTCTGTCCCACACTGCAAGCAAATCCGCTGAGGTGGTAATAGCGCGTGATAATGCCTCCCCCATGATCGACGTAGATGTAATTTCCGGAGCCGGCACGTGAGCCGCGCGCAATAACGGTTCCGGCTGCCATGGCAACGACGTACGCTCCGGTCGGAGCGCCTATATCCACACCCTCGTGGTAGCTATTGCTCCACGCGCGCCATCCGAAAGGAGACGTCACGAAATAGTATCCCGGTGTCGGCCAAACAAACATTCCTATACTTACTTTGGGTGGATTCGCAGGCTTAGGTTTCGGTTTCGAAGCGTTATTTGCAGCTTCTTTGGCTTTGCGCTCACGCTCTTCTTTCTCACGTTGTTCCTGTTCAAGTTTAAGCTGAGCATTTATTTTTGCCTGGGCGGCGCTGACATCTTTATTGAGCTGTTCCTGCTGCTGGCGATACTGGGTCAATTGTGATTGGACCTCAGCAAGCGAACTCTCCGTCATGGTGGTTTGATTTTTAATTTCGGAAAGAACGCGATCTGCCTCCTCTACGAGCTCGATGGAGGCTTGATACTTTTCCTCGGAATCGGCTTGAATCGTCTCTGCCAGAGCTTTCGCGGCGTTTAGTTCGTCAAGCGCTTCCTCGTCCGCGTCCGTGACCATCTTCATAAAACGAAGCGTCGAAAAAATGCCTTCAATGCCATCGGAGGAAAACAGAATCTCGAGAAGCGACTTCTGCTTCCAGTCAAACATCAGAGCAACGCGTTCACTGTATTCACGTTTTTTGTTTTCGAAGTTTTCATAGGCTTGAATACACGCCTGACGGTCTTCCTCAAGCGTCATAAGGGCGAACTGCTTTTGCTCAAGAGCGTCATCAAACAATTCGCGCTGCTGCTCCGACCTCGTCTGCAGAAACGCGAGATCGCCGGTGAGCTGTTGTTCTTTCGTAGCAAGCGCGGCGCGGTTATTCTCGACTTGTTTCAGACTATTTTGAATCGTCTCAAGATTCTTTTTCAGTGCGGCGACTTCGTTTGAGTCGGCGTGTACCGCAGGTTGTTGGAGGTTAAACGCGAAAAGCGCAAACGCAAGAACAATAACCATCATCACGGCAACAAACCGCGTTGATTTCATGTTTACTTGCTTAAACTTACGCATATGTCCTCTCCTATAAATATGCCCAAAATTAACTCCGGCGCTTTTCCGGATGATCTGCTTTAATAATCTACCTTGTTATTTTAGCACGTTAAGACGGATCACAGCAAAAATCGGATATCACAATTGTATGACAAACACATGTTTATAATCCACAGCGTTCCGGCGCTCTGATTTCATACACGCGAACTTGCGCTAGATGCGCCGAACCGCCGAGGGCACAGACGGCTCGCTACAACGCACTCACTTATTCGGGCAACAAGTCAAGTCGAACTGAAGCTTTCTATAATCAGGGTCAAAGGGTCGCCATCACACGCGCGCGTACTTGCGAACGGAGAGCAGATCCGCCATCATCAGTGACAGATCCGCCACATCACACACGCGCGTATTTGCGGACGGAAAGAGCGCTGATGAGAACACAAAGCAGAATGCCTGTGATGATATTGATGACAAAGACAATGCCGGTCATCTGACTTGCGGGTATAAAGGAGAATGCGGACGACGTAATGATCGTCGATTTGCCGAACCGCTCAACGACATAGTTGTAAAGAAGCGATACGGCAAAACTTGCCAAGAGAGCGCCGATGAAGCCGATCGCGGCACCTTCAACGATGTAGGGCACGCGAATATAGGTGTTCGTCGCGCCGACATACTTCATGATATTGATTTCGCGACTGCGCGAGAGCACTGAAACACGCACCGTATTCATCATGACAAGAGTGACGATCACGGCTAGAATAATGGTTGCAATCACGCTAATGCGTCCGGTCCATCGCTCAATTTTCTTAAGAGCGGTCATGACCTGTGTCTCCATCAATACTTCGCGGATACCCGGAAGTTGCTCAAGCTCAGTTTTGAATGATTCCGCATAGTCCGGATCGTTAAGACGAATATTAAAGGTATAAGGAATATAAGCCTTGTAGTCAAAGTCGTTCCAGAGATCTTCTTTTCCCATACTCTCGACAAAGTATTCGTAATTCTCCTTGGGTGTAAGCATCTTATACTCTTGCACTTTTTCGTGAGTATCAATAAAGTACTGTGCCTCGGCGAGGTCATCGTCAGAAATTCCGATTTTTAAGGACACTTCGATCGGTGGCTGTTTAGCCGCAATTTTGGAAAAATTGCGCGCGTTGAGCGATACCGCAACAAAAGCGCTCATCAAAAAGAGCATAAAAGCAAGTGTCGAGACAGCGGCAAGTACAAGCATCGGGTGACGTCCAAGGCTTGAAAAACCGGCTTTAAGCGCGTATCGCCATTCAGATCTTTTCATTGGGCACCCGCATCTTTCTCATCATCTTGGACTATATCCTTGCGGGCATCAGACGTATAGGCATCCTGCAGCTGTTTAATACGCTCGTCAAGCGACATACGAGCACGGCGTTGAGCCGAGCGTTGACGCAAAATGTCCATCAAGTCATCTTCGCGCGCCATCTCAGACAAACGGTTGTCCGGACGCGTCTCCGCCCTCTCCTTCTTCACATCGCTTTGGCGCTCACTGTCCTTGTCCTCGTCACATTCAACTTCAACTGGAGAAGGAGACTTCCTCTTATGTATGTCACGTCGAACGCTAAGTTTCAGCGGGCGACTCTTTTCTTTGGTACCAGACTCGGACGACTCCCTTTCGATTGAACTGAAGACATCTAGATCGCGTTCTTTTCCTGTTGATTTTTTCCTCTTCGCTTCCGCCTCATCTTCCAATCGCAACTGGAGCAGCGCCGCCTCACCTTCAGAAATCAGAGCATCACTCTCCGCTTTGCGCTTAGCGCTCTCTTCGTCACCGTTCGACACAGAAATCTCACGTCCGACAAAAGGTATCCATGCCGCGGGCGATTCGCTCGAGGGAAAATATTGGCCGCACGGCTCGTCACGTACAAGCACCCCTTGCTGTAATTCGATCACGCGCTTTCGCATCTTGTTAATGAGCACGCGGTCGTGTGAGCACGTAAGTACCGTCGTTCCATTGCTACGATTTATGCGCTCGAGAAGAGCCATGATCGATTCGCCGTTCAGCGGATCGAGATCACCCGTCGGCTCATCGGCAATGATGATTTTCGGGCGATTAACAATAGCGCGCGCGATGCATACGCGTTGCGCTTCACCTCCGGACAGTTCAGTCGGATACTCGTCGATTTTATTTCGAAGTCCGACGACCGACAGTGCAAGGGGCACACGCTGCTTTATTTTCTTAGGAGATTCGCCTATGATCTCCATTGCAAACGCCACGTTTTCACCGACGGTCATCGTATCAATCAAACGGAAATCTTGGAAAATAAGCCCCATCTGACGGCGAAGATACGGAACATAACGCTCTTTCATTTGAGTGATGTTGTAATGATCAATCAGTACTTGACCGGATGTGGGGCGCTCCTCACAGGTGAGAAGCTTAAAGATCGTAGATTTACCTGCTCCGCTCTCTCCTACGAGAAAAACAAACTCACCCTCTTTAATGGAAAAAGAAACATCTCGAAGAGCGCATGTTCCTGTGGGATAGACTTTATTTACTTTTCTGAATTCAATAATCGGCATCGTTTAGTAAGACTCCGACCCGTCAAGCACTCTGAAAACAGGCCGCACTTCGTCGCTGCACATAATATATGCACTTACCGGTGGCAATAAAGCGTTGTTTCAAAGGACATGACACAGTCCGCCGCCGCCTTCAGCACATTTATACAAATTATAATGTGATAAGGTTCGTCGGCGGCCTTGGGCAGTCTGTCAGTTTTTCTTATTATTTTCTACATATGTCAGATACTTGCGCACCATCTCTGCCAGTTTGAACAGTACGGCATCCTCAAAGTTGCGCAAATCAAGACCTGTAATTTTTTCTACTTTGTCCAAACGGTAAACGAGCGTGTTGCGATGCACGAAAAGCTGACGCGACGTCTCACTTCCGTTCAGGCTGTTTTCAAAGAATTTTTGAATCGTAAGCAACGTTTCAGGTTCAAGCTCTTCATACTTGCCGGGCTCGAAAACTTCATTAAGGAACAATTCACAAAGCGTAATCGGGAGTTGGTAGATGAGACGACCGAGGCCGAGACGATCATAACGCCTGATTTTTTCGCCTTGCGGATCATCACTGAAAATATCTCCTACCGTCAGAGCAAGCGACGCATCACGATACGCTTTAGCAATGTTTTGAAGTGACGGTGACGGCATGCTTACGCCGATCTTGACTTCTGCCATCGCTTCTTCATGGATCGCCTCAAGGAGTTCTAGCATGAATTGATCAAGTTCATCATCCTGACTCTCCGGTACTTCCATCATGATCACGATGCTGCCTTCGTCGATCGGCAGTACAAAGTCATCCGGTCGATCTGCAAAACGTTGTTCAATCGCTTCAAGACACGCTTTGTGTTCTTCATGTTTCATGCTCACGACAAGCACTATGCGCCGCACCGAGTATTTTACTCGAAACTCACGAGCTTTGAGCGGAATATCTCCCGGAAGCTCGTTTTCTAAGAGCACATTTTTCAAAAAAGCCTTGCGCTCTTTCGCGCCGCGCACGGCAAAGCCCTCAAAACACTTTAAGGTAGACTCAAGCCAGCTCGTGAGGAGTCCGGCATAAGCTTCAGATACGGCGTCCGCCCCGGAAGCGAAGCAGATCATGCGCTCGCCATTGGGACGCGTCATCGTGCGGTACGTTCGTCCGCTCGCAAACGACTGTTCATCTCCGGAGGCCAACAATGCGCGAACTGTCGGATCTTGTGTGTCAGTCAGCGCGTGATCCGTGGAAGCCACAATGCGACCGTTTTCTTCTATGATGCCAACGGTACGGTCTAGAAATTGATTCATCTCATCTAATTTTTGTTGCAAATCTATCATGTTCCATTCCTATCTATTCGCAAAACTAAACATGCGATATGATCATCTACAAGGTTGTCATCTTAACAGGATCACACGTCCCCGTTAAACTCACCTAAGATGGTGCTTCTATTAACCATTCGAACCGCCTCGATAGTAACGGTTATCCGGAATGCGCTCGTATGCTGTACGACTTAAACAGTCGGTGCAGCCATCTCAGCGCATCTTTACTATTATACGTGATCACAGCAATTATACTCGATTAGAATAATCCTGTAATGCGTCCGTCTTCCGTCACATCAATCTTCTCAGCAGAAGGCGCTGTCGGAAGTCCCGGCATCGTCATGACATTTCCGGTCAAGGCAACGACAAACCCGGCACCCGCGGACACTTTGAGATTGCGCACTGTGATGTTGAATCCTTTCGGTACACCGATCAGCGCCGCGTCATCGGAAAAGGAGTACTGAGTCTTGGCGATACAAACCGGTAATTTACCGAATCCGATCTTTTCCAACATATCCAATTCTTTTCGGGCAGCTGACGTAAAATCGACGCCATCTGCATGGTAAATGCGCTTTGCTACAGCTTCGATCTTCTCTTTGAGAGGCAAATCAAGATCGTACGTAAAGCCGAGCGGTTCTTTGTTCTCTTGATCCGTCAAACGGATCACTTCTTCAGCCAACTCGATACCTCCGGCTCCGCCCTTAGCCCACACTTCAGAAAGAACCGCCGTGACGCCTTCGCGCTTACAAAGATCCTGTATAAGTGCCAGTTCCGCTTCCGTATCGTCCGGGAAACGGTTGATTGCAACAACCGACGGCAGATGAAAAACGTTCTTTACATTTCGGACGTGCTGAAGCAAGTTTTCGGCACCTTCATAAAGCGCATCTAAATTTTCAGATGAAAGATCCTTTTTGGGAACGCCGCCATGCATCTTCAATGCGCGCACCGTTGCTACGATGACGACAGCATCCGGCTTAAGACCTGACGTCCGGCATTTGATGTCAACGAATTTTTCCGCGCCGAGGTCAGCGCCGAAGCCGGCCTCCGTGACGAAATAATCACCGAAGTGTAAACCCATGCGGGTTGCCAGCACGCTGTTGCATCCGTGCGCAATATTCGCGAACGGGCCCCCGTGGACAAAGGCGGGAGTGCCCCCGATTGTTTGCACCAAATTCGGCTTTAAGGCATCTTTAAGAAGTGCAGCCATGGCGCCGTTCGCGCGCAAATCGGATGCCGTCACAGGATCACCGCCATACGTATAGCCGACGACAACACGTCCGAGACGCTCTTTCAAATCCATGAGTGATCCGGCCAAACAGAAAGCAGCCATCACTTCCGAAGCCACGGTAATCTCAAATCCATCTTCACGCGGAGTACCGTTTGCCTTGCCTCCAAGGCCGTTTACGATAGAACGGAGTTGACGATCGTTCATGTCTATCGCGCGCTTCCAAGTGATCTTGCACGGGTCAATTCCGAGCGCATTGCCTTTTTGAATATGATTATCAAGCATCGCCGCCAAAAGGTTATTAGCTGTGCCGATCGCGTGAATATCACCGGTAAAGTGCAAATTGAGATCTTCCATTGGAACAACCTGCGAGTAACCGCCGCCGGCCGCACCTCCCTTGATGCCGAAAACGGGGCCGAGGGAGGGCTCTCGCAGTGCGAGTGTGCTTTTTTTGCCGAGACACCTAAGCGCATCTGCAAGCCCGATGGATGTCGTCGTTTTGCCTTCGCCCGCCGGCGTCGGAGTTATGGCCGTTACAAGAATGAGTTTCCCTGCCGTTTCGCTCTTCCCCTTCAAGACATCGAGCGAAACCTTTGCCTTGTAGCGGCCGTAATGGTCAAGCGCCTCGACAGGAATACCTGCTTTTTCGGCAATACTCTCAATGGGTTCAAGTACGGCTTCCTGCGCAATTTCCAGATCTGTTTTCATAGATAATCCTTTCCGTCTCATCATAATGAGGCACTTCTTTGACTTAGTCGGCCTCCTCTGCTCAACTTTGTGCCTATCAAAACTTTGTTTATTCGTCCTCACAGTCTTCGTAAAGACCGCAAGATAAACGCCGTAAATCATGGAGCCAGATCACCCGGCCATCGACATGAATAAGTCCGTCCTTTTCCATGCTTATCAGTTCGCGTGAGAAGGAGGGGCGCGGCATTGCGAGCAGCTTTGAAATCACCTCTTTTGATACGGGAAGCTCAACAGACAGCGTTTTTGGCGCAGAAAGCGCGTCGCGCAACGTTTTTCCTTGCTCGTGCAGATCTTCTTCAAGTCGTTGCAAAAGATAACAAGATATTTTGTATCGAAGTGTTTTTTGAGAAAGAAGATGAATGCGTTGATCTTGTTCGCGCACCCTGTCGGACAGAATCGCAAGATAATTCGATAAAAGGCGCGGGCTCTTTGCGATCATCGAGAGCCTGTCTCTTATANNTTTCACATGAGTGAGCGCTTCAAGCGAGTAAGGATATCGTTTATGGGAAGAGAAAATCAGATCCTCACCGAAGACGGAGCCGGGCCCTAAAAGATCAAGGGTAGTGTATTCTCCCGACGCCGTATATTTTTGACGTGCAACCTGTCCTTCCAGAATGATCCCAACACCCTTACAACCCTCACCCTCAGCGATGATCAACTCGCCTTTCCATGAAGTGCGAATGGTTGAGCCCTCACAGTAAGTGTGATAGGTGTCGTGATCTAGCCCACTAAACAATGGCAGTTGTCCCAAGACTTCACATACTTTTCTCATATTATTGAATCTTCCTAAAACTTTATGAAAGCGGGTAAAACCACTACAGCTACAGAATAACAAATATCTTTGAAGTTGTCCTCACTCTATTGTGTGAACCGATAATGCCCGTTTACAGCACACAAAACAATACTGACACGTCGCAAGAAAAAATCAATGGCAGGCAATACACAATATCCATTAAAGCAAAAGGTTCCGGAAAAGAAAACGCTGCGCCAAGATTAAGTCTTTTGCCGACACAGCGTTCCTTTCACAGCCCTAGACGAGTATAACAGAAAGTATATTAAAGTATATTAATAATTAACAGTAATCTTGATCCTAATTCTTATCGAAACCGCGCGGATTATGGGCTTCCCAGTGTTCCTTTTCCCACAACTTATCTGCTACGGGAGCCCACTTTTCGGCGGCATTTTTACACTTACCGCAGAGCTCATGCACATCCTCAGGATGCGCTAGATCTGTGGACTTTGCGCCCGATGCGTCCACCATGCGCGCAAGCGCGCCGTAGTTGTCAAGAAGCGGACAAGGACGGAGCATGTTATCGTTAAACGGCTGTTCTTTCTGATATTCCTTGAATAGCGGACGTTGAAGGGCTTCCAGAAGCGTCGTGTCGCGGATATTCGAATCTGAATAGTGAATAAAAGCGCAGGGCTCGATGTCGCCATTCGCATTAATATGCAGGTAATTGCGTCCGCCGGCGATGCAACCGTGGACGAACTCGCCATCATTCCAGAAATCCATCGTGAAAAGCGGTTTCGTTTTCCGGAATTCACGAATCTGACGGTACATGAATTCACGTTGTTCCGGCGTCACCATGAGTTCCGGCGAAGCATTGACACCGACAGGCATATACGTGAAAAACCAAGCAAATTTAGCACCTTTGTCAATGATCCAGTCAAAATAGGCTTCACTGCCAACAACCTCCGTATTTTCGCGGGTGTAACAGCAAGAAACTCCAAACGCAAGCTTGTGCTCACGCATGAGATCCATTGCTTTGGAGAGTTTTTGGAACGTACCTTCACCGCGGCGCTCGTCCGTTTCCTTTTCAAATCCTTCGACACTAACTGCCGGAACAAAATTGCCGACACGCAGCATCTCCTTGCAGAATGCGTCATCGATGAGCGTGCCGTTCGTGAACGCAGTAAAAACACAGTCCTGATGGCGTTCGCACAACGTGATGATGTCATCCTTGCGGACGGTCGGCTCCCCGCCGGAATAAAGATAAAAGAACACGCCCATCGCCTTGCCTTGCCGGATGATGTCATCAAGCGTCTCAAGTGACATGTTCATTTTGTTTCCATAGTCGGCCGCCCAACATCCGATACAGCTTAAGTTACATGCGGATGTCGGATCCATGAGGATCGCCCAGGGAACATTGCATCCGTATTGTTTACGCACGGCCTCCGAGCGATTGTTGGCCAAAATATTCCCATTAATCACAAAATTGACCATCAGTTTTTTGCGCTGATCATCGTCGATATCCGTCCAAGCCGATTTTGCTAACTGATACCAGTTTGATTTTTTATCCATCGCCGTTTTGACCTGATCCAGCTGATTCTTGATGGAACCCTTGCGATCGAATTTTTGAAGAAGATCAACAATGCGTGGGATATTACGCTCCGGATCGGAATCGAGCATCGTAATGAGCGGTTTTATCACTGAAGTTTTCACTTTTTCACTAAATGTATAGTCGGACATATTTTTGCCTCCTTTTCTCGTCGTTTTTTAATTAATCTATTGCATTAACTCGGTAGCACTATGTCGATCGATTACTTGACGATCTCACATTCGATCTTCATGTAATCGATAAAGCGTCATTAATAATAATTCAGCTTAACTAAATGATACTTTTAGAAAAATCGCGAAAAGGGCAAGTACCGGGACAAAACAAAAATAATGTGTAATTGAAAGTGACGTTTGTGATGGATCGTAGCGAAAACGTGATTGAGCCTGCGCCCAGCTAGCCTTGCAATTTCTTCAGATGCTCAAACTTGCCCGGCACGGTATCTTGTAAAAGAAAATGAGAAATATTAAATGCATTTTTATAAATCAGCGCCACAAACTGCTCCGGTTTGATATAGGGCCAGTCGGTCAACCATCGGGTGAGAAAGTTAATAAATCCGTCCACGATGCCCTCGGAACATTCTTGCATATATTCGCCGCAAACACGTTCCATGTTGTAATGGTCTATGAGCAACGGCATCATGAGCTGACTTAGATACTCGGAAAAACTATTTTGCCCCTTATTCTGTAGTGCATGGCTATAGAATGCGCGGTTCTCATAAAGATATTCGCACAAAGCACGATGGTAGTCGATCGTGCGTTCGATTTTTTCAAAGTCAATCTTTAGGAGAAATTCCGTGTCAAAGATCCATTGAACGAGATCATACTTATCACGAAAATATAAATAGAAACTCTTTCGGCTGAGGCCGCACCGCGATGTAATATCGGAGATGCGGATGTCATCAAGCGGATGCTCACTTAAAAGCGCTTTCATCGCTTCGGACAAAGCGGTTTTGGTTGGATTGAAATCTTGAACTTTTGCCGCCATATTCTCTTATCGCAATCTATGCAACCAGGAATCGAACATAATGCGTGCGACGCCCAGTGCTTACATCGGCTCGCAACGAACACCGATCCCGGCGGGCGCGATGCCTCGTTGACTTTGACTGACGAAATGACAAATATGCTGTGCGAGAAGTCTTATCGTCTATCTTTCACCCGGTTGACAAAGAATTATAGCACAAGCGTGCGGCTCACCGTTATTTTGCAATGTTCCACAGTCTGTGCTAGGATATCGTCAAATGTCACGGGGAGCCGTAAGGCTGAGAGGGACTTTGTCCGACCCGCACACCTGATCTGGATCATGCCAGCGGAGGGATGTACATTGATTTAGCATCCCTCCATATGGAGGGTTTTTTAAATGATTACGTTTGAACGAGCTGTTATCTTCGCAAACGGTACAGTATTTGCGGATCATCCTCTTGAACTTACTGATAATGACTATTTGGTTGCAGCTGACGGCGGCGCCGATCATCTTATTCGACGCGGACTCACACCGCACCTTCTTGTTGGCGATCTCGATTCAATTTCCCGTTCCACTCTGGCGTTTTGCGAGGCCAACAATGTTGAAGTTCTGACGTTTCCCAAAGACAAAGACGAAACCGATCTCGAACTTGCGCTCAAAGAAACACTTGACCGCGGTTTTAAGAACATAGTTCTGACGAGAGTGCTAGGCGACATTCCGGATCATACATTGGGGAATCTGGCGCTGTTGGCAATGCCGGAAATCGGCAAAGTGCGTGTATTTATCTCAGATGGAGGATGGCGTATTTACCTTGTAAGAAAAGAGATTACGCTCGACGCTCATATTGGTGATCGCGTTTCTCTTATTCCCTGGAATGGCGCCGCCTCAGGCATCTTTACTGTAGGATTGCACTATTCCTTGAGAAACGAGACGCTCTATCCTTGGAAAAGCCGCGGTATCAGCAATGTTGTGCAACGCTCTCCTTTTCGTGTATCTCTTGAAGAAGGTGCGCTCCTGCTCTTGCACTTCACGGAATCTTTCCCAAACGACACGGTCGGCAACGACAGTAAGGCAGGTAACATGAACAACAGCGACAGCAAAGCGAAAAATAATTAATATGTGAGGTACTGCACATGAGATTGATAAAGAAAAACATTCTGAACATCATCGTATTCGCAGTGCTCCTTGCATTGCTGACGTCCTGCAATCCAAGCGCAACGCACAATCACACACAGGAATCGGACGATTTACGTCACCAATATCTCGATACCTGCACATCAGGTTATGCCGAGCTGCCGGCAAACGCAGCCGCAAAAAAGCGGCTTACCGTCATGACACACGACAGTTTCTCGGTGTCAAAAGACCTTGTCACAGCTTTTGAAGCAGCAAACAATGTCACCGTCACCTTCATAAAAGGCGGCGATGCGGGATCCACGCTCAATCGTTTAATCTTGACATCTGTGAACAGCAAACAGCCTGAAGCGGATGTGTTCTACGGGATTGACAATACGTTCCTTTCGCGTGCGCTCGACCATCAATTGTTTGAACCGTATCGACCGGACGCTTTAGACAGAGTTCCTGACGAATTCAAACTGGATCCGGATTTCAATGTGGTCCCCATAAACTACGCTGATGTCTCCATCAATTACGACAAAGCATGGTTTGAAGAGCACGATCTCCCCTTGCCTCAAACGCTGTTCGATCTGACAAATCCGATCTATAAAGGTTTACTCGTCGTTGAAAATCCGGCGACCAGCTCTCCCGGTCTCTGCTTCTTACTGGCCACCATCGCTGAACTGGGAGAAGACGCTGCACGCGATTTTTGGATCGCGTTGAAAGGAAACGACGTTGTAATTGCCTCCGACTGGGAAACGGCATACTATACACATTTCTCAGGTTCCTCCAGTAAAGGCGCCTGCCCGATGGTCGTTTCCTACTCGACAAGTCCCGCCGCAGAACTGATTTACGCTGAAACGCAATTGGCTGAAAGCCCCACTGCATCACTTAACGGAAAGGGCATGGTCTGGCGCCAAATAGAATGTGCCGGCATTTTGAAAAACACAACGAACCGCGCACTTGCCGAAGCGTTCGTCGATTTTCTCTTAAGTAAAGCATTCCAAGAAGACGTTCCCCTGCATATGTTCGTATACCCCGTCCTTCCCGAGGCCAAGATGCCTCCCGAATTTATACCATTAGCGCTGACTTCAAACTCGTATAGCGCGATGAATCCTTCAGAAATCGCCGAAAACCGCGACCGCTGGGTCAATGACTGGGCAGAATGGATACTTAACTAAGTGATCGACTCAAGGCGTTCAAAACTTAAAATACTCCTGTTATGGCTGATACCGATCGCGTTCATGCTTCTCTTTTTTTTCAGACCGCTACTGGCTATTTTCAGGATCGTTTTTTCTTCACGCTTCAGCCAAGAATGGGCTTTTTTCAGTTGGAATCAACTCACGCGTCCCCTTCTTTTCTCCTTTCAGCAGGCGTTCCTCTCCACGGGATTGACGCTCCTAATCGGACTACCCGCTGCGTATTTATTCGCGCGCTACGATTTTCCGGCAAGAAAGATGCTCCGCGCATTTAGCCTCATTCCTTTTATATTACCGACAGTCGTTGTGGCGGCCGCATTCAATACGCTCATCGGGCCACGCGGCTGGATCAACCTTCTGCTGATGCAACTTTTCAATCTTACCGAACCGCCATTATCGATCCTCAATAAACTCCCTGCCATTTTGCTTGCTCACGTTTTTTACAACACATCCATTGTGATCCGGATTGTCGGCCAAAGCTTGGAGCGTCTTAACCCCAATATGATCGAGGCGGCTTATGTGCTTCAAGCGTCTCCCTTTCAGGCTTGGCGAAAGATTGCATTGCCGCTACTGATGCCTTCGATTGCAGGCGCGGCGATGCTGGCATTTCTTTTCAATTTCACAAGCTTCGGTGTCGTTCTGATGCTCGGCGGTCCGGGGTATGCCACGCTGGAAGTGGCCATTTATTCACAAGTCTTCGAACGCTTTAATCTTCCGATGGCAGGCGTACTTGCAATCGTCCAACTTACGGTGACATGGCTGATCGCAATCGTTCAAAATCGCGTTGGACACACTGGTATTCGCTTCGGAAACGCTGCAACTGCGAACGAGAGCTCGCTCCGACGCCGCCCGGAAAGAGGCGCTGAGAAGGCATTCGTGATCACAATGTGTATCTTTCTTGTACTGCTCTTTATCTTGCCGCTACTCAGTCTTGCAGCACGTTCATTTGTAACGTTGGAAGCAGCTCGAGGTGAGCGCGGCAAGATAGACACCGGCTTCACCTTCCGCTACTACGCTGAACTCTTTCGAAACCGCCAAGATTCGATCTTCTATGCAAGCCCGGTTGCCTCTATTCAACATTCACTGCTCTATTCATTCCTCACGATGATCATCGCGACAGGGATTGGGTTATTAACGTCCTACGCAATCGTCATTACCGGAAAGCGCTTCTCGCGCATCATGGAATTGCTCTTTATGCTGCCTTTAGGTGCCGGTTCGGTCATTCTCGGGCTAGGCTTTCTCTTGACCTTTAATCACGCGCCTTGGACAAGCGGTCGATATCCCGTCATCCTGCCCATTGCGCACGCTTTGATCGCACTGCCGTTCGTCGTGCGCACGATGGTACCCGCCATAAAGAGCATTCCGCAAAACTTGCGCGATGCCGCCGCCGTCATGGGCGCTAACCATTGGCGCGTCCGACGCGAGATTGATTTCCCTATTTTGTCGCGCGCATTGATGGTGAGTTTGGCTTTTTGCTTTACGATTTCACTTGGTGAATTCGGTGCATCCGGTTTCCTAGCCAACGCTTCCACGCCGACGGTTCCTATCGCGATATTCCGCTACATGTCACAACCCGGCGCACTAAATTACGGACAAGCGCTCGCCATGTCGACTCTTCTCATGATTACATGCGTCGCCGGAAGCTTTTTCATTGAACGTATGAGACTTCCTGGGAAAACAGAAACTCTTCCTTCAGGGAAATATCTGACAGGAAAAAAGATCGCTCTAAGGAGACGATAATCAATGCTGCGTATACTTGATATTTGGAAAACATATGAAGGCAAACCGCTGCTCACCGGCGTTTCTTTTGAC
>LSQX01321269.1_pt1 | contig 14711 bp, 14 predicted proteins | sample 654561 | NCBI WGS metagenome assembly LSQX01 (sample SAMN04489861, study PRJNA283612) | anaerobic digester metagenome | isolation source: 4 biogas reactors fed with cattle manure at either 37C or 55C with and... | place: Denmark: Kongens Lyngby | collected 2014
CGATTACTTTTTTGCCCCTTCATTTTGTCTTTTGCGGAAACTCAAGAGCTTTATCCCCGCGCCCGCTACCATAATATTTTGGGAAAATTGCATAAAAGTGATCAAATTCGGGAAATCTGGTAAATGGAAAAGATAACAGTATACAATTAATCGCCCACTATTCCCAATCGTAAAACATACCATTCCGGATCACCCGATATAGGATTCCGAATCGCATACAATTCATATATGAATTGGAAAGAATAAAAGACGCCAGAATATTGCAATAGAATGAAGACTGTATTAAAATACATCAAACTATCAACGGATAGTTTTTGTTTTACAAACAACGAAAGGAGACAGACTATGAAGAAAAAATTCGCATTGCTGCTTTCTATTTTAATGCTTTTTGCCTTGTTTGCAGGATGCAAAAAGCAAGGCGGAACGACACCGACCGGAGAACCCACGGGAGGTACCGCAACGCAGACACCGGATCAGACTGAGGAGCCCTCGCCTTATAATTTTGCCGCCGGCAAATTCGAGGCGGATGAAAATGGGTTTCCGTCTCAGGCTTATGAATACGCTCTCCCGCTGAGTACAGTTGAGGATGAGGTGTTAACATATTGGATGACCTGTTACACGCCGGGCTCTATACCTGAGGAAGGCTTCGGCAGCATGCCGTATCAACAAATGCTCAGAGAAACTACAGGCGTTGAAGTCGAGTATATCAACATCCCGAACGAGTCAAGAAGCGAAAACTTTTCGGTCATGCTGAACTCTGACGATCTGAGCGACATCATTTCCTCATTCTCGTTTTTTTATACGGGGACACCCAAAAGCGCTGTCGAGGACGGTTATATCGCTAACCTTTACGACTACAGGGAATATATGCCCAACTATATGTATCAGGCCGTGCGTTTTGACGATATTGACGTGTACAACACGATCATGTTCGACAGCACGACAATTTTGTGGTTCCTGACCATGCTCGAGGACCCGATGGTGGGCATGAACTACTGCACCAGAGGAGACTGGCTCAATAAGCTAAACATCGATCCCGCGTCGGTCGTGACCTATGATGATGTCCACGATATGCTCACCCGCTATAAGACGGAGTTGGATGTTCAGTGGCCGATGCAGATCTGCAGTACGATCGAATTCCAGCCGTCACAGTTTTTTGCCGGCTATGATACGGCTCTTTATGTAAGCCCGTCTACGCTGCCGGTTCCCAAAGTCGTCAATGGTGTTCCGCAATTCACACTTATCCAGCAAGATGACCTTGAAGCGCTGACGCTGCTGACGACCTGGTATCAGGAGGGACTTATTGACCCCGCCTGGGCCGGAACGGCAACCAATCAGGATATCGCTTCGCAGATAACGACCGGCGTTTCGGGCTATGTGCCGTTCAATCCGGGTGAAATCAAAGGCTACGAGGACACCTCTACAGATCCCGACGCCGAATGGGTTGCGCTCACCAAGGTCAGAAAGACGCCGGGGCAAGCCTTTAAGATGGGCAGCAAGCTTGGACACTTCTCCTACGGCAGCAACGCAATCAGCGCATCATGCAAGAACATTCCGCTTGCGATCACCTATTGTGATTATTTCTATAGTCCTTCAGGCTCCTGGCAGGCCAGCTACGGCAAGGAAGGCCATACCTATACGCTGGATGAAAACGGAAATCCGCAGCTGACCGACTTCGTTTTGAACAACCCCGATATGCTGGGCGTAGCCTGGGTTATGATCATGAACGCCATCAACAGCTTTGTCGACCCCGGCATTGAATGGCATGTCAGAAGCTATGCTTATCCGGGCGGCGAGAGACTGCTGAACATGATGAAGGTAACATGGGCCGAACCAAACTATTCCGGCGAATATGACTGGCCCAGCAGCCTGAAATTCTCCGATGATCAAAACGCGGAGCTTGCTACCCTGCGAGCCGATGCGATCACGTATCTCAACGAGAACTTCCTTGGGTTTGTTGACGGCTCCAAGCCGCTCAGCGAGTGGGATGCCTATGTGCAGGGCATAAACGATATCGCACTGACAAGGTGCCAGCAAATCTATCAGGAAGCCTACAACACCTTTATTGCAAGCATAAATGCATAAAATAGCAACCGGATAAACAGAACACACAAAGGGGGCGCGTCGTGCAACGCGCCCCCTTTGCGTGTTCAGCGGAGGTCAAAAGTACTAGGCATGGCGGCTCAAAGCTTTGTATTGGCTGTCGCACAGCGCAATCTTTTTTTGCTTATCGGGTGCGGAGAGCTCGTAAACGAGATAATCGGGAGAAATACGCGCAACCAGCGCTCCGACGCCGGGCGCCGTAAAGGGCTGGTGGGTATCGATGTTTAAAATATGACGGTAGGCCTGAGAAAACCTGTTGGCATAATCCCCAGCCGGGACGGGGATATTTAGAAAAGATTTCTCCACATACTGTCCGGTTATAGAAGCGTGAAGGTGCACGCCATAAATCAGCTCGCACAGGTTTCCGTGCAAGTCGAGAATTCTATGGACATATTCGCAGGCCTCCTGCTGGCTCCTCAACTGCCTGTTCGTATTCATCAAATGTCCGGTATCCAGCATAATGCCCTTGTTTTCGTAATGGATTTTATCCAGCATGTATCGGGTGAGGTCCGGATCTGTCATCGAAAAGCCTTTCCACCACAGATTTTCAAGCAGAAGCTTAAAGCTGTACCGTGTTCCGTCTGTCAGGATATTGATAAGCTCAGCCGAGGCGTCAATGACGTCTTTGTCTGTATGCTCCCATATATAAGTAAAGCCCTCTTCCAGTGATACATCCGAAACATGAAACACAGCGTATTTTACACCCATGCTTTCTGCGTAATCCATATCCGCTTTAAATTGTGCGATAAAATCGTCCCGATTTTTCGCGGAAAATACCGATTGCACGGTTTCGGGCGATCCGAATTTCCGTCTCAGAGCCGCCTCGTTTCCGCGCCAGAAATCCACCCAGTCCGAGTAAAAAATCAGGTGGCAACCGATCGCCATATCGGGACGTATAATTTTCCTGTCATCGGTGCCGTATCGGATAAACTCCACCCCCTCGGCATGACAAGCACGGATATATGCCGCCATGTCCGCAGAGGATCTAAAGTCGCTCAGCGATTGGTTTTCGCTGACCGCATTAACAAGCGTAACCATAATGCTCTCCCGCTCTGCAATAGTTTCATATGTGACTGATTTTACAGGAATCTGCGCTAATACACAATGGGTATGTGGACAAAACGGCAGATTTGGAGTATTATATCGAAATGGAAGTATTGTCACATGGAGATTTGGAGATAACTGGGTGATCGGAGATAAACATGACACTACGTGAAGCAATTGAAAAAATAGAGCCGGCTTCCGAAAAGGCCTATGCGGCCGCCGGAGCAAAGTGGGACAGTATCGCAAAGCCGCTCAAAAGCCTCGGCCTTCTTGAAGACACAGTCTGCCGCATCGCAGCTGCCAGGGGCACGGAAGACCTCGCTATTCCGAAAAAATGCGTGGTCGTCATGTGCGCGGACAATGGGGTAGTCGAGGAAGGCGTTACGCAGACAGGGCAGGAGGTCACGGCGGTGGTGACGGAAAACATGTCTTCGGGTGACACCAGTGTCTGCCTGATGGCAAAGGTCGCGGGCGCTGCGGTGATTCCCGTCGATATCGGTGTATACAGAGAAGTGACGGGCGATAGAATTGTGCGCAGATGCGTTAGGCGGGGCGGCACAAGGAATATGACAAAGGAACCCGCCATGACAAGAGAAGAGGCCGTAAAAGCCATTGAAGTCGGCATCGACATCGTAAACGAGCTTTCCAAGTCCGGGTACGGTCTTATTGCAACCGGAGAAATGGGCATAGGAAATACAACAAGCAGCAGCGCTGTAACCGCGGTACTGCTCAATAAGCGGCCATCTGAGGTAACCGGACGCGGCTCCGGGCTATCCGAAGACGGGCTCAACAGGAAGATACGGGCCATTGAAAAGGCAATCGCACGAAACAAACCGGATCAGAACGATCCGATAGACATTCTGGCCAAGGTCGGCGGGCTTGACATCGCGGGACTTGCGGGTGTGTTCCTGGGTGGGGCCGTAAACAAGCTGCCCGTGCTCGTGGACGGGTTTATTTCGGGCGTGTCGGCGCTGGTGGCCATTCGGCTTTGTCCCGCCGTCAGAGACTATATTTTAGCCAGCCACATATCCGATGAGCCGGCGGGAAAGATGGTTATTGACGCGATTGGTATAAAACCGTTTTTGGACGCAGGCATGCGTTTGGGAGAGGGTACCGGAGCTGTCGCGGTCATGCCGGTTATCGATATGGCGCTTTCGGTGTACGGCACAATGAGCACATTTCAGGAAATCAGCATCGACGCCTACACACCGCAAAATTAAGAAAGGATTTCGGGAAGACCTTCCGTCTCCGGTATGGCTTTATGGTCTGAAGACGGGCTTCTCTTTGTCATATCATGCTTAAGCTGGTCACGGGCGGGTCATCTAACGGAAAATCCGAGTATGCAGAGAATATCATCGTATCCAGCGGAATCTATCCGAGATTTTATATAGCGACAATGGAGATTTACGACGAGGAATCTGAAAAGCGCGTCGCGAAACACCGGAAGGCCAGGGCGGAAAAGGGATTTGAAACCATCGAATGCCGCAGCGGGTTATTAAACCTTATCATTCCGGAAAGGTCCGCCGTGCTGCTGGAATGCATGTCGAACCTGACCGCAAACGAAATGTTCGGCAACTGCGGAAAGGACGGCGTAAAAGAGCGCATCCTTAAGGGGGCGGATATGTTGTTCCGGCGCTGCGCGCTTCTGGTTATTGTCACAAACGAGCTGTTTTCGGACGGCATAAATTACAGTGACGACCTGACGCAGGAATATTTGAACGTTTTAGCGGAGATCAACCGGGAGCTTGCAAAGAGAGCGGACAAAGTTTATGAACTGGTATGCAATATTCCGGTTATTTGGAAAGCGTAAAAATGCGATATATTCAGGTAAAATTTCGCCGCGGAGCGGCGAAATGGGGGTAAATGTGAAGTTTCTTCGTTCGATGTCAATGGCGTTTACCATGTATTCATGGTTGCCGGTGCCGAGGGTGCGGTGGGAAAAGGAAAACATGGCATATGCGATGTGTTTTTTTCCGCTGGTGGGGGCACTGGTCGGTGCGATTTTGTTTTTTTGGCTCTGGCTTTGCGCGAAGCTGAACATCGGCTTTGTCCTGCGGGCTGCCGGAGCGGTTTTGATTCCGATTGCGGTTTCGGGCGCAATCCACATGGACGGCTTTTGTGATACGGCCGATGCTTTGGGATCAAGACAGACCAGAGAACGCAAGCTGGAAATACTGAAGGATTCGAGCGCGGGCGCTTTTGCGGTCATATCCTGCGCAGCGTATCTTCTTATCTATTTCGCACTGTGGTGCCAGATAGAGCCGGACCCGCGTGCCGGCCTCATATTTGCGCTTATGCCTGTCCTATCCCGCTCTCTGTCGGGGCTGTCGGTGGTTACGTTTAAAAGCGCACGCGGAGATGGGTTGCTGGCTTCGTTTTCAAAAGCAGCGCAGACAAAAACCGTCAGAATCGTTATGATTTTGTGGTGCCTTGCGGTGCTTATTACCGCTGTCGTGCTTATGCCGCTGCCCGGCGCCTTTGCATGCGCCGGCGCACTTATTGCTTTTATCTACTACAGGATCATGTCGTACAGACAGTTCGGCGGCACGACAGGCGATGTAGCCGGTTACTTTTTGCAGATCAGCGAATTGATGTCTCTGCTGTTTATGCTGATTGCTCTGCAATGGATCTGACAGGGCAGAGGAACAAAAGGAATACATGCGGGTTGACTTTACCGCCGTAAAACGAAGTCATACACCATATGGCGAAATCCGTCGTTTCAGACGGAATGGGGGATTGATGTGATACTGATCATCGGTGGAATGGCGCAGGGAAAACTGGATTATGTTCTCGGGCAGACAGGCTTATCAAAAAATGATGTCGCCCGGGATATGGAAAATGCAAAAGAGCGCCCGGTGCTATACGGGCTTCACGATATCATAGCAAAGCTTCTGAAAGATGGCCGGGACCCCGAACGCGAGATCGAGGAGCTGATCACAGTGAACCCGGACATCATCGTTGTCTGTAATGAGCTGGGCTGCGGCGTCGTCCCGATTGACCCGTTTGAACGCTTATGGCGCGACTGCGTCGGCCGCGTATGCTGTATGCTTGCGTTAAACGCACAAAGGGTAGAGCGGGTTCTGTGCGGACTGCCGCTGGTCTTGAAGGGAGAAGGCGAATGGAGCTGATTTTGCTGCGTCACGCCGCAACGAAAGGCAACCTGATGCGGCGCTACATCGGGGTAACAGATGAAAAGCTCAGTCCGGAGGGGGAGGCGGCGGCGCGCCGAACGGCCGATCTGCTTCCCAAAGTACAAGCTGTATACGCAAGTCCGCTTCTACGTTGCCAAAGGACAGCGGAAATACTCTTTCCGGGTCATACACCGCTTGTCTTGCTGGGTTTCAGGGAAACGGATTTCGGTCGTTTTGAAAACAAGAGTTATGAAGACCTCAAAAACGATAGAGAATATCAAAACTGGATAGACAGCGGAGGAAGCCTAGCATTCCCAGGCGGGGAGAGCACGGAGACGGTGAAAAGGCGCGTTTTGCAGGCATTTGACGATATGGTTTTGGACATGGAACAAAAAAACATCAAAAGAGCCTCCGCGGTCGTCCACGGAGGCACAATTATGGCGCTGCTGTCCGAACGGGCCTGTCCAAAACGCAGCTTTTACGATTGGCAGGTTGGTAATTGCGAGGGCTTTATGCTCATGGTATTAAACGACCATAAGCACCTTGAACTGATCGGAGAATTGAAAGCGGATACGAAGTAAAGCGGCCAAGATAGAAAAGGCGTGCCTCGACAAGATTGCTCCGATCTGAGACATGCCCTTTGCAGACAGATTAAGCTTTAAAGATGCGGATGCCGCCGTTTCGGGCAGGTCAGACGTCTCTGTCTCTCGCGGTAACTTCCCTTTCCCGGAACAAAAGTGTAATGCACCATATTCCCGCAAGTCCGACGATCGTGAAAATCACTCTGCTGACCGATGCCGTTAGGAGATTAGCGATGACATCATAGTTAAATATACCCACACTGCCCCAGTTTAAAGCGCCTATTATTACGAGAAACAGTGCGATTCTGTCCATTATCATTTGATTTTCCTCCAATGTCGTTTAAACGATTCAATTCTACTATTCCCGCAAAAACACAATCTATTCATGCCCGCAAAAGCGGATTAATACGCGCGTCTTTATATGCGCGGATAGATCCGCGCGTTTTTATATGCATGAATAAAACCGCCGGATTCGCAAAATATGTTCAACGAGAAATATTTTATTTGATTGTCGGCGACATTGTAGTATAATAAAGCATTATTATTTTCAGATTGAAATCAGAAAGGACTGATCCTGTGAACGAGAATCATACAAACGCCGATCTGAAAACCGGAATCCTGAAGCTATTGGAAGACAACGCCAGATTGACGGCCCAGCAGATCGCATCCATGCTGGGTATGGCGCCTCAGGCCGTCGAGGAGATCATATCGGAGCTGGAACAAAACAGGATCATTCTGGGCTACCAGACGATGGTGGACTGGGACAGGATGGAAGACGAGCTGGTTACCGCGCTCATTGAGGTGAAGGTCACGCCGCAGCGCGGCAACGGCTTTGACAGGATTGCCGAGCGCATCTATCAGTTTGACGAGGTTGAAAGCGTTTACCTGATGTCGGGCGGATATGATCTCACGGTCATCATTTCGGGCAAAACGCTCAGGGAGGTCGCCGCGTTTGTTTCGGCGCGTCTTTCGATCATTGATGGGGTCATCAGCACCGCGACGCATTTCATCTTGAAAAAATATAAGGAAAGGCACTGCGTATTTCCGGAGATGCCTGATCAGGAAGAGAGGATGTTTTTCGTATGATCAATTACGAAGAGATCTTGTCCGGCAAGCTCAGGAGTATAAAACCCTCCGGGATCAGGAAGTTTTTTGATATTCTGGAAGAGATGACGGATGTCATTTCTTTGGGTGTCGGAGAGCCGGATTTTATCACACCCTGGCATATCCGGGACGAGGGCATCTATTCTCTGGAAAAGGGCTTCACGAAATATACGTCAAATGCCGGCATGAAGTCGCTGCGCAAGGAAATATCCGCCTATATGTACCGAAGGTTTAACCTGAGCTACAATCCCGATGACCAGATTCTTGTCACCGTAGGCGGAAGCGAGGGGATTGACCTTGCTATCCGTGCGCTGGTTGAACCGGGAGACGAGGTCATCATCCCGATGCCTTCCTTTGTCTGCTATGAGCCGCTCACGCTGTTGGCCGGCGGCATCCCGGTTTTGATTGAGACCCAAGCGGAGGACGGATTCAAGCTCACGCCCGAGCAACTCAAAAAAGCCATAACACCGAAAACAAAGCTTCTGATTATGCCGTATCCATGTAATCCGACCGGCGGGATCATGGAAAAAGAAGACCACGAGAAGCTGGCAAAGCTTCTCATCGATACGAAAATTACGGTTCTATCCGATGAAATCTATGCCGAGCTGACTTATGGACAAAAGCATTATTCTCCTGCGAATCTGAAGGAATTATATCCCCGGACGCTGGTTGTTAACGGCTTTTCAAAAGCCTATGCAATGACGGGCTGGCGGCTGGGCTATATCATGGGGCCTGCGCCGCTCATTGGGCAGCTGACGAAGCTACACCAGTTTGCGATCATGTCTGCCCCGACCACAAGCCAGTATGCCGCGATAGAAGCGATGAAGGAGGGCGACAGGGATATCGGGCACATGCGGGAGGAATACGACAGACGCCGCCGGTATCTTCTCGATGGGGTAAGAACCGCGGGTCTTTCGTGTTTTGAACCGAAGGGCGCATTCTATCTGTTTCCCAATATAACCAGCACCGGCCTGAGCTCAGATGAATTTTGCGAACGGTTTTTGATCGAAGAAAAGGTGGCATCGATATCCGGGACCGCATTCGGACCGGGCGGAGAAGGCTTTGTGCGTATGTGCTATGCCGCGTCCATGGATGATCTGTCCTCTTCCTTAATCCGGCTTCAGCGGTTTGTTGAAAAGTACAGGTAAAAAGCCCCGGATCACAATAAAGTCCACTGAACAAATGCGTTTACGAAACGCATTTGCAAAAAGAGCAAAAACTGCTCTTTTTGACGGCAAAACAAGCCTGTTCTGCCATTTCAGCAGGCACTAAATAAAGAAACCTTCGGCGAAAGGATACGGATATGAAATATATTCTGATCATAGGCGACGGGATGGCGGACAATGCCTTAGATGCGCTGGGCGGCATGACGCCGCTGCAAAAAGCGAAAATACCGGTAATGGACGCTCTTGCCGAACGCGGGACACTTGGAAGCGTAAAAAACTGCCCCGACGGTCAGCCGCCGGGCAGCGATACGGCAATTTTGTCCATTTTCGGATGTGACCCGAAGCGGTATTATTTCGGACGCGCACCGCTTGAGGCCGCGGCGCAGGGCATAATGCTGAAGGATGGTGATCTGGCGTTTCGGTGCAATATGGCGTCAGTTGAAAATGCCGATCTGCCGTTCGGAGAAAAAAAGATCATTTCGCACAGCTCGGGTTCTATCGACGGGGCACAATCAAGGGAGCTGGTGCTTGAACTGTTCAGCGATCCCGAATTCAAAGCAGCGGCCGAAAAGGCCGGCGTTAAAATCTATCCGACGTATTCCTACCGGCATATTGCGGTTCAGACCGGAGGCGACGGTGAAAATCTGGAGATGAGTCCGCCTCATGATCATCTCGGCGAGAAGGTATCGAAGCATTTGCCGCGCGGCAACAAAAACGCGGAGGTTCTGGCATCTCTGATGGCGCTTTCCAACAAGATTTTGAGCAGAAACCCGATCAACGAAATGCGCAGAAAAGCGGGTAAGCTTCCCTGCAACTGCTGCTGGTTCTGGGCGCAGGGTACCGCGGCTTCTCTACCGTCTTTTGAGGGAAGATACGGCAAGAAAGGCGCCGTTATCAGCGCGGTTCCTCTCTGCCATGGGATCGGAGCTTTGATGGGTCTTCAAAAAATCAACGTAGAAGGCGCGACCGGCGAGCTGGATACCAATTATGAAGGAAAGGCCGAGGCAGCGGTTAAAGCGCTCAGGGACGGCTTTGATTTTGTTGCGGTCCATGTTGAGGCTCCTGACGAATGTACGCATAACCTTGATGTGGAAGGTAAAATCAAGGCGATCGAAAACATCGATTCGCGCGTTATTCTGCCGATGGTCAAGGCGCAAAACGACTCAGGCGAGGATTTTCGCATGCTGATTTTGAGCGATCATAAAACGCTCAGCACGACAGGCGCACACGACGGTGCCCCGGTACCGTTTATTTTATACGACAGCAGATTACAGAAAGGTTCGGGAATGGGATATTCCGAAGAAAGCGGACTTTTAGGGCAATATTTACCCAATGGTGTCGCGCTGATGGATATGCTGTTTCAAAAGGATTGACAGATGATGGATAAAGAAAAGACCAGACCATTCGGCCCGGCCGATATACTATTGCCGAAATCGGCCAATATGACAAAATGGAGTGTCATTGCCTGCGACCAACATACATCAGAACCTGAGTATTGGGAGCGGGTAGATGCATTTATCGGGGAAGAGCCCAGCACACTTCGGCTGATGCTGCCCGAGCATTTATATCATTCCGGCAGCCTGCCCGAGCTGATAGACAAGACCGGGCATGCGATGGATACCTATCTGGATACCGGCGTTTTTCATACAATCCCGGATACATATATCTATGTTGAACGCACTTTATATTCCGGGAAGGTGCGGCGCGGTATTGTCGGGCAAATCGACCTTGAATGCTATGATCACTCGGACAAAAACGGCGCTTTGATCCGCTCGACAGAGGGGATTGTGAAAGAAAAGATGCCGCCGAGAATCAGGCTCAGAGAAGGCGCGAGAGCGGAGCTTACCCATGTGCTAGTTCTGGTCGACGATCCCGAATGCATGCTGATTGAACCGCTTACCGAAATGAAACAGGAAGCGGACAAGCTGTATGATTTTTCTCTGATGGAGAACGGGGGCCATATCTGCGGCTACAAGGTGAACAAAAAAGGCCGCGAAAGTATAGAAAAGGCCATCGATACGTTTCTTGATTTTGACCACTTCAGGTCGCGGTATGGCTTTGACAACGAGCCTATTTTGTTATTTGCTACCGGCGACGGCAACCATTCACTGGCGACAGCGAAAGCCTGCTGGGAGAAAATGAAACCGAATCTGACCGATCGGGAGAGGCAAAATCATCCCGCGCGGTTTGCGCTGGTGGAGATCGTCAATATAAGGGACCAAGCGCTGGAATTTGAGCCGATTAACCGCGTGGTGTTCGATTGTGATCCCGAACACCTGCTGGGGGCGCTGCTGAAATTTTACCCCGGCTCCAAAATCGGAATGGACGAGGGGCATAACATCAGCTTTTCCTGCTGCGGAACTGCCGATGTCCTGACCATTCCGGCAGATACCGCCCCTCTGGCCATTGGCGCGCTGGGGAATTTTCTTGATTGGTATTTGGAACGGCATCCGGGCAAGCTGGACTTCGTTCACGGAGACGATGTCGTCATACGTCTTTCCCGAAAGAAGAACACGATTGGATTCGTTTTACCGGCAGTCGACAAAAGTATGTTTTTTGCTTCCATTATCAGAGGCGGCGCGATGCCGCGCAAAACGTTTTCGATGGGAAGCGCGCGGGATAAACGATACTATTTGGAAATGAGAAAGCTGGAAAAAACCGAATAAAGCGATTGTGCGGGGATGTCCGGGCATCTCCGCTTCGTTTTCAGCCGCAAAAGGAAAACCGGGCGCAATACAAAATGGAAGGAAATACCTGAATGCCTGAATTTGCTTTATTCACTATTTTGTGTTAGCATATTACTGCTATTCTCTATTATAAATGAAAAATAGTGGAAATAATGCAGATCAAGAGTATGTATTCCAATAAGATAAAACGAAGTTAACAGGATTATGGTGTTAAGACGCAATGATAACGGAGATCAGAGAAACGGCCTTTGCCAAACTAAACATATGCCTTGACATAACCGGAAAGATGGACGACGGATATCATTCGGTAAAGAGCATTATGCAGAGCGTTACGCTCGGAGATCAGATAACGATTATACCGAAGGACAGCGGCGGATATTTTGCTAAGAGCAACATTAAGTATTTACCGACCGGCGAGAAAAACATCGCAGTTCGCGCCTGCCGATTGTTCAAACAGGAGACGGGCGAGGGACCGGATAATGCTTTTATAAAAATTGTAAAGCGCATACCGGTATGCGGAGGGCTGGGCGGCGGAAGCACCGACGGTGCGGCTGTGCTGCGCGCTTTAAACCGCGAGTATCGGGTCGGTCTGACGAGAACCGAGCTTGAAGCAATGGGCGCAAAGCTTGGATCAGATGTGCCGTTTTGCATCGCGGGAGGTACCGTACTTGCAGAAGGACGCGGAGAGGTCCTGACCAGAATCGATCCGATGCCGAACTGTCCGGTCGTCATCTGCAAGCCTGAGTTTTCAAGCTCAACACCTGAACTTTTTGCTGCAATTGACAAATTGAAGTTTCGTGCAAGACCGGATACCGAGGGCATCCTTGCGGCGATTTCGGCGGGCGATCTGAAGGAAATAGCTCGCCGCATGTTCAACGTCTTTGAATACGCTCTGGCAAACAACCGCAGCTTGATGGTCAGTGAGCTAAAAAGCAGGCTTTTGGATCTCGGAGCGCTGGGCGCCGCGATGAGCGGGACGGGCTCTGCAGTATACGCGCTGTTTTACGAAGCAGAGACCGCGAAGAAAGCGGCAATGACGCTCAAAAACGAAGGACATGTTTCGATCTATACGCAAACGATGAATGAAATTGAAATATAACACTGTTCTCCGTTTTTTGATGGAGAACAGTGTTATATTTCTTGATATTAATCAACAAATAAGGCTTCCAATATCATTTCGAATTTCTCTCTGACCTTTTTCTTTGTTCTATCGCTTAAGCCCCGGTAATCACCCTGTAGTCTGTTTTTCACATTCTCTCGCCCCTCTTTTAGGCCCATACCGAGCACACCGTATACAAGGCTGAACAACGATGGGATACGGTCAAAATGGGCAAGCGCGTCGGCATCGGATACGCAGGTTTCCTCTATGGTTTCTCTCAAATGCTGATTTCTTCCGGGATGGTTAAATACACATTTTTTTACCCGTTCGGCTTTATCCCCGGGATAGTTCAAAGCTGCTAACAGTGTTTCGGCCATCTCGGTGCTGTAGATATGATGTTCGCTTCTCTCACCATATTCGGCCGGCATGGAAATATCATGCAGCAACGCGCCCAACTCAACGATTTCCGCATCCGCGCCATATTGATTTGCCAAATCAACAGCATGCCAAACAACGCGTTTAATATGGTCATTCCAATAATCGTAGTAACCGTATTTTGCATTCTGTTTATGTTGCTCGCATTTATCCAGAACAATATCTCTTATTTTATCTGTGACTTCGCTCATCTCAAGACCCCCAAAGCAAAGATTGCTAAAAAACTGTGCGCCAATGAAATATAGTATAGCGGTTCCGGCGAAAGACAGGGAGACAGATGAACCGTCAGACTGTCTTGTCAACCGCAAGAACCGTCAGACTGTGTCAAAAGTCTTCAAAAATTCAGCAAAAAATGATATAATAACCATAGCAGAACAAAAGGCAAATCGAAAGTGTCCCTAGCTCCGTAGAAATTGGTCAGGCGAAGAATTACTCCAAATATCTTCCGATAATTCCAGATTACGCAGTTTTGTTGTTCAAAGCGTCTGAACCTTGGGTAGCCAGCATAGCGGAAAGGATGGGCAGCTGCCGATATCCTTTGATCCTTCTAAACCCACGTTCCGCCTCAATGAAGCCGGCAGCGGCGTAACGCAGTGCCATCTCGCCGTCCCGGAAATTGGATACACGGCGGATGATCCCCCGGCAGGCAGAGTTTGCCGATTCCATAGGGTTTGTACTGCAAAGTGTTTCCCGAAGCATGCCAGGCACGTTCAGGCGGTGTACGGTCAACGTTTCTTCCAGTCCTTCCAAAAGGCTTGCCTTCGCCTTAGGATATTTGTACTCCAGCTCTGAAGCAATAGCCATAAGCTTGCTTTTGGCCGTTTCGTAATCGAATTCTCTGTAAGCCATGGTCATGCTAATCGAGACGGTTGCCTTTGCTGAGTCAGGCAAATGTGAAAGCACATTGCGCTTTTTGTGAACCTGACAGCGCTGAATTAGGGCACTCTTCCCGAAGGTATCACGTACTCCCTTGTAGAGGGCCTTCCCTCCGTCAAGAACATAAAGCCTGGGCTGGTCGGCGTTTAAGCCTCGGTCAATCAGGTCTTGAAGCAGACTTTTAACAACAATGCTGTTTTCTGAGCCACCCTCTGCAATTCCTAAGATACGCTTTTTTCCCTCGCTATCTATCCCCATTGCAGCTAATATTGTCATCTTTCCAAGCTCCAAGCCATCAATCATCATCACAGGGTAGTCCTGGTCGAGCTTCCGGGTAAGAAACTCCTCCATCAGCTTGTCCATGCCTTCGATAAATCGGCGGCTGACCTCGCTTTTGCTGGCACATAAAGAGTCTGCAGCACCACCATCCACAGTGCGGGCATATTTACGGGTACTGATACCCGCAAGCAGCTTTGTCAATATCG
>LSQX01205012.1_pt1 | contig 14706 bp, 5 predicted proteins | sample 654561 | NCBI WGS metagenome assembly LSQX01 (sample SAMN04489861, study PRJNA283612) | anaerobic digester metagenome | isolation source: 4 biogas reactors fed with cattle manure at either 37C or 55C with and... | place: Denmark: Kongens Lyngby | collected 2014
CTTCCCTCAGAAGAAGCCCAAGTAGACTTTGGCTACATAGGCAAAATACATGATCCTTCCGGCAATCTAAAAAAAGCTTGGGTCTTTTGTATGGTACTTTGCTATTCAAGATTAATGTACTGTGAAACAGTATTTGACCAAGAAGTAAAAACCTTTATCAGATGTCACGAACATGCCTTTAAATACTTTGGTGGAGTACCTAAAACCGTTAAGATAGACAATCTTAAAGCTGCCATTCTAGAAGCTAACTTTTATGAACCCGTATACCAAAAGCAATACGAAGAATTTGCTAAGTACTATAACTTTTTATCAATACCCTGTAGAGTAAAAACCCCTACTGATAAAGCCAAGGTAGAATCCGGAGTAAAATATGTAAAAAACAACTTCTTCAAAGGCCGAAATTTTAAAGACTATGAAGAATACAAAACAAAACTTGACTTGTGGCTTGAAGACATTTGTAACAGCCGTATTCATGGCACAACCAAAAAGATACCCAAAGAAGTTTTTGAAACTGAAGAAAAATCAAAGCTAAATCCCTTACCACATAAAGATTACGATTTTTCCACATGGGTAACTCGCAAGGTAAACACTAACTGTCACATAAGCTTTGACTCTAACTTCTATTCAGTCCCCTACAGTTTCATAAACCAAGAAGTAACCGTACAGATAAGTGACAAGGTAATACGAATATATGGCAATAACCAGTTGTTAGCTACTCATTTAAAACTAAATTCCAAGGGTGAATTTTCCACTAATCCTTCCCATTACCCAAAATACAAGGTGCAAACGAAAACAGAACTTCAATTTTCATACAGAAATAAAATGCAGGAAATAGGGCCTTATGCGTTAAAATTCTTTGACTTAATCCTTGAAAAGCAGCAAAATTACTGGGGAAAGCCAATTTATGGGGTGCTTAAGCTAAAAGAAAAGTATGGAAATCAAGTGATAGAAAAAGCCTGCATGAGAGCCGTTGCCTTTAATTCAATAAAGTATCAAACTGTAAAAAACATATGTGAAAAAGGGCTTTACGATTTACCGATAGATATTAGCCAAAGCTTAATAAGCACTTCAAGCCCCGAAGATAGCACCAGACCTCTTTCAGAGTATCAAAAGCTTTTGTGTCTGAAGGAGGTGAAATAAAAAGATGAACAGCACTCTTTTTAAAGATTTAAGAAATCTAAAACTGTCAGGCATTGCAAAAACCTTAGAAGTTAGAAATGAACAAGCAATCAAAGAAAAACTTTCTTACATGGAGTTTCTGGAACTTTTAATTGAAGATGAACTTGCCAATCGTAAAGACAATAGCTACAAGAAAAGATTTCAAAAAGCTCACTTTCCTTTTACAAAGACCTTAGAAGAATACGATTTTAACTTCCAGCCCACATTAAACCGCCAGGAAATATATAATCTTGCCACATGTGAGTTTATACGCAAAAAAGAGAACGTGGTTTTCATAGGTCCTCCAGGAACCGGTAAGACCCATCTTAGTATAAGCATAGGGATAAAGGCACTGCAGCAGGGCTACAAAGTAATCTTCACTACGGTTTCTGATATGATGAGTGCTCTTTTTGAATCAAAGGCCGATAATTCCTATGCTCAGAAACTAAAATATTATTTATCCTCTGACCTTCTAATATTAGATGAGTTGGGATTTAGGAAATTAAATGAGCACATAGTAGACCAATTTTATGAAATCATATCTCAAAGATATGAAAAGGGTTCTTTGATAATCACCTCCAACAAAACCTTTGATGAATGGGGCAATATATTTTGGGATTCCATTCTTGCGTCTGCTATATTGGATAGAATTGTTCATCACTGCCACTTAGTATTAATTAAGGGTGAAAGTTATAGAATGAGAGAACAGAAAGAAANNGGATTTTCTTTCCCTTTTTTGCGGGATTTTCATTGACAATAACAGCCATAAATAACATGGTAACGCTCCTACAAACATTCTTTTACAAAAAGCTACAAAATTTCATTTAAATAGTGATATAATGTTATAAATAAAAATTGCTGCAAATATTATTTTTCTGAACATACCGAGCTTAGGATTTTGGGGGCTGGACTAAACGGGGGAAATGGGGAATAGTGCTTATGATATCTAGAGTTACGAGTGATATCAAAAAAACTGCTTGGCCGGACAAACATATAATGGATGAAATTTTCCTGATAAATATCAACAGAGTATTTTATTTATCGGTAATATCTGTTGTCGTAAGGTTTTTTACAATTATTTCATTATTAAACAAAGCACCTTCTGGATATCAGAACGAAAACACATGGCAAATTGGAATTTTAGCAAGCCATATTACATATCTGGTCCTACTAATAATTTTGAGCATACTATCATACAAGTATAGAAAAAATAACAAGCCAACTTTAGGGACCATTTTTACGCAATATGTTGCAATCGTGCTGATAATATTTTATGGCGTTACGATAACCTTAATAGACCAATTAGTCACACCTAGCATTACACCCTTTTTAATTGCCTGTATCTCGATTGGAGTAATATTTTTGATTAAGCCACTGCACGGGCTCATGATGTTTTTTACGGCATATATCATATATTTCTATGCTATGGGTATTGTGCAACCGAACTTATCAATACTGCTATCAAATAGGATAAACGGTTTTACTTCAATTATCTTGGGCCTATTTATTTCTTTAGTCTTATGGAAATCAAATGTTGTCAATCTTCAGCAAAAAGAGCAGATTCTTCTTCAACAAAAAGAGTTGGAAGAAAAAAACGAGAAACTTGAATATCTTGCTACTCGTGACTCATTAACCGGCCTAGTCAACAGGAGATACTTTGAGGAACAAGCGGCCCATGAGATAGTTCGCATAAAAAGATATGGCGGGAATTCATGTTTATTACTATTAGATATAGATAATTTTAAGGAGATTAATGATAAATATGGCCATCCTACAGGAGATAAAGTGCTGCAAAATTTAGCATCTGTTTTAAGGACACAATTAAGGAAAGCAGATTTAATTGCCCGTATCGGAGGAGAGGAATTTGCAATCATCTTGATAAATACAGATGCTGAAGCCGGGAATATTGTTGCAGAAAAGTTGAGATGCATTATTGAAAATGATAGCTTTATTGTAGATAATAAAGTATTCAATATAACAGTGAGTATCGGGATAACCCTAATAGACAACAATGTAGACTCCTACGAAGAAGTTTACAAAAGGGCAGATAAAGCCTTATATACTGCAAAAGCCGAGGGGAAAAACAGAGCATGTATCGAATTCGCTGACTAGGGAGATTCGATTTACCGAACCGTCATTTGTTTGTATACCTTTGCCCGGCGAAGAGAATAAATTAGGTTAAGGTTTCCAATGATGGTATAATAGTACAAGCATGCTTTCTTAGAAAAGAGGTTTTTCATGATGAGCACTAAACATCCTATTATATATAATATTGATGAACATAGGCTTTCTACATTAGTATTCGTGTTTTTCTCATCCTGGTTATTATCATTTCCCTTTGAAGGGCGTATTCTATACGAGCTTTGTAAAGTCCACAATGTTAGCCCCAGTAATATGATATTTGGCGCCGTCGCCATCCACTTTCTTGGCTTACTTTCCATAGGCTTTTTTATAAAAACAAAAAGTGCCGTTAAAGTCCTGATGCTTTCCTCTATAGCTATATGCTTTATATCATCCATAGCCTTCTTTTTCCCACCTTCAAGCTTGTGGACAGTTGCTCTTATTTTCTGTTCTTTTTGTAGTAGTGGTGCCATTGTGGCTTGGAGCTACTATTTCAGGGACAGTACTCATAAAAGTCGAAGAATTAAAACAATTGCTGACGTTCTTATATATTCTAATATCTTAATGATCCTTCTAAATGTGTCATCTGTATACATCTCACCATATACGGGCCTTGTCCTGGCCATGATAATGCTGTGCCTTTCATTTTTGTTTGGGCTCTTTTTGCCAAATGAGGATTTACCGGCTAACCCAAAAACAGAAAGTAACTATAATATTTCCATTGTTCGTCCTTTAGCTTTTCTATATTTATTTATAGTGGTAATTACCGTTAACTCAGGGCTTATGTATCAGGTAGTCACTCCGTCCTTTAGTCATTTAGGATGGCTCACATCCTGGTATTGGGCAATACCATACATTTTGGCTATATTTATTATAAGAAATCTCCCTAACAGAATTAACCGAAGCTATATATTGTTTATCGCCATTTCGATGATTGGTCTATCCTTCGTTACCTTCATGATAGCGGATAAATCTGCAACAAGCTATATTATCATTAATACCCTAATGATGGGAGCTTTCGGTGTTAATGATTTGTTTTGGTGGAGTATAATTGGGGATATGATAGACTTTGATAGAAAGCCAGGGAAAATTTTAGGTATCGGCTTGTCCGCAAATGTATTTGGGATCTTTATTGGTGACCTTATTGGTGAATCAATTTATAGCTCAGGCTTGCCGGCACATATTTCCTCGGGATTAGCCTTGGGGGTAGTTTGTGTAACCCTTGTAATTCTTCCCCTGCTTCATAGACGACTGTCCTCTCTACTTGACGACCATGCATTTTTATTATTTATGCCCATTAAGGAGCATTTAATCCAAAAAGATGCTCCGCCACAATTTGACAAACTATCAGCCCGGGAAAGCCAGATAGCTGCCTTGCTCCTACAAGGCAAAACCTACAAAGCTATTGCTTCAGAGCTAAATATAAGTGAAAATACTGTAAAAACCCATATAAAAAATATTTATTCTAAATATAATATTCAAAGTCGAGGCCAACTAATCGACTTGATAACTGAAAAACACTCCTAATCCTACTTTTATCAACCCTCACCCGAAAAAGGTGAGGGTTTTTTTGTTAAAATCACCCTATTTTGGTGGCGACTTTTTATGTCAAATCTAATATCCTCAATTAAGAGCTATTGGGTAACCTAGGAGGTGTATGCTTGAAGGACATCAAAAACTGCTTATATTTTTTAGGATCTTCATTAATCCTGGTTTCCCTAATATGCATTTTTATCATTCTCGGATATTTTTCTTTATTGGGTATTCAAAGTCAGCTCCTACTTGTATTTTTTTTATTAGCTGTTGCAGTTCTTGTCAGTCTAAGGGTTCAAGGATATAAGAAGCTCCTTGCGGCTCAGCTAATCATTGAAAATCAAATAATTCATATTCAATCGGCAGTAATAGCTGACAAAGCCTTTGATGAAGGGGAATATGAGAATGTAGGGGGGATTGAGGTATTTGTCTCAAATTTTGGTATCTTGTTGGATTCCAGGGTTATTAAATTTAACCAAGGGGGTGTTACACTGAAGGCTTTGGAGCTCGGTGGGCATTACATTTCCCTGACCTATGGGGATGCCCGGGGAAGTCAGCAAATCTGGATCCTATGCGAACCATTCGAGGATTCCAAAATCAAGGAAATTGCAGAAAAATTCCGTTATGAAACAGGGGTAATTGCGAAGATAATCGATGATTAAGAAGCAAAAGAATTAAAGGCTTCAATAAATAAAAACATGAAAGGAGTGTCATGGTGAATAAAAGAATAATCTCGTGGTTGCTTATTTTTGTAATTTTATTTCAGCTTAATGGCTTTAATCTCAGCTTTGCAAGTGAAGACACCGAAACAAAACCTGAAATATACTTTGGCCAAACAGATTGGGGGGGAGGATATCCCGTAGTTGGAGACAACTATTTGTACATGCAAGTATTTGGGAAAAAGCTGTCTACCATCGCTAATAATTTCAATGCAACTCTATATGTCGAAGAAAGTGGAGATTATATTGAAGTAGGTTCAAGTACGGAAAGCATCTACCTGGGAGTTAACGAAAGAGATGAAGATGTTTATGTGCTTAAGTTGGAATTAAATGATGGAAAGTCGTTAGAAGAGACTTATTACTATGTTCAGATTTTTGATGATGAAAACAATGACCTTACAAAGATAGAATATCTGTTATATCCTAATCCGGTAATTGTAGGCAGGGTAAGCGGTATCAGCATTTCTGAGATAACAGATGACCTGGATAGGGTCTATATAGAAACGGTAATCGAAGACTTCAAACCAGGTCAAACAAAGGAAGCCTTCGATCTGGAGCTTGTTCAGGGATATGACGGCTTGGATCCCACGGATGATATCTACACGGTCGGTGAGATCATCCCGAAGACCCTTGTCTTGGACGAATTAATAGGTGGCTCTTATTCCCTGAAGGGTGAGTTTTCTATTGACCATGATGATTTAGATCCGGAACAGCCTTTATATGTAAAGGTTATAGGGCCGGGAAAAGCAGGTTCTACAGATGTCGCTTATAGTGACCGGTTCAGTAGGATTGCTGTCTTACCATCTACTTCACCTATGGTAGTAAACCTGGATATATTTAATTCCTATTCATATAAATCTTCAGGCGGTCATCATGGCCATGGGGATGTTGGATCTAGTGAATTAGGAGTATATTTTATTAATCTGAATGAGAATAAACTTGATTTCTCGTTTGTAGGTAATGCAATGTCTGATGCTTCAAAAGTGGACCTGCGGCTGAAAAGTGATGATGATATAGTAACAGGGGAATTGGATAGAAGCTCATTGAAGGTCAAGCTTCAGGACAATGGCACGTATTTAGTGAAAGGAACAGTAGAGTTTGACCCTCAAACAAATCGGATGTTTACAATGCTAAACAGTGAAGACACGGTTGGGGATACGGTCTATGCTGAGGTCTACGACAGCTCTTTTGATATCCACTCAGAAAGTTCCTATAAAAAAGAATACAATCTTGATATTTACTATGACAATGTCTTAATAAAAGGTGGCAGGGTTGTTGCTACAGATGTTAAAGGAGCAGAATCAATCGGATATGAGGACGGCACATTACAGCCGACTTACTATGATCCATACCAACTCTATAAAGATGATTCAATTGAAATTGTCATAATAAATGCTTTAAACATAGACCCATCTCTGTTAACTGCAAAACTGACCAAGAAAGATAGTCCGTCAGAAACTATAGATCTGGATATTGATTATGATGTATCAGGCCTTGATATAAACCTTAAGCTTACACCTTCCGATACACCTTTAGGTGACTATGAATTTGAACTTAAGCATGATGGTGAAGATATCCGCTATATTGGTATTTTTTTGGGGGAAGTAAATTTATATGAACCAATTTTATATGCTCCGGTTTACTTCAACTTTCACGATGATGCCAGTTCCCTGCTGAAATCGATAGAAAATCAAGACAACACCCTGACTCTTACAGGTAAGAGATTCTCTTCAAGTAAATCCTATGTTGCCTATTTTGTAAAACACTTAGGTGCATCCCTGAATGCGGAGCCCTTTAATGTTTCCGCTACTGTAAAAAGTAGCACCAAGCTTACAATAGCTAAGGAAGATCTGGCTTTCCTGCCCAGGGGCTGGTACACGGTCTACCTTGAGGAAGATGGAGAACGTGTCAAGGGAATCTGTGATGTGGCGCTTCTCTACGATAAAGATACTGTTGATGTGGTGCTGCCAAGCGCCAAGATTAATAACGGCGCCGAATACACCCTTACTCCTGAAGTAACTATAAATATCAGCCCGGGCAGCTTCAGCGAAGTAAAAATTGCCGGCTCGGAAGAAGCCCTTGAAAGCGCACCATGGCAGGCCATTGCATCTGATATGCCCTATACCCTGGAGGGAGAGTTCGGCACAAAGACTATCTATCTCTGCTTTAGAACAGCCGACGGCTTTGAATATGCTACCAGCGTTACCATCAACTACAGCAGTGCTTTACTGTCAGAGATGCTTTCCTATGGTATTACAGGAGCCAATATAAAAGATGGAATTGCCCATCTTTATAACAAGGCAAGCTATGACTTTTATATTCAGGCAGACAGCAGAGAATTGACAGGTTATGTCGAGTTTTTAAATGACAGTGGAGAAATCATTAAGACAGAAACCCTTAGAAGGACCTCAGGATCTAACCTGCTTCACACATATTCAAAACAGATAAATATAACAGATGAACTCCTTCCTGCAAGTTCCGTCAGCTTTTACATCAGGAATGATTTATTAGACATCAGCTCAAAGGCTGAAACGATGAGTATAAGCATCAGCAATGCAGCCTTTATTGCCAACTACCGGTCAGGCTTTAAAACTGTTCTGTTAGATAAGCAATATGTCCTAAAGGGAAGCGAAGTTGCCCTTGAATTGTGGGGAACTCCCGGCTTTAATGCCTCGGCTGTCCTGCACTATAATGACAATACTGATTACAACAGTCCACAAAGTAAAACCATCAGCCTCAATCAGACCATTAATGAGGGGCAGTATGAGGGCACTGCAGCACTTTCTGATGACGCAGCACAAATAACAAAATTGGAATATATTCTTGAAGATCCAGATAATCCAGCTAATAAAGCAACTTATGAAGAAAATAAGTCTTTAGATATCACCAGTACTTTAGAGTTTATAGGATTGGAAAATGCTAAAGGGGATTATAATGGAAAGGTAATTAATATCAGCAGAGAGTATTCTTGGTTTTCAGAGGACATTGTAATAGATAACAACAAGAGCAGTTTTATCGTTCCGGGATTACAAGCTGGTAACTATAATTACCTTCTACGGGATGACAACAGAATTTATAAAGAAGGAGATTTTACAGCCAAAAAAGGGACTAAAACAACAATAAATCTCAGTGACACTCAAATCCCGGCAAAGGTAAAAATTGAGCTCAAGGGTCTTGCACCAGATGATAAAAATCAAGTTAGGTTATATCAAAAATTAAATAACTACCCATATAAACGCTATATAGAAGCAGGGGAAGACCTTAGTGGCTTTATAGTAGGAGATAGCTTTACTTATGGTATCGAAATGGCTGATGTAGCAGCCAAAAAATATAAAAATATAGAAGAAACAAAGGTCACCATAAGCGACAGGCAGTTTGATATCAATATAGACTTGCAAGTCCTTGAAACAGTAGAGTTAAAGGGAACTATCACAGATGAGAGAATCAGTGACCAGAGTTTGGCCGATGTCAATGTGCGCATAGTGCAGAATAACATAAAAAACGGCAGTTACAGCTTCAAACATATAAGCAATGTAGTAACGGATGAGAGAGGTAATTACAGTGCAAGGGTATATCCGGACGTACAAATGGAAATCACTTTCTCTAAGGCCGGCTATACTACAGAGGTTCAGAATCTGACTATTTCAGATAATCAAAGCTTGGATAAGGGGATGTCCCCGAGCACCCAAAAGCGCTTAATTGTTCAGCCCTTTGTAAGGTCAATGCTCAAGCCGGATGAGGCGGCTGATGATTCTCAGCTGCTGGGTATTGATATTAATGGAATCAAAAACATTGAGTTGAGTTCCATGGAAGGCAAATACCTATATGCTCCATTTTACCGGCAAAGTGGCTATCTTGACCTGAGCTATATAGAAGGCTATGAGAATAAGGATATAAAAGTAAAGGTAAGCTTCTTTGACTATCCGACAGAAGAAGAGGAATATATAACAAGGCTTGACGCTTACAGAAACGGTGTGGTTAAACCGGTTGCTGTTCCCTACGGTGAATTAAGGGCGCAAATAGTTACTGGCAACGGAAATGCACATAATGCTTATCTGCTGCTGTATGATAACAAGGGCCGGCAAGCCCTATATATGGAATCAACGGGATCCATAATTACTACAGGGGCTAAGCTGGAGGCAGGAAACTATCTGGCATTGTTCTTCAAGGGCTTTGATCTGGATAGATTAAAAGAGTATATATCGTATGATTCCTTTGAGCTATTGGATTTGGTAGAAAACGTAGATTATATTAAAAAAGAAATTACAATTGCCAAAGGGAGAATAACAGACGTAGGAGAAATAGACATTCCGGAGATTCTAATGGCGGAGAAACTTGGTACCAGCAACACCCGAATCTCAGCCAGATATGAGCCCGGAACGGGAGATCTGAGAGTTTTGGCGCAAATTGCCCACGAAGGCCTGGGCGAAAACAAATCCTTTGAACAAGTTTCCTTGGAGACAAACGGCACCGTAATACCCGGTTCTATACAAATTGATGGAACAGGGATACCAGGCAATGCAACAACCGCTATTCCTCCAGACCCAAAAAAATCCGCGACCACCTTGTACTTTTCAATTATTCCGTCATCAGAAGAAGAAACATATCTATCGTTAAAGCTGACATATAAAGTAGGAGAAGAATATATATATGAAACTATTAGTGTGGATAATTTAAACATGCCGGAGGTCACCTTAGTTGCGCCATCACAGGTGTTAATGGGCACGGAGACCAAGAAGATTCTTGTCAGGGGGCTCAGCGAACCCGGCAGCAAAATTGAAATATATGATAATGACCAATTGATCGGTGAGACTACGACGCCAGACAATAAAAGAAAATATCAAACAACGGTTGAACTGCCAAATTCAACAACCCCAGGAGTGCACTTACTTTATGCCAAGATGATTACAGAAGAAAAGGAAGTAACGACGGGATACGCCCTATGTGAGATTATTGACCCGGGGGTAATGGCATATACCAGCCACTTCAGCTATTCAAACAGTGGTTCGGAGCTCTTTTCCGTAGAATCTCTTGATGACAGCAGTAAACCTGTCACTGCAACATATGTCCCATATCATGACTCAACTATAACATTTAGAATAAACAATCTGCTAAAGGCAGACCTGAGTTATGTGGCCTTTATCAACACCTACTATGGTGAGAAAAGCTACTTTGAGGCAGAGCATGTGAAGGATGTAGATAATGGCAATGAAAAATATTCTGAATGGAAGGTCGTTGCGAATATCGGTATGCCAGGGAAATTCTCGATATACTATTCCCTGGCCGAAGATAAGCCCTTAGGTTCGATTTCGGGAACTCTGCCGATTGATTTTGAGGAAGCCATTAAAGATCCTGTAATCAACCCAGCATATGTTCCGACTTCCATATTGCAAAGCAGCGGGAGAACCGTTTCGCAGGACGGTGAAAACCTCAACATTCAAATACCCGTTGCAAATGGTGGATATCTGAAACTGGAAGGAAGCTTTAAAGAAATCCAAGGTGTTGACATAGATGACTTGCTGGCTTCCGGTTATACCCAGATAGATACCTTGCAAGGCCCTTATTGGACCAAGGAAAGCTTAGTGGAGTTGAATAACGGAGAAATCAGATATAACCGCAGGATATATTTTAGCCCTGGATTAGTGGCTATAATGAAAAATGAATTTTATTCCAAGCAAGCCGCCGGTCCATTAAAGAGGATGTCCTTAGGTCAGGCAAGTGGTTCTGATATGCATACTCAATCTGTCGCCCAAGATGGCGTGGGCGTGGCCGATTATACCTGTTATGTATATAACCTGGCAGATTTTACTGCCCATACTGGAGGCAACGCCTCGGGTTTTGGAATCGGCACTCATATGCAGGTCTTGGGAGGTGTGACACTTGCTGCCCAGGCTTTATCAGGGCCGGCAGGCAAGGATGAAAATACCCTCTATCAAGCCCTCGAAGGAATCAAGGATTGGACAATCCGAGATAGAATTTGGGACGATATATGGGAATATGCAAGAGCACGACGAAACTCCCATGTCGTGAGCACTATCCTAAACGGAGCCAGCTACGGTTCAGGCTTTGGAGGATTGGTAGGAAAGGGCTTAAGCTATATTATCTCTTCAGGTTCGATGATCTATAGTAAGAAGACAGGTACTGAACTGGATATATGGTGGGATGCCATAATGAGGGATATTCTAAATGAGCTCAAGCTCCAGGAATACAGGGAAAAGGATAAATATCCGGGGAAAGAGGATGATATCAAGGATCCTGATTGGAAGATAGATCCATCCGGATATGTATTCGAAGCCATAGACTCCAACAGAGTGGAAGGGATAACCGCTTATGCATTGATCGGCGATCCGAAGGCAGACGATTCATTCGTCATTTGGGCAGATGCCGAAGACTGGGGCGAAATAAATCCGGATATAACAGACCGGGATGGAAAATATGGTTGGGACGTCCCCATGGGAACATGGAAGGTTAAATTTGTAGGAAACGAAGATTACAAGACCTCCTATACAAAATCTATGGAGGTGCCTCCCATACATGAAGAGGTCAATATAGGCTTAATCTCCAAGCGGGCACCAAAGCTTGTGGATATGGCATTAGACAATTTTGGCCTGGAAGTTGAATTTGATTCCTTTATGCAGCTCGAAAGCATATTTGATGAGGCCCATGGAACAAACAATATAGCAATTTACGACAGCCGAAACAATCCTATCCCATGGAAGGAAGCAGAGATGGTAATAGGCACTAAGGATAGGGTTTACAAGGATATGGAGGAAAATGTATATCAAACTGATTACATCAGTTCCGAGTATTTTGTAAAGAGAGTTCGCCTGCTGGTTGATGACATAGTTTATCCGGGCGGCTTCAGGGAGTTTAAGGATGATGGTGTAACTCAGGAAACCTATAGGGTTGTCATAAGCGATAATGTTCAGAGCTATTCGGGTGTTAGAATGGATGCTCCATATGAGGATGCGTCACTGGTGGTTAAAGAAAAAGGCAGCTTACCCGTTCCTGTAGCAAGTAAGGAGGCAGGCACCTATTTTATGCCGATAGAGCTTGATTTCTCAACAGTGACGGGCGGGACCATATACTATACCAGCGATGGCACAACTCCCACGACTTTAAGTAGAGTATGGAAAGATCCCATGAAGATTAATGCATCGACCACCATCAAGCTCCTGGCATCAAAGACAGGCTTTTACGACAGCGATGTTGTAACCTATGAGTATAGGATAGCAAAGGAACCTATTGACATAGCAGAAAAGCCCGAAGCCAGCATATCCAGTGGGACTTACTCAAAAGCTATTACTGTAGCTTTATCTAGCCGAACCGCTGGCGCTACAATAAGATATACCCTTGATGGTAGTATACCTACAATATCAAGTCCCATATATACTGAGCCAATTAGAATTAGCCAAACCACGACACTAAGGGCAGTCGCAATGAAGGATTCCTATGTGAACAGCTCTGTAGCAACCTTTAATTACATCATCAGCTCTTCAGGTGGAAGCTCAGGTTCTGGTTCAGGCTCCGGTTCTGAAACAACTCCAGTGACACCAACAGATGAAGGATTCAGCTATAATGAAGCTGACAAAACTTTAGAAATAAAGTTAAAGGGAGAAAAAGCAAACAATCAGAAAATCTATAAACTAAGTGATGAAAATTGTGCTGAGCTGCTTTCAGCAATTGATACCAAGTCCTCTGATGCCATAGTAATAAGGGTTGACAGTATTGGATCCGAGGCAAATATCTATCAATTACCTGTTAGCTTCTTATATAGTTTAAGTTCAACTAATACTAAGCTCAGGATTGAAGCTGATGATTTACAGCTAATCCTCGATAGCGATAGTTTACAAGAATTCGCCGCTATAAACAAAACAAACTTGAGCCTGGAGGTTCAGAGGGTAGGCAACCAATACAGTATTAGCCTCAGGGCTGATCAGGATCTTATCAAGCTCCAAAACAACAGTATAGTTGTTGCAATACCCAAGGCCCCCTTAGGTCCAGAGTGGGTATTAGCCGAAGGTGACAGGATGTTATCTTATAGCTTCTATTCCGACGGCTTCGTTTGGGGGGCTATCAGGGAATCCACTACATTAAGTTTAATTAATAACCTTAAGAGCTTTGAGGATAATAGCGGATGGTTTGAGGATGCTGTCAAATTCGTCACAGCCCGTGAGCTGTTCAGAGGCACCGCTGATAACAGCTTTAGCCCGAATCTTTCGATGACAAGAGCTATGCTAGTAACGGTACTACACAGACTATCCAATTCCGAATTGCCTGTGGCACCAAGTAGAAACGCAACAGAGTTCGACGATGTTTCAGAAAATGATTATTACTTCGACAGTGTAAATTGGGCCTACAGCTTGGGGATTATCTCAGGGATGGGAAATCAGCGGTTTGCTCCATCCGACAGCATTACAAGGGAACAGCTTGCTGTAATGCTATACAACTATGCCAAGGCTCATAATCTCCTTGGCCAAGTTGATGGTTCCAGTCAGCAATTCGATGATTCTGACCTCATATCCTCATGGGCTAAGGAAGCAATAGATTACGCAGTTAAGACGGGATTAATGAAAGGTAAGGGCAATAACATACTGGATCCCAAGGGATATGCCACCAGGGCGGAAGTAGCTACCATGCTACAAAACTTTATCATAATTCACAGCAAGTATTAATTCCATTAAACATTTAGAATAAGGGGCTGCTGCAAACGAACAAAATAGTTCGTTTGCAGCAGCCTTTTTTCTATTTTATGTAAGCAATTGGTAATGAAGTAGCCTTGGAAGATGTAGATAGCTTTAAAGAATTTATAGAGGAGAAAGTAGTAGTTAAGTAGGGCTTTTGTAATAGGCACTAGAATTATTAGGAACATGGCATATCTGACTAATAATGAGATATACCGATGTAAAAGATGATGCTTACTACATGGGCTACATCGAGTGGGCAAGCGAAAATGGCATTGTAAAGGGAATCGGTGATAAGAAGTTTCCTCCGGACCAAGCCATCACCCGTGAAGAGTTAGCAGTAATCATGAGCAACTTTGCGAAAGCTATGAATCTTAAGCTAAACCATAAATATGAAGAAAACACCTTCGCAGACAGTACCGAAATCAGTGCCTATGCCAGGGAGGCAGTAAAGGAGATGCAGATGGCAGGTATTTTAAGCGACAAGGGCA
>LSQX01174045.1_pt1 | contig 14701 bp, 10 predicted proteins | sample 654561 | NCBI WGS metagenome assembly LSQX01 (sample SAMN04489861, study PRJNA283612) | anaerobic digester metagenome | isolation source: 4 biogas reactors fed with cattle manure at either 37C or 55C with and... | place: Denmark: Kongens Lyngby | collected 2014
TCGTGGGGCCTCCTTACTTAATTTTATATACAGGGCCGGGAGAACGCACCTCCCGGCTCTGCGCTTTCGGGTAAGAAGAAACCGCCCGGAGAGCGGTGAAAATAAAATATGATTGCCTTTATTCTTGATATTCTCGATCTTGGGCGTGCCAGGCGATGTACTTCAATGGTTCTTTCTGCGAATTTCTCATATGAATAACGATTTTTCTTCCGTTCTTATCGAGCATCAAGAATGACTGGCTATCATTGTAAGGATATTCTACACAATCAGTATCAATAGGTGTATCCCAATCAACTTCGCCAAAGGTTAAATGAGTTCCGAAATTTGCGCCTTCAATGGGGACTGCTCCATACGGGAAACGTATTGCCTCAGCGGTAAATATTACGTCTGCCCTTTTATCTTTGTAATGAACTATAGCCCCCCATCCAGGAGAATCTGGATAAATCATCCACATTTCTTCGTCGCATACTAATCCTTTGGGGGTGCGATATGCACTATTTAACATATCAGGCACAATATACGCAATGCAGGTGTCTGTATGTCCACTCGGAGCCGTTGCCATAAGCTTAATTCTTCCCAATTTCCCCCCTGCTGCATATAATCTACATTCCCCGTCTAAAGGCGATGGTTCAAGAACAAACGCATCACTATCGCCTTCGATAATACTCCAACTAAGAGGCTCAAGGGTATAACGATATCTCTTCCCATTTTCCTCATATGTTGCAATGGCGTATGTTGGCTGTCCGACTCTTCCTTTATATCCATACACAACTCCGTTATATGCTTTATCCTTCAACGTACCAGTCACCTCCATTGCCTCTGTTTCTATTTTTGTCGTTGTTGAAACCCCAAAAGAGGAAGAAACGTCTGTTGATTCTTTTATAATAAACCCAATGCTAAATTGTTTGCTAGAAAACCTTCGACATCCCCCGCATACCATTCCAGTAAAGGCGGCAAATACTAATAACCAACTAATTCTTTTTTTTATAGAAAACACCTCCCTCTTATATTATAACATTTTTTTCACAATTTAATCAAGCCTGACAATTCGCCCTCTGACTTTGGCAGAATCTACATATACGGGGTTTCCTACTGTATCGATATATCCAAACACCGATGTTCTCCCGGCATCCAAGTATAAATTTGTTGGGTCTATCCACACAGATATGCCTCTTTTATTTGACCCGTCCATATAAGCCGCGGTTGAAAACCTAAACCAATCTGAGGTTCCAGTAGGATTGATTTCCACTTCTACTTGATGCCTGCTCCCCCCTAATTCATGCGGTATAATGAGATTTCTAGACGTAGTATTTATATCTATCGGACCAAAATAATAGACATCATTCCCCATTCCGCGCGGCCCTTCTTTCCGCCCGGTATTTCTTGCCTTAGATATTTCTGTGATGGCGCTGCTGGTGGTTTTGGCGCTCCCCAGCACCACGTATGAATCAGCTTTAAACGCCCGGCCTCCGTGTACGAAATCGATTACTGCTTCTCCGTCCTCGTTTTCATAAACGTAAATAGTAATATCGTTTCTGTTTGCGCTGAGGGTCAGGGTTTTCCCGGAAACATCAAATATCTTGCGGTTTAAAAATACTCGCCCACCGGGAACGTGCAAATTCAAGCCAGGGGTCGGGGTTTGAGCACGGGTATACACAACGAGGGTAGGACACAGGGAAGAATGTCCTTCGCGGGAATATAGTACTGATTCTCCCTTACTTTCTTCAAGGGACCAAATCGTAAACCCGTGATTTTCCCACCCGCTTGCTCTAATCGAATTAAGAAGAGAAGTTAACTGTTGAGATTTTATAATTGTTGTTCCTAACTTAGCGTAAAATACAGTCTCAGCAAAGTAATAATCCGGCTGATTGTTCCAGGTTATCGTCCCTTCAGACCACGCTGTCCGAGGGGCTAGCAACATAAACCTCGTAGCGCTTAAATCTGTAAAATACAGTCTCAGCTCTGCATCTACTATTTCTTCTGAGGCGGGTATGCTGCTCAAGCCGGAAAATTTAATATAGGCATCCTTATGGTATTTTGCTACGCCAGATCCTCCGCCTATGCTATAGTTATGTTCGGCGCCATTCGCTATTCTTAGCCTTGTTTCTGTACCATAATTTTCGTCTCTCCAGCTATAAACCTTGTCATATGCGGTGTATTGAAGGCTATTTACGTAAGTGTCCTCTGTTGCTTTGAGTACATAACTTTTAATCTGTGCGGACCCATCGCCAAAGTTAAAGCCGTACTCGCCGTTTTCATCAGCAATGATGAAATTCCCTATAAAGAATTCGCTAAACAATAGCTGCGTGGCGCTATCCAGCGAAGTCCAAGGCAGAGACATGACCTTGTTGCCAGATACGCCGCTAGCATCCAACCAAGTCATATCTTCTTCTCGCATCATTAATCCGCGCCTGCCATCAGCTCTTGCGCCCAGGAAGACGACCTCGTCGCTGCCGTTTGCGTCATAGACCTTATAGCCTCGATCTCCTGTATCTGGATCGACGCCGGAGAACACAGCTTTATTACCGTACTGGTCGCGGATAGTGTGCCCATGCCCATTGATGTCAGACTGATACATATGGATAGTTTTTGCCCCTGCGTCAATCTGCTCCCTCGGGTCAAAAAACGGCGCGTCCAGGGAGTGCCAGGTAGCAACGGTTTCGGCGCTCACGGCGTAGGGGCAAATATAGAGCTCCCGAAAAGCTCCATTAAATGCGTAACTTAGACTATGATTTGTACCTAGAGCCAATATTCCAGGAAAAGGCCTTAATGTTCCAACCCGTGTAGATTTATAAACCTCCACTCCATCTAAATATATAGAAATCGTAGCTTGATTTCCTTCCTGACGTCCAGTCATTACAAATCTATGCCAAGAATTAATATTAATTGGTGGATTATATATATTTGCATAGACCCAGGTATCATCTTCTTCTAGGGCTGTGTTTATGGCTAAACGTGTACCGCTATCGTTTATAACCGCATAATAATGTAGGTAGTCATTTGTTCTTGTACTGAAGAGATATTGCGCCCAGGCTGTTTCCTTAAACATATATGGAAGAAATTTAAAATGAAGAGTAAAATCCCTAGCCCCTTTTAATTGGGGAATATCATATGGTAATCTTCCAGGCGGCCTTGTATCTTCAGTAAAAGGAGTGGCAAAAGATTTTTGCTCAAGCTGAATGTTTCTGGCAGATTGATATTTACCCCCTGGACCTACACTGCCATGATCCAAAATCCAGCCGTTTATTTCGACGAGAGTTTTATCGGGATTGGCTGTTTTTGTTAAGATATATTCATACTCAACACCATCTTTAGGAAAATTATTAGTCCTATGTTCATTCCTCGTTCCATCGGAATAAATAAATCTAAGGGTCATTCTGGGATTAGAGGTGTCATCATTTGGTTCAACCTTGATAAAAGCTCTCAATGTATAGGTACCGCCTTGAACTAATCCACTCGTAACCGAATACTGGTATGGAGTCGTATCACCTCTGACCACGATACTTTTTTCAAGAGGGAATAGGTTTGTCGTCCCCTCCGTCACCGCCACCCCGCCATCGGGGAGCAGGGTAGCGCAGAGAGAGCCGTCGGTGTTGTATATGAGACCATAGTCTGTTCGTACTAATGCCATTTTATCACTCCATTCCTAGAGGCTTGAGGCCTTGCGTACTGAGTAAGCTACCGTCAAACCTAAATAGTGTGTCCCCTGGTTGGATAGCTAGGGGGATGGGGGCGGAGCTACCGCCGACTTTGATCTTGGACGCATCGACGCTAATAATGTTTGCCGAATCGATATAAGCGTCTTTAATGCTTGCCAGCTTTGTAACCAACTCTTCGGTGTTAATCATTCTGGCCGTGATTGTGCCGTCAGCGATTAGATCTCCAACTAAATACACAGCCTTGGTTTGGCTATCAACGACAAAAACCGGTTTACCTTCTCCCGTTTCGGTTGTACTGCTGAAAACCCTAAACCGATCAGCCATGACGGCCACTTCTCCGCCTTCGGGGCCGCTTGCCACGCCGATCCCGGTTACAATCATTTTCCCATCGGCGTTGTACTGAACCTTAAGCGTAATTTCGTCGTTTAGCCGTTGAATCTCGCTTGACAGTTCATCAACGCTGTCGATTTTTTGGGCAAGAGATTGGGTTAATTTGCTCTGATCAAGTAGTCCGTCGGGGATTTCTACCTCTTGCAAAAATCTGGCTGTTGCTAATATGGGCCCAGTCTTTTCGCCTTCGCCTAAAATATCACAAGCGGCAACCTGCACTAAAAAACTAGACCCAGATTGAGCTTCATAGAAACACTCCCCAGGGAAAGGCTCACACAAAACAATAACAGGTTCTCCTGTCGGGAGCCCGTTATTATCACAAGGCGTTAAGTGTATATTGTATGAAACAATATAGGGATCAGTCACCGCAAAAACGCGAACCTTCAAGCCAGAAAAGAATTCTTGAATTTCCGGCGCTGGTGGAGCCATGGGAGGAGGTATGTTAATACTTAATGTTGTTATCTCCGAGTAGTTGTTAAATCTATCTACCGCAGCAACATATAGGGAAAAATTCCGCGATGTTGGCCTTTCATTGTCGGTGCATTCAAGGTTAGGGCCATAGTAAATTCTGTTTTCGTCATCAACACCAAAGTTGGTATCTCGTCTTACTTCATATCCAGCAATATCGTAAGCTATCCTGCCATTTGCGTCAGTTGTTACTTCATTCCAAAAGACGTGGATGTTCCGCCCATCCCAGCGGTAAGAAACAACCGGTTTAGCGGGGGGAATATTGTCCGCCATTGTTTTGTGGGTAACAACTTTTGGGACACCTTCAATGCCGTAACCAGAGACAGGCACTAAAGCAATCTCATACTCGGTATCTGGCATCAACCCAGATATACTAGCTGTTGCTACCCCACTCTCGCTCGGTATTATCCGATCACCAAGCCGATAAACTATTTCATCCGCCAGTTTATACTTGACTTGAATGTAGGCCCGTTTTTGGTCTTCTGGGATTAAACTAATGCCAAAGCTGACCGTGACTGAATAAATACTTTGCCGGTCTGGTTTTAACTCATCTTCGTCAAAAACTACTACAACATCTACGAGCGGGTCTGGGGGAGTGGTCACAACAACTTCCTCTGGTGTGATTTTAACAATACCTTCGGAGAGAGGGCTTTCATTCCAAGCCACATCTACTGCCGAAACATACCAGGTGTACTGGCTGCCAGGTTTGGTACTGGTGTCCAGAAATTGTATGTCATAGGTCGAGCCAACTAATTCAGCGCCAGAGCTGTCATGTGGGTAATTGCCATCTTTTCGGTACACGTTGTAGCGGTAGGCATTGCCAGCCCAGACTATCCTCGCGCCAGATTTCGCCATCGAAACATGAGAGATAACTGGTGTGTCTGGTAATAATATATCAGTTTCTACGTTAAAGTAAGCATCCTTGGTAACTAAGACCTTGCCATTACTATCAATCGCCCTAATCTCGACGTGGTAGGACTTAAGCTCTGTAACCTCAATCGAATAGTTAGTAGCAAGTCCTGGTGCGGTGCCAATTAATTCATTGTCAAGGTAGATACGGATCTCTTTTAGTTGATTCGCTCGGATTGGGTGCCAAGTAGCATCTAGATAGACCCTATCTCCCTCAGTCCTCTGTCTAAGGGTAAGCTCCCCTGGTGCTGAGACATCATAGTAGCCCGTGTAATCAATCTGCGGAATATCATCAGTCTCCATGTAGACCTCGTCGATATATTCCATGCAGGTTAGTTGTCGAGTGAAATCTTGATCTCTGGTGATATTGATAACCCGAAATGGTTTGGCGGAGATGTGTAGCTCACCAAAGGAGTAGACCGCATCAGGGAGAGGTATCTCCTGCCATGGTTCTTTTAAAAGAAGGATATCGGTTTCTACTGTCGTGGGGCTGACCTCTATTTCTCTGGTTTCGATCTTACCGGTCGGCGTCCGTACAGTGATTTGGTAAGGGGTATGTGCCTGGAGGGTAACGACTTTATCTAATTGTACAGAATTTTCGGTGGCTTCGATAACCCTTCCCCCCACGCCCCATCTGGTCACGTCGTGTTGAAATAGTATAACGTCCCCTACCTGACAAGGAATAGCATCAACCGCAGCACTAAAGGAAATAATCCTTGTTAAATACTTGCTGAGTCTTAGTCTGTATTTAGCCTCACGATAAGCCTGTTCAAAACTGGTAATCCCAGGCATTTCCACACTGACTGGTGTTACTTTGTTAGTAGCGATATCTTCATAATTGTCCATATAGACCGTAAAGGTGTCAGCCTGGTAGCCCTTATCTTTATTCTGGAAAGTTACCTCGATTGCTGAGGCTCTTTCTTCCATCGAAATAAACTTTTCTTGGAAAGAGTCCTTGATGATGTTGCTCATTGTAAAGAGGTGGACTGGCTCAGAGACTCCATCAAAGATCGGGGAAAACCTCGTCCCCTTGATTAAGACCTTACCACGTCCTACCGCCTCAATTATACCCAAGGCATCCCACAGGGTCGTAGTTGAACTAAACCAGTAGTTAAACTCACAGCGTTTCTTGCCGGTACCAGGTACTATCCAGTCACAAAAGTCTGCCCAGTCGGCAAAGGCCTGGTAGTCCATACGCTCTTTAGCGACTCCACGGACGTAGAATTTCCATGACTTGTCTCTGACGTCATAGAGCCGATTGGCCCGGTGGATGATATCATAAGCAGCCCATGCCGGGTTATTGGCGGGCTTTTGCTCGTATTTATTGGTGTAGGGGTTCCATACCCATACCTTACTCCGAGTTTGAAGCCAGGTAACATTAGGCACACCGCCCGAGAGCTGGTTGGTAGCCAAGGCCTTAATGCCAAGGAGGACCTTATTCGGCCTGGCAAAGTCCTCAAAGCTAATATGAGAGAAGGACTCCCAGAAGATGGTGTTGTAGTACTTTTCAGAGGTGCCATCTTTGCTGACGCATCGACATCTCACATCATATTTACCGGGCTTACCGCAGTGGAGCCGATAAACCAGTCTAAAGCCATCTTTTTTGTTGTCGGAGATTGTTATTGTATCGCGCTCTTTGCGAATGTAGGTCGGTTTATTTAGGGGTATGTCAACTCTGATTTGGGTGTAGGAACTGGAGGGGGAACTGGAGTAAGTAACGCTGGTAACGGTGGCATTACGGTACCGGCCACCCTGATAGATCTGCACCCTGGTCCCGACCGGAAAGACTGTCCTCACGTCTCCATCAACATAAATCATGCTTGAAGTAGAAGAGCATTTGTACCGGAGGTAGTCAGGGTAAGAGGTCCAGTTATTTTCGCCATGGGGAGAATATTGAATCTGGAAGGTCACACTGGTGGTTTTGCGGTCCCCTTTGTCAGTGACCCGAAAAAGCCCCATTGGAAAGTGGAGGGTAACCTCAATTGCGCTACCGCCGTCACCGGCTGTAGTATAGGTATGCCACTCGCCATCTTTGGTGAGCTCGACGCCTACGTGCTGGTCTTCATAGACCCCACTAAACTCAGGGATCACAGACTGGTCGTTAAGGCCGGCCCGTTTATAGATCTGGACGTCTTCTAAGTTTTCAATGGGGTTGCCGTTAATCTCAATATCGGAGATCCCGATGCAGTTATCATCTTCCCCGTTACCTATATAATCGCAAGGGCCTTCGCCCCCACAGAGCAGTAATTCCAGGTATTGTTTGCTGCCACTCGAAACAATGTGTTGAGAAACAATCTGGCCACCAATCCTGGTCGTCCCGTAGGTGAGAGGTACGGCATTACCGACCCCGGTTAGGGTCCGCAGTGCACTCCAGCTGTACTGGCCTCTCTCCTGATCAGATTTATCTCCCTTCGGGAAGATCCAGTCAACGAGCCACTTACCAGCACCCCAGGCCGCAGCGGCTCCCAAGGTTGCCCCAAAGCCCCAAGATCCAATGGTGGCAAATCCGGCACCAACTGAAAAACCAGCCCCGGCAATCCACGCCCCAGTCGCAACAGCAAGGAGTCCAGCTGCGATATAACCCAGGATTCGGCCGACGGCTTTGCCATCATCGCCTCCGCCAATGGCAGGACACATCGCAATGTAGTCTCCGGGCATCGGGCAGTAGCTTTGGTATTCTGTAACATCAAGTTCTCTACCATTAACCACAATTGCCAACTCTTCAGGCGGAAGCATTAAATGTGCGGCGTAATGGTAAACGCTTTTACCCTCTTGAATGGGGACAATATCTATTCTTTTATCGTCTAAATTAAAGGGGTTTTTAAGGGTTAGGAGGACGATGCTTTTTGGTTGTTTTTGCATAACCTTAAGACCTCCTCGCTCGGATAATAATAAGAATCAATTTTGTTGCGCCACATAGGGTGGTCAAGCCTTGAGATATGCACCCCGGTGCGGAGTAGCGTATGGATAAACCTGCCATTACCGATATAGACACCGCAGTGGGTACAAAGGGCCCCTTTGCCAATCCTCATTACGACGATACACGGTACAGGTAGATTTGTCGGGTCACATTTAATCCAGTATTGCTTTTGATTTATAATCTCGTTATGAATACCAACAAAGTCCATGCAGCTGATCTTATAATCAGGTAGCGAGATACCGTAACGCTTAAAAACCTCAATCACGAGTCCGTAGCAGTCCAGACCATTCATATCACGACCGCCATCTTTAAACGGTACTTTTAGCAAGTCGGTAAAAGTAACCATTACTTCACCTCATTCGACAGGTAGATTCCGGTCCCGGGGATAGCTGGCTCTCCGCCAAATCTCAAGGTATTTCTCAAAGCCTTACAACTCTTTAAAGTGTGATCACACTTTGTTGCCGAGCCTTTATATCCGCACTCGATTCCCTTGAATTGGTAAGGACACCAGTCTTTAAGGTACTTACGGTCAGGGACTCGCTTATTTAAAAGGAGATCCCCCTGGAGGATAAATTCTACCCATTCTGCGTCACAAGTGGTCGAGTTAACCTTGAAGGTCTCTTCTATCTCCGGGGTGGTTAAGTCAAGGTGTTCAGAGTGAACAACCCTTAAGACTACCTCACTGTCCACGCCACCATCTGCTTGCTCCAGGTAGCCCTGTATCATCCGGTTAATATTAGATACCTTGAGGCTAAGCTGGGGGATTTCGCCACCAGCATCTTCGGTGTATTCGCCTAGTTCAAATGGAAATGCCTGCCAGGTGATTCTATTCCATGTGATATTTTCCGTATTTCTCACTACATAAAGGGTTTCCAGTCCGGGGACCCGGATTTCTAGAAGGATTAACCAGGCCCCGGTGGATGCCACTTTATGGAGTTCGAGTCGCGCTGCTGCACTAAGATTTAGCATATCTTATCTTACGCCTCCATCAACGTAATCTCGCCCGTCCACCCAACCACACCAAGTCTTTCAAAAGGTTCTTTGCCGATCATGCGGACAACATAAACCTGTTTGGTAATGGGGTGGACCCACTCAAACTTCTCTGAGACCCCTTTACACTGGTTGCGGTAAAAGTTCATTAGGATGGCATAGTCTGCCTGAGATAAACAGTTCCAACCAACAGTCCAGGTGCCCCGGGATTTCGTAAATCTTGCCCGGGAGACGACAGAGCCATCCTCCATGGGAGATATAATCCCAACGTCTTCCCAGTCTTCGGTGATATAGTGTGGCGGTGCGATATTCGGAAATACCAACATTATCTCGCCCCCTTAAGAACGTCTCTCATCCCGCCGATATTGCGGTTAACCGCATCAAGCACAACACCAACAACCCATCTTTGTCCATCAAAATGGGGCTGTGTTTGCTTTACCCTGGTTTGTATGCCTGTGTTGTTAACGACCTGCACAGTAACTTGTGGTGTCATTCTGTGGTTGGGGATAACAGTGCCCGCAACACCAGGGACTAGGAGTTCGGGCCCTCTTTCACCCACCAGGTAGGCTTTTCCAGGTACGACTGGACCACCAGAGGCCCTTGCCCCACCAAAGATGGAATCTAGGAAGTTTCCAACTATATTTGATACTCCCCCGCCACCACCCATGTTTGAAATCATATCCATAAACTTTTGTAGCAAGAAGGAGCTTAACATATCGGCAATCAGATTATCAAAAGCGGTCTTAATGCGGTCAGCGAAGGCGTCAAAGTAATTCTCACTGTCATCGAGCTCTTTCTTAAACAGCAGGGAGAAGGGGTTCTCCCGCATCATGTCACGCATCAGCTCATTAAAACTGGACGCAAGATCATAACCAAAGTCGTGTAATACACTGTCAGACATCTTGATATCATTGATTAGAGCCCGGATACCTCCGCCAACACCTTTGGATTGAAGCTCAACCTCTCTAAGGGCAACTACCAGCTTGACTAGCTCCATCCTGGTGCCTTCAGATATACCTTCTGCATCAGCAAGTTCTCTTAGTTGTTCAATCAAGGATGGTCCTTCAATGCCGAGTTCTCTTTCTGCTTGAGCAATCAGTTGTTCCGCTTTTGCTTGATTTTCAAGACCTCTGTTGTAGGCATCCTGCTCATCTTTGAGCTTCTTAAGGGCTGTTATTTTCTCTTGGAGGTCTTTTGCGTGTTCTTTGTCTAGAGTTGCTTGGACTTCTAATTCCTTAATTAAGCGCTCAAGACCATCAAGTTCACGGTATTGCCATTCTGTAAGTTCCTGGTCTGCTCTTTCAAGTAGGTCTTTCGACTTTTGTTGGACTTTAAGCTCTTCATTTAAATCTTTGTACTTGTTTATGATGTCTTGGATATCTTCTGGGTCGACGCCACCCCTGAATGCCGCGTTAATAAAGGCTTCAATCTGGGCAATTGAGCTTTGGAGAATATCTACTGTCTCCGTGCCAAGTTCTTTTCCTACAGCATCAATATTCTCAAGCTCCTCGAGAAGTTTGGATTTTTCCTTATCCAGGTCAAAAGCATTGGCAATCTTTTCAGCTTCATCTTCAAACTGTTTCATCTGTTTAACCAGGTCTTGAATCTCTTCACTTGCCGGATCAACCCCGGCTTTTAAGAGGTTAATTATGGACTCTCTCAGGACAGATGCTTTTTCAGCCGCCGCATTGAAGCCATCACCAAAAGCCTCCGCCTGTTTGTCAATCTCTGCAAGCCTAGTCTCTCTATCCTTCCTGGCGGTATCTTTAGCAACTTCTTTTTGGAGTCTATCGACTTCGGCTTTCCACTTTTTATACTCAGCCTGGAATTTCGAAACTTTTTCATGGGATGGATCGATTGCCATCAGATCAACAAAGGCCTGCCAAGCGTTATTCATGCGGTCCTGGGCAATAGATAGTTTATCAGTAAGCTCAATACCCTTTTCGCTGACTCTTTCGAGTACTTTTTCTTCAGCTTTAATCTGTTTTTCTGCTTCATTGTACGTGTCGAGGATACTTTGTATCTTTTTTTCTTTTTCTCTTCTCTCTCGTTCTCCGGTGAGCTTGTTAAGTTGTTCTTCTAGGAGTTTTATGTCTTTTTCTATAAGATCTGTGTCTGGCCTGATATGCCCATACTGTTGTAATGCGGCAAATTTCCCCATTCCCGCGCTTTGGGTTCGATGACGTATCCTTTTTGATTCTTCGAGTTCCCTGCGCTTGAGTTCAAGTTCCTTTTTCAGGAGCTGCTCTGCTCTGTCTAGTTCTTCATTACTAAGTTCTTTAATCTCTTTCTTGAGAAGCCTGGTTTTATCGATGTGGTCCTTAAGCTGTTTACCAATGGCAATAAGGCCGGCAACAACTACTCCAGCAGCAAGATAAGGGAGATAAGCAATAAACATATCTTTAAGACCAATGATAACTCCAGTGATTGTGCCTTTTACATTTTTAAGCGCCGCAGCCCAACTAACAGTCTCTTTTGTTACACTTTTAATTTGTTTTTTTGCTCCACCAGACAGGTTTTTGATCTCCTCAATAACCTCTGCTGAGCTAGGCCTTCTCACCTCCCCGGTGTCTTCGTCTATTTTTACGATATTTAGCGAGCCTTTTTGGGCTATGTTCGCAATAGTTGCAGCCCCAGCAAGTCTTACGTATTCCTCCGAGGTGGCGGATATTGCCTTCTGTAGCTTTGAAAACAAAAGAATTAGAGGGCCAATCGTCATCGCTAAAGCAGTGGTAGTGGTGATTGCTCCTTGTATTGGCTTAGGGAGGGCCCTGTAGGCATCAACTACCCCACTTATGATGCTAGCTGTTTTTTGCAACACATCAAGGACGACCTCAAACGCTGGCATTAGCTCTATGCTAAGGTCAGTGGCTGTCTTCTTAAATTGATCGCGCATCGCCCTTACTTTATTGGCAGGGCTATCAAGGTTTCGAGCTAGATCGCCCTGGGCTTTGGCAGTCTGTTGCATGATAACCGCATATCTTGCCAGCACCTTCTGCGACTCGGTCATTTCTTCGCCCTGTTTAATCATGCCATTATTTAAAGCCCAGATTTTGATGGTGGTGTCATTGATCACATAACCCAAGCGTCTTAAGGGTTCTACCTGGCCACTCATGGCAGACTGGATCTTTTGGAACATAACATCGGGGTTTAAGTTGTGGAAAGATGCCATGTCTTGGACAAGTTCCGTAAGAGCTTTACTCATCGAGGCAGAGGCTGCGGTTCCTACCCCCATCGCCGTAAACATGACGTTAAAGGTCCCAACCATCTCCCGAATCTCATAGTCATTGACTTTAAGCCGCCGGGAGAGGTCTTCTGACCAGGCCCGGGTGGAGTCCGCCATTCGTCCCATTGAGACGGAAAATAACTGCTCAGCCTCTATGGCGTCAGAACCAAGTTTAAAAAGGGCACTGCCCGCCCCTATAATTGGCAGGGTAAGGCCAACGGTAAGGTTTCTCCCGAGCTTGCTTGCTGATTTCGAGAATCTTTCCAGGTCTCGTCTAGCTTTATTAAGATCGGCGTCAAAACCTTTCTTTTCAAGCGAAAGGACGGCGTGGAGGTCTGCAATTTTGAATTTAGCCATGATGACACCTCGTTTTTTTCGTAGTAAAAAAAGGCCCACAGACGTGGGCCTAAAGACCAGCCCATGCTCGCAATCTGCGACAGGCTTCTTCCGGATCTGTTATTATTCTATCCTGTGATGCAGTTGGGCTAGTGGATTTTGGAGATTTTTTCATCGAGCGGGCCTGTATGATTTCTCCAAAGATACATGTGCTCGGTAAACCGCCAAGAAGAACCCAGAATTTAGATAAAGGAACGGGGTCTTTTTCCAGATCGATATTATAAACTGCTAAGAAAGAAGCGTAGATGTAACCCCAGTCCTCAAAGATATCAATCTCTACTGTTTCTTCTTGGCTTTCGTCGACTTTTTTCCCGGGGGCTCTGCTAGTTTTTCTTGATTTTTCCTAACCTCGCCAATTACCCATGTCATAATCGTAAACATCATGGTGTCGGTAAACTCTTCGTGGGCGTACCACTCTTCTACTGCCTCTTCACCAAAATACAGCTTTGCCGTTTCTTTATAGAGGTCAACTAACTCTTCAGGCTCAACCTTGTCACCAAAGTCTTCACCGTATTTATCATAGACCTGTTTTAAGAGGCGTTCTGCTTTAAGTGCTTTGATGATGTCGGGATCCCCGGGAACAACATACTCTTTACCAAAAAGCTCGACTACAATATCCTCAGGCTTATTGACAAACATCGCATCAAAATTCATACGGGCCATAACAACATTCTTCCTTTCTTATGTTATTTACTCGGTCACTTCGACCGGCTTACCGTTAACTGTAATCGTCCCGCCAAAGGTGAGTTTGTCATCGACGCCGCCGCCCATGTCATTGAGACTGACAGTACCCCGAAATTCAATTTTGTCCCCATTCGGGAAGGTTAAGCGGAAAGTACCAATAGCCTCATAACCAACCTTATTATTGAGATCAGAGATGATCTTTAAGGCAGAGTGTAGCTCTTTGGTGGTTTCATCGACCAGGTAGTTGCACTCAAAAGTGAGGCTGCGGGTACGGGAAACAATCATACTGGACTTGAAGCCGTCGTCATCAAAGTTAGAGAGGTCGACCTCGTTGGAGCCTTGTGAATAAGTTAAGCTGGTGAGCTGGGGGACTTTTAAGAAATCCTCTCCGTCGCCCTTGACTTCGAGCTCAAAATCTTTCGCAATCATTACGATATCCGCCATTTATAAATTCCTCCTATTGTAGTTAATTGTATTAATCAAAAAGTTGATAGTGTGGATGTAGTTGCCATTGTTGTCTCTAAAACCAAATGGTGCGCTCTGGATGGCAACACAACTTACAATAAACTGCCCATCAGGGGTAAATCTATCATTGTGAAACCCATTGAGGGTATCGAGAATTTGTTGTGCTCTATTGTAAGAGTCTAGGGGATTCAAGCTTCCCCTTACCAAGACCTGAATGGTGGGCTCGTCAACGTGCTGGCTGGTAGTAACCATATAGCCTCCAGTTGGGTTGATGGCTATACAGGAGGTAGGAGCTTGAGGAAGTAAGCCAATAAAGATATCTCCTTCTACTCCGGTTTCGTCGAAAGATCCGATACCTTGATTGTGCAGGTATTTTGCAATTTCAACAACAAGCATTACTTTAACCCCTCCTCAAGCTTTTGTTTGAGTATCCTTCTCATATTAATGGTCTCTTCTTGCAGCGCCTGTTCTAAGAATTTGTAACCAGTGCTATTGGGGTTTTCATGGACTATTGGTGCATATTCTTTATCATAACCAAAGACCACTTCTGACTCATTACCTTCTTTTGTGCGAGAGTTTTTGAGCTCACCGGTA
>LSQX01032538.1_pt2 | contig 14700 bp, 10 predicted proteins | sample 654561 | NCBI WGS metagenome assembly LSQX01 (sample SAMN04489861, study PRJNA283612) | anaerobic digester metagenome | isolation source: 4 biogas reactors fed with cattle manure at either 37C or 55C with and... | place: Denmark: Kongens Lyngby | collected 2014
GCCGAGTTCTTCAGCTTCGGCACCAACGACCTGACCCAGATGGGGTTCGGGTATTCACGCGACGACGTCGGCGGTTTCCTGCCCCTTTACCTCGACCAGAAGATTTTGGCCGAAGACCCGTTCCAGGTCCTGGACCAGGAAGGCATCGGTCAGTTGGTCGAAATCGGCATCCAGAAGGGCCGCTCCACGCGTCCGGACCTCAAGGTCGGGATTTGCGGCGAGCACGGCGGCGAGCCGGAGTCGGTCAAGTTCTGCCACCGTGTGGGTATGAACTACGTGAGCTGCAGCCCGTTCCGCGTGCCGATCGCGCGTTTCGCGGCAGCTCAGGCCGCCATCGAATGGCCGCGCAAGCCCGCCAAGAAAGCGGCTGCCAAGAAGACCGCCGCGAAGAAAAAAGCCCGCGCGAAGAAGTAGACCTTCGTCCCGCGAACCCATGGGCTGCTATCCTGCCCCCGCGAAGCCAGGCGCTTCGCGGGGGCTTTTCCGTCTCAGGGGAGACGAATCCGCGGGGCGCCTCGCGGGCGCCCGGCGCTATTTCGCCGCGGTCTCCGACGCCTTGCCCGGCAGGTCCACGACGGCCGCACCGCGGTGCTGTTTGTTCTCCAGAGGAACGGTTACGCCACGAAGGCAGTTGCCGTCCGTCCAGGGCGCGATACCAACGGAGTAATTGGGGGTGAACCGCCCCAGCAGATTAAACTGCTCGTCGGTTTTCAGCAGCCCCTTCTCGTTCTCATAGCATCCGAACCACCACGCGCCGTCAAACCAGCACGCGGTCTGGATGCCCATTTTCGTATAACCGCTGTTGATCACGTGCCGTTGCACGAAGTCCAGGTTCCGGTCGTACTCGTAGGCGTAGTTTTCGGTGTAGCCCTCCGGCAGGCCTCCGACGACGATGAACTTTCCGTCATGAAAGGCCATTCCTCCGGCGCCATGCACCAGTTCCGGCACGGCTCGCTTCTCCAGCAGCGTGAGATCCCGGGCGTCGTACACATACACCCACGAATCCGCCTGCCCGGGTTCCTGGTTGAACTTCCCCAGGTTCACTGCGACGTACACCTTGCCGTCAACCCAGGTCAGGTCGCCCTGGTGACTCGGGGCGGGGACGGTCCTCAGAAGTTCGCCCGCGCGGTTGGTCTTCACGAGGGCCACGGTAAACGACCAGTAGATGTTCCAATCAACATCTGTGGCGATCCCCTGCAGGTGTCCTCCGTAGATTCCCGGACACGCGATCTCCTGAGTCCCGGAACCCTGGCCCAATCCGGCGACAAGCATGGCGGCAAGCAGACAATACATTACAAATGCCCTCCCTGTGCGGTTTTCGGTCACTTTACGAATTCACGGCCGCGAGATTCAACAAGGTTCGGGGCCGTTCTGTGGTTCTGTCCGGCATTCGGAGGGAAAGCGAGACGGAGCAGAGCCTATTTGCCCGCGGTGTGTCAGGTCTTGGGGGTCTGCTCCGGTTTCGCGAGATAGTCCAGGCCCGAAACGGCCAGCACGACACCGCCCACAAACGTGCCGAAGATGGGGAAGGGGACCCCGACGACGATGCCCGCAACCACACCCTTTGCCAGGCTTTTCAGCCAGCCGTCGTTCGCGGCATACCGTTGGCAGAGCGTCACGCCGATTCCCGCTCCCAGGAAGCCCGCCAGCACCATCGGCACGGTCGAGGCGCCCATGGTCAATACGTTCCCCGAAAACAGGAGCCAGTCCAGTCCCAGAATGACGCCGCCGGACCAGGGATGCAGAAGCGCCAGCCGGCTTGCACGCGGCGCCGCTTCAACCGCTCTGCTCATTCCGAAGCCTCCGGGCTTACCGCTGCTGAACCCTGTCCTGGGCCTGCAGGCGCCAGCGCGGATTACTTGATCCGTTTCAATACCTTCTCGCGATACCGCTCTTCATTCAGAGAGATCTGCTGCCGTTCGGCCTCGGGATACTTCTGCAGGAGACCCTGCAATCGCGCGAGACGCTCCTGGGTCGGGGGATGCGAAGAAAAAATAGGCAGCGGATGGCCGCCGCCGGCTCGCTGTTCCTCGGCGATGAGCTTCTGCATGAACGACACCATCCCGTCGGGCCGGTAACCCGCGCGATACAAGAATTCCATGCCCAGGGCATCGGCTTCGCGTTCATTGTCGCGGCTGTAGTAGCTCATCATCCCCTGCCCGAAAACCCCCGTTGCGATCTTTGCCAGGGTGCTGGGTTGTTCGCCCAGGAGGAGCTGGGTCAGCAGTTCATACCCGTACTGCTTGGTCATGGCCTCCCCGTGATGGTGTGCCGCGACGTGCGCGATCTCATGGGCCATCACGCTGGCGAGTTCCGCCTCGTTTTCACAGACCTTCAGCAGCCCCGTGTAGAGGTACATGTGCCCTCCGGGCAAGGCAAATGCATTTACGGTGTCCGGGTTGTCGATCACCGTGAAGTTGTATTGCACGTCCTGGCGCGTGGCCACCGCGCCGAGCCGGGCGCCGATTTCCGAAACGTAGGCCTGCAGCGCCGCGTCTTTGGAGATCGTCTCCTGTTTTTCGATCTCGGTCGAGAGCTGGTTGCCCAGCTCGACTTCCTGTTGCGTCGAGAGAATATTGATCTGGATGGGCTGGCCTTCCAGGGTCATGCAGCCCGCCGTTGCGAGAACGCACAGCATAAGCATTACCGATACCTTGCGCATCGCCGCTCCTTTCGATTGACTTGCACTCGCATCGCGCATTCCATCCTACGCTACTGCACAATCTCCCGCAACGCCGCAATCAGGGCGTCCATTTCCTGCTCCGCGCCGATGCTGATCCGCAGGGCGTCCCGCAGCCGGGGAACGTCAAAATAGCGCACGAATATCCGGCGTTCCTTCAGACGCTCGAACACGGTCCGGGCCTCCGGCTTTCCGCCCCACCGGGCCAGCACGAAATTCGATTGCGATGGCGTCACCATGAACCCGAGCGCTTCCAGGGCCGCCGTGGCGCGTTTCCGGGTGGCCGCTACCCGGGCGGCGTTGCGCTTCATGGACTCGTAGTCGTTCAACGCCGCCAGGCCCACCGCCTGTGTCACCGCGTTCAGATTGTAGGAGTCCTTCGTCTTGAGAAACTCGGTGATGAGGCCGGGTTGCGCCACCGCCAGGCCCAGCCGCAACCCCGCCAGACTGAATGATTTCGAGAACGTCCGCATCACAATCACGTTCTCGTGGCGTCTCGGAAAATCCATGCAGTCGTCGTCCGCGAAATCAACGTACGCTTCATCGAGCACCACCAGCCCCTGAAAACCGCTACAGAAGCGTTCAACGTCCTTGCGTGGCGCACAGACTCCCGTGGGGGCATTCGGCCGCGGCAGAAAACACAGACGCCCGCCGTGCCCGAAAAACGTCTCCGGAAGCTGGAACTCCTCATCCAGTTCCACCGCTTCCACGCGCGCGCCGTGCAGCCGCGCCAGGGTCTCATACAGGGTATACGTCGGCCAGGTGGTCAAAATGACGTCGCCGGGATCCACAAACGTGCGAACCGCCATGGCAAGCAGTTCATCCATGCCGTTGCCGGCAATGACCCATTCCGGGCCCGCGTACCCCTGCAACTCCGCCCACTTGGCCCGCAGCCGCGTCGACAGCGGATCGGGATACTTTCGCAGCGCATCGGCGCTCACGTGCCGCAATGCTTCCAGCGCCATGGGGGAGGGGGGATAGGGGTTCTCGTTCGTGTTCAGCTTGATGACGTCCGGGTCCTTCGGCTGTTCACCAGGGACGTACCCTTCCACGTCCTTCAGCAGTGCGCGTCCATACTTCATTTCCGTATCTCCACGGCCCGGGCGTGCGCCGTCAGCTTCTCGGATGTCGCCAGCCGCATGATGTCGCCGGCATCCCGCTGAAGCCGTTCCTTCGAATACGAAACGTAATTGGTCACTTTCCGGAAATCCTCCGCCGACAGCGGCGACGAAAACCGCGCCCGCCGTCCCGTCGGGAGGATATGATTCGGTCCCGCATAGTAGTCTGTCACCGCGACCGGCGTTCCCCCGCCAAGCATCACGGCGCCCGCGTTGCGGATGTGCTCGAACACCGCCATCGGGTCCTCGACCTGAATCGACAGGTGTTCCGGCGCCAGCACATTTGTCAGGCGAACGGCATCTTCCAGCCCGGGAACCACGTATATCGTCCCGAAACGTGCGAGCGACTCCCGGATCGTCTCCGCCCGTTCCAGCAGCCTCAATTCCTCCTCGATCACCGTCTCGACCCGGCCCGGCAGTTCCGCGGACGGCGTCACCAGAATGGCCACCGAGTCGGGATTGTGTTCGGCCTGTGCCAGCATTTCCGCCGCAACCTCGCGCGGGTCCGCCTGCGCGTCCGCCAGCACCACGACCTCCGACGGTCCCGCCTCCATGTCGATCGCGCAGACCGACGACACCAGCCGCTTGGCCAGGGTCACATAGATGTTTCCCGGCCCCGTGATCTTGGGCACCGCAGGGATTATCCCCGTGCCATAAGCCATCGCCGCGATCGACTGCGCCCCGCCGATCCGGAACACCCGCGTTGCTCCCGCGACCTTCGCCGCCGCCAGCACCAGCGGGTGGATCGTACCGTTGAAGGACGGGGGAGACACCATGATGATCTCCTCGACCCCCGCCACCGAGGCCGGTACGATATTCATCAATACCGATGACGGATAGAACGCCGTCGCGCCCGGCACATAGACGCCCACGCGCTCCAGCGCCGTGATCCGCCGGCCCAGGATCGTGCCGTCTTCCGAGGTCTCCTCCCACGACTGCCGCAGTTCGCGCGCATGAAACGCCCGGATATTCTCAAGGGCGCGTTCCAGCGCGCCCACCAGTTCGCGGTCAACCGTGTCGAACGCCGCGTCGATTTCGCTCTGGCTGATCTCAAAGGCGCCGGGGTCCAGGGCCACGCCGTCGAATTTCTGCGTGAATTCCGCCACGGCCGCGTCTCCGCGGACCCGCACGGCCTCCACAATCGCCCGGGTGCTGGCAAGCTGCTGCTCGAGGTGCGCTTCCCCGCCCGCGGCCGCTTCTTCCCCTCGTTCAACGGCCCGGATCACGTTTTCCAGTTCCTGGCCGTTCGCTATGGTCAGAGTTCGCATATCGTTCTCCCTTTGGAAACACCTGGCCCGTAGAACATGCGCCTTATGCACACCAACCCGCTACCGGCCGGCCAAAGTTCGGTCTGTTCGGAAGGAACCGGGGGCTAGTGCCGCACGCGCTGGATGTCCGCCCCGAGCGCGCTCAGGCGTTCCTCGATTCGCTCATAGCCCCGGTCAATATGATACACGCGCGCCACCGCCGTTTCCCCTTTTTCGGCGACCAGCCCCGCAAGCACCAGCGCCGCGCTTGCCCGCAAATCCGACGCCATCACCGGCGCGCCGCTCAGGCTTTTGACGCCCCGCACAATCGCCGCATTGCCGTCCAGGTCGATGTCTGCGCCCATCCGCGCCAGTTCGGCCACCTGCATGAACCGGTTCTCGAACACGGTCTCCCGGATCACGCTCGCTCCCTCGGCTACGCACAGCATGGCCATGGTCTGCGCCTGCAGATCCGTCGGAAAGCCCGGGAAGGGCTGGGTGGTGATGTCCACGCTCCTGAACCCGTTCGTCGCCCGGGCGCGAATCCGTTGCCCCGCGATCTCGATCTCCGCACCCGTCTCATGCAACTTCTGCAGAAAACTCGTCAGATGCTCCGCACTGGCGTTCTGGACGGTCACATCGCCGTGCGTCGCCACCCCCGCCAGTAGAAACGTTCCCGTCTCAATACGGTCCGGGATGACGGCATGCTCCGCGCCGCCCAGGGCATCGACCCCCACCACCGTGATGAGATCCGTCCCGGCCCCGGAGATTTGCGCGCCCAGCTCGTTCAAAAACTCCGCCAGATCGACGATCTCGGGTTCCCGCGCCGCGTTCGTCATACGGGTGACTCCCTGCGCGCGGCACGCCGCCATGAGGAGATTCTCGGTCGCCCCCACGCTGGGAAAATCCAGCGCGATGTCGGCCCCTTTCAGCCGCCCTTCCGCCACCACGTACCCTTCTTCAATCGTGATCGAGGCCCCGAGGGCCTCAAGCCCTTTCAGATGGATATCCACCGGACGCGTCCCGATGGCGCAGCCTCCCGGCAGCGACACCCGCGCCGTCCCGAACCGTCCCAGCAGGGGGCCCAGCACGAAAAACGACGCGCGCATCTTCCGCACCAGGTCGTAGGGCGCCTCCTGCGACCCCACGCCCGACGCGTCCAGAGTCATCGAACGCCCCGTGAAATCGATGCGCATGCCCATCCCGGACAGGATCTTGTCCATCGTGAACACGTCGTGAAGGCACGGCACGTTGTGGAGCACGCACGGCTCCTCGGAGAGCAAGGCCGCCGCCATCAGCGGCAGCGCCGCATTCTTGGCCCCCCGCACGTATACCGTGCCGTGGAGCGGGCGGCCGCCGCGAATCAGGATCTTGTCCATGCGTGTGGTGTGCTCCGTTACCCCGGCAAGGGCACGCCCCGCACCGTGCCCCCGGTAAAAAATACAGGCCCAAAGCCGTGGGAGGCTCTGGGCCGCAACACGTTGCCAAATCGCCTATTGAGTGGGCGGGGGCGATGCCTCCCCGGCGTCGCCTGCGGGCGTCTCTGCTGTAGATTCATCCACGACGGCCGCCGGAGGTTCCACCGGAGCGCTTTCCACGGCGGTGGCCGCGGGCGCCGGCGCCGTGGCGGTGTCGCCGGCTTCCGCGCCGGCCGTTCCGGCCTCCGGGGCCTCGGACGCCGCCGCCGGCGCGTCCGGCGCCGCTCCGATGCCGGCCTCCTCGTACCCGCTCATGTCGATCGTCTCCGTCTCGACCAGCTCGGGGGCCTGGCCCTTCGAGATCCGGCCCGCAAGCAGCGACATCGTCAGGGCCAGCACCAAAAACATGCCCGCCATCACATACGTGATCTTTACCGGGAGGCTCTTGCTCATCCGGGGACCGAATACCGTATCCGCCCCGCCGCCGCCCAGGCCGAAGGCGCCCGCGAATCCAACGCCTTTGCCTTTCTGAAGCAAGACGACGGCTATCAAGCCCAGACACGCAGGAACGTACAGGATTACACAAATCCACCAAAGCCAGTTGTGAACCGAATCAAACATCCGCGTAGACTTCCTCTCGGGCCGTCCGTTGGGGCCCTGCCCGTCCGGGCAGGACTACCCGGGACCGCCCTTTGTCATGGTTTGCCGGACTAGAGCGACTTCCTCACCAGCTCCGCAAAACCGTCGGCCTTCAGCGATGCCCCGCCCACCAGCGAGCCATCCACATTCGGCTTCGCCATCAACGACGCCACATTGTCCGGCTTCACGCTGCCGCCGTACTGTATACGAACCTTATCCGCAACCGCCTCGCCAAACTGGTCCCGCACCAGGCCCCGCACAAACGCGTGCGCCTCTTCGGCCTGTTCCGGGGTGGCCGTCACGCCCGTGCCAATGGCCCACACGGGTTCGTACGCGATCGAGGTGTTGTCAAAATCGGCCTCCGACAGCCCCATCAGACCGTTCGTGATCTGGCGCACCAGCACATCGTTCATCCGGCCGCTCTCGCGTTCTTCCAGAGTCTCGCCGATGCAGAACATAACCTTCAAGCCGCTGGCAAGCGCGAACCGCAGCTTTTCATTCAGAAACTCGTCGGATTCGTTGAAATACTGGCGCCGTTCGCTGTGCCCGATGATCGTCCACGTGCATCCCGCGTCCTTCAGCATCTGCGGCGAAACCTCGCCCGTGTAGGCGCCGCTTTCCCTGGTGAAACAGTTCTGTGCGCCGAGCTGAATGTTCGAGCCCTTCAGCGCATCCGCAACCGCATGAAGCGCCGTAAATACCGGGCACACAACGATGTCGACCCCCTCAACGTCCTTCACAAGCGGTTTCAGCGCGTTGACCAGCGCCAACGATTCGCCCACCAGCTTGTTCATTTTCCAGTTACCCGCGACCAGTGGTTTTCTCACAAGATTCCCTTCCGTTTTCAGGCCCGCGAATCAGCGGTTTCCGCAATTTTCCGAAGCAGCTCACAAGCCTATCACAACGCCTTGCCATGAGGCAAATGCCCGAGGCCATACGCGAATCGCCCGGCCGCCCGCCGGGTACCCGGAACCGCCCGGCCTACTTGGCCTCGCCCAGATGGGGCGCGGCGGCGCTCCGATGGCTGCCCAGGGCTGCCAGGCCCGCAAGGTAGGTCATCATCCAGCCGCGCAAATCATCAATGAGAGAGTAAAACAGCGGAACCACGAACAACGTCAGAACCGTCCCTGTCGTCAGACCGCCAATCAGGGCCTTGCCCAGGCTGTGAAACGCGATCTCGCCCCCGACCCCGCCGCCCATGGCCAGCGGGACGCAGCCCAGGATGGTCGTCAGCGCCGTCATCATTACCGGGCGGAACCGGTCGCGCCCGCCCTGAAGGGTGGCCTGCATGCGATCCGCGCCGCGCGCGCGCAACTGGTTGATGTGATCCACGATAACGATGCCATTGTTCACAATCACGCCCACCATCAGGAACATCCCGATATACGCGATTGTGTCCATCGACGTCCCCGTCACGAACATCGTCCACCAGACTCCCATGAAGGCAACCGGTATCGTCGTCAGGATCGACAGCGGCAGAATGAAGGACTCGAACAGCGCGCCCATCACAAGGTAGATCATCACAATCGCCAAAACGATCCCCGTGATGAAATTCGCCCGGTCCTGCGCGAGCTCGATTAGTTCATCGCCAAGCTCGATCGTATATCCCCGCGGCAGCGGAAAACTGGCGGCCAGGTCTTCCAGATGCTTCTTGATCGTGACCAGATCTTCCCCGCTCACGTTTGCCGTAATGGTCGTCACGTTCTTGGAGTTGATCCGCGTAATCTGCTTCGGACTGTAGGCCTTCTCGAACCGGACAATGCGGTTCAGCGGCACCAGTTCCCCTCGCGGCGTCAGCAGGGAGACATTGTCGAGGCTGGTCTTGCGCTTCCGGTCTTCCTCCCGGAACTGGGCCCAGACCGCGATTTCCCGGCCTTCCCGCTTCATGTAGGGAAGCCGGGTGCCGCGCAACGCAAAATCCACCGTCCGCGCCACAATCAGCGGATTGATCCCAAACCGTTTCGACAGCGCCTCGTCGATGCTGATCTGCACCTCCTGCCGGTCGCGCTCCGCGTCGGTCTGCACCTCGCTGATATTCGGGATCTGCGCCATGAGCCCGCTGAAATGCTGCGCCTTTTCCGCGAGAATCGCCGCATTGTCTCCCCGCATCCGCACCCGGATCGTCCGCGTCGCACCCTCCGACTGGGCTATCGTGAATCCCAGTTCGGTCCCGGGCAGGCGCGTGCCCGTGTCTCGCGCCGAAAACCGTTGCCACAGGATGTCCATCACCTGTTCCGTGCTGTACGGAGCTTCCTGACCTCCCGGGTACTGGTCTGCCTCGTACAGGAAACAACTGATCTCACCGCCCTCGGGGCCATAGTTCACGAATATATTCTCGATGCCCAGTTCATCGCGCTGCGCGTTGAGCGAGTCCAGCAACTGGTCCATTACCGCCTTGGCCATGTCCATATCAAAATTCTGGTCAAAGTCGACCGCAATGCGCACTTCCCGCGTGTCAATCTCGGGCATGCCCTGCATCCCCACGTGCCGGAACGGACCCACCGCGGTGATCACCCCGAACAGGAGCAACAGCAATACCGACGCCAGCCGCCAGCGCATCACCCAGTGAAGGACACCGATGTAGCCATTGATCGTGGCCTGCAAGGGGTGGATGCGGCTGATCAGCCGAACCAGCCGGATAAACCAGCGCCCGAACACCCGTTCCGCGCAGGCGACTATGCGGTGCAAAAACGGATGTTCCGACAGGTTGGACAGCTCCTTCATGCGGCTGCTCGCCAATGGAATCACCGTCAGTGCAATCACCAGGCTCGCCACCAGCGAGACGGTAATCGGCAGGGAAAACTGCCGCATATGCTGCCCCATTTCGCCGCTTTGCATGAACAACAGCGAAGCGAACACGACGATCGTCGTCAACGTCGACGCTGTAATCGCCATCCCGACTTCCGAAGCGCCGCGCCGCGCGCTCTCGAACGAATCCAGCCCGAGCTGCCGGTACCGGTAGATGTTCTCGATCACTACGATCGCGTTGTCTACCAGCATCCCCAGCGCGATGATCAGCGCGCACATCGTCACAATATTCAAGGTCATCCCGATGAAATACATCACCACCAGGCTGACCACGACCGACGCCGGAATGGCCAGCGCAACCACCAGCGTCGGGCGAATGCGCAGCAGAAACAGGAACAAGACCACCACCGCAAGCAAACCGCCCGATTTTCCCGNNATCCAGGCCCTTGAAATCCGGTTCCTGGCGCGCCTTTTCCAGGGCCTCGTGCACGCGTTCGCAGGTCGCAATCGCATTGGCTTCCGCCTCTTTCCTGACCAGGATGAACGCCCCGCCCTTGCCGTCCACCATAAACTCGCGCTGATACTCCCGCGCCTCGAACCCCACATCCGCCACGTCCCTCACCCGAAGGCCGTTCCGGCCAATCGTCAGGTTGGAAATCTCGTCCGGATGCGTAAACTCGCCCAGGGCCCGCACGTAGTATTTCGTCGGCCCGTCCTTCATCTCGCCCACCGTGATGTTCAGGCTGCTGCGCTGGAGCTGCGCCACCACCTCGTACATGGCCACATGGTGTGCCCGAAGCGCGTCCTGATCGAATTCAATCAGCACCTCCTGCTCCGGCTTGGTGAACACCTGGACTTCCGCCACGCCGTTCACGCGAAGCAGCTTCGGCTGGAGCAAGGTCCGCACGCGGTGCGCCAGTTCCTCCTCATCCCCCGCGCGCCCCAGCCCGATCAGCAGGATCGGCAGCGACTGGGAACTGAAGCGAAACAGATAGATGTCGTCTACGCCGGACGGCAGCTTGAGGCGCAGCCGCTCCATGCGATCCCGCACTTCCGACGTTGCGAGCGACATCTCCGTATCCGAGTCAAACAACAGCCGGATGTTGCACCCGTCGCTGTCGGATGTCGTCGTAATGCGTTTGAGGCTCGATACCGTGCGGAATTCGCCTTCCGCCGGAATCGCGATCTCCGCCTCCACCTGTTCCGGCGTGGCGTTGGGGTAGGGGATGGTACAGCTCATCATCGGAAAGTCCATCCGATGGATGAACTCCAGAGGGATCTTGTGCCACGCAATGACCCCCAGTCCCATCACCGTGAGCACCAGCATCGTGACGGTGATCGGCCGCCTGAGTGCGATGTCCGTCAAGCCGGATTTCATGTTTTGTCCCGGCCGCCAAACAAATAATAGGCCATCGGGATGATCAGGAGCGTGAGCAGGGTGGCCGACGACAGGCCCGCCATCACCGTGACGGCCATCGGGCGCCGGATTTCCGCGCCCTCCCCCGACGACAACGCCATCGGAATCAGACCCAGGACCGTCGTCAGGGTCGTCATGAGAATCGGGCGCAACCGGACCAGACCGGCCTGCACGACGGCTTCCCGCTTGGCCATGCCCCGCGCCCGCAACTGGTTCACATAATCCACGAGCACGATGGCGTTGTTGACGACGATGCCGGCAAGGATGATCCCGCCGATGAATACCATGATGCTCAGGCTGATCTCGAATAGATACAGAACGTACACCACCCCGATAAATGCCAGCGGTACCGAAAACAACACCAGCGCCGGGTGCAGGATGGACTCGAACTGGCACGCCATCACGACGTATACCAGGAAGATGGCCAGCAGCAACGCAAACTGAAGGCTTTGGTATGACGTCGCCAGTTCGCGGTTCTGGCCCCCGAGGCTCCAGTCAAAATCTTCCGGCATGCGGATCTGCGACACCCGCGCCTCGATATCCCGCGACACGGCGCCCAGATCACGGCCTTCCACGTTCGCTGTGACCAGGGCCACGCGGCGCTGATCGATGCGCCGAATCTCGCTGGGCCCCTCTTTCACGTCAATCGTGGCCACGGTCTCCAGCGGGATCGGCGGCGTGCCCTCGATCACGGACACCTGGCGCAGGTCCCGGAGGCTGCTCAGGCCCGCCCGGTCCGTCCGCACCCGAATGTCCACTTTCTCGCCGGCACGGTTGAACTCGGTCGGCGCCTCGCCCTGCACCTCATTCCGCAAGCGCAGCGCCACCTGATCGGGCGTCAGGCCTTTTGCCGCCAGCAACTCGCGGTCCAGCCCGATGATCACTTCCGGGTAGCCCTGCTTCATATTCAACTCCGCGTCCTTCAGCCCCGGAATGCCCTCGATGCTCGCCAGAATCTCCTGTCCCACCGCGCGCAGGGCGTCAATGTCGTCGCCCTGAATCTGAAGCTCGACGGCGAACTTGAAACTGAACAGCGCCGGAAGCGTAAACGTGATCTCGTCGCCCGTGCGGGCGATGATTTCGCGCCGTATCTGTTCGATGATTTCGTCCTGGTACTGCGCGTTTTCGTCCGGGTCCCTGAGAGTGACCGTGAACTCGGCCACGTTCTCGCCGCGCTCGCTTTCCGCCTTCGTTTTTTCCGAACCCACCTCCACGCTCACGGTATCGACTACGGGAAAGCTCCGGACGATCTTCTCCACCTGGATGGCCCGCTGCTCCGTCTGCTCAATCCGTGTGCCCGGAGGCGCTTCCATGCGAATGCCGAATTCCCCCTGTTTCAGCGGCGGTATCAGTTCCGTGCCCAGTTGCGGTATCAGCCATCCCGCATGCACCGACAGGCCGAGCATGGCGAGCAACACCAGGGCGCTGAAGCCCAGGCTAAACCTCAGCAGCAGCTCATAGCTATTCCGGAACGCGTTAAAGAGCGTCTCAAAAAGCCAGAACGGGACCCAAAGAAGCAGCCGGACGGCCTGGCTCAGGACCCAGAGGACCGCAACCAGAACCAGCGAAACCGGGAAGACGAGTGAGACGAGCAGGGTCACGAGCATCATAAGGAATACCCGCACGGCGAACAGGATCAGCACGCACGGCGCCAACACCACACTCTTCATGGCCGATAGAATGTTGCCCAGAGCCCCGCGTTGCCCGCGTCCGCCCCAGGCTGCCGCCAGCGGCCGGAAATCGTGGCGCGCGGCCTTTCCCAGCCACGCCGCCACATAGTTCGCCCCGCGCGGCGCCAGGCCGGCCACCGAGGCCAGGCGGCCCTTGCCGGCCCCCCGGCCGTCGTGGTACGCCCGTAACATCCAAACAACGTCGCGGTCCGCCAGCAGGTTGAGCGCCGGGCGCGATGCCACCATCGGAATCAGGTATAACGCGACCAGCAGCGACGCCAGCAGCGAAAACGTCACCGTCAGGGCCAGATCGCCAAACAACTGCCCTGCGATGCCCTCTACGAACGCCAGAGGGAGGAACACGGCGACTGTCGTCAGGGTGGATGCGGTTACCGCCCCGCCCACTTCGTTGGTGCCCCGGTTCGCGGAGTCGGTCGTGCCGTCTCCCTCCTCCGTGCAGCGGAAAATGCTCTCCAGCACCACGATCGAGTTGTCCACAAGCATGCCCACACCCAGTGCCAGGCCGCCCAGGGACATGATGTTCAGCGACACGTCCCGCATGTACATCGGCACAAACGTCGCAATAATCGAAATGGGGATCGAAACCCCGATGATCAAGGTGCTTCTCAGTTGCTTCAGGAAAAAAGCCAGGATGATCAACGCCAGAATACCGCCCTGGATGGCGGTATTCTGGACTTCCTCGATCGACGCCACGATGAAACGCGACTGATCGCTGACCAGCACAAATTGGCTGTGCTCCGGATCCGGAAGCCGCGAGAGCAAGGTCTTGCGGAGATCCTGGCTCCGGCGCTCTTCTTCATCTTCCTCTCCGGCGTTCCGCATCCGCTCAACGCGCCGCGCCGCCAGTTCCCAGAAACTGAGTTTCCGATCGAATCCAAACAAGTCCTTGACCTTGTTGCACACCTGAACCGTGTTGGCGTCGCCCCATTTGTAGATCTCGAGTTCCACCGCCTCGCCGCCGTTCAGCCGAACAACCGTGTCGCGGTCCTTTTCCCCCTGGATGACCTCCGCGACCTGAGACAACGCAATCGGAATGCCCGCCGGCGTTACGATCAGCGTGTCGCCGATTTCCGACACCGTCTTGTATTCATTGACCGTCCGAACCAGGTATTCCGTCTTCCCTTCTTTAAGCCGTCCGCCTGAAAGGTTGATGTTCTGCTGCGCGAGAGAGTTGCTGATGCTGTCCAGGTTCAGGCCGAGATTTTTCAGCTTTTGCGCGTCAACCAGGACCTGGATCTCTTCTTCGCGTCCGCCCTTCACCAACACCTGCGCGATGCCCAGCTCCCCTTCCAGATCGCTCTTGATATGACGTTCCGCCGACTCGCGAATCTGGGTCAGGCGCTCCTGCTGCCGGGCAACGTCCTCGGACGTGTCCACAATGGCTACCCGCATGATCGGGTCGAGCGTCGGGTCGTAGCGCAGGATGACCGGATTCTGCGTGACTTCCTCCGGCGGCTCAAACAGGTCCAGACGGTCGCGCACATCCTGCTGGGCCGTGTTCATGTCCGTGTCCCACGTGAATTCAAGCACGATTTCGGACAGGCCCGGCGAGGACACACTGCTGATCTGCACCATGCCCGGCACAATCGCCAGGGTCTCCTCCAGCGGACGCGTCAGCAGTTTTTCCACGTCCTCCGGGGCCGCGCCTTCGTACTCCGTGCGTACGGTAAGCGTGGGGTAGGAGATGTCCGGCATGAGGTTGATGGAAAGACCTTCATACGATTTCCAGCCGAACACCACCA
>LSQX01105437.1_pt1 | contig 14700 bp, 10 predicted proteins | sample 654561 | NCBI WGS metagenome assembly LSQX01 (sample SAMN04489861, study PRJNA283612) | anaerobic digester metagenome | isolation source: 4 biogas reactors fed with cattle manure at either 37C or 55C with and... | place: Denmark: Kongens Lyngby | collected 2014
CGCCAGTGGCACAGCCGAGCAGCTAAGTGCGGAACGGATAAACGCTGAAAGCATCTAAGCGTGAAGCCGCCTCCAAGATAAGATATCCCACAGCAAAAGCTGGTAAGACCCCTCAAGGACTATGAGGTAGATAGGCTGCATGTGTAAGCGCGGCGACGCGTTTAGCTTGGCAGTACTAATAGGTCGAGGGCTTGACCTGCTTCGTATAGCTTCACTTTTTCAAATCCTTTGTTCAGTTTTCAGGGTATGAGATAAAGCCCGGCGCCTGTTACATATAACAGGCGCTTTTTTTGTCGGGCGTTACAGCAAAACATCGGAGTCATCCAAAAGGACGACCCCGATATTTTTTTTGATTCGTGCTTTGGAAATGAAGTTATTTCATGCCGCGCTCGTAAGCTTCGATCATCTTTTTAACCATCTGACCACCGACCGAACCTGCATCCTTAGCAGTGATGTTGCCGTTGTACCCTTGATTAAGAGTTACGCCGACTTCTCGTGCCGCCTCCATCTTGAAACGATCGAGAGCGTCTCTTGCTTCAGGAACGACGTTGCTTTTATTTGCCATATTCTTACACCCCTTTACGTTGATAAAATATTTGCGTCTGCAAGTATAGTATTCTTATACCCCGACGCAATATGAATGTTAATTGTTTGATTTTTCGCTAAATTTTTTAATTGCTGTAAAATTTATAAGATATCGCGTCTGTCAAACGCGTTTTATGTTTCTTTGTATATTATGCGGCGTTTAATATCTATTATTTAAGCGGATAATATTTTAAAAAACGCGCGTCTTTTTAAAGCTTTGAAAAGTGACAATAAAATGGCTGTTACGCCTGTCTGATTTAAATCTTTGTGCCGATGTTTTTCTCAAGATGATTTAATTTGATGAAAAAATACATTCTTTTAAAAAAAGTTAAGTAAAACCACAAAATTTACCAAATATCATTGACAAATATTACCATATATGGTATTATGCAACTGCAATATAAAAACGGAGGTAATAAAAATGGGAAAATCACTTAAGATTATGTTGGCTGAGGACACAAACGAATTCGGTCAAAGCTGTGCGGGAGTTCTAAGGTCGGCGGGCTATGAGGTTGTCCTGATGGCGAAGGACGGTTCGGAGATTATTCATAACTTAGAGCGCACCGCGCCCGATATCCTTATAATGGATATCTTTATGGCAAGGCTTGACGCAATCGGAGTGCTGAAATCCATTAAGGCAAAGGGCATAAAAAAGCCTTTTACGATTGTCGTATCAGGCGTTGACAATTCCCGACTTGAGCAAGAGGTGCTTTCATCCGGCGCTGACTATTACTTCCTTAAACCCTTTGATACATCAATACTTATAGAGCGTATTTCACAGCTGACAGGCTGGAGCGGAGGAATGACTGTCAAGGACGCTGCAATCGGCCAAGGCATTGGCGACCTTGAGATTCTTGTCTCGGACATTATGCGCCAAATAGGCGTTCCCGCGCATATTAAAGGCTATCAATACCTGCGGGAAGCCATCCTCCTTTCAATTGACGACATTGAAATGTTAAATTCCGTTACAAAATTGCTTTATCCCACTGTCGCAAAGACATTTAAAACAACTTCATCAAGAGTTGAAAGAGCAATCCGCCACGCCATAGAGGTTGCGTGGGACAGGGGAGACGTCGATGTTCTTTCTTCTTATTTCGGGTATACGATACAAAACAGCAGAGGAAAGCCCACAAACAGTGAGTTTATCGCAATGATAAGCGACAAATTAAGGTTAAGGCTCAAGACGGCGTGACGTTTGCGTTTCGTACCGATGCCGTTTAAAAGAAAAAAGGCTGTAACAAAAGCACTAATCAAAAGTGTTTTGTTACAGCCTCGTTTTAATTTTAACGATTTGATTCGTGCATATCGACAATTATTCGGCGGAATACCTCGACTGTTTCGAGCGTGTCCTTCAGCTCGTCCATGAGCTTTGCGTTTTTAGCTTTAAGCTCAAGAACTTGTGACGAATAATCCTCGCCGGAGTCTTCCGCGAAACGTATCTTGCTCAAGTGGTCGAACGTTTTCGGAATGGCGTGTCCCGGAGTTTCGATTATATATTCTTCGTCTGTCAGCTCGTTGTAAAGACCGCGCTTTGTATAGACAGTGTGCAGAAGCTCGTGTGAGAGGGGACCGTTGGGCTCAATCAAAAAGCTCTTGTAAAATTCTATTATCGATGGGTTTTCGTGCGACTTGCGGAAGGGCAGGCTCTCGTCCTCCTCATATGTCGCTTTCATCCTTTTTTCGCGGATATCAACATCCTTAGACCGCGGCTGACCGCCGCCTGTTATGCAGCCGCCGGGGCAGCCCATGACTTCGATGAAGTGGTAAGGAGATGTTCCGTCTTCAACTTGGCTCATGAGGATTTTTGCGCCGGCAAGTCCGTTTGTGACGGCAATTTTGACCTCAAAGCCTTCAAGGAAGCTGAATTCGGGCAATGTGTTTTCAAACTTTATGCTTGCTTCCTTAATTTGCTCAAGCCCGACGATGGGTGTGACATGAAGATTTTCATAAGGCAGCTCATGCCCTGTCACAAGCTCGTAAACAGTGCGGAGCGCCGCCTCCATGACGCCGCCGGTCACGCCGAAAATAGCCGCCGCGCCGCTTGAAAGACCAAGCGGTTTGTGAAAAGAGCTGTCAGTGAGCGAGGCAAAGTCAATTCCTGCGCTCTTTATCATTTCGGCAAGCTCTCTTGTCGTGATTACTTCGTCGACATTGGGATAGCCGCCGTTTTTCATTTCGGGGCGGCGGATTTCAAACTTTTTAGCAGTGCAAGGCATCACGGAAACGACAATAATGTCTTTCGGGTCGACGCCTATTTTTTTTGCGTAAAATGACTTTACGACAGCGCCCATCATCGTGTGCGGCGATTTGCATGTTGAAAGATGCTCAAGGCTTTTCGGGAAGTGGTTTTCGATGTATTTTATCCATCCGGGACTGCAGCTTGTTATCATCGGCAAAACCGTGCCTTCGCCTGAAGTGGCTTTTTTGGCTCTGCCGAGGAACTCGGTGCCCTCCTCCATAATCGTGAGGTCGGCAGCCCAATCAGTGTCGAACACGTCGTCAAAACCAAGCTCCTTAAGCGCGGACGCAAGCTTACCCGTGCAGCGAGTGCCTGCCGGATATCCGAAAAGCTCACCGATGGAGACGCGGACGGCAGGCGCAACCTGCACGACGACTCTTTTTGTGCTGTCGTTTATCGCGTCCCAGACAGCCTGTGTCGAATCTGTCTCCTTGAGCGCGCCGACGGGGCACACGACTGTGCATTGCCCGCAAAATGAGCAGGCGTCAGAGCCAATCGGAAGGTCGAAGGATGGGCCGATTACAGTCTTGAACCCACGGTGCTGCGGGTTGAGAATCCCGACTTGCTGTATTTCGTTGCAAACGGTCACACACCTGCGGCAAAGGACGCATTTTGACAAGTCGCGCGTAATCGCGACAGAGGAATCAATCCGTCGCTCGGAGCGTTCGCCCTCAAACCGTGATTCGTAAATGCCGAGCTGGCGGCCGAGCTTTTGCAGCTCGCAGTGCTGGTTTCTGTTGCAGAAAAGGCAGTCCGAGTCGTGGTCTGAAAGAAGCAGCTCATAAAGAACCTTTCGCGCGTCGCGAACAACCTTGCTGTTTGTATGCACAACCATACCCTCCGCAACAGGAGTCACGCATGACGCTTGGAGAGTTTTTGCGCCCTCAACCTCAACGACGCATATCCGGCAGGAGCCCACCGAGTGAATGCCCTCAAGGTTGCAAAGGCTTGGGATGGTGATGCTGTTTTGCTTTGCCGCCTCAAAAATTGTGACACCTTCGGCGGCGGCGATATCTTTTCCGTTAATTGTAAGATGAACCATATTAAATTACCTCCTATCGCAATGCAAGCAACGCATGGCTTCGGCAATGGCGTTGAGCTTATGATAACCACGGTCAACTTCCTCAAAGGTGCAGACCCTGCGCTCCATAGGCAAATATTTCTGACCGAACCGCTCGTGGATTATCACTTCGTCGTCATCCTTTATGACGGGAATAACAACATGGCGGCCCTTGTTAAGCTCGCCGCTTCCGCCGAGGTATTTGTCGATGGAAACCGCGGCGTTTTTGCCGTCGGCAACGGCTTGGACAACTTCGTTCGGACCCCTGACGACATCACCGCCGGCAAATATGCCGGTCATAGTCGTCATAAGCGTGTCGGGATCCACAACAAAGGTTCCCCACGGTGTTTGACCGATTTCGCCCTTTTTAATAAACGGCAGGTCGGCGTACTGGCTGACGGCAACAATGCATTTGTCCGCATTAATCATGAAGTCAGAGCCTTTTATTGACACGGAATTGCGGCGCCCCTGCTTGTCGAAGTTGCTCAATTGACGCCTTACACACTCTATTTGACCGAGCGAGCCGTCCTCTTTTGCTACAAACCTTAAGGGGGACACAAGCTCCATAATCTCCACGCCCTCATCAGTCGCCTCTTTGATTTCATGGCAGTCGGCAGGCATGGAGTCCTTTGTCCTGCGGTAAATAATCGTGACTTTTTTAGCGCCGAGCCGAATGGCGTTTCTTGAGGCGTCAATGGCGGTGTTGCCGCCGCCGATGACGACAATCTCCTCGCCGCTGAAATCAATCTTGTTGTAAAGCTTGACGTCTTTCAAGAACTCGATGCCGGGAAGCACGCCTGCAATCTCCTCGCCGGGGATGTTGACTTTTTGCGGGAAGGATGTGCCTGTGGCGACATAGACGGCGTCCGACTTTGCCTTGAGGCTGTCAAAGGAAATGTCTCTGCCGATTTCAGTGTTGAGGTGGATGTTGAACCCTGAGCGCTTCATTTCCTCAATCTCTTTTTCAAGCACGTCTGCGGGCAGGCGGTATTCCGGTATGCCGTAGGCAAGCACGCCGCCCGCGACAGGGTTAGATTCATAAACGTCGACTTCATAGCCGAGGCGCGCAAGATAATAAGCGCAAGTGAGACCGGAAGCGCCCGCTCCGACGACTGAAACATATTTGCCGTTTTTCGGGAAAACAATTTCCTCAGAATATTTGTCTTTGTTTTTAAAGGCGTAATCCGCGACAAATCTTTTCAGCTTGCAAATGTCAAGCGGATCGTCAATTGTCCCGCGGCGGCACTTTTGCTCGCACGGGTGGGTGCAAACACGCCCGCAAATTGACGGCATCGGGTTTTCCTGGCATATGAGGTCGTATGCGTCAATGAACCGCCCGGCGGCTATGAGAGAGAGGTAGCCGGGGATGTTGATGTTGGCAGGGCAGGCATTTTCACAAGGAGATATAAACAGCTCGGAGCAGACGCCCGCGCGGCAATAGCCCTTGTTGATATGCTCGTCATATTCGTCCCTGAAGTATTTTATAGAGCTTAAAACAGGGTTAGGCGCTGTCTGCCCAAGCCCGCACATGGCGGTTTTTTGAATTGTCTCGCCAAGCTCCACAAGCTTTTCGATATCACCGGGCTTTCCCTTGCCGACAGTGATGTTTTCGAGGATTTCAAGCATACGCTTTGTGCCAATCCTGCACGCTGTGCATTTGCCGCATGACTCCTCCTGAATAAACTCCATATAAAAACGCGCGGCGTCAACCATGCAGGTGTCCTCATCCATAATAATCAGCCCGCCTGAGCCAATCATTGTTCCGATGCTTATGAGTGAATTATAGTCGAGCGGCGTGTTGAGGTATTCGACTGTTATGCACCCGCCGGAGGGGCCGCCCGTCTGCGCGGATTTATATTTCTTCCCGTCGGCAATCCCGCCGCCGATGTTATAAACGACATCAGCGACCGACATTCCCATGGGAACCTCGACAAGTCCGCTGTTGACGACATTGCCCGTCAGTGTAAAAACCTTTGTGCCGGGGCTTTCGGGAGTGCCGAACTGACGGTACCACTCGGCGCCGTTTAGCAATATCGGAGGCACATTTGCAAAGGTTTCGACATTGTTTATGATGGTGGGGCAGCCGTAAAGTCCTTTTTGGAACGGGAAAGGCGGCTTTTGCCGCGGCTCTCCGCGATGCCCCTCGACAGAGGACATGAGAGCCGTCTCCTCGCCGCAGACAAAGGCGCCCGCGCCGATTCGCACCTCAATATCAAAATCAAAGCCGCTGCCGAAAATGTTTTTGCCTAAAATTCCTCTTGCCCTTGCCGCTTCAAGCGCCGAAGAAAGGCGGCGGCAGGCTATCGGATATTCGGCGCGGATATAAACAAAACCTTTGTCGGCGCCTATGGCAAATCCGCCGATCAGCATGCCTTCTATCACGCTGTGCGGATCGCCCTCAAACACGGAACGATCCATGAATGCCCCGGGGTCGCCCTCGTCGGCATTGCAGATTATGTATTTTTGACCGTCGCGCGCTTTATAACCGGCTTCCCATTTAACACCGGTCGGGAAACCTCCGCCTCCGCGTCCGCGAAGACCTGATTTTTTCAGCTCGTCAATAACAGCAAGACGATCGCCGCTTTTAAGTGCTTTCGCGGCCGCGAAATAGCCGTCCCTTGCAATGTAGCTGTCAATGCAGTCGACATCAATCAATCCGCAGTTGCGCAGGGCGATGCGAACCTGGTCTTTAAAAAAGGTGATGTCGTTTATGTTGCTTATCCTTCGGCGCTGCATCGTGTCATAAAAGGTGTAACGCTCCGCGGGCACACCGCCGATGAAATGCTCTTGCACAATATCGCGTATCTTCGCGTCTGTCATCTCGGTGTAATAAGTTTCGTCGGGAAGGACAAAGACAATGGGACCGACGGCGCAGGTGCCCATACAGCCGCCATGCTCGATGACGGCGATATCGCCGGTCATGCCCGTCTTTTCCAGCTCGTCAACAAGCGCGTCACGGACAGACTTGCAGTTGGCGGCGACGCAGCTTGTGCCGCTGCAAATGAGAACGGTGCGTTTGTAGGAGCCCATCTTTTTTATGTACGCGTTTTTTACACGCGACAAGTCGTTTATGGACTTTATCATGCCTTTTCAACTCCTTTTTTTTCTTTATATTCCGCAAGAATGGAGTCAAGCTTGGCGGGGGTTACTTGCTGGTAAACATTGTCGTCTATCATTATAGCCGGAGCAAGACCGCAAGCGCCTATACACCGCGCAATTTCAAAAGTAAAAAGACCGTCGGCGGTTGTGTCGCCGATTTCAATCTTCAGCGCCTTTCTGAGGTGGTCGACAAGCCCCTTGCCGCCGCGCACATAGCAAGCCGTTCCGAGGCATACACGGATAGTGTGAAGCCCTCGCTTTTTCATTGAAAAGAACGAGTAAAAGGACACGACGCCGGACACCTCCGAAACAGGAATGTCCAGCTTTTCGGCAATAAACCTCTGAAGCTCGGCGGGCAGATAACCGTAGATGCTTTGTGCGGTATGCAGGACATTAATCAGGCAGTCACGCCTGCCGACATAGAAGGTGTCAATGATGTTGCCGATTTCTTTAAAATCAGTTAACACCGCCTCTTTGCCGTTAGACTGAGTTTCAGCTAATTTCATTAATTCAACACTGTCCTTTCTTGATTTTATGCCGGGAAGATAAATAAGTGCGGCAAGAAGCCTTTAGAATTATTGAAACAGATTCTAAAAACCACATTGCAATAATCATAGCATTATACAAAAGAGTTGTCAACAAAAAGAAGTAATTTGTTGATATTCACAATAAAAACACAAGTATCGTCAGGTTATGGCGTTTAATGCCGTGTTCAACTGCTTTATAAAAAGCAGCCGCAAAGCTGCCTTGGCAGCATCTGCGGCTTTTTGCGGCGGTTACATCATAAATGCCTTAAGCGAATTTATAAATGCCATTATGAATCTGAAAATAATGCTGAAAATATAAGAGGCGTTTGTGATTGCCACTGTCGGACCTGTCAACGTGTGAGTTTCGCCGTATGGCTCAAGCGACACATTCAAGTCGCCGGGGGCGGAAAAGTCGTTTATAATCCCGTCGGCGACAGACCTTATCAAGCTGTTGACAATTATTTTCGCCGCGCTTTTCATGTATATTTTCTTAGCGGCCAAACCATATATGCTGTCGTTTATGCTGAACCCTGAGGATTGTATGCCAAGCTGCGCGAACAATATATTAGCCGTGCGCAAGGGTATGTTCATAAAGGCGTAGACAAGAACAGCGTTTAAACCCTGACCGAGCAGCCGAACTTCGAGCGAATTAAAATCAATGTTTTCGTCGCCGGCATAGTGACCGGCATAAACAGCTCCGGCGATTTCAAGCACATCCTTATAATCACTGCGCTCAATACTTATACCGGCCATTTGCGCAATCTCCTCAACACTGTCTGTTTCGGGCGTGCCTTCGTCATCATAAAGCGGCAGCTTCAACGCCTCGCCGAGCGTGTTCATAACCTCGTTTAAGGCATTGTGTTGAACGGTGCCCTCTTTTATTTTCAGCGATTTGGCAATCTTGTTAACAGCAAAGGGAACCTCATAAGCAAAGCTTCTGATACCAGCTTTAAAGTATCCGTAGCTGTATGCCGGAAAGTCATTTTCGATAAGCTCCAGCTGCTCGCCGCTGTAGCCGTCCGGGAGAAGGGATATGTCGACCTTGTCAACATATTTTGTTTCGATATCGACGGCAGCGTCGGAAAAGCGCACTTCGCGGTATGCGTTTGGATAGGTTATGAGACAACCCGTTTCAATATCAAAAATTCTGTTGCCCTTTTTTGTCGTGGCGGCGGAAATGTCGTTGGCGTGACCGTGACCTGAAAAAAAGCATTTAATCCCCCAGTCAGCAAACTGCTCTGCCAAGCTTCTGTAATTATCAACGCACAAAAGGTTCCCGGCGATGCCCTCAATGCTGAAATGCTCAAGCAAGTGGTGATGTATCATGCCCACAAGCATTTTTCCGTCACGTTTTGCGGTAATTGTCTGCTCCTCAACCCATGCAAGGAGATCGGGACCGATTTCAGCGCCGTCCTCCCTGTAAATGCACGCGTCAATGGCAAGCAGCCGATATTTGCCGTCCAGCTCGGCAGTGTATGACGCGGTGCCGTCGTGGCGCGCAAGAGTGTCGTCATATCCTATATCCGAATAGATTTCCAAAAAGTCGGACAAATCCAAGCGGTTTTTTGACGCCGACGTTCTTATGTCGTGGTTGCCCGGTATGAGATAAATCTTTTTTCCGCTGCGCGCCTTAAAGTCCCGCAGTTTTTGAGCAATCGCGAGATGCTCGACCCAGTGGCCGTCTTCGCTCAAATCACCGGGTATGAGCAAATAATCGACTGAAGACGCCTCAAACCTCGACAGGAACTCGTCGATTATCGCGTCCGCCTCATATGTCAGCATGGATTTTGTGTTGACATGGCTGTAAAGCGGATCGCCCGGCAGATTGTTTTGCGTTTCAATCGGCTCGAGTGCGCTTTGCGGTCTGTAATGCAAATCGGCGGCTACCCAAACGGACAAGCCGTCGCCGGTGTTTGCCATTGCCGATAAAGCGGCGGGCAAAACCAATAATAAGATTAGAAACACGCACAAAACAGACTTGAGCAACTTTTTCATAATACCTCTCCTCATGTCAATCAAATTACAGTCATAGTAAAATACTAACTAAAAAGGGGAACTTAGTCAAGCATTTATTAGCCAAACTATAAAAAATTAAGCATATATTTTCATCAAAATCATATAATCTCCAAAAAAGAACATTTATGAACCGTTTATGAATAATTTCTTGCGCAATACATTGTAAAATCAAAAGAAGTCTGATATAATATTAAAAATCTGTAAACGGCTTGTGAAAATATGCGGCGCTTAATTGCCGAAAAGTCTCTGCTCGTCTTTTTAATGGTTGTTTTTAAAATATACAGGCGGCGCGGCCGCAAAAAAAGGAGTGTGCAAAAATGGCAAGTCCCACAAAGGCGGCGGTCTATCTGCCGGACGAAAAACCGGCACCCTGGAAGCTGATGCTTTACGCGCTTCAACAGGTTGTGGTAATGTTCCCGGCGACTGTCACTGTCGCTCTCATCACAGGGTTTCAGGTGTCCACCACTATTTTCGCGAGCGGTCTGGCGACATTGTGCTTCATTATGATCACAGGGAGAAAGATTCCGCTTTATTACGGCTCCAGCTTTTCTTATCTTTCCGCCGTAATAGGGCTGATGACAAGCGAAACTGTGGCAAACGCGTTGACAGCAGACGAGCTTTCACAGCTAAACGGATTCTTAAACGGCGAAGCGGGATTTTTCGCAATGCCGCAGTCGGCGATCGAGTACGCGCAAGTCGGAATCGTAATGTCCGGACTTGTTTCAATCGCCGCAGGACTTGTTGTGAAATTTGCGGGCATCAAGGCAATCGAAAAGGTGCTGCCGCCCACAATTACAGGGCCCATAGCAATGATTATCGGGCTGACGCTTGCCGGCAACGCTCTTTCCGACGCCGCACCCAAAGCGTTGGCGGACGGAGTCGCCGCCACAGTGTTTAATTCAAACTGGGTTTGGGTTGTGTCCCTCGTAACCCTCCTGTCGACAATTATTTATTCGCGCTACCTCAAGGGCTTTCTCGGCCAGCTTCCGCTGCTGCTCGGCGCGGCGACAGGCTGCCTTGCCGCCGTTTTAATTTATCGGATAGGCGGGTCAGGTTACAATCTTTTCAGAGCCATAAGCGGCGACGCCATAGAGTCAATATATTCTTTCGGACCTTTTGCCGTGCCGAAGTTTTCCTTTCCGAACTTTTCTAATCCGCAAATCGCGCGCGCCTCAATCGCCGCGATTATGCCTATCGCCATAGCGACAATCCCGGAGTCAACGGCGCATATGTATCAGCTTGACATATATGTAAATAACGCCGCCTCAAAAAAGAAATCAAGCAAAAAATATAAGCTCATAGAGAGCCTTCATTTAAACCTCATCGGCGACGGCATCGGCGACATGATAACAGGCATAATCGGCGGGCCTGCCGGCACTAATTACGGTGAAAACATCAGCACCATGGCGATAACAAAGGTGTTTTCAGTCCCCGTGCTAATCGCCGCGGCAATTATCGCGATGTTCATCTCCTGCTTCACGCCTTTGATACAGGTTATTTACGGCATCCCGCTTGCCGTCATCGGCGGACTTGAAATTTATCTTTTCGGCGCGATAGCCGCCCAGGGAATCGCCATCCTCATAGACAAAAAAGCAGATATGTTCTCGTCGGCAAACATTGCCGTTATAGCTTCGATAATGGTCATCGGCATCGGAGGACAATATGTTTACGGAGGGAATATACCGTTCTTTGGGATTAACGTGCCGTGCATCGCGGGCGCCGCAATATTCGGCATAGCGCTAAACCTTCTTTTGAGCATTGGCTCCGGCAAAGAGGAATCAACCGAATGATTTAAGGCAACACCGCGCAACAATCATTGTGCGGTGCTGCCTTAAAAATGTCTGCCTAACCAAGCTTATGACTGTCGGAAAACAAAAAGCAAAAGCTCCGAAGCATAACGTATAAAACGCTTCCCCGCATCGGCAATTTTTACAGCAAAAAGCTAAGCCGTTGCGGGGATTTTTATATCATTATCGACATGCAGGACGATCAAAAAATCTTCTGCCTTGGGGGAATTTACTTTTCGATTTAGATATGTTATAATAGAAATTGTCATAAATTGTATAATGCTTTTTGCAACAGCATCGTATCTTGTCAGAAGAAGATTATGAAGCGTGATATGTGTCAAAAGCAAAGGCTTTTGACAATGAAGATGCCGTGCCGAGATTTCGGGATAGCATTTGCGCTAAAAAGCAGGGCGTATTTCTTGTTTTAAAACAAACGAAACCTTTAGCGATTCGCGCCTGCACACATTTTCTTTACAGAGGATTGTTTCTTTGTTATATCATAATATGGTGTCTGATTATGGAGGAAAAATGCCATGTTGTTTAACTCATACATATTCATTCTTTTGTTTTTACCTTTGACAGTATGCGGTTATTATCTCCTCGGAAAGACAAAAAGATATAATCTGCCGAAGCTTTTTCTGCTGGGGATGTCCCTTTGGTTTTACGCTTACTTTAACATCAAATACCTTTACATTATTGTTATAAGCATTTTGTTCAACTATCTGCTTTATATCCTTTTTTTCAAAATCCGCGGCCCAAAAGTAAGAAAAACTTTGCTGATTATCGGCATTATTGCGAACATTTCCGTGTTGTTTAACTACAAATATCTTGGGTTCTGCACAGAAAACGTGAACCTCTTGTTGAGGACAGATTTTGTCGTCAAACATCTTGTGCTGCCCCTCGGCATCAGTTTTTTCACTTTTCAGCAGTTTTCCTTTGTCGTGGACAGCTACAAAGGACTTGTTCCGCGATACTCTTTCCCGGAATACGCTCTGTTTGTCGTGTTTTTCCCGCAGCTTATTGCAGGTCCCATTGTGCTTCACGACGAAATCATCCCGCAGTTTCAGAACGAGAATCGATTCCGATTTAGCAGCGAAAACTTCTCAAAAGCCATTTTTGCATTTGCATACGGTCTTGCCAAAAAGGTTTTGATTGCGGACACATTCGGCAACCTTGCAAATATCGGGTTTGAAAAAATTGCATACCTTGATTCAACAAATGCCATTCTTGCGGTTTTGTCTTACACCATTCAGATTTATTTCGATTTCAGCGGATATTGTGACATGGCTGTAGGTCTTGGCTTGATGTTTAACATCCACATCCCACAGAATTTTAACTCACCGTATAAATCGCTTGATATGAATGAGTTTTGGCAACGCTGGCACATTTCTTTGACACGATTTTTCAGAACAAATCTTTACTTTCCCTTGGGCGGAAACAGAAAAGGCGCTGTCAGGACATATGTAAATTATTTCATCGTGTTTTTGGCCAGCGGCATTTGGCACGGCGCAAACTGGACATTTTTCTTGTGGGGCGCGCTGAACGGGATTTTGGTTATCATATCAAAACTATTTTCCGACAAGATAAGCTATGTTAAGAAAAAGGCGCCGTTTGTAATGTGGATTCTGACCTTTATATGCACAAATCTGCTTTGGGTATATTTCCGCTCGGATTCCATCGCGGACGCCAACCGTCTTTTGACGCGGATATTCTCCTGCAATTTCGGCGCGATACGGTCTGATTTTATCGATGTGTTTCAAACAGCCGAGTTTTCATGTGTGTCATGGATTATTTCAAAGTTTTCCGAGTCCGCGGCACAAACTTACACCTTGGTTTTGCTCGTTCTCTGTTTCGCATTCGCTGTCTTTGCAAGCGTTAAAATGAAGAACCTTAATGAGCGGCTGGAAACCTTCAAGCCTGATTTCAAAACATGGTCGTTTTCAGTCATTGCCGTTATTTGGTCGTTAATATCCCTTTCCGGTGTCAGCACTTTCCTGTATTTTAATTTTTAAGGTGATTTCAATGTACGAAAAATTTGTTATTTCCGCCCTTTGTGTTATTTTATCTCTGATTATCGGCATCTGCGGACTTGTGTATGTTGTTGACCCGTTTAATCATTACAGAGCGGACAAAGACATGACAAAGATTATTTATCAGCTTCCGAACTATCAGAACACCGGCATTGCTAAACACACCGAATATGACACACTGATTACGGGAAGCTCAATGGTTCAGAATTTCAGGGCGTGGTGGTTTGACGAAGCCTTTGACTGCAAAGCAATTCGGCTTGCTTATGACGGGGGAGTAGTCGGAGATTATTCAGCGTTGCTTAATATCGCGATACAAAACAACGACGCTCTTAATACTGTTTATTACGGGTTGGATAATTTTACAATCACCGGAGATTCCGCGCTGGTGGGGAAAACCGACAAAATCCCGGAGTATCTTACAGATGACAATCTGCTGAACGACATCAAATACCTGTTAAATAAAGACGTTTTACTCACATATACCCGCATATACTTCAGCTATAAAAGATATGTTGACTATGATTTTTATGAAATGCATGCGTGGGATCGTAACAAAAAATTCATATTTTCAAAAGAAGAAGTAATGAGCGACTATACATATAAAACAAGCGACATCGTCTATGACAATCAACACTTCTTAGATCATGCGGAAGCATTCTGCAATGTGATTCTGCCTTTTGTGGAGGACAATCCGCAAATACATTTTGTCTTTTTCGCGCCGCCTTACAGCATCCTGTACTGGCACGGTCTCATGTGCCGCGGCGTGCTGGATGCCACCGTATGCGCGCTGAAACAAGTATATGCCGAGCTTTTAAAACACAGCAACGTAAATATATATTACTTCCAAAATGAATATGAAAAGATTTCAGACCTTGACAAGTATAAGGACAAAAGTCACTACTGCACGGAATACAACAAATATATGCTTTCTGCTTTTCAGAGCGGTGACAACTTGCTGACGACAGACAATTATGAATCAGTGTTGGACGGCATGGCGGCATATGTAAAACAATATGATTTTGACAGTTTGCTGGACTCATAAAGCAAGACCCCTACAGCCTGCCCACTAACATCCAGTTCCCGGACTCTGAAGCCTCTTTTCTTCGTGTGAAGATTCAGATTATATTTTAGATTGCAGAAAAGAATATGGGTGGCTGATAAGATAAGCGGGAAAACACAAAAACGCAAAAGCAAACGCAAAAGCAAAATCAAAATCAAAAACACAAACGTAAAAACGTAAACATAAAAACGCAAAACAAAAGCCCTTGATATATGGCTGAAAAACAACAATATCAAGGGCTTTCGCTTGCTTTCTGGAGGCACCACCCGGACTTGAACCGGGGAATAAAGGTTTTGC
>LSQX01061892.1_pt2 | contig 14698 bp, 11 predicted proteins | sample 654561 | NCBI WGS metagenome assembly LSQX01 (sample SAMN04489861, study PRJNA283612) | anaerobic digester metagenome | isolation source: 4 biogas reactors fed with cattle manure at either 37C or 55C with and... | place: Denmark: Kongens Lyngby | collected 2014
CAATAATTGACAGCTGCAAAAGTGTAATGCTAGAATGCTTTTGCTGTGTTTACAGCTGCTCGGGATGAGCAGTACAGTTTGAGCTGAATTGGAGAGTTGTCCGAGCTGGCCGAAGGAGCACGACTGGAAATCGTGTATACCCCAGAAGGGTATCAAGAGTTCAAATCTCTTACTCTCCGCCAAAAAGTTTTTGGCATGTTGTCGCAAGGCACACCATGAAAAGAGGTCCCGGATCAAATAATCCGGGACCTCTTTTTTTGCTTCGATTGGAACAATACTTATTATGCTTATTTGATATTTTCGATAGTTATGATATCAAAAACAAGGTCAGTCGGCTCATTTATTTCTGCGCCGGACTCGTCTGTATCTTTCGGAATTTCAATACTGCCGGCTACCAGCTCTGCATAGACTGCATCATACTGTGCCTGAGTAAAGTTCTCTAAGCGGGCATTTTCCATAGAAATCATGGTGTAGCCTTCAGTAGCATCGAGCACTACAGATATGCCGCCCTCCCAGGTTCCGTCATAGATACTGGCAATTGCGTCATTGACAGATTTCTTCAGGTTCTTCATGGCTGATGTGATTACAGTATCTGATTCAGCATACTGGTCAACGTCAACACCGATTACTTTGGCGTCAGCCTTCTCCGCGGCCTTCATGACTGAGGTGCCGACTGCGCCGCCGCATGCGAAGATCACTTCCGTGCCTTCCTGGAACCAGGAGGCTGCCATTGATTCATTCTCAGGACTGGCGTCAAAATTGCCTACATAGGTGTACTTAATATTGACATCTCCGGCTGCGAGACCCAGTTCTTTTGCTGCGTCCTCTGCACCCTGCAGATAGCCGTAGCCAAAGCGGACAACTGCGGGTACTGCCATACCGCCCATGAAGCCGAGATCGCGATAGCCTTCGTGGACTGCCGCATAGCCGGCCAGATAGCCTGATTCTTCTTCAGCGTAGAGTATGCCGATTGCGTTATCAGAGATTGCAGGTACATAATCGCCTGCATGCGGATAGCCATCAAGTAAGATGAAATTGACATCCGGGAACTGGTCCTGGACTGTATAAATCGGAGTTTCGAACAAGAAGCCGGGAGTCACGACAACTTTAGCTCCACCTTCAATTGCTAGATTGATGGAGTTAATATAAGCTGCGTCAGACGCTTCTGTCGGCTGAAAGTACCTAAAGGTTTTATCGTTGTCCAGTGCATATTGTACAACGCCTTCCCAGGAACCCTGGTTAAACGATTTGTCATCAATAGTGCCAACGTCAGTAATCAGGGCGATCTCGGCATTCCCACTTGCATCTAATCTGCCTTCTTTGTGCAGATCATCAGTTCCCGGTGCTTCGGTTTCTTCCGGTGCATCAGTCTCTTCCGGCGCATCAGTTTCTTCAGGTGCATCAGTTTCTTCCGGTGCATCAGTCTCTTCCGGCGCGTCAGTTTCTTCAGGCACTTTAGACGGCTCTGTTTTTGAGTCGCCGCAGGCTGCGACGACACCAACAACCATCACCAGTGCCAGCAAAAGAGCAAAAATTCTTTTTCTATTCATTTCTACCTCCTAAGGTCGGATTTTTGACTTCTCTTTAGCCCCTCACCCGACCACATTATTATTATACTGCTTAATTATCGACCTGTCTTGTCATAAGGAATTCCTTCTGAAGCAGGAGCCTGTGAACGTTTAGACATGAAGATCAATACTATTAAAGTGGCAACATAAGGAATCATTTTATACACTGTTGCCGGAATTGGCAGATTCTTGATGATCGGAATAGCAGAGTAGGCGGATGCCACTGTTTTCATCAAACCGAAGAAAAAAGCCGCTCCAAGGATTTTGAACGAGCGCCACTGACCAAAAATCATAACGGCCAAGGCAAGAAAGCCATATCCGTAAACGGTGGCATTTGACTCAGTTGAAGTCGGAACTACAAAGGTCAGACCGCCAATGCCCGATAGAAATCCTGAAATCAAAGTACCTGCCCAGCGCATGCGCTGCACATCAATACCTACTGTGTCCGCTGCGCCGGGATGCTCACCGCAGGCACGCAAGCGAAGTCCGAAAGGAGTCTTCTGAATTACAAACCAAGCCGCAAAAAAGATAAGGAAGCCTATGTAGGTAGTAATATAGGCCTTTTGGAAAAAGAGAGGCCCAAGAATAGGGATATCTCCCAAAACAGGTACTTTTCTGATGAAGAAAGTATCCTTGAAGGGCACTTGCTGAGTTCCGAAAATCAAGCGGGCGACAAAAATTGCAAAAGCGGGAGCAAACATATTCATAGCTGTACCGCTGATGACTTGATTTGCCTTTAGATTGATTGAGGCAAAAGCATGGAATATTGTGAAAAGAAAGCCGGTTAAACCTGCGATCAACAGTGCCAGCAGAAGTAATCCCTGACCTGATATTTTATCTTGCATTTGATTGAGGAATAAAGTGCCGGTGAAGGCTCCCATAATCATACCGCCGTCCAGACCGACGTTAATGACACCGCTTCGCTCTGAATACATGCCGCCCATGGCAACAATAAGCAGCGGTATTGAGAAGATCATCGTCTGTTGAACTATAAAAGCAATAGTCGTCATGAGGATACCTCCGTTTCTTCAGGCTGCGTATAGCTTCCCGGTCCTTGCGGCGCCGGGCCCCTCAGTTTCTGTCTCTTGCTGTTTAATCTGCCTTGAATAATTCGGCTGAGCAATTGCTTAAATATCAAGGAGAAAGCTGCGCAGTAAATGATTACAGCTATGATCATATCGATGATCTCCTTGGAATAACCGAATAACTGAAGGTTTTCGCCGCCAATCGTGATATGCCCGATAAACAAACCCGTGAAAAACACCCCTATCGGGTGGTTCATCGCCAGCAATGCTACCGGAATGCCATTAAACCCTTGGGCTGCAACTATCTCCTTTATATCCATGTACACGCCGGTTCCGCCAAGATACATCATATATGCCCCAAGGCCGGATAATGCACCGGAAATTATCATGGCGGTGATCACTGTGCGCTTTGAATTAATCCCGGCATAGCGGGATGCATCCGGATTAAGACCCACAGCTGTGAGCTCAAAACCGAACACTGTGCGCGAAGAAATGATAAAAATAATCAGACAGAAAACAATACACAGCAAGAGGCTAATATTGAGGTTTGTGCCCGGGAAACGGGTGTTAAGTCCAAGAGTCGGAATCTGAGCGCGCAGGGGCACATTCTGCGCCCTGGCATAACGGGAATCATAGATTGTCCGCTCAATTATTATTTTGGTCGTATACATGCCAATGTAATTCATCATGATTGAAGTGATGACTTCATTGACCTTGAAGTATGCTTTGAGTATTCCCGGAACAGCCCCCCAAATCGCTCCGCCAACCATGGCGGCCAGCATGCAGACCAGCCATAATACTGAAGCGGGGATAAATGTACCCTTTATAGCAACATAAACAGCAAAGACTCCACCGATCATGAATTGGCCGGAAGCCCCGATATTAAATAGGCCTGCCTTATAGGCGAATGCAACGCTGAGACCTGTCATGATGATGGGAATTGATGTAGCTATTGCTTGTCCAAATGCTGTTGGACTGCCGGTCATGCCTCCTCGCAGAATTGCAAGTAAACCCTTCCCTGCATTGGAAGGATTAGCGACTAAGAGGATAATTACCCCGACCGCAAGTCCCGCTAAAATAGCCATCAAGGAAGAGAAAAAACTGTATAAACCTTTTTTGCGGCCCGGCTGAGCCAGGGCCAGCTCCTCTTCCGGCACCCCATGTCCGCTTTCTTTCTGCGGTAATGGCTTGTCATTTATACCTTCATCGTGGTTTTTGCCGTATTGATCAGACATGCACGGCCTCCTTTTTTTTGCCGGCCATATAGAGACCAAGTTCTCGTTCGTCAGTCTGATCCGGATCCAGATCAGCAACAATCTCTCCTTCGTACATCACCAAAATGCGGTCTGAAAGATTCATGACCTCATCCAATTCGAAAGAAACCAGCAATACGCCTTTTCCTCGGTTACGTTGACTCATCAATTGATTATGAATGTATTCGATCGCGCCGACGTCAAGGCCGCGCACCGGTTGGACAGCTATGACTATATCCGCATCGCGGTCGAGCTCTCTGGCGACGATAGCTTTTTGCTGGTTGCCGCCTGATAAAGCCCGGCCCATGCTTTCAGCGCCTTCGCTGCTGCGAATGTCAAATCGCTCTATCAGTTCATCGGCATAATCAACAATATTGCTAAAACGCATAAAGCCGTGCTTCTGAAATCGCGACTCATAATATGTCTGCAAAACCAGATTGTTCGCAAGTGTATATTCAAGAATTAGTCCGTAGCGTTGCCTGTCTTCGGGTATATGGGCCATGCCTGCCTTTGTGCGTTCACGTATGTTGAATTTGCTGATATCCACACCGTTGAGAAAAATTTTGCCTTCATCCGGCGGTGTTATCCCGGTCAAGGCATAGACAAGATCGGACTGTCCATTGCCATCCACACCCGCAATTGAGACAATTTCTCCGGCATGCACTTCGAGAGAGACATCGTGAACAGCATTTTTCTCTGAGCGCGTGCGCTTTACAGTAATGTTCTCGCAAGAAAAAACCACGTCGCCTCTGACAACATGACCTTTATCTACCTGCAGATCAACCGCGCGTCCAACCATCAGCTCGGACATCTCTTCCGCAGAGGTTTCCGCGACTTCTCTGGTTGCGACATGCTTTCCTTTGCGCAGAATAGTAACGCGGTCAGCCACCTCCTGAATTTCGTTCAGCTTATGGGTTATGAAGATGATGGATTTACCTTCATCTGCCAGCTGACGCATAATTTTCATCAGCTCGTCAATTTCCTGCGGGGTAAGCACAGCGGTTGGCTCATCAAAAATCAAAATTTCATTTTCGCGAAAAAGCATTTTTAAAATCTCAACACGCTGTTGCTGCCCAACTGTGATTTCACTTATTTCAGCCTCAGGGTCAACTGCCAACTTGTAACGCTCAGAAATCTCCACTACCTTCCGACGAGCTTCACGCATGTTCAGGATGGCGCCTTTTGACGGCTCATCCCCCAAAATAATGCTCTCCAAAACAGTAAAGTTCTGCACAAGCATGAAGTGCTGGTGCACCATACCGATACCATAATCGTTTGCATCGTTGGGATTGTTCAAAGTTGCGGGTTCACCGTTTATCGTGATCGCGCCCCCTTCATGGGCATAGAGCCCGAAAAGCACGTTCACCAATGTAGTTTTTCCGGCGCCATTTTCACCAAGCAAGGCGTGAATTTCGCCTTTTCTTAGATGAAAAGTAACATCATCGACAGCTGTAAAGCTGCCAAAACGTTTTGTGATGTTATCCATCTCAATGACGTTCTTACTCATAGTCTGGTAATCCTTTCTTTCAAAGATCTAATATGACCTGCAAGAGATCACCTCATCTAGATAGAAAGAGCCTTCTATATAATCAGCGTTTGACATCGCTTTGTTCCCTTGAGTAAGTAACCCAACAGGCGGCAAAAAGTCAGCTGCCCACTTGTCAACATGATTATAACATGTAAGGATTGACCGTCAAATTGAGAAAAAAGGGCTGTCTCTCACCACTTTTCAGTGCTTCGAGACAGTCCCTTACTTTCTTGCATTGTTGCTGATATCTTATCCTAAAATCAATCGGATAAGAAATGCAATACTGCTAAAACAAGATTAGTATTCTTTAGGATTGCCGAACATCGCATGCGTTACGTAATCATCGCCATTGCGGATCATTTCTGCCAGTGTGTCTATTTGTACATAATGCAGTTTTTCTTCTTTAATTAACCATGTCAATAGAGCTTTTTCATCGTCATCTTCAGATTTCTGCAATAGTTCCTGATACATATCAATAGATTTTTGTTCCATTTCTAAAGCAGTTAAATAGGCATCAAGTGCGCGCGGAACAAGAAAGATTTCGCTGTCAACATCCGCTGCGTCAGCAAAGAATGTCTTCTCCAGTGGCTGGGTGGCTTCCGGCTCCTCAAAACCTTTATCTTGCTGATAACTTAAGATCGCAGCTTCATGCTTGCGTTCAGCATCGGCCAGAACTTTGAAAACACTGCTGATTGCTGTATTAGGGTGCTTGGCTGCTTGTTCGTCGTAATATTCTGCGCCTTCTTTTTCGAGTTGAATTGCTTTACCGTAAATATTCATTTGTTCTCTCCTTTTATTTATCTGTAATTTGCGCCTGATTGTCTTAGCAATGCAGACTGTTTAAAACCAAATAAGATTGCTGTTCAAAAGCAAATTTGTTGCCATATTATATCATTGGATAATACACTTCGCGGTATCATAGCAACAACATGGTCGCCGCCATAATCAACATACCCAGAATTAATCCGCTGATTACGATATGGTGCTCACCTTGCTTCTCGGCTGAGGGCAAGAGTTCATCCAGTGAAATATAGATCATAATACCGGCCACAGAGGCAAAAATTATACCCATCATACTTTCGCTGAGGAAAGGTCTGAAGATAAAAAAACCTATCAGAGCGCCTATCGGCTCAGCCAGACCTGAAGCCAACGCTATCAGAAAAGATCGTTTTTTGTTACCTGTTCCGGCATAGAGAGGAACGGCGACTGCAATACCTTCGGGGATATTATGAATTGCGATAGCGACGGCAATGCTAACGCCCAGGGCAGGATCTGCCAGAGCTGCGACGAAGGTTGCAAGCCCTTCCGGCAGATTGTGAATAATAATCGCAATGGCTGAAACCATGCCAACTCTGGTTAAGCTCGTATTGCCTCTGTCTTTAGTCCGCTCAATGACACTGACACTGGCCGCTTCAGGCTGACTTTCTGTATGAGGGTCAAAACTGACCTCAGTAATGCCATGCATTTCGTGAGGGTTCTTTTCTTCCGGAACAAGAAAGTCAATCAGCATAGTTAAGAAGATGCCTCCAAAAAATGCCAAGACTGTATATAACTCTCCCTTGCTTCCATAGATACCGCCCAAAGTATTGAATGCGCCGCTCAGCATTTCCACAAAAGCGATATAAATCATAACGCCTGCAGAAAGACCTAAAGAGCCCGAGATAATATGTTGATTAAGCGGTTTTTTACGGAAAACAACCAGTCCGCCGATACCGGTTGATAAGCCGGCAAAAGCAGTCAGAGCAATAGCCCGCGCATAATCAACTGTCCCCAAGTCCATCTTCACTCCTCCTCAGCTGCTCGCGAAAATAATGATCAGGCAAGCAGCCTTATCTGTTCCTCAATAAATTCTCTGTCAGCTCCCTGTCGCAGCAGAGGCCCTCTTTGCAGCACTTCATGCTGTGACGCGTAGGTCGGTTTTTCCACATTGTAGAGAATACCCGTCGGTATGCCGGCACCGTCTGCATCTTCAAAGGTCAAGGCTGCTTTGAGAGCTTTTTCAAAATCAGTCGCATCATGTTCTTCTCCCAAAGGACGCACTCGCTCCTTGTACCAGCTAAATGTATTAACTTTATTAAAACTGACACAAGGCTGAAAGATATCCACCAGCGCATAGCCATCATACTGAATGGCGGCTTTCATCAGCTTGGTGAGCTGCTCTTGATCTCCGGCAAAACCTCTGGCAACAAATCCCGCTCCCAATACCAGTGCATTCGCAACCGGATTAAAGGGGATACTGAGATATCCGTGTGGCTGTGAACCTGTTACGAAGCCGTGTAGTGAGGTTGGTGATGCCTGTCCCAGAGTCAATCCATATACCTGATTATCATGGGCGAAATGAGTAATATTGACATTGCGGCGAACTGCTGCGAGAAAGTGATTGCCGCCTTCGGCAAAGCCATCGCCATCGCCCGTATTAATAATTACAGTTAAGTCATCATTGGCAATCTTTGCGGCCGCGGCAGCAGGAATTGAGCGGCCATGCAACCCGCAAAAACGGTTTCCTGTGATGTACTGGGGCGTTTTGGCGGCTTGACCAATACCGCCGGCAAAGATAATTTTGTGAGGATCCAGTTCCAGTTCTTCTACTGCGTTCTTCAGGCTGTTTAAGATAGCGAAGTCACCACAGCCGGGGCACCACGCTGTATCGTAAGTCGTATACCGCGCTTTATTATGATTCATTTTTTGCACATTGTTTTGTGACATGGCTACACACCGCCTTTCTCAACTGTTTTTAGGACTGCGCCGGAGATTTCTGCGGGAGAGAGAGGGCGGCCGTCATACTTTAGCACAGAATCAGTCATGGCAATTCCGGTCTGACGCTGAATTAAACTTCCCAATTGACCGCTGAAATTTTGCTCTACATTAATAATATGGACAGCATTCTTCGCTTCAGCTTCAATCCTCTCTGCAGGCAGGGGCCACAAATCACCATAAACCAGCGCAGAAACCTTAACGCCCTGCTCGGCCAATTCATCTATGGCCTCTTTTAAGGGACCATACATTGAACCCCAGGCAACCAGAACAATATCACTTCCGGCTGTGCCGATCTGTTCAGCATCGATCAGATCTTCGGCGGTCAGCCTGTCCAGCTTGCGCATCCGCTTGTCCATCTGCGCAATTCGTACATGTGACGCTTCATTAATGAAACCGTATTCATCATGAGAATCCGTATCAGCATTGACGAAGGCTTTAGGATTGCCCGGCAGAAGCCTGGGACTGATACCGTCTTCTGTGAGTCGATAGCGTTTGTATTCGGCAGCAGCCAGCTCAGACTCCTTCATTTCGCCAAAAATCTCATCTCCCCGCCGGTTAACGGGATCATCTCTATAAGCCAGCGCTTCCTCATCTGAGGCAGACACTCGAACTTTCTCTATCGCGCTCAAGTCTAAAGGTTTCACAGTAGCTGTGCCGTCAGACAGATATTGGTCTGTCAATAATACGACCGGCATCTGGTACTTCTGGGCAATATGATGCGCGCGGGCAGTCTGATAAAAGGCGTCGCTTTGATCTTTGACTGCCAGCACCATTTTGGGATATTCACCATTGCCGGCGAAAATCGCCAAATTCAAATCTCCCTGCTCCGTCCGTGTAGGCAGTCCTGTAACCGGTCCGGGTCTCATCGCAATAACCGTAACAGCAGGTATTTCCATCATGCCGGCACTGGCCATGGCTTCAACCATCAGCTGATACCCTCCTCCGGAAGTACCGACCATAGAAACAGCCCCGGCATAGGATGCGCCAACCGCGGCATTCATCGCCGCAATCTCATCTTCAGCCTGCTCGACTACAATATTGGCTTCATACTGCATGCCTGCGAGATACTCCATAATTTTTGTTGAAGGCGACATCGGATAGGCCGTATAAAATTGCAAACCTGCCGCCAGGGCTCCAAGCGCTATTGCTTCGCTGGAATTCAAAGTTATCCAGTCTGAATAATCATAATTTCCTCCCTCTTGATTATTACCTCCATTATTGCTGCCTAAGTGATTTGCTTTGCGGCGGGAGGATTCTCCTCGCTCATAAGTGACGGAATTGTAACCCGCCTTGGCAGCCTCCATGTTTATCTCAACATATTCAGGTTTTAAGGTCTCCTCTAAAATCTCACGCAGAGCCTCCACAGGTAAATCAAAGAGGCGAATGAGAGCTCCTACGGCTACCGAAGAAGCGACACGCGGATTGCCCAGCTGCTTCGCTGTTTTTGTCATAGGGAGCATTATGGCGCGAGGGTCATCTGTTTTGAACCCATCATCGGCAATGATGAAACCGTCCTCACGCAAGTCCTTGATATGCAGATCAATAGTTTCTTGATTCACTGCCAGAATGCCGTCGACAGCGTGATCATGCGCAATAACAGGGCTGCGGCCAAAGCGCAGAGTCGAAAAGTTGTGACCGCCGCGCACACGAGACATCAAGTCCCGTGTCACGAAGACATTGTAGCCATTGCTTTTCAATATCTTCTCAATAACAGCGCCTGTGGTTTCTACTCCTTGTCCGGCTGCTCCGCCCAAAAGAATATTAAACATGCTTACCTCCTTTACAAAGGACAGATAAAGTATTGACTCATAGTAACATTGACTAATCATGCTTACAGGCATATATGTGACAGTAATTTAACAAAAGATTAACTGCATTGGTCTATGCGCAAATGTCAGATGAAATATAAAAACCCCCATAAGTCGGATTAATAATTAGATCCGACTTATGGGGGCACTCTAGAGCGAGTGTTTATTCATTTATTGTATTTTTCTCTAATATTAAAACGCTTTAGCAGCTCAGCTAATTTCCCTGAACCGACTCGCTTGATATCAGAACAAGAAAATCTTGCAGCAGCTCGGTATTTCACAACAGCCTAAGAGAATGCGAAGTACAGTATAACCAGAAGACCCAATGCGATACGATAATAACCGAAGACCTTGAAATTATTCTTGCGGATATAATTCATCAAAAATTCGATGATCTTGAGTGATACCAGGAAAGCAACCGCCATGCCCGTCAAAAGGACCAGGAAATTTAAAAGATTCCAGCCGCCGTCATAAGTCACCAGCTTGAGGAAGCTGGCTCCAAGCATAACCGGCACTGCCATATAAAAGGTAAATTCAGCCGACAGCGTTCTGCTCAGACCCAAAATAAGGCCACCGATTATGGTCGCTCCGGAACGAGAAACACCGGGGAAGACAGCGGCAGCCACTTGAAACAAGCCGATAAAAAATGCGATCTTCCAGCTAATGCCTTCCATCTTAATAACCGCGGGACGTTTTCCCTTAATCCAGTTTTCAACCAGAATAAAGATTACGCCAACAATAATCAAAGCCGCGGCGACTACCCAGGGATTGTAAAACAATCGGTCTATATCATCGTCAAAGAGCACGCCGATGATGGCTGCAGGCACACAGGCAACCAGCGCCTTAAGCCACATAGTGATAATCTCAGGCTTCACAGCTATTCTCTTTTTGGAACTGCCGGAGCCTGCCGCTGAAATATGGCCGGTCTGCAGGGCAAAGGGCCAAATTCTGTGCCAGTACGTAACTACCACAGCCATAATGGCTCCGAGCTGGATTACTACCAGATACATACTGAAGTATTCGGGACTTTGCCCGAGCGGCATCCACTCTTTAAGTAAGATCAAATGCCCCGTTGAACTGACAGGAAGCCACTCGGTAATGCCTTCCACGATGCCATAGATTATAGAGCGAAATATATCCCACCAACCCATCTTTCAACCCCCTCATAAGCTGCCGAGCCAATATTTCAGCGCCTTCGTCATGCGCTGAGCTTATCTTATAATATCTTTGTTTATTACAGATATGACAGTTTAACAAAAAGCCGGCCAAATTACCTGACTTGCTGTTTAATTCGAAACAGCCGGTTTTTCAACCAGCACCGCAATACCGCCCGGCATTACACGATAAATATGGCGGGAAGATTTAATCTCGTCTTGGGCCAGAAGTGACGCTCTGGCGTCATAGTTATAAACTTCTCCCGAAACAATGGCCGTTTTGCCGCTCAGACGCATTGAAATATTGCTGTCTCCAAGATTAATCAAGACTACTGTCCGCAGATCCTGGGCAGTAAAAGAGAAAATCAATAGTTTTTCTTGCTCATCTTTTGCTGCCGTCTCCTCGGGATTGTCAGCTGCCGTCTCGCCGTAAGCCTCTGTGTCTGCAGCATTTTCAGTTTCCCCTTCACCCAGGATTACCGTCTCCTCAGCAGGAGCCAAAGCCCATTTGCTGCTTAACTCTCTGCCGGTCAGGCAGATGGCGGAATAGATATTGCTTGTTTTCTCCAAATCAGGCCCGGCGTCAATCAGAACAAGATTCACCCTGTCACCTGCCTCCCCAAAGACAAGCGCGGCATAGTCAGCCAGCCTCAGCGACTCAATCTTGCTTTGCCAATCAAAACTCTTGATTATCTCCGGAGCATTGCTGCCGCCCAAAACACGCCGAGTGGGGACAGTGAGAAGAAAATCAGAAAGTGTGGAGCGCATATCTCCATAGTTTTCGATAATATCTTCGCCATGTAATTCCGCAGCATGGTAATCCGCATTGGAAGCCAAGATTTGGCTGTCATAATCCATGCCGTCAACCAGCACAATCTTATTTTCCAGCAGAGAATAATCTTGAGCGGACTGGATGGTCTCGATCACATGATTAACAAAAATCATTCTTGAAGTGTCATTGTCGAAAACCCCGCTGGAGTCCTGTATCTCTAAATATATTCGGTCCAGCTGATCACTCCAGCGCCCGACCGCCCCTTGAGCCGAGCGAATCTTGCCGAATTCGCTGGTTGGAGAGCCTGCAATGTATTCAATCAGATGATACAGTTCCAGATCAGTAACCATCGAATCAACCACCAGCCAGGCATCAGCATCAACTTGTAGAGTCATCTTTAAAGCCGCGCCCAGATTGTGTAATTCTCTCTCATCGCCCGGTGAAGCTGAGGTATTAGTCAAGGCAGACGTATCAGTCTCAGGCGCTTCTGATGACAAGAAAGCAGACAAGCGGCTGCCACCGCCCTCAGGATAAAGCCAGCTATAATCCCCCATGCCCGGAACTCCGATCGGCACGAAGTCCAGCCTCAACACCTCTGGGCTTATTTTCGTCAATTGCTGATTTAAACTCTGAGGCAGGGAGTCCTGCTCGTCTTGGGTACTGCCAAACCAGACCTGATCCAGCCACAGGGAGCCTTGCCCGGAAAAACCCAAATTCAGCCAGATCTCACTCTTGGGATTTTTTTGTCCCAACACAAAAATAAATTGATGCTTTTCCCAGGAAGATCCGACTTTCTCAACAGTGTGACCGACATTTTCCGTTTCCAGCCCGGACAGCCAGACATGGACACTGTTGTTTGTCAGTCCTTCCTGACGCAAATAAAGCTCTAAGCGATAAAACGATTCCTTCAGTCCGTCACCGTCACTCAAGTCCAACTTTTGCGCTGCCCTGGCATTAAGCCAGACAGGCATGCGATTGTACACCGAAACAACTGTATCGCCGCTCGGGGAGATGAGCGAATTAAAATCTGCAGCCTCGCCTTCATAAGCCAGCTCGACGCAGCCATTGCCCAAAGTCAAAGTATCAGCGCCAGTTATTGGCTGAAAGCTAAACGACGCTCCCTCCGAGACATACCAAACTCCGGTCAAAGCGACATCACTCACTTTATCGCTATCTGTGTTCACATCAGTTTTTTGTGTTGAAGGCGCTTCAGCCGCGGATTCCGCAATCGTTCCAAAAGCCGGCGGAAAGGCGTACTTCTCCAGGAAAATCAAATCACCCGATTGGACAGAGCCAAACTCAAGTTCCGGGCTGAAAGTGACAATATCTGACATATTAGCCATCTCGAGTGAGCCGTTATTAAAAACTGCCAGCAGCTGCCCTGAAGAAAAAGAAGCAATTGAGGCAATGCTTTGCTCGCTAAAATACGGGCTGACGATTAGATTTTCGCCCTCAGCTTTGGAAAGCCAGGATTGACCCGTCGAGGTTTGAAACAAAACCGCTTCGTCAGCCAAACGGGCGCAGTTAACCAGAGTGGGCCAAATCACGCCCTCATTGCCGGAAGCTAATATGGAATCCTTAATACCATGGACATCAGCTAAAGTTGAGGGACTGACCTCACTAAAGGTGAGACCATCGTCAGAATAGGCCATGCCGCCAAGTGTCCCGCACAAAACATAGCCTTCATTGCTGCCGTCAATCGCCAGCCAGTCTACCGACGAAGACGTGCCTTCAATCTTTTGGAAATTAAAATCGAAGTCGCCGCTCAGGATCAAACCCTCACTGCCACAGATGACAATTCTATCGTCTCCGGCATAAATATCATTGAGATTGTTCGAATAATCAAGCTTAATCTCTTCCACGCCGGAGAAATCAATCAAGAAGAGCTTACCTTCATCGCCGCAGGCCAGAAAATAAAATTTTCCCCGGTTCACAACCGCGACCACTTTGTTTAGACTCGCCCTGGGAATGTATTCCCTAGCCCAGTCCCTGCCTTCAAGAGAAAAATGATAATTGCCGTTTGACGACAGAGCAACCCAGCCGGAAGGCCCTCCGGCGATAGAGATCAATCTGGTATTATCGCCAACATTGTGCAGCCGGGTATCTCCTTCGGGTGATATCTCCAAAACATAACCTTCATCACCACAGAGCATAGCTGTGTTATTGTACTCCGCAACTGCGTTAAAGCTCACATCTTCAGGCACATCAGCCGGCAATAATATCTGTCTGGTGTTTTGTACTTGTCCCGCCAGATAATCAGTGATCTCGGCTTCCTGACGCAAGGTAATCTTATCCTGAGTCTGACTGTAAATGCGTACTTTCGCACCGTCATAGTAATCCTTGCTAGTCTTCAGCGGATCATCAAATGAAAGACTGGGAATGACGAAAGAATTCTCAGTCCCGTCAGTGGCAAAAAAACTGTTTTGCTGTACTTCCGGTTCAAAAGCACCTGACTTAAGCAGATTTGCTGACTGTACCGTCTCCAGATTAAGTCCGAAGCCTGCGACAGGATCTCCGGAATAGCTCTCACTTAACTCAAAAACTCTGTCTTCTACGTCAAAATCCAGGCGCAATGCGCTTCTAACAACAGCATAAACTGCCAACAAAACGATTACGAGGCTAAGCGCAGTCGTAATGATAATGCGTCTGCGCCATTTATAATCTATCCTGCCAAACACGGTTACACCTCGGCCTTTACGCGCTTCTTCGCCTGTCGGTTCTCCAGAATAAGGCGAAACAGGAGAACCAGGCCGATAATAATAAATACCATCTCGGTCCAGAACAAGACCATGTTGTCATCAGACAGCCCCGCCAGGCGCGAGAAAATGCCTCC
>LSQX01311331.1_pt1 | contig 14698 bp, 13 predicted proteins | sample 654561 | NCBI WGS metagenome assembly LSQX01 (sample SAMN04489861, study PRJNA283612) | anaerobic digester metagenome | isolation source: 4 biogas reactors fed with cattle manure at either 37C or 55C with and... | place: Denmark: Kongens Lyngby | collected 2014
CACACAGTCTGCCGTCCCCCTGGTCCCCCCCCCTGGTTCTTGTGTAATTTCTTCTAACTGGTATAATACTATATATAACAAAAAAAGTTGCATCGAATGCTCTTGGAGTTGTATTATAGAATTGTACTTAAGAAAGGAAGGGTTTTTATATGAATGATAGCAAGCTAACAGCTATGCCGAGAAACGAAAAAGGCTATAAAGTAAGGAGAGGGAATTTCACACCTGCCGTTTTATACGGAAAGCATATGGATGCAAAAGCCGTGCAATTTGATAAAGTTGAACTAAATACTATAATAAGAAAGCATGGAGACAGGGCAAGGATTAAAATTGATTTTGAAGGCAGCGAAAGCCTTGGAATATTCAAAGAAGTAGCAAGAGACGTGTTGACCAGAGAGATATTCCACTTGGATATTCAGTTGGTTGATTTGACAGAAGAGTTAACACTGATTGTGCCTATAATATTACATGGCGCCGATGCTTTGACTCAGAAAAAATTGGTACTGCAGCAAAACCTTGCGGAAGTCCAGCTGACCGGGCGTGTTGACCAGATCCCCAACAGATTGGAAATAGACGTAAGTGCCATGGAAGACGGAGATACAAAAATTTTGGCAGACTTGGAGCTTCCCGAAGGCATAGTTTTTTCAGAGGATCCGGATACATTGGTTCTGGCAACAAGAATTCCGAAGATGACGGAAGAGGCTGAAGAAGAGGCTGAAGCAACAGAAGAAGCAGAGGAAACAACGGCTCCGGCGGAAGAAACTGAATCTGAAGAATAAATATGATTTAGGGGACAGTATGAGTAGTATCGGCACTCATACTGTCCTTTCTATAAAGGAGAGACAGATGGAAAAAGACGACAAATATATAATGATGACAGAAACTCCTATAACAAAACTAATTCCCAAGATTGCCGTACCCACAATAGTAAGCATGTTAATAACCTCCATATATAATATGGCGGATACTTTTTTTGTAAGTCAAATAGGGACATCTGCTGCCGGTGCTGTTGGTGTGGATTTTTCGCTGATGGCTATGATACAGGCTATAGGTTTTACCATTGCTATGGGCAGCGGTACTTACATTTCACGAAGCCTCGGCAGGCAGGACACAAAAAGTGCCGAAAGAGTGGCGGCGACGGGATTTTTTACTGCTGTATTTTTGGGACTTTTACTTGCCGTATTCGGATTATACAATATTGACAAACTGGTCGTCTTTTTGGGTGCCACGGAGACGATAGCTCCCTATGCAAAGGACTATGGCCGCTATATTTTGATAGGCGCCCCTTGGATGTGCGGTTCCTTTGTACTAAACGTGGCTTTGCGCTCCCAGGGTAACGCCGTCAGGTCAATGCTTGGAATAACAGCAGGCGGGGTTCTTAATATCGTTTTGGACCCCCTTTTGATATTCGGCTTCAATATGGGAATATCCGGTGCGGCCATTGCCACCATCATCAGCCAGTTCGTCAGCTTTATAATATTGATTATACAAACTAACTATATAGAAGGCAGCATAAAAATCAGGTTCACCAATATAGAGTTTTCCATTAAAGTTTACAAGGAAATTCTCAGGACAGGCCTTCCCACGTTTTACAGGCAGGGCCTCGCCAGTGCGGCATCCGTATTCTTAAACGTTGCGGCTTCTCCCTATGGTGACCCGGCGGTGGCAGCGGTTTCCATAACTACAAGAATAGTTATGTTTACTTACTCGGCTTTGATAGGATTTGGACAAGGATACATGCCCGTTGCAGGATTCAACTATGGAGCCAAAAAATTTGCCAGAGTCATGGAGGCTTTTAAGTTCAGCATCAAAGTAGCGACCATTTTCTTATCGGGGCTGGGAGTCATATTCTTTATATTTGCGCCGAAAGTCATAGGGGTTTTTCGGGCAGACGATTTGGAAGTTATAAGGATTGCATCGCGGACACTCAGATTCCAGTGCCTTGTTCTCCCATTGCATGCTTTTTCCGTAATAGTAAATATGTCTTTTCAATCACTGGGCTATGGCCTAAAGGCTACCATCGCTTCTTCAGCGCGGCAGGGGATATTCTTTATACCTGCTATCTTAATATTGCCAAAACTGTTTGGGCTGACAGGGGTTGAAACAGCTCAGGCCATTGCCGATGCTTTGACATTTTTATTAAACGTGACTTTGGTATTTGGACTTATCAAGGAATTAAAAGAAAAAAACCTTACAGAACTGAACGGAAATTTAGAACACCAGCCTCAGTAAAAATTTACCTACACATAGCTTCTTATTAAAATAGACCTATAAAGAAGAAAAGGACGATGACCCTGATTCGCCCTTTTTTGCTTTTAGAGTTGCATTCTCTTCAAATTAATAATTTTCTCTGCCTTTACAATCCCAAATATGCCTTTTTCACAATATCTGATTGCAAAAGTTCTTCACCGGTGCCTTCATAATATGAAAGAACTTTGCTTTTTATAAAAACTCTGCTAACTTATATTTTTCGAGCTGTTTAAATTTTAGCCTTAAATATATTTTTGCATTTTTTATAAAAACTTGTATGACAATATTGGTTCCACTCAACTTGCCAGTTTATTTCGCAGAATTTGGTAAGGTTTGGAGGAAAAATATAGTTTATGTAGAATAAGGTATTTTAGAGGTGGTTGACTTGGAAAAAGGGACAATCATAGGGAAATATGAGGTTAAGAGCACATTGTATGCCGATGAATTTCAATCGGTCTATATTTGTGAGCTTTTGGGGTTAGAGGACGGTAAAAGCTTTATTGTCAATGAATACACAGATGAGGAAATAATCAGCGAGACAAAGGATTCTTTTATCTATGATAAAGAAACCCTAAAGCTCATCGAGACCTTTGAATCTGAAGGAAAGTTTTATGCCGTTTTTCCCGGTATGATTGGCGCTCCCTTGGATGCGTATATTTCCAAGCATAATCTCACTATATCGGATAGAATGTATTTTGCAGACGGCATTTTCAAAAAGTTTATTGAAATAGACAGGTTGCATTATGCAATGCAACATACATTATGTGACTTAAAAAACCTTTCTGTTCAAAGCAGAAGATTTTTTCATTTCAACAATATATTTGCTTTTAAAAAAGAAAACCTAAAAGCTGATTCCACAGATGTAATTAAGGCAATCGGCCATTTGCTTTTATGCATATTTACCAATAAGGTTGATGCCGAAACAGAAAAAGATAAAGACTCTTTGCCGCCGGCAATATTGCCCATAACCGTTAAATGTATAGAAGGCGGTTATAATTCATTGGGGAAAGCTTATGCAGATTTTAGAAACACACTTATATATTCAACTTTTGTTGATTCCGGTTCCTTGGATAATCAGATAAGAGGCAGGATGGTCAGGGCACAAAAGAAAAAAAAGCATGCCATACCAAAGGCTATGGCGTTTCTACTCATATTATTGATATTGTTTGGCGGTGGGTTTTGGCTGATAAAAAACAAAGATATGATTACGGGACCAGGGAAGGGAATCAGCATTATAGGTAAAAAGAATAACCCCCCCATTGCGGATTTTTCCATCAGCATTAACAAAGTGTATAAAGACGATGAGGTAAAATTTATAGATAAATCTGTTGCTTCAAATCCCGGGGATGTAATTAAAAGCAGATTATGGACTATTGAAAAGGACGGTTCCGTTATCATGAATTCGGAAAAAGAGTTTATAACCTATGCATTTGATGAGACCGGCGAATACAGAGTATCCCTTATAGCGCAAGACTCAAGAGGTGTACATAGCAAACCTTTTACCCACAGCATCACGGTTTTGGACAAACCGGTGCTGCCCGTGGACGAAATACCGAGCCCCGACAATTCCTACGACAGAAAATAGCAACCAGGGGGACGGTTCTCCTGGTCGCTTTTTAAAGCTACTATATTAATTCTAATTTCTACCCAGTCCCCCGCGGTGACCGAAGCCGCCCCCACCTCGAACATCGCCGCCGGCACCCCGGCCAATGCCCTGTCTCTCGCCAATGCCCTGTCTCTCGCCGTTGAACTGTCCGCCGTTGAGTCGGCCACCCATGCCCATTCTTCCAAAGCCCATTCCCATTCTTTCGCCATCCATCATGCATCCTGAGCCGTCACAGTTCAACCGATTCTCCTCTATGCGGGATAAAATCTCGTCAGCCTTCTCTTGCGTTATTGTGCCGTCTTTGACCCTATCTTTTAATACGGCTTTTTTCATTTCCAACATTTCTTTTCTGAATTCTTCCAAGCTACCTGCATCCTTTGCCATTGTGCCATAAGTTTTGCCGGTTTCACGCCTTTCTGCGACAATCTTATCAACGGTTTTTCCAGTAACCGCTGCTAAAACCTCAGCAGGGGAATTATAAGCAGCCGCAAACACCATAATTGAACCGGCACTGAACACAAGCACCAAAATTCCAATCATCACCATTACTTTTCGTTTTGTCATTTCAATCACCTCCATAAAATCCTACCTGCGTGTGATTATATATTAACCGTTAATTGTGTCAAAATTATGTTTTTGTTTTGATATTTTTGAAAAATTTAAAATCGGGTAAAGATTTTGAATGATTTTCCTTTTACACTGTATTGCCTCCGCATTACACAAGTAGCTTATATCCGCATTCACAATTTAAACTGTAATTTGATAAGCAACTAAATAATTGCTTCCGGTAATGGAATTTGTTTTATAATAAAACTATATGCTATAATTATGAAAAATTGGTAAGGTGATTTTATGGCAAAGATTTTGATAGCAGACGATAACAGGCAGATAATATCCATATTAGAGGAATATGCAAAAAAAGAAGGATACGAGCCCATCGTTGCTACAGACGGTTCTGAGGCTTTGGAGCTTTTTAAAATGCGGCAACCGGATATTATCCTTCTTGATGTCATGATGCCCAAAATTGACGGTTTTGAGGTTTGCAGAGAAATCAGAAAGTCGTCCAACGTCCCTATAATCATGATCACAGCAAGGGGAGAGGATTTTGAAAAAATAATGGGCTTGGACATAGGCGCCGATGATTATATAGTGAAACCTTTTTCCCCTGGGGAGGTCATGGCTCGGGTTCGGGCAATACTCAGGAGGCTTGAAGACGGACAAAAACAGCAAACGCTAAAATTCGACAATTTGGAAATAAATTTGGACAATTACACGGCAACTATTGATGATGCGGATTTGTCTCTTACCAAAAAGGAATTGGAGCTCCTGTGGACCCTTGCTTCCAATACAAACAGGGTATTTTCCAGGGATAATCTACTTGATATGCTTTGGGGATATGATTATTACGGCGATAGCAGAACAGTAGACTCTCATATAAAGAGGCTTCGCACAAAATTGGATATATATGAACATGATAAATGGCAAATAAAAACCATATGGGGCGTGGGCTACAAATTCGAGGTGAATTGATTGAAAAACAAAATAGCTGCCAAACTAATCGCATATTTCTCCGTTGCTTTGCTTTTATTTTCCCTTATAATTGGAAGCATGTTTTTAACACTCTTCAGGAAACATACTATGGAATTTCATAAAACTGATATGGAAAAGCGGGCATCTGCCATTGTCTCTACAATTTCTCAATTTTTAGAGGGCGGAAACCATGGTATGGGTATGGGCAAAGGCCAGTATGGGTCTTATTTTAGTTTTTTGGATGAAATTGCCATGGCTGATGTGTGGATTGTAGATGATGAACTGCATTTGATAACCATAGGAAGGATGTCAAACAGGAATTATAATTATACGGATTTGCCCCAAGATGCCGAGGTGGTTGTAAAAGAAGTTTTTCAGGGAAAAACCACATACAGCGAAGACTTTGGCACATTGATGGAAAACCCCACATTGACACTGGGAATGCCCATAATGCTGCGGGACAAGGTTGTCGGGGCCTTGTTGCTGCACTCACCGGTGCAAGGCTTGACTGGGGCTGTTTATCAGGGGTTTCGAATACTTCTCATAAGCCTTTTCGTTGCACTGCTTCTTTCCATAGCATTATCAGCTTTGCTTGCTTTATCTTTTACAAAGCCGCTGAACAAAATGAAGGACTCCGCTGTAGAATTGGCCCAAGGTAATTATGCAGTCAAAACAAAGATAGACCAACATGACGAAATAGGTGAGCTGGCAAAAGCTATCGATACATTGAGTGATAAGCTAAGTTTTGCAAGCCAAGAGAGTGAGAAATTGGGCAAACTGCGAAATGATTTTATAGCAAATATTTCACATGAACTGAGAACGCCTGTTACGGTAATCCGCGGCTCTTTGGAAGCTTTGCGGGATGGAATTATTACCGATGAGGAAAGAGTAAGGGAATACCATGGACAAATTCTAAATGAAAGTATTTATCTGCAAAGGTTGATTAATGATCTTTTGGATCTTTCCCGATTGCAAAATTTGGATTTTAAAATCGAAATGAATAATTTGAATTTGTGCGTTGTTTTGGATGATGTCATAAGAGGTGCACAAAACATGGCCAAATCAAAAGATATAGAAATAGTCAAGGAATTTGACGGGGACGTTTGCACTTTGCTTGGGGATTACGGGCGGTTACGTCAAATGTTTTTTATCATCTTGGACAATGCAATCAAGTTTGCCCCATCCGGCAGTTCTGTGAAAATTTATTTAAAAGATAAGATGGTCAGCATAATGGATAAAGGCCCCGGCATCCCCAAAGATGATTTGCCTTATGTATTTGAGAGGTTCTATAAGGTAAAATCCAAGGAAAATAAGGAAGGCACCGGCCTTGGTCTTGCAATTGCAAAGCAGATTGCTGACAGGCATAACATAAGCTTATCCGTCAAAAGCGTGGAGGGAGAAGGCACGGAGTTCATTTTCAAAACATAGCGACCAGGGGAGCGACCGGGGGGACGGTTCTGTTGGTTGCTTTTTGATAGCAATCAATAGAACCGTCCCCCCCGGTCGCCCCCCCGGTCGCCTGGCCTGCCGCTACTTCCACAATGCCGTGGAATCGATTTCCGTAAGGCTTTGTCTGCCCGTCATTACCATAGTTTGGGCAAATTCTGTTCCGATTCTTTCCGTATACATTGCCACACCCTCGGCACCGCCGCCGTAGGCTGCGATAGCATAAGGCCTGCCGATAAGAACCGCATCGGAGCCTAAAGCCAATGCTTTAAATACGTCGAGGCCTGTTCTTATACCGCCGTCTACGAAAATTTTCATTTTACCGCCAACACGTTTTGCTATTTCCGGCAACACCTCAGCGGTTCCCGGAGTATTATCCAGAACCCTTCCGCCGTGATTTGAAACAACAATACCATAAACTCCCGCTTCCAATGCCCTTTCGGCGCTGTCCGGAGTCATGATACCTTTAACGATAAAAGGGAGCTTTGTAGAATTTACTAATTCCCTTAGATCCTCTATGGGTTTTGGGCCGATCTCCCTTTCTGTAGCCAAAATAGGCAGACCCGCCGCATCTATATCCATGGCGATGGCAACTGCACCCACGTCTTCGGCCATCTTTATTTTTTCCTTAACTTCCTTTACACCCCAGGGCTTTATTGTCGGCACACCGACTCCGCCTACGGCTTTTATGGCATCGAGGCCGGACAGCAAACAAGCCTTCGTTTCTCCGTCTCCCGTAAAAGCAAGGACACCTGCTTCTTTGCACCCCTTTACCACAGCATCACTGTATTCGTATTCGCTAAAGTATCCGGGATAGTGTATCTCCACCGCAGAAATGGGGGCAGCAAAAAAGGGATATTTAAAAGTTCTGCCGAAAAGTTCAATATTGGTATCTATGCCTGTCCTGCGATAAACCAGATCCATATTTATCCTCAGTTCTTTAAATCTTTGATAATTGTTGATAAAAGAAGAACCGCTGCCTTTGCCACCGGGGCCGGGGATAACACCCTTGCAGGCGACACCGTTACACTCCTTGCAGACCAAGCATCTGCCGGCCATGTTCTTTCTTGCGTTTTCCAAAACCTCATTATAATTCATAAAAACCCCTCCATTCATTTAATTAGGTGTATCCGGTAATTATGTGTACCCGGCACCGAACTTTAGAACTTATTGGCACTTTCCTGGCATTTTCTGTGTATTCAGCACCGAACTCTCAAAAAGCGACCAATAGAACCGTCCCCCTGGTTCCGTCCCCCAGGTTGCCCCCCCTGGTTGCTATCTTCTGATGATCTTCCCGCTTTCCGTTTTCGGAATACTTTCAACAAACTCCACTTCCCGAGGTGATGCATAAGGGGAAAGCCTGTTCCTAAGAAGCATTCTGTACTCCATTTGCAGCTCCGCAGAAGGTTCATAACCGTCATTTAGAACAACAAAAGCCTTTACCGCTTCACCCATCAGCTCATCATTTATCCCAACCACCGCAGCCTCCAAAACAGACGGATGGGTCACAAGGACTGATTCCACCTCATAGGGGCTCAGCAAATGCCCCGCCGTGTTTATCACATCGTCTTCTCTGCTAACAAAATAAAAATATCCTTCCTCATCCTTATAAGCCAGATCCCCGGTGATATAATAACCATTTTTGAAACGGCTGTTATACTTTTCGGTATTCCCCCAGTAACCACGAAACATTGAAGGCCAGGGTGTTTTGATTGCCAAATGCCCTGTCACGCCCGGGGCGACAATATTATATTCATCATCTAATATAATAGCATTAATACCATCTATAGGTTTACCCATAGAACCCGGCTTTACGGGAAAATCACCTGTATTTGCAATCATAATGGAGCCTGTCTCCGTTTGAAACCAAGTATCGTAAATAGGCAGGCCTAAGTTTTCCTTAGCCCAATGATAGACTTCCGGACTCAAAACCTCGCCTACGCTGAAGATCTTTTTTAAATGTTTAAGATCACATCTTTCAAAATCAACCTTTTGCCTCATAAGCATACGGAGTAAAGTCGGCGCCGTATACCACACCTCAATCTCATTCTCCTCTAAAGACTGCATGATTTGACTTGCCCTTATTCCCGGGTCTTTTATCAAAATATCAGCTCCCACCGCTAAGGGTCCGAAAATGCCGTAGCTGCTTCCGGTAACCCATGCGGGATCCGCCGTACACCAATACTTAATGCCTTTAGACAAGCCGAGAACACTCTTGGCAGTCTCAGTATGACCCTTCAAGGCTCCCCGGCAATGAACGGCACCCTTTGGTTTGCCCGTGGTGCCGGAAGTATAGTGGATAATGGCTATATCGTCGTCGGTTAGAGGTGGGGATGCAAATTCCGATGGCATGGATGAAAACTTTTTACGAAAATCCTCATTATCTATTTCGATACAAGGGAAATCTTCGACATTTTCCGACAGTTTGCTCTCGGTAATAATCAAAGAACCGCCGCAATCGTTAAATCTTTCCTTTATGGCATCAGGCCCGAAGGAAGGGAACAAGGGGCAATAGACGGCACCTAATTTTAAAATCCCCAGGGCAAAATAGAAGGTTTCGGGGCATCGATTCAAATAAATAAAGACCCTGTCACCCTTTTTAATGCCCATTCGTGACAGCAAATGCGCCGCCTTACCAACCAGGGGGACGGTTCTCCCGGTCGCCAACCAGGGGGACGGTTCTCCTGGTCGCTTTTGTTGCGGTTGCTTTTGCATAGTCAGTCCTCCTTTGAAAACCACCGGGGAAACCGTAAAAACGGTTCTCACGGCAGTATTATCTTTAGGTTTGTTTCATCACAAACTCAATTTCTTTATATTTTATAAAAGCTTAACCATGTACTGATTAATCAAAAACCTATAAGTCTGCGAAATGTCATCCCAAGGCATAGAGCCATTACTCATAAGAAATACACATTATGAAAATCAGCGCCTAAGTTAATGCTACAAAAATCTGTTTGTTATTTTTTGTTTAATAGTGCCACTATTTTATTTATAGTATCTGCCTCAGCATCTAAAATTTCATAATCTTCGACTCTGATTCCAAAAGTGTTTTCTATAAAAAAAACCAGTTCCAAAATTCCAAAGGAATCAACCAATCCGCTGTTAATCAAGGAATCATCGTAGGTGATATCTTTCTTCCCTTTAATAATGTTTTTCAATAAAAATTCTTTAATTGTTGCTTTTCTGTCCAATCCATTTCCCTCCATGCTAAAATCTCACGTATTGCCCCCCAATACCCGCATCCAGATATGTTTTTTATTAAAATCCCACATATTGAAATCCGGTGCCGAAATTTCCGAATGCCAGCACCATATATAACATTATAAATAAAATCATTGCTTTTAACCATTCATTTTTTATTCCACTCATAATTATCCTCCGATGTTTAGGTGTTAGCTGTTAGCTGTTAGCTGTTAGGATATGGGCCACTGGCCTCTTGCCTCTTGACTCTGGCATTAGGGTTGGGCGCTGAGGATTACTGGACAATAGCCAAGCATTTGTTTTTGTATGGAGTCATGGCTTTTTACTTTCTGCTTTCCACTTCTAAAACCGACCAGGAGAACCGTCCCCCTGGTCCCCCCCGCTCCCCGCTACATACCTACCATCTTCACTACAATTCTGATAGCCGTGTCCCACCTATAGCTGAAAAACACCCATCCTATGCTTACAAAAATAAAAGTCAAAACCGTGCTTCCATACCTGACAAATCTTGATTCATTCAACCTATCCACGAACCTCTCGGAGCCATATCGCTTAAGCAAATCCGCATAGAGCCTGTACAGCGCCAGCCCCGCTCCATGGTACAGCCCCCATATCAAAAATCCCATCGTTGACCCATGCCAGATACCTACGGCAGCCATAGTCACCAACTGACAAATCCCGTTTATGATCCAGGTATGCCCCGCACCCAAAAACCCAATAAGCAGCTTTCCCAGTGGCATAAACAAATATTCCCTGAGCCAGGAGGTCAGCGTCATGTGCCAATTCTGCCAAAACAAAACGATATTCGGCTTCAAATAAGGCCTGTTAAAATTCTCCGGCACCTTGAACCCAAACAGCCTTCCCAGGCCTATAGCAATATCCGTATATCCGGAAAAATCATAATAAATCCTGACAGAATACAAAAACACAACAGCCCACAAAACCGCCCTCGGCGCCGCCAGAACGTCCGGTGCAATCTTTGCTATCAAAATCCCCGTCTTATCCGCAATAATGAACTTCTTAAAAAGCCCAAAAATGATGCGGCTCACACCGATATCTATGTTCAACTTCACGCTATCCCCTGCCAAACCCGTATTCCCGCCAGCACCGCCACTCACATCTATCTCATTAAAATTTCTATAAAACCTGATATACCTGTCAATAGGCCCCGCCGAAAACGTAGGGAAGAAAAATACAAAAGCCAAAAATGTAGCAAAATCCAGCTCCTTGATTCTTCCTCTATATGTATCAATCAGCGCATGCAAAAACTTAAAGGTAAAATAGGAAATGCCCAAAGCCTTGACCTGCAGCATTAACGGCAATCGTGCCTTTAAAAACGGATATTTAAATAAAAAAAGCACTCCGATATAAAAAACAATTCCCAAAAACAATAAAGATTTTTTCCCAAAACCGTTCTTCATTTTAACAAAACTTTTGGCGACCAAATAAACCAAAACAGTGAGCATCAGTGTCAAAAAAGCAAAAGATGGATGCCCGTATAAACATACAAAAATAAAACCCCAAAACGCCAAAAAAACTGTCTTAGCCTTTTGCGCTTTCAAAACATAATAAAGCAAAAGCCCCACCAAAGTAAAAACCACAATGGTGTGCACAGGCAAAAACCTAACTAAAAGCTTCACACTGTTAATCAACAAAACAGTACCTCCAATAAAACACAGTTTGGCGGGAGTCCTTCGAAACCCTTCATGTCATTGAGTAGCGAAGAACCTACTCAATCCCCCGCCACTTTAGGAAAGTTTTCCACCACAAAATCGTAAAGTTTTCCGGCTACAATACTATCCCCTTCTTCTTTCAAATGTCCACCGTCAATAAAAAGCTCATCAGGGACAACATTATAAATATTCAAAACCGGCACATAATAAGCATCCGCATAATTTTTAACCACATCATACAACTTATCGTAATATCCGGCTTCATACTTTTGGTTCATAATGCTTTGGTTGATGGGTGCGATATAAATCATAAGCCCAATTCCCCTATCCGTCACAAACTTGCAAACCTCACCCACCACATCAAAATATCGCGTTGACTCATCAAAGGGAATGCCATAAAACTTCTCCGTCACCTTCACATCGCCTATCTGCACTGTCATATGTCTCTCATTGGGAAAAGCCGGAGCCACGCCTACGCTCTTCGCCTTCAGCCCATCAACAAGAATCGGATAAAAATCGCTATATCTATGTAAAGGCACCAAACTGCTCCGAAGCTCTCGGGAAATAAAATAGCCGTTTTCATTATTTATCTTAAAAACATTATTATACGCCGCCGGTAAATTCCCCCCCAGGCTAATGTCAAAGCCCTTTGCATCAAAAGGAAAAGCCCACTCAATCTCCGTAAAACTCCCCGCCCCCATTTGCCATATTATAAGGTCCGGGTTATAAGAAGCGGCCTTTTTAATCCTTTCCATAACATAAACGGATTTCGTGCCGCTGCTGCCAAAATTAAAAACATGAGGCCTCTCATCATTAAAAAGCCTCCTATCCAAAAGTCCGCAAATGGAATCCTCATATTTCACATAAAAATCCTCAACAGTGGAATCCCCCACCACAATAATATTATCGCCGGCATCCCTATAATCGTTGATCCAATGGGACTTCATGGAGAGATTCGGCATTTGATCATATTTAAACAGCCTATTACTGTTTTGAAAAAAAGTATAAAAACTGTCGATATTTTTAAAAATATACCTGTTCAGGGGCACAAAGATAATCAAATTCGCAACTATATATATAATGATGATTTTATAAATTAAACTGAAACGCTTCATATAATAATACCCTCTCAAAAATACTTAAAAAACTATGCGCGAATAAGTAAAATAAAAAACATAACCAAAACCTTTTGGCAACTTTTGATATGCCATAAAAAGTATACCCTTTCAATAGAAAAATCAAACTCCCGCCCGCCAAATTTATATTATAATATTAACACATGCAAAGCGGCGTTATCAATGAATTCATTTGGCTGACTGCTTCCTAAAACGCCATATTGAAATAATGCCTCACTACGGTTATAATTGAAATAAATTAAAAATTATCGGTAAGCGGTGACCGGTACCCATCCCTGCCTCCGTGTAAATGTCATCCTGAGGCTTGCCGAAGGATCCTGACCCCAAAGAACTACCCTAATCCCCCAACACCCAGTGCCTGGCGCCCGTAAGCCCAGCGCCCATAATAAAGGAGAATTCACATGAATCATAAAAGAAAATATATAATCGCAATCATAATAGCCTTAACCTTGATAATTCCATTGGCCGCATACACCGCACCGGCTAAAACAACGGACAACATAGACACCATACAATCTCTCATAGGGATCATCAAATCCGATTACTACAAGGATGTTGATGACGAAACTTTGATCCGCGGAGCCATAGACGGAATGTTCAAAACCCTTGACCCCCACAGCAACTACATGAGCCCTGAGGAATTCAAGGAACTGATGGAACTAACCGGCGGTGAATTCGGTGGCATAGGAGTATCCATCGAGCGCAGAGATGACAGAATCACCGTAGTGTCCCCCATCGAAGGTACCCCTGCCCACGAAGCCGGCCTCAACACCGGTGACAAAATAGTATCCGTCGACGATACGGACATAAAAGACTATGCCTTGGACAAAGCCGTCACCCTTATAAAAGGCGAAACCGGCACAAAAGTCAAATTAGGCATCATAAAAGCAGGCACCCAGGACACCATATACATCGAACTCACCCGTGCCATAATAAAAATAGAATCCGTAAAAACAGAAACCCCCTATGGCAAAAAATCCTCCGATGAAATAAAAAACAAAAACATCGGTTACATCAGACTTACGGAGTTCAGCGAACACACCAATGCAGATTTTAAAAAAATCATCGACCAATATAAAAAGGAAAACAAAAAAGGCCTAATAATAGATCTTAGGAGCAATCCCGGCGGACTGCTGGACAGCGTGGTAAAAATATGCCAGCAAATAATCCCCGAAGGCCCCATAGTTCATATAGATGCAAAAACAGAAAAAGACAACGAGACCTATAACTCAAAACTCAAAGAAGCCCCCTTTAAAATTGCCGTACTGGTAAACGGCGGTTCCGCCTCCGCATCAGAAATTTTGGCAGGTGCAGTCAAAGACTCAAAAGCGGGCATAATAATAGGAACCAAAACCTACGGAAAAGGCACAGTCCAGAACATATCCTACCTGTCCAACGGCGGAGGAATAAAACTGACCATAGCCGAATACATGACAAGAAACAAAATCCATATAGACGGTGTGGGCATAGAGCCGGATTTCGTGGTGGAACCCATGAGGCCTCAGGAGGACTTGGCCCCGGTGACCCCGGAAGGCTATATGCGTACCGGCTCCGTAAACATAAACGTCTATGGCATCCAACAGCGACTGATAAACTTAGGTTATAAAATCAGACTGGACGGAGTCATGGGAAAAGAAACCATAGCCGCCGCAAACAAACTTCTGAGAGAAAACGGTTTTACCAGCGTACAGGTTTTAAACCAGAAAAACCAGGAAAGAATCCTTGAACTATACGATAAAACCATAAACGATAAAATAAAAGACGTACAACTTGAAACCGCAGTAAAAGAACTGCAAAAATTATTGTAATAAATGTCATCCTGAGCATAGCGAAGGATCTTGACCCTAAAGGAATACCCA
>LSQX01404942.1_pt1 | contig 14697 bp, 10 predicted proteins | sample 654561 | NCBI WGS metagenome assembly LSQX01 (sample SAMN04489861, study PRJNA283612) | anaerobic digester metagenome | isolation source: 4 biogas reactors fed with cattle manure at either 37C or 55C with and... | place: Denmark: Kongens Lyngby | collected 2014
TCATGCACCGATGCCAAACCCAAACGCAGGCCCATTATAATCAAGCGCTGTATCACAGCATTTGCTTGTCTTGCAGTGGTCTTGCTTGGAATATTCACAATACCAAAATTAACGCAAAACGGTATAGCTCCGACACCAGGTGATAAGCCATCTGTCTTAGAACCCGGTACGATCACACCTGCGTCTGACTCTTCAAGCAAATTCACTTTGAATTTCAATGAAGCTGATTCTCAGTCCACAGCCAAAGCCGATATAGCTATTCAAGGTCATTTCTGGCAGGAGCTGACAGACGAAGAACTAAAGGCGATTTTTCCTCGTCTGACAGAGACACACGCTGTAACGGCCACTGCTAATTTCCAAAGCGACGAAAGTGGAGCTTACCTATTTAATATTGACGCCCAAGCTATGTCGTCTACCGGACTCAAGACCTATATCCAACTCGCCCCTGGTGAAGCTGTACTCGACTATGGGTTTGACGTTGAAACTAAAGCCTCAGATGTCCTCGGAACGCCAGTCACAGCAGGCTACTTTGAGACAAAGGCAAATAGTAAGGGACTAAAGAATATCATCTATTTTGCGACTTTCAAGCTTTCTGATGTGGCCTATTATGTTGAACTTGGCGGCGCAGAAGCAGATAGGGAGCTTGTTAAGAATGAAATATCGGAGATTATTGGCCTGCTAATTGAAGGAGGTACAACCGACCTTGATTTGTTTCATCCTATCGTACCGGAGTTGCGTAATGATTCCCTAAGTCTTGCTGAAGCTCGAGCAGATGCCGATTTCGGTATATATATACCTGAAACTCTCCCAAAAGGGTTTGGCTTCGAGAGCGCAAACCGATTTATCAATCAGGAGAGGAACACACTGTTTGTTAACTGGACAAAAGGTATGAGTTATATTAGCTGGCAAATCTCGATGATGAAGGATAACGATAAAACACGTATCACTAGTGTTGCTGATACTAGGAATTATGACCTTGCATTTTATCCGATTCCACGAGCTGATTCTGTACCTGACGAATTACGTGAAATTGTGGATAATCCAATTTTCCTTATTGATGAGTTGACACTCGATACAGTACGAGCACGTTCTTATGAGGTTTCAGATTCAGGCGATGTGCAAGGGCCTCGAATGCGGTTTAGTGTATTGTATGGAGATGTTCTGGTTGAACTCAGAGTAAAAGGTGCTTCGCCGGAAGTAATGTTTGATATATTACAACAGATTCTACTGTATCCATAAGGCAAAAATAGTCGAGAGAGCCTTTCTATTAAAATGCTATCATAAAACTGTTGGAGGTGAACAAATGCAGGAACATATACTAGCTGTTCAGCGAATGCAGGATTATATCGAAACGCATCTTTGTGAAGAGATAACTATTGCAGATTTAGCAAAAGTATCGTTATTCTCTCCTTGGTATGCAAGACGGCTGTTTATTCAGTGGACTAATTTTTCGCCAGCAGATTATATCCGTAGACTACGGCTCAGTAAGTCTGCAATTCGCTTACGGGACGTAAACTGCCGCATTATCGATGTGGCCTTGGATATGGGATTTGGTAGCGTAGATGGCTATCAAAGAGCTTTCGCAAGGGAATTTGGTTGTAATCCGAAGCAATATGCTGCAAATCCAGTTCCGCTCTATTTGTTTACTCCTTTTGGTGTCAAATCTCGTTATCGTGAAAGGAGCAATGAAAAAATGGAAAAGGTAAAAAGTGTATTCGTTCAGGTAATCGAAAAGCCAGATCGCAAGGCCATTATTAAGCGTGGAGTCAAAGCAACTCATTATTTCGATTACTGCGAAGAAGTTGGCTGTGATGTGTGGAGTTTGTTGACTAGTATCAAATCTATCAGCGGAGAGCCGGTATGCCTATGGCTGCCAGAGCATTACCGCAAACCCAGTACAAGCGAATATGTGCAGGGTGTAGAAGTATCTGTAGATTATGATGGCATAATTCCTGATGGCTTTGACATCATCGAACTGCCAGCTGCAAAGTATTTGATGTTTCAGGGGGAGCCCTTTGCAGAAGAAGACTATGAACGTGCTATTGAAGAGATATGGGAAGCCGAAAAGAAATATAATCCATCAGTCATTGGATATGTTTGGGATCAGGACAATCCGCGTATTCAGTTAGAGCCCATCGGTACTCGTGGATACATTGAGCTTCTTGCAATTAAGCCTGTGTAAGTATATTACGCAGGTGACAGGGGGACGGGGGTAGTGTAACATTTCATTGTGACACTACCCCTGTCCCCCTGTCACCTCCCGTTACTCGACTTTAACCTATGATATGTGTTTTGAGGAACATATCGTGGGTGATTTTTATTCACACCCCCGTTCCATTGTCAGTCCCCCCGGATTTCATAAAGTGTTTACTCCTTGGCAATAGTAGTATATGATTTTTACATGAGAGTTGTATAACGAAGCGATATATGTCTCCCACCTCTATAGGTGGCAGGTACCGATTCGCCTTTCAGGGGGTGAGCATATCTCCCGCCTCGTTGAAACACTGCTGAGGTAAAAAAATTTTGCTACAAACGAAAAATATTCTTTGAACCGAAGTGTTATAAGATTAAAAGTTTTTCAACAGAGACCGAAGTGGAGAAAATTCAAAGAATGATTTTTTCTAGGTGGTGAATGATGAACGCTAATGAAGCTCTGAAAGTATATTTTGGATATGATTCCTTCAGAGAAGGACAGGAACGTATCATAAACACTATAATGGCAGGAAGAGACACACTAGCTATAATGCCAACAGGAGCAGGTAAATCTATCTGCTATCAGGTGCCAGCATTAATACTTCCTGGTCTTACGATAGTTATTTCTCCATTGATTTCTCTGATGCAGGATCAGGTTAAGGCATTGAATGAAGCCGGAATTCATGCAGCATTTATTAACTCATCGCTCTCTGACTATCAGATAAGACAGGCTCTAAGTGCAGCTGGGCAAGGGACTTATAAGATTATATATGTTGCGCCAGAGCGTCTTGAAAGTTGGGAATTCACTGATTTTGCTCATAATGCAGACATATCAATGGTAACTGTAGATGAAGCTCATTGTATTTCTCAGTGGGGGCAGGACTTCAGACCAAGTTATTTAAAGATAGTTGACTTTATTAATGGGCTTAAGAAGAGACCTATTATAAGTGCATTTACTGCTACAGCAACTGAAGATATTAGAAATGACATTGCATGTATTTTGAAACTCAATAATCCTAATATTGTTGTTACCGGATTTGATAGAGAGAACCTATATTATCGCATAGAGAGTATCAAAAGAAAGGATGATTTTGTTGTTGAGTATATTGAAAAGCATCCTAATGATAGTGGCATAATATATTGCGCTACTCGCAAAAATGTTGATGCACTTCATGAATTACTATTTAAAAGAGGTGCCCCTGTAACAAAATATCATGCTGGAGTTGATAATAATACTAGAAAGAAAAATCAAAATGATTTTATTTATGACCGTACTCCTATAATTGTGGCAACGAATGCATTCGGAATGGGCATTGATAAGTCGAATGTTCGCTATGTAATTCATTACAATATGCCACAGAGTATGGAAAATTATTATCAGGAGGCTGGTCGTGCCGGACGTGATGGTGAACCATCTCAGTGCGTTCTTCTTTTCTCTGCCCAGGATATTATGATCAATAAATTCCTGCTAGAACGAAAAGATTTTTCTGAGGTAGCACCCGAGAATATTGAGCTTATTCAACAGCGAGATGCAAGAAGACTTCAAGTAATGGAACGCTATTGCCGAACCACAAGCTGTCTTCGTAATTATATTTTGGATTATTTTGGTGAAAGGACAGGAGCGCCATGTGATAATTGCGGTAATTGCCATAGAGAATACCGAGAAGTAGATATGACCAAGGAAGCAAAGTGGGTTATTAACTGTCTTGCTGAAACAAAAGGTAGATATGGGCTTAATATTGTTCTTGGAACATTGCTTGGTGCAAATAGGGCACGTCTTAAAGAACTGGGTACAGTGGATTATAAATCATATGGTATTTTAAAGGATAATAGTGAGTCTGAACTTAGACTTCTGATAAGCCAGATGATTCTTGATGGATATATTTATCAAACTGAGAGTCAATATAGTGTTTTAAGGATGGGAAACATTACTCCATTACGAGATGAAAATAATCGTGTGATTATTCGTATGTATGAAGAGAAAGAGCCTGAGAGAAGGGGAAAGTCTGGGAAAAAGAAAAGTACAGATTCTCTCACAAGTGCAGGATATATATTATTTGAAAAACTGCGTGGTCTTCGTCTGAAGATTGCAGGAGAAGAATCCATGCCACCATATATAATTTTTAGTGATAAGACATTGATTGATATGTGTGTTAGAGTACCTCGAAATAAGTCTGAAATGCTTAATGTGTCTGGAGTTGGCGAGGCAAAGTTTGACAAGTATGGACAGAGATTTATTGATACGATTAGGGACTATCAGGAGGCGAATCCACACTCTGTAATTAGTATAAAGGGAAATGACGAGGAATCATTTACCACTGGAAAACCAGAAAATGCAAAGAAGAAAAAGAGTAAAATTAAGCCCAAGCAAAATAAGGTTGGCAGTAAGAGAAAGTATGCTGACTGGGTTGCAGAGTATCCAGATACTGTTGTAGTGAAAAAGGAAGGTTTGTTCTTTACTGTAAGAGGTAACTCAGCAAGAGTAGTGGGGGATATTACTGAACTTAATGTTAGTGAAGGATCTAATCCTGTAACGGGGACTCCTAATAAAGCTAGAATTACTGAAGCTTTGATAAATAATCAGATTAATTATATTGTTGTGGTTGATGATGAGATTGTGGAACAAGAAACATACGAACGGAATCACTATTTTCAGTGAGGCTGAATAAAAGTCCGTGTAGATGCTGATAATTTCCACACGAGCGAATGGAGCTTATGTAAATGAGACATCAAAAAACATTCTTACGGACAAGGAGATGGAATTGATAGGTACGCCGATGGATGTTTTTATATGTGTGGATTAACAGCTGATTTATAGAATACGAGGGAGAAATATATGAATAGAGGAAAAGCAGAAATATCATTAGAAGAAGCAAGGAGCTTTCTGGTGAATTATCACAACCTAAATGAAGTAAGAGAATATAGGGGAATAGATGGGGTAATTCAGTGCTTTCGGCAAATAAAGAGTATACAATATGATCCACTGAATGTGGTAGGTCGTAATGCGGACTTGGTGTTACAATCACGAGTGAGTGACTATGAGCCTTCAATGCTATATGATTTACTGTACCGACAGCACAAATTAGTTGATGGATTTGATAAAGAGATGTGCATTTACGAAACAAATGAATATGCTAGTTTTACTAGAATTAGAAAAGCAAATGCAGAACGTACAAAAGCCACATTGGCATATAGAGGACAGTTAGATGCTTTGAATGTATTGGAAGAGGTAAGAGATTATATTAGGAAAAATGGTATGACCAGTAGCAAGGATCTATCAATTGGAGAGGGCAGAGTAAGTAGATGGGGACATAAAAAGCTATCAAGTGCAGCCTTAGATTACTTATATTGCAGGGGAGAGTTAACTGTAAAGGATAAAAAGGGGACACAGAAGTATTATGACTTTACTGAAAATGTAATACCAAAGGAGCTATTGGAGGAGGACAATTTATTAGAGGATGAAGAATTCCTTGAATGGTATATTAAACGCAGAATACAATGTGTGGGACTGCTATGGAACAAAAGAGGGGGAGCATGGCAAGGGCATTACTTATCCGATAAGAAAACAAGGGAAAAAGTGATAAACCATCTAATAGATATAAAGAAATTACAGCTAGTTTATATTGAAGGAATTGATACACCATTCTATTTTCCATATGAGGCGGAATGTTATTTTGCTTATCCAAACAAGGGGCATGTTAAGTTTTTAGCGCCTCTTGATAATATGTTATGGGACAGAGAGATGATTAGCAGAATATTCCATTTTGATTATCGTTGGGAAGTATATACTCCTGTTGATAAGCGTAAATATGGATATTACGTTCTGCCAGTATTATATGGGACAAAGCTGATTGCCAGATTTGAACCGCATAAGAGTAAAAAGGACCAACCATTTATGATTAAAAACTGGTGGTGGGAACCTGGAATTATTGTCACAGATGTGATGTTAGATCGAATTCGCCGTTCAATCAAGGACTTTGCAAGGTATTTGTCTGTTCCATGTGAGGACTCATATACGAATATATTAATGAACAGGTACGATACTACTATGACGATTGATGGGTCATACTAGATAGGCCACCAGAGACTAAAAATTATACATAAAGTTTGATTACATTTGCAGATTTGATGTGCTATAATATGCCGAAGTACACAAGTCTAATTTATTGACTACCAATCTCAATGGAAAGCCAGGATATGTTAGGAAGGTAGGCAAAGCAAAGCCTTTAATTGACTAGGTATTTCTAAGTAAAGCATGAGGGGTATTTTTAGAGACCTCAGCATTCCACACCTTATATTGTGAAGCTTAATTTTGATGGTGGAAAAGTTGTTAGACAAGAGCGATACTGAAAACTGGAAGCGAATATGAGTAGGAGGAGATCAAAGGTGAGTGAAAGAATAGCTAGAGCAGAAGAAATGTTTAAAGAAGGATTCGTATGTTCGCAGGCTGTATTTGCAGCGTTTTCTGAGATGCTAGGCCTTGATAAGGAGATGGCGTTAAAAATTGGAAATGGCTTCGGCGGTGGAATTGCAAGAAAGCAAGAGCTATGTGGTGCAGTATCCGGGGCAATAATGGCGATTGGATTAAAATATGGCAAAACTCATGCGGCAGATAATATATCTCATGAGAAGACATATGCTATGGTTGATAGATTTTGTAGTGAATTTATCGAAAGAAACAAATCAATTAATTGCCATGAAATCTTAGGTTGTGATTTAACTGAAGCCAAGGAAAAAGGGCTATTTCCTACAGTATGCTTAAAATGCGTTAGAGATGCTGCGGAGATAGTTGAATCCATCATATGATTCAGGGGTCAGAAACATAAAATCAATCAAAGATAGCAGGGCCTGGCTTATCCCGATGCAGATAGCATTTCAGATTACGCGAAGACTGCGGCCCTCTACTGCCAGACTACGGGAATCATTGCAGGACATGCAGGCAGAGTATTCGCCCCACAAGAAACAGTTACCCGTGCAGAAGCTGCGGCCATTATACGAAGGCTTGTTGAGCCTATTTCTGACTGACGCTTGGGCCTCATAGGAACGGTTCCACGGCTTAGTTCTGGTGAGAATGAAGCAGTAGAACTGTCCCTTCGTATTTCACTGAAAGTGAATAATCTTTACTCTATACTCACTTTGAAAATAGAAAAAATGTATTGACACATATAGTACTACATAGTACAATCTCATATAGAAATGAGGTGATGCTATTCTAGAGAAAACTAATGGTGGCTTTCTTGTATCACAGTTAAAGCAGATACAAGGCAGAGTTTTTGAAAGGTTACTAATCGACGCAAATGTGAACGAATTCAATGGTGCCCAAGGTAGGATTTTGTATGTATTGTGGCAAGAGGATTCTCTACCAATTATTGAGTTATCAAGGAGGACAGGACTTGCTAAAACAACCCTTACAAGCATGCTGGACAGAATGGAGGGAGCAAATCTTATCAGACGCAACTACGATAAGGCTGATAGGCGCCAGATTAGAATAACGCTCACAGAAAAATCAAGAGACTTGAGCGGTAAATATTTAGAAGTTTCAAGAAAGATGAGAGAAATTTTTTATCAGGGCTTCAGTGATGAGGAAATTTTGGAATTTGAAAATTCTTTATCCAGAATCATTAATAATCTGAATGAAAGTGAGAGATGAAAATGGATACAGGTATTAAAAACGAAATAATAAGTCTAAAGAAAAACAGCAATATTGCATTTATTTCATCTGTTGATGAGAAGGGCTATCCAACGGTAAAAGCAATGCTGGTACTCGAAAAAGAAAGCATGAAAACTCAATACTTTTCAACCAATATGTCCAACAGGCGAACAAAACAGTTTATGGAAAACCCCAAAGCAGCTGTGTATTACTGTAATGGCAACAATTATGCGGGACTTATACTGCAGGGAAAAATGGAAGTACTGACAGACAGGGAGCATAAAGAAATGCTTTGGAGAGAAGGCTTTGAGATTTATTACCCGAACGGAGTCACTGACGAGGATTATTGTGTTTTAAGATTCACAGCTGAAAAAGGCAACTATTATCATGGTCTAAAAAACACTGATTTTGAAATCGAGGAGGTTTTATAGTGGATAAGCCTGCAAATAGTTCACCAGTTTTATTCACACAGCAAGTGTTCCTGATAGGAACCTACAATGAAGATGGAAAGGAGAATTTTGCCCCTATTTCATGGGTGAGTTACACATGGGGCCAGCCAAGCTGCCTGATTATTAGCATGAATGGCAATAAGCAAACAAAGCAAAACTTTGAACGAACCAAACAGCTTTCTGCCACAGTTGTAACACCGGATCTGATGCGTTTTATGGAAACCTGCGGAAGCAAGATACATAAAGCACGCTATTATGATAAAGAAAAACCTGCATTAGTAAAAGGTAATAAGCTGAATGTTCCGATTATTGCAAATAGTAAGTGGTCCTTTGAATGTGAATTATATCACAGTGTTCAAGTGGGTAATACAACTACTTATTTTGCTGAAGTCAAGAATATTAATGTAGATGATGAGATTTTGAAGCTGGATTTTATAGATTTACGACAAATCAATCCTGTTGTTTATTCCCCAAGTAATTATTTCACTATAGGTGAACACATCGGGAAAATAGGAGATTTCTCCGAACCTTTAGAAAATGATGAACTAAAAATGATATTAACAAAGTTTGCTGATTCCGGCTGGGACTTAATTGCTGTTCCAGCTATCAGATATCTTAATGGAGATGAATCAAAAGAAGTACTGATAAAAGCAATTGAGGAAGCAGACAAGGAATGCGGCAGCTGTGGCTGCGAGCTAGATACTTTGTATAAAAGGTTTTTTCAATTGAAAGATTTGCTATATTAAGTTCTCTTATTGTATCTTGCCCGGGTCTATAAACATACAAATGAATTTGGTTTCATATCTCTATATATACTGTCGGCAGGAGAGGCTTTAAGCTTTTGTCCGGGATTTGTAGGTAACACCATATTCCTCTGAATGTTTCTCTCTTTTTATCAACAAAGAAAGAAGAAACTTCGATTCTGGGTATGACAAAGTGATAGCAGTCAAACTGGTTTACTCCCTCTACAAACAATTTTGGCTTAAGTATCGCCAGATCCCCATTACTGTAGGATTGCAGCATATCATTTGGGAAATTTCCAATTACATCAAAAACCCTATCACAAATGCTCATACAAATTGCCTTTCGATTTACCACAATTGACATAAGCTACTTATATTGTATCAAAAACGGATTGACTGTACAAGGATATTACTATAGCAAGCCCTTATTAGCAGATGAATTTGAAGTATTTTACATGGAATTTAGTGGGTGACGTGCTAGGAGTGTGACACTATCATTGTTCCCCCCTGTCACACTCCCGTCACTCACGGATTTAGCCTTCCCGCTTTAGCACGACTAAACGCTTGCTCATGGAACCCAGGGTTAGGTATTTACCCTCACCCGAGAGAAAAACCTTTACAGGGGAGAAGCCTTCAATTGGGTCCAATAATTCAGCTGTCCAGTTAGCCCCGCAGTCAGTGGTAGTCAGACACCAAACTTTATATCCTTTGCCGGGTTCGATTCCAGTAAGAATGATGGTTCCGTTACCTTTATCGGTGAAGCTTATATCTGCGACTGCAATGTTGGTTTTGTTAAGCCCCAACTTTTGCCTCGAATCATAGATTTGGTACTTATCAAGATCCAAATCCTGTTTACTCCAAGTAGCTCCGCCATCAGAGCTTGTAAAGAAAAAGCCATTGAGAGTTAGAAGGTAAGCGTCCTGTGGACTACTTAAGCAAATGGATGCAATTCCTTTTACCTCTTCAGGCAGTATAAGCTCTGTCCATGTAGCCCCACCATCATTTGTAGCTGCGCATTTAGTAAGGCTTGCAATCCAACCGGTTTTATCATCAATAAAATCGATATTGGAATGTCCTCCACCTAAATCTACATCGCTGACCTCTGTCCAGGTTTTCCCTCCGTCTTTAGTCACGCGTACGGCATTTCCCATGCCACCACACCAGGCAAGGTTTTCATCGACGATATCAAGGCAAATGCGACACAGGGAAGAGTTTTCGCCTTGTGGCCAAGTTTTGCCGCTATCGATGGAGTAGTGAATTTCACCACCAAACCCCACAGTAATACCGTATTCCTCATTCAAGAACCCTTCTATATTTGTCGAATGGGGTATTTCTGTATCCAGTACGATTGACCATTGAGAATTGTTGGCGGGGATTTCGGGTGGTTCCTGGTCAGATTGGTTTGTCTGCATTTCGGGTGGTTCCTGGTCAGATTGGTTTGTCTGCATTTCAGGTGGTTCCTGGCCAGGCTGGTTTGTCTGTACTTCAAGAAGTTCTGCTGTTTTACCAGAACAACCTACCAGCAAAAAAACAAAAATTAATATTATTGCTGGGATAGCTTGATTTAGTTTGCGTTTCATCATAATGTCCTCCTTTTTTTCTTCATTCTAATATAGGACAGGAGGAAGGAAAACAGCAAATCAGCAGGAAAAACCTGCGGATTGGAAAATTATAAATTTTCGAAACGGCTTCTGTATTCAGACGGTGTGCAACCGCCATATTTCCGGAATGTTCTCAGAAAATGTGCATCATCCTTGTAGCCAGCCCGTTCCATAATCTCATTAATCGTCAGATATGTTTTTCTTAGTAGGGAACAGGCGATTTGCATTCTCAAGCGGCTGACGTAATCCATAACAGTCGTGCCAATCACGGATTTGAATTTCTGATTCAGAGTTGTTTTGTTGGTGTGAAATTGCTTTGTAACTACATCCATGGTTATCTTTTCATTATAATGTGTATGAAGCCAGTTTATAAGCTCTTTTATTTCTTCGTTCATTTCTCCGAAATAAACCTTCTCGTGAGCACTGTCTTCATTGTATATAGAGTTTGCAGCAAGTAGCAGCTCGATAAAATAGGAGCGGCTGCGGCAAGGCCAGAAATGATTATTTTGTTCTGTAAGCTCCATATCTGTTAGAGCTATGAGCTGCTGGATACGGTTACCTAAAAGATAGTTTGTTGGGCAGGCTCCGATATATGTATCGGTTCGCTCAAAAAATGGTCTGAAAAAGAAAAGGTCTTCTTCAGCTAGGGAGTCTTTCCAGGACTGAATATCATCGAAAGGTATATAGCGTTCAAAACAGATCGGATCGAAAAACATCATATCCAGTTTAAGACTGGAAGCATCGTTAAGTTCTATAGTATCGTGATTGTTCAGGTACAGAATGGATGGGCTTGTGATAATCTGGCTGGCTCCGCTATTACTGAAAATGCAGAAACCTTCTTTAACATAGACGATTCTGAATCTGTCTTCCAGGCTTTTATGTTCCAATGCAGTGATATCGCGAGCACAAAAGATTCTCACTTCACGCCCTGGATGATTTTCTCTTCCTATTGTGGTAAGCTGGTCTTCTCTCATATCAACCTCTCAACCTACAATTGCTAAAGCAAGATAGCATTTATATTGCATTTGTTTCGTATATTCAAAGTAACACATTGGAAATGCACTGTCAATTGGCTGCTAGGTGAGTTATGCCTGCGGGGGGGTGACAGGGGGATGGTGAGACGGGGGACGGTGTGGCACCACATGTGTCACCCTTGGCAGCCACCGCACCTGTGGTAATTGGGGCATCTGGATGTAGCAAACTTTTTCGTCTGCACTATGTTTACATTGGTAAACACAGCTTCCAAGTCGGTGTTGCCACATTTCGGGCACTTGATGCGCTTGTTCTCACGGTCGCTCATAGACGCCATAATATTAAACTCTTCTCCGCATTTGCATTTCAAATCGTAAAAAGGCATGAAAGACTACCTCCTCTAAATATTATGATATACTATCCCTTAGTGTACCATATTTGTTTAGCACATTGAATACAGTGTCAGCCTGGTGAGGTTAAGTGCTGTAATGCTTTAATGCTTTTACTCTATCTTCAAGAGATGAGTGATGATGTCCTTCTATTGCCATGGTTCTATTAAGGAGGGCCACAGATGAGAGAGAAAATTATTGGTCTTGTAATAACAACAGTTGTTGATGCTGTAGCCTTAACAATATATTTTACAACAGCTACATAGTTGATGGGCATATAGTAGGCTGAGGCTACTCAATAAAAGAAGTCTTAACATATGTTAAGACTTCTTTTGACTGTGATAAATTTCAAATTATTTTTGCCATGCTGGGTCTGCTGTTTTTTTCATGAATAGTTCGCTCTGATCCTTGGTATATGTGCTTTCGTGGCTAATTGTTGCTTCCAAAATATCTTCCCACCCGGGCATGTCTTCAGGTACATCCTCCCATATTGTTTTCGTTCCGGTAAGTGGTCCTCTGAAGAACATTCTATTCATCATAATTACAGCTTCTTTTCTTGTCATTGTTTTGTCTGGATCAAATTTCCCATCGTCGTTTCCAAGTAATACACCAAAACGCAATATTTCTTCAATGCTGCTTGCGGCCCAATGCCCTTCTATATCATTGTAGTGATATTCTTGTGGTACTACTCCCTTGGCCATTTCCACTTTTAGATACCTTGCAATTACTGAAGCCAGCTCTGCTCTTGTAATTGAAGCTTCCGGATAAAAATTCCCATCTGATGAACCAATAAACAGCTTAGCATCTGTCACTGCATCAATATATTCCGCAGACCACCTGTCCAGACTAACATCTCCGTAGATTTGCTCCTCCTGTCCTTCCGCTTCTAACTCAAGTATTCTTGCCAGTATTGCGGCAATCTCTTCGCGTGTTATAGGCTTATCGGGACCAAATAATCCGTCTGGATAACCTTGCATATATCTCTGGTGTTTTGTCCCTTGCTCCTGAGAATAGATTAACACACTGATCAGAGACTTGTCATCTTCTGGTGTAATAAGCTTGTCAGTACTTGTTATTGCTGCTTCAATATCAACAATTTCTTGTGGTGTATCAATTTTACCAAAGCTCAAATTGAAGCTTAGCTGGCCTTTAGCACGTGGCTGGAGGTTTCCGATATTCCATTGGATTTCATTCTCATTTAAAACACCGTTTCCATAGTTGTTTGCTATTGTCCCTTCAGGTAGCAAAACGCTAACAACAGTGTTACTTACAGTGCTTTCAAGCTTGTTATAATAGGCTATGGTAAATTTGCCCTCGCCATATTCTTCAATCATAATCTTGTCAACTCTTATTACAACAGCTACATCCTTTGAAGAACCTAGCGGAATTGCTTCAACCTCAATTGAAATCTTTGATACAGCTGTTCCTCCCTTACCATCAGATACTGTTACTTGAAATAAATCTTCCCCTATATAACCCGTATCCGGAGTATAAGTCCATTCGCCATTACTCTTTACTGATACCTGCCCTTTCCTTGGCACTGTTAATAATGAGTATAAAAGTGTGTCCTTATCTGAATCTGTTGCTATAACACGACCTCCTACAGGCTTATTAACTTCTGTAAAGGAAGTATAATCCGGTACAACAGGATTGTGGTTCGAAGACACAGGTGCTGGTGAAGGACTTGATGAAGTGGGTTGTTGTTTCGGATTAACTGTAATTGTTACTGTGCTTTCTGTTTTCCCTCCATTACCGTCATCTACAATAACTATAAAGCTATCTTTTCCAGTATAGTCTTTATTCGGTGTATAAGTCCAACTGCCATCGGTTTCAACTGTTACATTTCCATGCTCGGGATCTGTATTCTTAGAATAACTCAAAGGATTCTTATCCGGGTCAGATGCAGTTATCTTATCTGATATTGGGGTATTTACTTTTGTCTCTACATTCTTGTTATCTGCTACAGGAGGATTATTTACAGGCTTGGGTACTACTGTTACAGTAACCTCTGCTGTAGCTGTTCCGCCGTTTCCGTCACTTACTGTATACGTGAATCCATCAGCTCCATTGAAGCCCTCGTCCGGTGTATATGTTACAGTCTTCTTGTCTGAACTAATTGCAACTATTCCGTTTGCTGCTTTCCCAACTGCGGTTATCGTTAGTGGGTCACCATCTACGTCTTCGTCATTGTTCAGTACATCTATTACTACTCCCGTATCGCTATCCTGTGCTACTGTTGCTGTATCAGCTGTAGCCGCAGGCGCATCATTCACAGGCTCGACTATAATTGTAACAGTAGATATTACACTACCACCGTCACCATCATCAACTATAACCGTGAAACTATCGGTCCCGCAATAATTTGTATCAGGAACATAGGTCCATTCTCCATTTTCACTTACTGTGGCTGAACCATGCTGTGGGTCACTTCCTTTGGTATATGTGATTGTACCAAAATCCAAATCCTCAGCTATTACAGATTTTGAAATCGGTTGATCTTCTAAAGTAGTAAATGTATAGTTAGGAACTGTAGGATCAATATTCTTAAACTTAATATTAGTTTCCAGCCTTATATCAGATTGTGTAACATGTCTTTCAGCAAAAAATAAATCAAATTGGTATGTTTGCCCCGGAATAAGTCCAAAGCTGTCGAGATAAATGATACCGCTAGATTCATGAGAGTGAACTCCACCAATATCA
>LSQX01293396.1_pt1 | contig 14696 bp, 18 predicted proteins | sample 654561 | NCBI WGS metagenome assembly LSQX01 (sample SAMN04489861, study PRJNA283612) | anaerobic digester metagenome | isolation source: 4 biogas reactors fed with cattle manure at either 37C or 55C with and... | place: Denmark: Kongens Lyngby | collected 2014
AGCAGTTCCGCATACCGATCAATGCCCCGAGCATCGAGATGCCGGCCGGCCTGGTCGGCGATGTCGACGATGACGAATCGATCGAAACCGCCGCCGAACGCGAACTGCTGGAGGAAACCGGCTGGCAGGCAGGCCGCATCCAGTACCTGATGACCGGCCCTTCATCCTCAGGCATGAGCAATGAACAGGTCGCCTTCGTGCGGGCGCTGGACCTGGTCAAGGTCGGCCCCGGCGGCGGCGATGAAACCGAAGACATCATCGTGCACGAAGTGCCGCGACGCGACGCCGCCGCATGGCTGCACGCGCGCATGGGCGAAGGCTACTGGATCGATCCCAAGCTCTACGCCGGGCTGTACTTCATCGACCACAACCCGGACGGCAGCCCGGCCTGAATAGGCTGGGCTTTACCCGCCTCAGCCCAGCAGGCGCGCCAGCGCCACTGCCAGCAGCAACGCCGCCACCGCGATCCACGCTGCGATTGCAAGCAGACCGGCCGAGGACAACCGCGCCAGGCGACTGCCCGCCGCCGCACGGCGCGCGGCGCCACGCAATGCCAGGCCAGCACCAACCAGCGCCAGCACAAAGGCGGAGATCCGCGCAATCCAGACCAGCGCCACACCGGTCGGATCCTCATTCGCCGCTGTTGCGGCAGATGGGGCATGTCCACTTCCGGATGTTTCCGCAGCGATCGCCGGCAGCAGATCGAAACGCACCCGCAGATCGCCTACCTCCGGCGCAGCGCCTTCCGGCGCGCTGACGAACCATTCGCCCTCGGCCCGGAACACCGCCTGCAGATTGTCCGGCAGGACCACGCCTGACGGCGGCACATGCACCCAGCCGGCAACCTGCGTTTTCGCCGAATCCACCGCCAGCGCCGGCACATCCCCGAAATTGCGGCTGCGGTACGGCAACGGACCCGGGTTGGCGTGACTGTCGGCCAGCGCATAGCGGCTGGAATCGATCGGCCGCGCCGCCCACAGCAGTTGGTAGTCGCCATGGTCCACGACAATCTGGTCCGAAGGCGCCAACGGCACGCTGGCCACTTCGCGCCATTGCAGCATCTGCACCACGCGCCGCAGTGCCAGGCCCTGACCGCGCACGCCGAAGGCTTCGTCGACCAGCTCCACTGCGGCAGACGGCGCCACGGCGGCAACCGGCGGCGCCACGGGCGGTTCAACTGCCGCGCCCTGCGGCGCCTGCGCCACCAGCCGTGCCATCCACAACACCGCCACCAGCAGCAACGCCAGGCCGAACAACAGCAACAACAGACCGGCGCCGCTGCGCCCGTTCTGGCGGGAAGATCGAGGGTTCATCGCGCTGTTTTCCGGGTCCGGCCGCTCAGCGGTAGATCAGCGCCGGCTCGTCACCGGTCGCCGCCTTGCCGACGGATTTCCAGCGCCGGTCGCTGCCGGCCTGAACCTCCCCGCTGCGCTGGTCCCACAGCACCACCTGCATATTGCCCCAGGTCGAATCGGCCACGCGTACTTCATGACCACGATCGCGCAGCTGCTGGATCTGCGCCTCATCCAGCCAGCCCGGCTCCAGCGTGATGACATCCGGCACGAACTGGTGGTGATAGCGCGGACGGTCGGCGGTTTCCTGCGCGCCCTTGCCATCCATCAGCTCCATCAGGCCCAGCATCACCATCGTGATGATGCGGCTGCCACCGGGAGTGCCGAGGGCGGCGATGCGGTCACCGCCGCGCAGGAAAGTCGGGCTCATCGACGACAGCGGGCGCTTGCCCGGCTCCACCGCGTTGGCGGCATCCCCGATCAGGCCGAAAGCATTGGGTACGCCCGGCGCGGCGGCGAAATCATCCATCTCGTTGTTCAGCACGAAACCGGTGCCGGGCACCACGAAGGCATTGCCGAAGGTCAGGTTCACCGTCTGCGTGACCGCGATCAGATTGCCTTCCACATCGACGATGGAAAAATGCGTGGTGTCCGGCCGCGCATCCTGCTGGCCAACCGGCGGCAGCAGTTCGCTGGGCATCGCGCGGCCCGGATGGATCGAAGCCCGCAGCCCGGCGGCGTAGTCCAGGCTGAGCATGCGCTGCACCGGCACCTCGACGAAATCAGGATCGCCAAGGAACTGCGCGCGGTCACGGTAGGCGCGGCGCATCGCCTCCACCACCAGATGCATGCGGTCCACCGGCGCCATTGCCGGATAGTCGTAGCCGGAAAGAATGTTCAGCATCTGTCCCAGCGCAATGCCGCCGGAAGACGGCAGCGGCGCGGTGACCAGGGTGTAACCACGATGCTCGATACGCAGCGGTTCGCGTTCGATCACCTGATACTGGGCGAGATCCTCCAGGCTCCAGATGCCGCCCGCCTTTTGCACGCCATCGACCAGTCGCTGAGCCAGCGGCCCGGCATAGAAACCATCGCGGCCATGCCTGGCGATACGCTCCAGCGTGCGGGCGTAGTCCGGGTTTTTCAGCGTGTCACCGGCCTTGACCGGCTCGCCGCCACGGAAGAATAGTTCGCGCGCGCCGCTTGAACGTGCCAGCACCTCGCTGCGCCAGGGCAGCATCTGTGCGGTCTTTTCACTCAGCACCCAGCCCTTGCGCGCCAACCGGATCGCCGGTGCCAGCGACACCGACAACGGCACCCGGCCGTAGTGTTCGGACAGGTGCACCAGACCGGCCGGCGTGCCCGGGATCGCGGCCGCCAGCGCGCCGTCGATGGTGCTGCGCGGGCGAACCTTGCCCTCCTCGTCCCTGTACATGTCGCGGGTCGCGGCCAGTGGCGCGCGCTCGCGCGCATCGACGAACACTTCGCGCCCATCTTTCCCACGGCGCAGCAGCATGAAGCCGCCGCCGCCGATACCCGAACTTTCCGGCTCTACCAGCCCCAGCGTGGCACTGACCGCGATCGCGGCATCGAAGGCGTTGCCGCCATTGGCCAGCACTTCCAGGCCGGCATCGGTGGCATAGGCATTGGCCGTGGCGATCGCGGCCTGGCGCGGAAGTACCGGCTCGCTGCCCTGGCGCGCGTGGGTGAGTGGCGCCGCCAGCAGCAGGCCAAGAAAAAGAACGAGCAGTGGACGCAGCTTCATGCCGTCACCCCGGTCAGTTGCAGGTACTTTTCCATCAGTTCTTCCTGGGTTTCGGGGTGATCCGGATCCGGATCGATGCATTCCACCGGACATACCTCCACGCATTGCGGAGTATCGAAATGGCCCACGCACTCGGTGCAATGCGAGGCGGCGATCTCGTAGATCGTCTGGCCCTGGGTGATCGCATTGTTGGGACAGACCGGTGCGCAGACATCGCAGTTCACGCACAGGTCGTTGATGAGCAAGGCCATCGCGCCAGCACCCGCCGTTGGTAAAGGCCATCCATGATGGCGCAGCGCGCCGCAACGTGGCCGGAACGGGCCGGCCACGCCGCGGCAGCGGATTACTTGACTTCGTGGAACACCACGTCGGCGCCGCTGGGCTCGACTGCGGCCTTGACCCGCTCCAGATCCTCGGCGTTGCCGATGAACAGCACCCGCACATCCTTCATCGAACCGGCCTGCACATGCCCGAACGCATCGGCGATCAGGTCGGCCATGCGCGAGGACTCGGGCGAACCGAAGGCCAGCATGTTGCCCGGCAGCACGCCACGGGCCACCGAACCGGCCACGTTGTCGGCCTGGCGCTCGTACTGCTCGTCGAAATCGGCAGCATCGGCCGACGGCAGGTAGTACATGTACGGGCTGGACCGGATGCCATCCATATTGCGCTTGGCCACGTTCACCAGATACAGCTTCCAGGCCTGGGCATCACTGCTGGGCGGCACCGGCAATGCCGCTGGAGCCGCGGCCTCGGCCGGCGCCTGCTGGGCCTGTTCCGCACCTTGCTGGCCGCAGCCGGCAACGAACAATGCCCCGACGATCAGGGCGGCAACAGCGATCTTGTTGGTCATCTCATCCACCTTTTTGCTTGGTTCTGGAAAAAACATCGTTGCAGCGCGCCATGCATGCCGGCGGCTGCACCTGGCGCCCCGGATCAGCCGCCCCACTTGCGCTTCAATGCCGCCTGCACCGCAGGATGCACGAAGCCGGAAACATCGCCCCCCAGCCGCGCCACTTCACGCACCAGCGAGGAGGAAATGAAGCTGTATTTTTCCGCCGGCGTCAGGAACAGCGTCTCGACATCGGGAATCAGATGCCGGTTCATGCTCGCCAGCTGGAACTCGTATTCGAAATCGGACACCGCGCGCAGCCCGCGCAGCATCACCCCGCCACCGACTTCCTTCACGAAATGCGCCAGCAGCGTCTTGAAGCCGCGCACTTCGACATTGGCCAGCCCAACCAACGCCTGCTGCGCCAGTTCGATCCGGTCCTTCAACGGAAAACCCGGCCCCTTGGCGGGACTTTCAGCCACGCCGACGATGACTTTCTCGAACAGCGGCGCAGCGCGCGCGATCAGGTCGATATGGCCATTGGTGATCGGGTCGAACGTGCCCGGATAGACCGCGATGCGTTGTCGTGCAGAACTCATGGACTGGCTGCCGGTTCCCCGCCGGTGAAGGATTCGAGTGTAGCAGGCGCACTGCCCTGCGAGGCATCCATAACGCGTCGCAGCAGGCAGAAGCGCACGTCACGCGTGCTGCCCTCGCGATGCGGTACAAAACCTTCGATCCGCGGCGGCGGCGCATCGCGTGCCGACTCCAGGTAAAGCCATGCGCGTGGCGCCAGCCAGCGCGGCAGCGCGTCCAGCACCGGCTGCCACAGCCCGGCCGCGAACGGCGGATCCACGAACACGATGTCGAACTGCGCCGATACCGGTCCGGCCAACCACGCCAACGCATCGGCCGCCACGATTTCGACCTGCCCCGCATCCAGCCGCTGCGCCGTGGCACGCAGCGAGGCCACGGCGGCGGCATCGCGTTCGATCATCACCACCTGTGCCGCGCCGCGCGAGGCCGCCTCGAATCCCAGCGCGCCACTGCCGGCGAACAGATCCAGACAGCGGGCACCGCCGATTTCCGCCTGCAACCAGTTGAACAGTGTTTCGCGCACCCGGTCCGAGCTGGGCCGAAGACCGGCCGCATCGGGCACTTCCAGCCGGCTGCCGCGCCATTGCCCGGCGATGATCCGGACCTTGCCGCTGCTGCCGGACGGACTTGTCGACCTGCGCCGCATCAGCAGTCCGCGCGCGCATCGCGCGCTTCATCGGGGGGAATGGGGGCCAGTGCTACCATGCCCGCCATTCTCCAACAGTCGCGCCCCGGATGCTCCGTTTTTTCCGCAAGAAGCCTGCCAACCCGCCCGCCGATGACGCTGCCAAGCCCGCCGGCGACAGCGCCGGGCAGGACCTGCCCGTGCGGCAGGACAATATGCCGCAGCAGGCTGCACCCGAAGCCGCTGCGCCCGACGTCATTGCTTCGGAGGCCCAGTCTGTCGCGCCATCCGGAACCGGTGCCTTCGCGGCTGAACCCGATACCGCGCTGGCCACTCCTGCGCCGGCCGGGACTGTGTTCGACGAACCCGCTTTCGACAAGCCCACTTCCGACGAACCTGCCCAAATCGCGTCTGCCGTCGCCGAACCCAGCGCCGCCGAACCCGTCATCACCGGGCCGGCCGCACCCGCCCGTGCCGAACCGGCCGCCGCCAGCTGGCGCGAGCGCCTGCGCAACAGCGGTTTCGCGAAAAGTTTCTCGACCCTGTTCTCGCGCCAGCCGGCGCTGGACGAGGATTTCCTTGAAGAACTGGAAACCTGCCTGCTGACCGCCGATGTCGGCATCGCCGCCACCACGATCATCATCGACGACCTGCGCCAGCGCATGGCGCGCAACGAATTCAACGATGCTCGCGGCCTGCTCGATGCCTTGCGCGGCGAGCTGATCGCACTGCTGGTGCCGGTGGCCGAACCGCTGAACATCTACACCGGCGCCAAGCCCTTCGTGATCCTGACCGTGGGCGTCAACGGCGTCGGCAAGACCACGACGATCGGCAAACTGGCGCGGCGTTATCTGGACGAGCGCAAGAGCATCATGCTGGCCGCCGGTGACACCTTCCGCGCCGCCGCGGTCGAACAATTGAAGACCTGGGGCGAACGCAACGGCGTGCACGTGGCAGCCCAGGCCAACGGCGCCGACCCGGCGGCCGTGGTCTACGACGCCTTGCAGACCGCACGTGCACGCAATGTCGATCTGCTGATCGCCGATACCGCCGGCCGCCTGCACACCCAGCAGGGCCTGATGGACGAACTGGGCAAGATCAAGCGCGTGCTCGGCAAGCTCGATCCGACCGCGCCGCACGAGGTGTTACAGGTCATCGACGGCACCACCGGCCAGAACGCGATCAACCAGGTGCGCCACTTCCACAAGGCAGCCGGCGTCAGCGGCCTGATCGTCACCAAGCTCGACGGCAGCGCCAAAGGCGGCGTGATCTTCGCGCTGGCACGCGAATTCGGGCTGCCGATCCGCTATGTCGGCCTCGGCGAAGGCGTGCACGATCTGCGTGCCTTCGATCCCTACGCCTTCGTCGATGCGCTGCTGCCCGAGTCGCTGGTCACCCGCTGAGGCCCGCCCCATGCTCCCGGCCGATGCCCGCATTCCGAAGGCAACCGTCCGGGACAGGCCGCATCGCCGGCCGCTGCCGGAACGCCTGCACCGCATCCTTCACGCCGCCGCCGGAGCAAGCCGATGCGCCGCCGCTGGCTGATCCCGCTGATCCTGCTGGCGCTGGCGCTCATCGCCTTCCTGATGCTGCGCGCGCTGCTGCAACCCGAACGTCTCAGCGCCTTCCTGCTGCGCCAGGCCGAACAGGCCACCGGGCTGGAACTGGCGCTGGACTCTCCGGCCGATATCGGTCTTTTCCCGGATCTGCATATCGAACTGGACGGCCTGCGCGCGCAGGCGCCGGGCGCCGAGCAGCCGCTGTTGCGCGTGGCGCGGGTCGAAGCCGCGCTGCCGTGGTCGAGCCTGCGGGGTGGCGACATCACCCTGCTCGGGCTGCGGCTGCGTTCGCCGCAGCTGGATCTTCCCGCCACACTCGAATTCTTCGCGCGCGATGCCGATGCCGGCCCGCCACCGCCGCTGCGCCTGCCGCAACTGGATGCATCGCTGGAAATCCGCGATGGCCGAATCAACGCCGAAGGCTGGTCGCTGCAGGCGCTGGACCTGACCTTGCCCTCCCTGCATGAGGGCCGCCCCACCCGGCTCAGCCTGCGTGGCCGCGTGCAGCTGGAGCAGGACAGCCACACCCTGGCGCTGGAACTGGCCACCACGCCACGCGCCGATGGTGACCAATTGCATCTTTCGCCGCTGACACTGGATCTGGTGATTGACGCGCTGCCGGCCTGGCGCCCGCATGTGGAAGGCGAACTACGATGGAATCCGGCCGGCCTGCTGGCCTTCGACCTGCGCAGCCTGATCGCACCCTGGCCCGATGACTGGCCGCCGCTGCCACTGCCCCCGGCCGACGACGATGCGGTGGCACTGGCCCTGCGCTACGACGGCGACAGCGCACTAAGCGGCCGGCTGGATTTCAGCCTGCTGCGCGGCGAAGACGGTCTGCGCGGCCAGGCCACGTTGAACCAGACCCTGGCCTGGCTCGGCAGCGAACGCGACTCACCGTTGCCGCCGGCGCAGGCCGACATCGACATCCCGCGCCTGGAGTACGGCCCGGTGCAGGCCAGCGGCATCCGCATCCGGCTTGACCCGACCGAGGACGCTTCGGCCGATCCACCATGATTTCCTGTCCTTGCCAATGAATCTTCCGCTGCACCCCACGCCTCCCACCGCCGCTGACGCCGGATTCGCTGATCGGTTACTGCACTGGTTCGAGCGCCACGGCCGCCACGACCTGCCCTGGCAGCATCCGCGCAGCGCCTACCGCGTCTGGCTGTCGGAAATCATGCTGCAGCAAACCCAGGTGCAGACCGTGATCCCGTACTTCGAGCGCTTCGTCGCCGCGCTGCCAGATGTCGCCACGCTGGCCGCCGCGCCGCAGGATCAGGTCATGGCACTGTGGTCCGGTCTGGGCTACTACGCCCGCGCCCGCAACCTGCACGCCGCCGCACGTATCTGCGTGGAACAACACGACGGCGAACTGCCCGCCGATATCGACGCGCTGATCGCACTGCCCGGCATCGGCCGTTCCACCGCCGGCGCGATCCTGGCGCAGGCGCACGGACTGCGCTTCGCGATCCTGGACGGCAACGTCAAGCGCGTACTGACCCGCTGGGCCGGCATCGAAGGCTGGCCCGGACGCACGGCAGTGGAAAAACAGCTCTGGACGCTGGCCGAAAACCTGCTGCCGGACACCCGCTTGGCCGACTACACCCAGGCGATCATGGATTTCGGCGCCACCCTGTGCACCCGCTCCGAACCGGCCTGCGCGATCTGCCCGCTGCAGCACGATTGCAGCGCCCGCATCCACGGCCTCACTTCCAGCCTGCCCACGCCCAAGCCAGCAAAGTCCGTGCCTACACGCGAATGCGCGATGCTGCTGGCGCTGGATGAATCCGGCTGCGTACTGCTGCAAAAACGTGACGGCCCCGGCGTCTGGAATGGCCTGTGGAGCCTGCCCGAAGCCGCCGATGCCGCGCAGTTGCAACATCAAACCGACACATGGCTGCACGCCCCGGGCCCGGCCACCGCGCTGCCGCGTTTCGAGCACGTCTTCAGCCATTACCGCCTCGGTATCACCCCCTGGCTCCAGCGCGGGGTGAACCTGCGCCCCCGTATCGCCGACAATGGCCCCACCCTGCGCTGGGCCGCAGCGGCCGAATGGCCGGACATCGGCCTGCCCGCACCGATCCGCAAACTGCTTCAATCGCTGGAGTTGAAATGAGCCGCACCGTGTTCTGCGTCAAGCAGCAAAAACAGACCGAAGGACTGGACTTCGCCCCCTGGCCCGGCCCGCTGGGCGAGCGTGTCTTCAACAACATCGGCAAACCGGCCTGGAGCGAATGGCTCGCCCACCAGACCATGCTGATCAACGAAAACCGCCTCACCCCGCGCGACCCAAAAACCCGCGAATTCCTCCAAGCGGAAATGGAGAAATTCCTGTTCGGCGAAGGCGCGGAAAAACCGATGGGGTATGTGCCGCCGGAGGCGTGACCCCTCGGCAGGAAGCAAAGGATCCGTCAGGATGTTGTGATGAGAAAGCCATCAATACATCCACATCCTGCCCGCGACACCATCCACCTTGCGAAGCCATCCCATGACCATCGCCTACTGCTGCATCCTGATCGCCGCGCTGCTGCCTTATGTCTGGGTCGCTTTCGCCAAGACCGCTGCGCCCGGTTACAACAACAAGGATCCGCGTGGCTGGATCGCCAGGCAGGACAGTTACCGGGTGCGCAGCGCGCATGCGGCGCATCTGAATGCGTTTGAGGCTTTTGCGCCGTTCGCTGCTGCAGTGCTGATGGCGCAACTGGCAGGCGTGGCGCCTGAACGCATCGCGCCGCTCGCGGTCACGTTCATCGTGCTTCGCGTGCTGCACGGAGTCTTCTATCTCGCCGCTATACCGCTGATGCGCAGTCTGGTCTGGTTCGGCGCACTGGGCTGCGTGCTGGTGTTGATGGTGCAGGCGGCATTGGCGGTGGGTGGCTGAGCGGATTCAACCCGGCTCGCGCACATACACCAGCCCGTCTTCCACCTTGAGCGGGTAGCTACGCACCGGCTCGTAGGCGGGTGGGCACAGGGCTTCGCCGCTGCTCACGTCGAAGCGGGCGCCGTGCAGCACGCATTCGATCTGGCCGGTGGCCGGGTCGTAGGGGCCGGCGGAGAGTTCGAAATCCTCGTGCGTGCAGCGGTCTTCCAGCGCGTAGAACTGGCCATCGTGGTTGACGACAACCAGTGCGACATCGCCGAACCAGGCGACGTGCGATTCGCCGGGCAGCACTTCGGCAGTGGTGCACAGCACGGTCCAGTCCTGGCTCACAGCGATTTCTCCAGCATTTCGAAGCGCAGATCGTCGCGCAGCGGCGTGCCGTAACGCACATCGCCATACGGAAATGGCAGCTTGCGGCCGGTGCGGCGGTAACCGCGGCGCTCGTAGAAGGCGATCAGTTCTTCGCGCAGGTCGATCACCGTCATGCGGATGCGGGAGGCGTGGAATTCGTCGCGCACGATGCGCTCGGCCTCGGCCAGCACGGCTTTGCCGACACCGCCGCCCTGTGCATCCGGGCGCACCGCGAACATGCCGAAATAGCCCTGCCCGTCCTGGATCGCGACATGCGCGCAGGCCATCAGCACCTCACCTTTCCAGGCCAGCAGGATGCGGCTGGAAGGGCGTTCGATATCGGCCTGCAACACTTCCGGTGCGACGCGCTGGCCATCGAGCAGATCGGCCTCGGTGGTCCAGCCCTGGCGGCTGACATCACCGCGATAGGCCGATTCCACCAGTGCCACGATCGCCGGAATATCGGCCGCAGTGGCACTGCGGAAACACAAGGCGGCAGCGGCAGCGGAATCGCTCATGCCAGCAGTCCACGCACCTTTTGCAGTGCGGTGATGAAAGCGGCGATTTCCGCGTGGGTGTTGTAGAACGCGAGCGAGGCGCGGCAGGTGGCGGGCACGCCGAAATGCTGCATCAGCGGATGCGCGCAATGGTGGCCCGAACGCACCGCCACGCCCTGCAGATCCAGCAGTGTGGCCAGATCATGCGCATGCGCGCCTTCGACCAGGAAGCTGACCACGGCGGTGCGCTGGCGCGGGTTGCCGAAGATGCGCACACCCGGCTCGCGCTCCAGCGCGCTGCGCAGGTAATGGCCCAGTTCATGCTCGCGCGCGGCAATCGCCTCCATGCCGATGCCGTCGAGGAAATCCACTGCGGCGGCGAGGCCGACAAAGCCGGCGATGTTCGGCGTGCCGGCCTCGAAGCGGTAGGGCGGATCGTTGAACACGGTGCCTTCGAAGCGCACCTCGCGGATCATCTCGCCGCCGCCCAGGAACGGCGGCATCGCCTGCAGATGCTCGCGCCGCGCCCAGAGCACGCCGGTGCCGGTCGGTCCGCACATCTTGTGGCCGGTGATGGCGTAGAAATCGCAATCCAGCGAAGGAATATCCAGGCCCAGATGCGGTGCGGCCTGCGAGCCGTCGACCACGCTGGTGATGCCGCGCTTGCGCGCCTGGCGGCAGATCTCGCGCACCGGATTGACCGTGCCCAGCACATTGGAAACATGCGCCAGCGAAACGATGCGCACCTCCGGCGTCATCTTCGCCAGCATCGCCTCCACATCCAGATCGCCGTTGGCATCCAGCTCGGCCACCTTGATGACCGCGCCGGTGCGTTCGGCCACCAGTTGCCACGGCACGATGTTGGCGTGGTGTTCCATGCGCGTCAGCAGGATCGCATCGCCGGGCTTCAGGCGCGGCAGCGCGTAGCTGTAGGCCACCAGATTGATCGCGAAGGTGGTGCCGCTGCACAACACCAGATCATCGGGCTGCACCTTCAGGAACGCAGCCAACCGGCGGCGGGCGCCCTCGTAGGCCGCCGTCGCCTCGCTGCCCAGCGCATGCACCGCGCGACTGACGTTGGCATTGTGCTGACGGTAGAAATCATCGACCGCCTCAATCACCGTTGCCGGCTTCTGCGAGGTATTGGCCGAATCCAGATAGATCAGCGGCTTGTCGTGCACCCGCCGTTGCAGCAGCGGGAATTGGGCACGGATCGCGGCCCAGTCCGGGGTGGTGGTGGCGACACCTTCAGCGTGTACGGCGGTGCTCATGCCAGTTCCTCCAGGCGCCGGTCCAGTTGCCCGGCAGCGAAGCCACGCATGGCCTCGTCTTCGATCACCGCCAGCGCCTCGCGCCCGAACGCGGCGGTCAGGATGCGCCGCGCCTGCATTTCGTCCAGCCCACGGCTGCGCAGGTAGAACAGCGCGGTCGGGTCAAGATTGCCGACGGTGGCGCCGTGCGCGGCCTGGACTTCGTCGGCGTGGATTTCCAGCACCGGCTGGGTGTCGATCTCGGCGCTGTCGGACAGCAGCAGGTTCTTGTTGGAAAGCCGCGCGTCGGTGCCGTCGGCGCCGGCCTGGATCAGGATGCCGCCGTGGAACACCACGCGCGAACGCTGTGCCGCCAGCCCGCGCCAGTTGAGCTGGCAGGCGGTGTCCGGCGCGTTGTGTTCGATCCCGAGGCGGGTGTCCAGATGCATGGTGCCGCCGCCCAGCAGCACGCCGTTGGCATGCAGTTGCGCCTGCCGTCCGTGCAGTCCGACGTTGAGTTCATGCCGGCTCAGGGCCGCGCCCAGTTCCAGATCCACGCGGCGGTACTGCGTGGCTTCGGCCAGGGTGGCGTCGGTGCGCTGCATCAGCGTGGCGCCGCCGCTTTCGGACTGGATCCGCAGATGCGCCAGCCCGGCCTGCGCACCGAGCCGGATCTGGCTCAGCGCATTGCCCAGATGGCGGTGTTCGCCCAGCGCCAGATGGTGTTCGACCACGCGCGCCTGCGCGCCGGGGGCAAGATCGATCACATGGCGCAGCGCGAAGCCGCGATCGGTTTCATCCGGCACGCTGATGAACACCAGATGCAGCGGCTGCGGGCAGTCAACGCCGGCTGCGACCTGCAACCACGCGCCTTCGGTGGCGAGCGCGGCATTCAGGCGCGCGAAGACTTCGTCGGCGGCATCGAAACGGCGTGCGAGAAATTCCGCGTGCGGCGCGACACCCCGTTCCAGCGCCTGCGACAGCGGCTGCAACTGGACGCCCTCCGGCAGGCCGGACAGCTCCGACAGCGCCGGTGCGAACACGCCGTTGGCGAATACGATTCGCGGTCCGTCCGGCAGTTCCAGCGCGGCGGCATCGAAATCCGGCAAGGTGGTAACGGGACTGAAATTGCGCCGCTCCAGCGCACGCAGCGGGGTGTATTTCCAGCGCTCGTTACGGATGCCGGGAAGACCATCGGCCAGCGCCTGCTCCAGTGCCGCGCCGCGTGCCGATGCCAGCCCGCCGGCGTCGCGCCGTGGCAGTGTGTCGAAACCTTCGGCCAGGGATTGCAGCAGCGCGCTCATGCGGCCTCCGGTCCGACGCGCTGGCGGATCCAGTCGTAGCCGTGTTCTTCCAGCTGCATCGCCAGTTCCGGGCCGCCGGATTCGACGATGCGGCCATCGGCCAGCACGTGCACTGCATCCGGCTTGATGTAGTCCAGCAGGCGCTGGTAGTGGGTGATGATCACGAAGGCGCGATCCGGCGAGCGCAGCGCGTTGACGCCCTCGGCCACGGCCTTGAGCGCGTCGATGTCCAGGCCGGAATCGGTTTCATCCAGCACCGCCAGCTTCGGCTCCAGCACCGCCATCTGGAAGATTTCGTTGCGCTTCTTCTCGCCGCCGGAAAAACCCTCGTTGACGCCGCGATGCAGCAGCTTGTCATCCAGGTGCAGCACCGCGAGCTTTTCCCGCACCAGCTTCAGGAACTGCATCGAATCCAGTTCCGGCTCGCCGCGTGCCACGCGCTGGGCGTTGAGCGCGCTGCGCAGGAAGTAGGTGTTGTTCACACCCGGAATCTCCACCGGGTACTGGAAGGCGAGGAAGACGCCGGCGGCGGCGCGTTCTTCCGGCGCCAGTTCCAGCAGGTCGCGGCCGTCGAAATTGACGCTGCCGGCAGTGACTTCATATCCGTCGCGGCCGGCGATGATGTTGCCCAGCGTCGACTTGCCGGCGCCGTTGGGACCCATGATGGCGTGCACTTCGCCGGGCTTCACCTCCAGCGTCAGGCCCTTGAGGATTTGGCGGTTGCCGCCGACGGTGGCGTGCAGGTTGTCGATCTTCAGCATGGTCATGGCTTCGTGGTTCCGGTGCGCGCTTGGCGCGGATGAAAGGGGTTCCAGGTGGCGTCGGGTGGTTCAGTTGCGGGTGGCCGGTGTGGTGAACGCGCTGCCGGGGCCAACGCCGGCGCAGGCCGAAGGCGGCTCGTCGGGCGCGCGCTTGCGGCGCATCTGTGGCGGCAGCCAGGCTTCGCAGAGGAATTCCAGGCGCTGGCGGCGCAGCGATGCGCGCAGATATTCCAGACGCGCCAGATAGCCGGAGCCGTAGGTGACGGATTCATGCTCACCGGGAACGAGCGGAAACAACGCGTCGGTGTCGGCCTTCATCTGCTTTTCCCAGCCAGCCTGGGCGGCGCGCAAGCCGGCGATGTACTGTTCGCCCTGGTCTTCGTCGCTGTCGGCATAGGCTTCGGCCACTTCCGCGATCACCGCACTGATCGCGTCGCCGGCCTTTGCGTTCTCGACGATCTGGCACGCCGTCACGCCCATCTGGCTGGAACTGGTTTCACACAGCTCGATCCAGGACTGCAAGGTGTCCTGCGCAGCATCGTCCGGTGCAGCGGCGGCGGCCGCTGTCGCAGCCAGCAGCGCCAACGGCAGCAGCGCGATGCTCATCCGACCGAGCCTTCCAGTGAAAGGTCCAGCAGCTTCTTGGCTTCCACCGCGAACTCCATCGGCAGCTCGCGGAACACCTGCTTGCAGAAGCCGTCGACGATCATCGACACCGCATCTTCCTCGCCGATGCCGCGCGAACGGCAATAGAACATCTGGTCGTCGCTGATCTTGGAGGTGGTGGCCTCGTGTTCGAGGATGGCGTCGGGGTTCTTCACTTCCACATACGGGAAGGTGTGCGCGCCGCACTTCTTGCCGATCAGCAGCGAATCGCACTGGGTGTGGTTGCGCGCACCGCTGGCGCCGCGCTCGATCTTGACCAGCCCGCGATAGGTGTTCTGCCCATGACCTGCGCTGATGCCCTTGGACACGATCT
>LSQX01350657.1_pt4 | contig 14696 bp, 14 predicted proteins | sample 654561 | NCBI WGS metagenome assembly LSQX01 (sample SAMN04489861, study PRJNA283612) | anaerobic digester metagenome | isolation source: 4 biogas reactors fed with cattle manure at either 37C or 55C with and... | place: Denmark: Kongens Lyngby | collected 2014
AATCATCCTATGTTCAAGGCAGCTCATGCAGGGCTTACATCAGATGAGATGAAGATACCTTTGATTGTTGTACAAAGATAATAATGCTATGTGAGCCAAGTATTATCTCATTACAAAATTTATGTTATACTTTTCATATTAATTTTGAAATATTAAAAAGGACATGTTATGAGTATAGAAGTAAAGGCTGCAACAATTGATGATATAGATAATATAACTGCTCTTGGATTGCTTTTATACAGCATAGATAATACATATGAAAGCCTTTATGATGAAAATGCTGAATTACTGAAGTCAGAAGCTGATAATATATTTTTAGCATTTGATGATGATACAGCAGTCGGATTTTCGCACTGTTCCTTACGCACTGATTATGTTGAAGGTACAAATGGGGGCAGAGTAGGATATCTTGAAGGAATATATGTAAACCCTGATTACAGGAATAAAGGGATTGCGAGAAAATTAATTAAATCTTGTGAAACATGGGCAAAAGAAAAAGGTTGTAAGGAATTTGCAAGTGACTGTCTGTTTGATAATACAGAAAGCTATGAATTCCATATGAAAATGGGTTTTAAAGAAGCAAACAGAATAATATGTTTTACTAAAGAGTTATAAATATAAATAAGAGAGGTAAAAGTGAGCAAACATATAACCAAGGAATGGGACTGGAGCAAGAATAAGGATAATAAATGGCTTGTACCATGTACTGATTCTGCTTACCTTGCAGAAAGATGGAAAAGTAAAGAATTCAGATCTTTACTTGATCTAGGCTGCGGACTTGGTAGACATTCCATATATATGGCATCACATGGATTTGATGTAACTGCTGTGGATTTGTCCGAGTATGGAATAAATAACTTAAATGAATGGGCAAAAAAGGAGAAACTTAATATAAAGAGCTGCGTCAGCAATATGCTCTCACTGCCATTTGAAAATAACAGTTTTGATTGTATGATTGCATATAACGTTATATATCATACTGACACAAATGGTTTTATCGAAACTCTTAAAGAAATAAAAAGAGTATTAAAACCGCAAGGAGAGCTGTATATTACATTAATATCAAAGAATACATACAGCTACCTATATGCGAAAGAGGATATGAAGATAGATGAGTTCACATATATGAGAGATGAGGATGATACAGAAAAAGATGTACCACATTTTTATGTAAATCACAGGGATATACAAAAGTTTTTTACTGACTGGGAGTTTGTACTTAAGCCTGTTGAAATAGCTGAATACAAAGATGATACTGATTATTCAAGCAAGCACTGGGTTATGCTTTTAAATAACAAAAAGAAAGAGATAAATGATGAATATTAAAGCTATAGTTCTTGACCTTGATCGAACACTACTTAAGTCAGATAAGACAATATCTGATTTCACTCTATCTGTGTTAGAAAGGTGCCATGAACAAGGCATAAAAGTAATAATTGCCTCAGCCCGCCCTATACGTGCAATCTGGGAATATGACAAACTTTTAAATCCAGATGCAATTATCTGGCATAATGGGGCTGCTGTATATATCGAAGGGGAAAATAAGTATAAAGAGCGCATATCTATAGATGATACAAAAAATATACTTTCTAATATTGCAAAAATCTATCCCGAAGCGACTTTATCTGTGGAGATAGACGATGTACTATATGCTAACTTTGATGTATCAGTACATTGGGAGAATACTTCAGCCAAACAAACTGATTTTACCGATCTTCCTGATGTTGCTTCGTATAAGATAATAGTCGGTGTTTCATCTATGGAGCAAATTGAAAAAATAAAAGATATTCTTCCTGATGGTGTTTACATTGAAATGTCAGATAAGAAGCTTGGGCTAATGATGCACAAAGACGCTACAAAACTTAAAGGAATAAAAAAAGCACTGGATTATTATTCAATAGAACTATCTGATACTGTATCATTTGGTGATGATTACGGAGATATCGATATGTTAAGAGCTTGCGGTATCGGTGTCGCAGTAGAAAATGCTTTACCAATTGTTAAAGAAGCTGCTGATTACATTACGGAAACAAACGATGATGATGGTGTTGCAAAATGGATCGATATGCATGTATTAGCGAATATCCGTCAATGTGAAATATATAGAGTTATATAGGAGAAAAGGTATGAGAATCGAAAAATTAATAGATGAAAAATTCAGAGGCTGCGTATCTGTATTCAAAGACGGAGTGAGAACATTTGAAAGAGCATATGGATATGCGGATTTAGCTAATGAAGTTTCTAATGATATAGATACAATATTTGCTACAGCTTCAGCCGGTAAGGTATTTGTTGCTGTCGGTATACTGATGCTGATAGAAAAAAAGATATTAAGATTTGATACGAAGATTTCTGAAATCCTTGATTTTGATTTAAGGCAGATAGATGGGAATATAACTGTGGAAGAGCTTTTAACTCATACTTCAGGGATTCCGGACTATTTTGACGAATCGGTAATGGATGAATATGAAGAGCTTTGGAAGGATTTTCCGAATTATAGAATCCGGTCAAATACTGATCTGCTTCCTCTTTTCATTGATAAGCCTATGATGTATCCACATGGAAGCCGCTTTCAATACAACAATACCGGATTTGTAGTATTAGCTATGATAATTGAGAAGATAACAGGTAAGGATTTCGATATGTATTTAAAAGAGAGCATCTTTATTCCATGTAAAATGCATAGTACCTGTTATTATGAATTAGACAGATTACCTGCTAAATGCGCTTCTAACTATATCTATGATGAGATAAGAAGTGAATATCGCACTAATATCTATTGTGTCGATGCAAAAGGCACCGGAGCGGGAGGAGCATTTACAACTGTAAATGATATTAAATTATTCTGGGATAATCTGTTAAATTACAGGTTGTTATCTTTGGATATGACAGAAAATATGCTCAAAAATCATAGTAATGAAGAGGAATGTTATGGGTATGGGATATGGCTACAAAAAATAGAATCTAAGTATATCCCATATTTCCAAGGATCAGATCCAGGAGTGAGCTTTATCTCAAGTTACAATAAAGACAAGAAATTACTCATAACATTAATCAGCAATTATGGTGATAATGTATGGCAAATTCATGGGAATATTGTTAAAGATGTATTGACAAGTCAAGAAAAAATATAATAGATAACCAGACGGAGTAGCTTAATGGTAATAAAACACAATAATTTAGTAATAAGGGACGCAACAGCTTTAGATGCTCATATCCTATGCAAATGGTGGAACGACGGGAAAGTCATGGCTCATGCTGGTTTTCCGAATGGTCTTTGTACAACTGACGAGGAAATAATCAAACAGCTTTCCAATGATAATGATGAAATACATAGAAGGCTTATAATTGAACATGCTGGTATTCCTATAGGTGAAATGAACTACAGGAATAAGGGTAATGAAACTGCTGAAATAGGCATAAAGATATGTGATTTTTCAAAGCAGGAAAAAGGATATGGCACAAAGCTGCTATCTATGCTTATAAATTCATTATTCACTGATATGGGTTATAAAAAGATAATACTTGATACCAATGTAAAAAACACAAGAGCTCAGCATGTATATGAAAAGCTTGGATTTAAGAAGCTGCGTGTGAATGAAAATGCATGGAAAGATCAATTAGGTGAATACCAGACATCTATTGATTATGAGTTGAATAAAGTAGATTTTTAAAAAAAGATATTTAGAGTGTATAGTATTTAGAACATACCAGATGCAGATTATTGACATTTTGAGACTGTATTGATATACTGCGTTTAATTTATGAAAGGTATTTGAAATGGCAGCAAGTATACAAAATAACACTTATACATATCAATATAACTATTACTACAAAAGTAGGCTTGGGTTGCTATTGTCATGATTTGTGTTTTAAATTATGAATGATAAGGCTCAAGCAGACGCTTGAGTCTTTTATTATGAGGAGAAAATTTATGAAAAATGAAAAAGTAATGGAAATCTTAATGAGAAATGCAGTGAATGTGTTTAGTGAAGAAGGGTTGAGAAAGAAACTGGAAAGTGGAAAACCATTAAAGGTTAAATTTGGGGCGGACCCCTCAAGGCCTGATCTGCATTTAGGACACACGGTGCCTTTGAGGATGTTAAAGGTATTACAGGAAGCGGGACATCAGATAATCTTTGTTATCGGTGATTTTACCGGTATGATAGGAGATCCGTCAGGAAAGAGCAAGACAAGGAATTCTTTATCCTTTGAAGAGACCAGAAAAAACGGACAGACATATTTTGAGCAGGTTGCAAAGGTATTAGATCCGAAAAAGACGCAGATAGTATATAACTCAGAATGGCTAGGGAAAATGGATTTTGCTGATGTTCTGAATCTTGCAGGAAAATATACACTTGCAAGAATAATGGAAAGGGACGATTTTTCATCCAGATACTCAAATAACCAGCCAATAGGGATTCATGAGCTTCTATACCCTTTAATTCAGGGATATGATTCGGTTGCAATTAATGCGGATATAGAGATAGGAGGTACAGACCAGACATTTAATCTTTTAGTGGGAAGAGAGCTCCAAAAGGATTATGGTCAGGAGCCTCAGGAAGTAATTACCTTTCCGCTTATTGCTGGTTTAGATGGAATAGAAAAGATGAGCAAGTCTTTGGATAACTATATCGGTATAAATGAGTCGGCAGAAACAATATTCGAAAAGTGTATGAAGATACCTGATAACTTACTTAATGACTACTTCAGACTTACAACGGATATTCCCGAAGAGCAGTTTAGTGCCGTTGTTAATGAGGATATAAGGGAAGGGCACATGGTATATGCAAGAAAGATAATAGAAATGTACCATGGAAAGGATTTTATTAAACCAGCAGAGGACAGATACATTAGTATCGCATGCAAAAAGATACCACACGAGATGAAAGTAATGGAAATTGATGAAGATAAGATACAGATAATTGATTTATTAAGATTAACAGGATATGCTAAATCAAATTCAGAAGCAAGACGATTGATAGAGGGTAATGCTATTAAGATTGATGGTGATATTATTAATGATATAAATTATGCTATATGTAACGATTCAGTGATATGTAGAGGAAAAAGCAAATTTGTACGTATAAGATTTAAAAAGATATAATATAGAGAGGTGATGGTTGTAACAATACTATGGTCATAAAGGGATATTGGAGGATTTGAATGTTAACAAGAAAAGCTACATCAAAGGACATAAAACAGTGGAAAAGAATTTGGAATGAGTATAAGGATAAACTTAAACCGAATAGGAAGTCTGGAAATGAGATAATAGAATATCTTATGAAGAAGTATTGCTTAGAAGTAATAAATGATGAAAAATTATCAGAAGTAGTCAAATCCAATATTATGAATAATAAATGTCATTTAGAAAAGCTGCCTTCAGGTACAACACCAGATATTAAGACTTTCTATATTATAAATACAGATGAGAGCAAAAGCCTTTACATTAACAGACCAGATATATACAAAGATATGAGGATATTTATTGGAATAGATCAGGTAACAGGATTTTTTCATATAGAAGGAAGCGAAACATTGTGGGATGAATTATACTGCTTCAGAGGTTTGGATGAAAAGGATATTCAGAACCCTTTTTTAGTAGCAGAATATATAAAATGTATGGATGGAAATATCTAGAAATTAACGTAAATCAACTCAATTGGAATTAATATATTTCAAACTCCATTGAATATGTATTAAAAAATAATATATACTCATAACGAGATGCATGATAGTTGACATAATATGTAGTTAGTAATGTTACAGGAGTTTATATGGATTATTTAAGAAAAAAATATAGGATTCTGCTTATTTCAATAATACTTGTAATTGGACTGATTATAAGCGGAGTAGTTTATTTCGTATTAATTGATTTAGAAGAAGCATACCATGAATATGCAAAAGACAGCATAATGGATGTTAAAAAAGGATATCTTAAAGACACTGTAAACAACATAATAGATGGGATAGAGCAGAAAAATGAAAACCAGGTAATTTATCACCAGCATCTTGCAGAGGATATGATTGGAATATTTGATAATTACTATTTAGCAGACTCTGAGGGATTTCTTTATTATGCAAAGCAGTACATGCAGCAGGAAGCAAAGAAGATAGATTTCACTTTTCTGATTATCAATAGCCAGAATAACGAAGTTGTCTTTCAATACATTCCATCATTGGAAGATGAGAACATTATAAGTACTGAATACATAAACCATTTATCCTCAGAACTTCCTGTATATACTAGTAAATTATATGGCAATTACAAAACAGTAATAGGAGTAAGTCAGGATGTAATAGACTCAAGAGTAAAAAATGCATTATATAATGAGATACATGGGCTAAAATTTGAAGATGATGCATATGTCTGGGTTAATGAAATAGTTAATTATGCTGGTGGGGATGATTATGCTATAAGACGGATACATCCAAATTTAAAAGATACAGAAGGTATATATTTGTCTACGAATATGACAGATGTCATGGGAACGACTCCATACAAGACAGAACTTGAAGGAGTGAAACAGTACGGAGAGTTATTCTTTCAATACTATTTCAAGAAATTAAATAGCGATACAATATCAGAAAAGATAACATACGCTAAGCTTTATAAAGATTTTGACTGGATTATTGCAATGGGTGTTCATCTTGATGATATTCAGGAATATGTTGATAAAACAACACAAGATAAAAGCCAGCAGGTCAGAATGCTTCTAATAATACTATCCAGTATAGTTATTGTAATAATTATAATTGCTCTGGTTGTCGTTCATCATTTAGAAAGATGGTATTATGGAAACTTTAACAAGACACTTATTGAAGAATCTTTGAAAGATCCTCTTACCAACACATATAACAGAAGAGCTGCATATAAATATCTTGCAACATCATGGGCCAATTTTAAAAGCGTAGGACTTAACGCAAAAATAATGATGATTGATATTGATAATTTCAAAAAAGTAAATGACAGTTGTGGCCATAGTGTTGGAGATCAGGTGCTTATTAAATTAGCAGATACGATAAATAGTCATATAAGAAGTAATGACTTTTTATCAAGATGGGGAGGAGAAGAATTCTTGCTTATATGCAATGGACTAAAAAAAGAGGATGTTGAAGCATTTACGGTAAAACTACTGAACGCTATTGAAAAAATGCAATTTGAGTGTGAAGAAGCAAAAAAATTCAACATAACAGTGTCTATTGGAGTATCTGATTTTTATGATAGTGATGATCAGTTCAGTATAGCAGTTAATCGTGCAGATATGGCATTGTATAAGGCAAAAGCAGCAGGAAAAAACACTTTTGTAGTTCTTGAAGAGGCAACAGAGAATTAAATAGGAATAGTTCATGTTTTTTAGATGTTATTGATATATAATATTAATATAAATAAATAGAAGGAAGAGAAGGGATGAGTGACACACTACAAAAATTATGGGACACATTAATAGAACTGTCGGCAACAGTAGGATTAAGGATTTTACTGGCAATAGTTGTACTAATTGTTGGACTGCTACTAATTAAATACATAGTAAAAGCAATAGTAAAGTCAAAAGGCTTTATCAAGATAGATAAAACTGTTCAGACTTTCACGAAAAGTGCATTGTCTATAACTATGAAATTACTGCTAATTATATCTGTAATAGGAATACTTGGAGTTCCCCTGACATCAATAATAGCAGTACTTGCTTCTGCAGGATTGGCTATAGGTTTAGCTCTTCAAGGTGCTTTATCTAATTTTGCGGGAGGAATAATGATACTAATTTTCTGTCCATTCAGAGTAGGAGATTTTATTGATAATGGTACTCATATGGGAACTGTTGATTCAATTACGATATTTTATACTAAACTGCTTACCATTGATAATAAGCTTATAACAATTCCTAACAGTACAATGACCAGTGCATCAGTGACTAACTTCAGTGCGAAAGATAAAAGACGTGTAGATTTAAAATTTACTGCATCATATACAAATGATGTCGATAAGGTAAACAGTATACTTTTAGAAATTGCAAAAAATCATCCTATGGTGGACCAGGATCCTCCGGTTATGGCTAAATTATTTACACATGGAAATAGTTCACTGGAATACATATTAAGGGCCTGGGTTGATGCGCCAAATTACTGGACAGTATATTTTGACATTACAGAGCAGGTTAAAAAGGAATTTGACAAGCAAGGAATTGAGATACCACATCCTCAAATGGATGTGCATATAAAGGAAAATCAGATTAAAGAAAAAGAATAATACAAAAAGCGGTTACACTGATAAGAGCAGATTTTACATCTGCTCTTACTGTTTATGATATAATTTCTGTTGTTCAGCACATAATTATCATGAAAGAAGATTACTTCATTGGATAAAAATTTTCACATAGGGTGGCAGACTGGTATTACATATGAATCAACAGAAAAAAAAGGAGTAAGCATGTTCAAAATGCTTATGCTTTTAGATGAAATGGCTGAGCATGACATGAATATGCTTAGTTTGATGATGGTAAGTTATTCATATTTTGATCCAATGCATGATGGATTGTGCTGGCCAGTTAGAGATAAGAGACTGAAGCATTTATGGAACAAAACCTGTACTAATGCTAATATGGATACGGAATTTGTTTCAAAAATAATAGAAGAGGCTGAAAAAAGAGGAATAGATATTCAACTGTTTACCAATCTGGGAATATATAACCTAAAAAAGATAATAAATTCATATCCGAAAGCTAATGAACAGATTAATAAAGACGGAGATATTTACAAGTGGTTATTCTGCCCCGACAGTCCTGGAGCATGGCAACTGGAATTGGATGAGATAAGCGATCTTCTAAAATTATATAATCATGAAAATGTAAGAAGTATAAGCTACGAACGTTTGAGTTATGCTGGAGGTTCATGCTTCTGTGATTACACAAAATTATTATTCAATCAAGATACAGGTTTAAAGTTGTCAGATTATTCAAGAGATGATGAAATTTTTGAAAAGTGGAAAATAGAAAAGATAACCGAAAAACTGAAAACTATGAATGATCATATAAGGTCGATTAATCAAGATGTTGAAATATGTTTACATACATCATTAGCAAAAGGATGGGGTCATGAAGCAAGAAAATTGAAAGGAGCTGGTGTAAATTGCGTTATGCCACACATTGCACATTTTCCAATAAGTCAGACGGAATTCAACAATCTTCTGGACAGTATATATCCAAATGATATTATTCTACAGGTATGCGTTAGGAACAAATCACTTTCAAATTATGATATATGGATAAAAACACCACAAATAATTCAGAATATCGGAAACTGGATTAGAGAGTATAAAGAAGATCATTCAAATCTGAAGGGTGTTGTTTTCTTTAATGAAAACACAGTAAGTGATGAAAACAGGAGAGCTGTATATCAATTAGTTAGTGATTTTTAAATATAAATATAAGTATGGGTATGTAAAATATCAGAATAATGGTAGAATATAGCCCTCAGAATATGGAGGTTTTTAATGTTTGAATTGTTAAAAAAAGAAGTTTATAAAGCAAATATCGAATTAGTAAAAAAAGGTCTTGTCTTATATACCTGGGGCAATGTAAGTGCCATTGATGAAGAAAGAAAGTATATAGTTATAAAGCCAAGCGGTGTAGATTATGATGAAATGACTTCTGAGGATATGGTTGTAGTGGATATGGATGGAAATGTGGTAGAAGGAGAATATAGACCATCCAGTGATACTAAGTCACATATAGAGTTATATAAAGCATTTATTAATACACATGCAGTTGCGCACACGCATAGCACATATGCAACCTCATTTGCTCAAGCAGCAAAAGGTATAATTCCTATGGGTACTACACATGCCGACTATTTTAACGGTGAAATTCCCTGTACAAGGGCTTTATTGTCTGATGAAATAAAAAATGATTATGAGTTAAATACCGGAAAGGTGATTGTTGAGACCTTTACAGGAAAAGACTATAATGCAATACCGGCATGTCTGGTAAGAAATCATGGTCCATTTACCTGGGGAGATAACGCTATGGAAGCTGTTTTTCACTCTGTCGTATTAGAAGAAATTGCTAAAATGGCTTTCATTACTGAAAAAGCCAATAAAGACATTCAGTCAATTAACAAACTTCTTCTGGATAAGCATTTTAAGAGAAAGCATGGACAGTCGGCATATTACGGACAGACAAAATAGATATTAAAAATTATATTTATGTAGATATGTAGATATGTAGGTATGGAAGTATATATTTTATGTATCTATCTTATTTAGTATAATATTCTTATAAGTACAAAATACGGAAAGGAGTTACCTTTGATAGCGCATTTTGAAAAGAAAGAGGAAATAATAAAACAGCTTGAAACAGATTCTGTTAATGGTTTGTCAAGTAACCAAGCTGCCGCAAAACTGGAGCAGTATGGTAAAAACAAATTGAGGGAACCCAAAAAGAAAAGTATTGCACAAAGGTTTTTAGATCAATTCAAGGATGTGATGATTATTATTCTCATAATTGCTGCAATAATTTCATTTATTGTAGCTCTATATGAAAAAGAAGCAAAAGAATTCCTTGAACCTGTTCTTATAATGCTTATTGTAATATTGAATGCAATTATGGGAGTATTGCAGGAAAGCAAAGCTGAAAAAGCTTTGGAAGCTTTAAAAAACATGTCTTCCCCTAATGCAAGAGTTATAAGAGATGGAGAAGAACAGGTTATTGAAGCATCATTACTTGTTCCTGGAGATATTATAAGGCTTGAAGCTGGTGATTTTATACCGGCTGACGCAAGGATTATCCGCTCCTCTAGCCTAAAATCAGAAGAAGCAGCTCTGACAGGAGAGTCAGTTCCATCAGAGAAAGATGCAGATGAAGAAGTTGCAGAAAATGCACCGCTTGGAGACAGAACTAATATGGTTTTTACAGGATGCTCCATAACTTACGGTACTGCGTTAGCTGTTGTTACAACTACTGGTATGGATACTGAGATGGGACGTGTTGCAAATCTTTTAGAAAGCGAAGAAAGTACGCAGACGCCTTTACAGAAAAAGCTTGCATCATTAGGCAAATATCTTGGAATTGTTGCCTTGGCTGCATGTGCAGTTATCTTTATTGTAGGTATTATGGACGGTATGCCTGTAATGGAAATATTTATGATAGCTGTAGCACTTGCAGTATCAGCAATACCTGAAGGACTACCGGCTATAGTTACTATTGTATTATCAATTGGTGTTCAGAGAATGGTTAAGAAGAACGCCATTATCAGAAATTTGCCTGCAGTAGAAACCTTAGGTAGTGCTTCAATAATATGTTCTGACAAGACTGGTACCCTAACACAAAATAGAATGACTCTCGTTGAAGCATACTATGATGGTATGGAAAAAACAGAAAAGATAACAGTAAATAACTCTCCTGACATAAAAAAACTTCTTAAATTTGGAACACTATGCAGTAACGGGTCGGTTGTATTCACAAAAGACGCAGAAAAGCATATAGGGGATCCAACAGAAACAGCAATAGTATATGCAGCACATAGAAATGGTTTGGAAAAAGAGGATCTTAACAGGTCTTATCCAAGAAAAGCAGAGATTCCTTTTGATTCTGACAGAAAGCTAATGACATCTATTAATGTAATTGACGATAAAACAGTTGTAATAGTTAAAGGTGCTGTTGATGTACTGATAGAAAGATGCATAGAAGGAGATAAGGAAAAGGCTAAAGATATAAACTACACAATGAGCAAAAATGCTCTCAGAGTAATAGCTGTAGCTTATAAGTATATTGACAGTATTCCAAAAGAACTCAAGCCTGAAGATATAGAAAAAGACCTTATATTCATAGGTCTTGTAGGAATGATAGATCCACCTAGACCGGAAGCTAAAGATGCTGTTGCTGTTTGCAGAAAAGCAGGTATAAAACCGGTTATGATAACGGGAGATCATGTTATAACTGCGTCAGCAATTGCTACCGAGTTAGGCATATTAAGAGAGAATGATGAGGCAATTACAGGTGTTGAATTAGATAATATGACTGATTCAGAGTTTGAAAAAAGAGTAAGAAACATATCAGTTTATGCCAGAGTTTCCCCTGAGAATAAGATAAGGATAGTAAGGGCATGGCAAAGGCTGGGTGAAGTAGTTTCAATGACAGGAGATGGTGTAAATGATGCTCCGGCTCTAAAAGCAGCAGATATTGGCTGTGCAATGGGGATAACTGGAACTGATGTTGCAAAAGGAGCAGCTGATATGACTCTTACCGACGATAATTTTGCAACTATAGTTGATGCAGTACGAGAAGGCAGAGGAATTTATGCGAATATAAAAAAAGTGGTCGGATTCCTTCTTGGAACGAATATAGGTGAAATACTTACAGTCTTCTTTGCAATGATTTTATGGAGAGAAACTCCACTTTTATCAATGCAGTTATTATGGATTAATCTTGTCACTGACAGTCTTCCAGCCATTTCTTTAGGTATGGAAGAGGTAGAAAGTGATGTTATGGAACAAAAACCAAAACCAAGAAATGAAGGTATATTCGCTCACGGTTATGGTATAAGGATTATTCTGCAAGGATGTATGATTGCTGCAATAACAATTGGCGGTTTCATTTATGGAAGAAATGTTATAGGTACACTTGAAGCGGGACAGACAATGGCCTTCTTTGTTCTTTCATTATCTCAGGTTGTTCAGTCCTTTAACATGAGATCAGAACATTCATTATTCAAAATCGGATTCTTTACAAATAAGAAGCTGAATATTGCTTGTTTAATATCTGCAGCTCTTATTGCACTGGTATTGTTTACTCCTTTGTCAACAGCATTCCAGCTTATATCTCTTGACTTAAATGCATATTTAATAGGATTGGCACTATCATTTGTACCTCTGTTTGTAATGGAGATATCAAAAGCTTTAGGTCTTATTAAACCAAAGAAAATAATGGTTGAACAGAAGGATAAGTAAAAAAATAATAAGCCAGATAAACAGAAGCCACAAACAGTAATTTTGTTTGTGGCTTTTTGCAGCCAATAGTTGGCCTTATTGCTTTTGTAATTTAAGTTATGTTGTCTTATATGTTAAAAATACAAATGCGTATATGTTGGATAGTCGCATATATTTAAACTGGTCAAACACGGTAATGACGTCCGTATTATCAAAAATGGGGAACTGAGTGATATTGAATATTTACAATAAAGGATATTTATATAATATTTTTCAGTTCAGTTATTGCTTCTTCATAACCTAGAAAACCTTTTCCCATAATAGTTTTTATGCATACCATACTTGTATATGAAAACTGTCTGAAACTTTCTCTTTTTGATATATCACTTATATGAACTTCTATAGTAGGAATTCCAACAGATTTAATTGCATCAGCAATTGCTAAACTTGTATGAGTGAATGCTGCAGGATTAATAATAATTCCGTCAAACACTTTGTATGCGCTTTGTATCTTGTCTATTATTGCTCCTTCATGATTTGATTGATATATCTCGCACTGAATATCGTTTTTGCTACATACAGTATTAATATAATCAACAAGATCATTGTATGTTGAAGATCCATAAACAGCAGGTTCTCTTATTCCGAGCATATTTAAGTTCGGACCATTGATTACTAAAAGTTTCACAATCCTAACATCTCCTTTATTTTAATATGTGTGTTTGAAATATCATCACAATCTACCTGATAATCGCTCCAGCCTTCATATTTATCTACTCTGGATTCAAAGAGTTCTTTTAAGTCATTTATTTGTGATAGAGGTCGGTTATAAGTTGATAATAGTGATATATCTCTTTTTAAATAAACTATAATACTGTTTTGTTGAATGAGATATTTGTTTCTTTCTCTTGTGACAATACCGCCTCCTGTGGATATTACACAGTTGCTTTTCTTCGTTACATTTTCTAAAATCTGTGTTTCAAGATCTCTAAAGACAGATTCGCCTTCATTAACAATTATTTCTGCTGTATCCTTATGGTATGTTCTTGATACCTCATCATCAGTGTCAATAAAGCACCTGTCAGTTAATTCAGCTAATGCTCTACCAACTGTACTCTTTCCACTTCCAGGCATTCCAATGATTACAATATTCATAGATTTTTTTGATACTTTATCTATAATATTCTCAATAACAGAATCATCAATAACTGAGCCAGTAAATAGTTCAGATGCTTTCTTAGCCTGGGCGACTAGCATTGTTAGTCCGTTATATGAAGGTATGCCTAACTGTTTTGCGTCATACATCAGTTTTGTCTGAGCTGGGTTGTATATCAGGTCAAAAAGAGCAATACAATTTTTAAATTTTGATATATCTATAACGGCTTCACCATTATTGGGAAACATTCCCACTGGAGTCGAGTTTATTATAATATCACTATCGTAATGAAGATGTATGCTTTCATAATTAACCGGCCCTCTTCTGGATATGGTAACAAGGTTTTTAGCATTTAAATCCTCAATTACTACTTTGATTGTAGCAGCTGAACCGCCATCTCCTAAAAGCAGAACTTTTTTACCTTCAATGTCTATTCTGCTTTTCTTTATCATATACATAAAACCATAATAATCAGTGTTTTCTCCAAGAAGATAATTTCCATGTTTTCTTATTACAGTATTAACGCATTTAGTTCTTTCTGCAATTGAAGTAATAATTTTACAGTATTTCAATGCATCTTTCTTATATGGAATTGTTACATTAAATCCTGAAACTGAG
>LSQX01015664.1_pt1 | contig 14695 bp, 15 predicted proteins | sample 654561 | NCBI WGS metagenome assembly LSQX01 (sample SAMN04489861, study PRJNA283612) | anaerobic digester metagenome | isolation source: 4 biogas reactors fed with cattle manure at either 37C or 55C with and... | place: Denmark: Kongens Lyngby | collected 2014
CTTGACAACGGGGGGCATTATACCTTCTTTAACTCTTGTACTTGCTTCTAAATCACTAACATTTATATTTTCAATAGCATACCCATAAACGCCCTCACCCTTTTCTGCATCTACATAATGTAGCCCAGATGCTATTAGATAATCAATGCCTGGCTGTAATGTTACTATTTTATCTAGTGGTAGTTGTACTACTTGCTCAGGCTCTGTTCCAGCAAAAGCTACGCTACCAAGTAATTTTTTCGGTATGATTATTCCATTGTCTCCTCTTTCTTGTATTGTATAAATTGCCCCTGCAAATACTCCACCGTTTCCACCACCAATAAGCGCTGTTACTTTTGTCTCTTCGGTTACCTGAAAAACATATCCTCGATAATATCGATAATTTGTATCCGATCCAGTCCCATAATTAGCGACACGAAATTCGCCTATTCCAGGGGTTTGAGCTATTACTCCTATAAACTCAGAATGATCATCGATATCTTGAGACATAATCATATCTGTATTAGCATTAGAATAAGTAGGAATACATAAGATCAATATTTGCATCATCAACAATAGAGCAACAAATTTACTCCTCACATTACTTGCTTTACATGCTGTCATAAACTTTCCCCCTATTTTCTATGTTCACTTCTTTTATTATATTATATATCTATAATTCGACAATTTTGCATAAATTCCTACATAATATTTCTTTATTATTATTTTGTGAATTATACAATAAAAGTAGGCAGGGACATTTCGATTAGTTCATATAGTCTAAGCAGTAAAAAGAAGCTATATTTTAACTAGTTATCTAGCCTTCAATAAACTCATATTACATTACACATGTTATCAAAATTTTACCGTTCATTTGTATTACTATTATCTTTAAGTATTGCCGAACCACCGTATATTTAACTCTGTTTTCAAAAGCTTTTGATGAGCCCATATACCTTCTGCTAATAAAAGCCTTTCAAAATCATTACTTGTGTTTTTTTGAATATGCTTTATATGATGCGTCACTGGAGCCATAGCAGTATTTTCCCATATCTTTAGGAGTTGCCATATAAACTGCCGGTTGAAGCATTTGAGCTGCCTTCTGTTCAAGGGTCATGGAGGCTACAATCTCCTCAACCGAGACGTCCGGTTCATTTTTTAGAGCTGTTTCGGTCGGTGGAGTGCAATTGAAACCCTATCGCAAACATTTGCAGATATTTTCGCCAAGTTATCCCTCCCTTTCCCTTTGATTATACGAATGAGCTGTACAAATCCTTGCATTAGCTTTGATAATTTTTGTACACCTTCATAATAACACCTTGTTTATGAATAAATTGTTGCTCCATTATAACAAAAAGTAGTATTATAATATGGATATTGACATATATATTCTGAATACTACAATTATAGTATGTTTACAAATTTCAATACGGCGTGCAGGAATAACAAAATAGAATAAATGAAAGGGTGTCAAAATGAAAAAAATACTCAAAAAGGGTATATCTCTGTTTCTGGGAATAATACTGCTTGCTTTATATTCCCTCCCTGTAAATGCAGCACAGACCTCCGCTGATTATAAGGCAGCGCTGCAGAGCAAATATGGAATTAAGATTACCTTCGTTACTGATTATACGGAGAGCGAGAAACAATCGCTGTTAGAACAAATAGACTCCACCTTCACTCAATTGGGTACGGCTTTTGTAAAAGAAGTAGTCTCATGCTATACAAAGAAGGGCTACACTACTACTATTAAGCTGGAACGGCTTATGTGGGGCAATGATTCCGGCAGCTTTGGAGTCAACAAAAAGAATGCTACACTCAAAATAATGACCTATGATAGAACGGATGATTCGCTTGAAGAATTGGGCACTTACGCACTGGCACACGAGTTTGGTCACATGCTTCATTATACCTTTGACATAAAAAAAGGCTCCAGCTATGTAAAAAATAAATGGGATGCTTGCGGTACAGGTGCTTACGTATCTGAATATGCTGAATACAGCTACCGTGAAGATATTGCTGAAACCTTTGCCTGTATCGCATCGGGAGATTACTCGCAAGCCGGGCTTCTGGAAGCCATTGATAATGACTCCACAGGTGTTTTAAAAAAGAAAGTCGATTGTATGAACTCCTTGCTTGGCGAATTCACCAATTTTACCACAATACAGCAAATGTACAACTTCCAGGGTGTGGGGACATCATGCACCAATACTAGAGTGTCCGTAAACGGCAAAGAAACAGATGTTTATCTCTATAATATCAAAGGCAACAATTACTTTAAGCTGCGTGACCTAGCAATGCTGCTAATTGGAACAGACAAACAGTTTGATGTTTCATGGAATGCAGAAGAAAGAGCAATCGCGCTGACTTCAGGAAGTGCCTATACCGTAGTAGGAGGAGAGCTTGCAAATTCCACAGAATATAGGGAAAAGGCGAATCCAACGACCGCTAAGATATATCTTGATGCTACAGAGATTTTCCCAACAGCTTACAATATTAAAAACAACAATTACTTCAAACTCAGAGATATCGCAAAAGCGCTTGATTTCAAAGTGGACTGGAAGTCTTACACCCTGATCATTGATACATCAGCCAGTTATGTGGACGAATAGAATATAGACTCAAATTAGTATTAATCAATAGCTACATATTGTAGGATTCTATAGCAGAGGTACATATCTCACGATACGAAGTGAGATATGTACCCTTCCTTTAACTTATCGCATTTACTCAAATTTCGCTACTATATGCTTAGTTTATGACCAAAACCCATGAAGGGAAATCATGCATCCCTGACTCTGCATTTCACGGGAAATAGTATATCCTCAACCCTACATCTCATATGGAGCCTCAGAGTACCTTTCAAAGCCGTGGTAACGTGTCCCTTGGAACGTCAGTCTCCCCATATCTCCTTCAACAAGATAGCCGAATTCATTATATGGTATACGTAACTCTAGCCTATCTCCGCTTTCAAATTCAAATGTGGTGTAATATGAAGTCGAAGAAGATGAATGATGATGCATATTGCTACCGTGATGACGGGTACTATGAGACACCTTCTCCCTTTTGGCCACTACTCTGGCCTCAACAGTCAGCACAGGTGAATGATTGTTCTTGTTCCATTGGGTAGCACCCTGCACCGCCGTGAAAACAATCACCCCAAGTATTGCTATAAAAATGATGCCGAAAAATATCGGAAAAATACCAAACATTCCACCCATTAATTCCATATCCTAAACCTCCGTTTTAACATTCTATAAGTGATTAGCTCTCTATATTATACTTCACTTTTCTTGAATATGTTTATTGCTTTAGCTGTTGGCTTTAGATACTGTAACTAGTTACCGCCTTTGAATACTGGCGGTTGATACAGGTCTTAGAATGGATATATATATAATATAAAACAACCTAATGCAACCTATCTATAACCCCTCAACTTGTCCTTATCATCGCTATCGCTCCTGTTTATGGCCAATTTACAATAAAAACACACGCAATTGGGTAAATTTGCTGAAGGTGAGGCAAAGTCCATTAGCCTTGACCCCAGCAATTTACAAGGGCAGTAAAATGAAATCACCCTTCAAAGTGAACGGCACCAATCCACACAGGATCAGTGCCGTAATGATTTTATCTATGTCTTCAGAAGACGCCGACCTATAATTAATTAACTTTCTTGGTCAGGTGGAGTTCAGTCTCCACCTGACTCCCTGAGCGAAGCGAATTGACTGCCTATTCTATTGTTTTTTTCCCGCCCATGTACATCTGCAGCGGCTGGGGAATGTTAACAGAACCGTCTTCATTCAGGTTGTTCTCTAGGAACGCGATGAGCATTCGGGGCGGTGCTACTACTGTGTTATTCAGCGTGTGAGCGTAATAGTTGCCAGTATCCTTGCTCCTTATACGTATTCCCAGACGACGGGCCTGTGCATCCCCAAGGTTGGAGCAGCTTCCCACCTCGAAATACTTCTGCTGGCGAGGTGACCATGCCTCCACATCAATGCTCTTAACCTTCAGGTCTGCCAAATCACCAGAACAGCACTCTAGCGTACGTACTGGGATATCCATCGAACGGAAGAAATCAACGGTATTCTGATAAAGCTTCGTGAACCATTCCGGGCTTTCCTCAGGCTTACAGACCACGATCATCTCCTGCTTCTCAAACTGGTGTATACGGTATACCCCGCGTTCCTCAATGCCATGTGCTCCTACCTCCTTGCGAAAGCAGGGAGAATAGCTAGTCAGTGCCTGGGGCAGCTGTTCCTCATCCAGAATTGTATCAATATACTTGCCAATCATGGAGTGCTCACTAGTCCCAATAAGGTACAAATCCTCCCCTTCTATCTTATACATCATGTTTTCCATTTCAGTAAAGCTCATAACCCCAGTGACAACCTCGCTGCGAATCATGAAAGGCGGTATATAGTAGGTAAAGCCCCTGTCTATCATAAAATCCCTGGCATAGGAAAGTATCGCCGAATGGAGTCTTGCAATATCACCACAGAGATAATAGAAGCCATTGCCGCTGGTCTTTCTGGCGCTGTCAAGATCGATGCCCTGCAGCTTTTCCATTATATCCACATGGTACGGTATCTCAAAATCTGGAACGATAGGGTCTCCATACCGCTCAACCTCAACATTCTCACTATCATCCTTGCCGATTGGCACTGAGCTGTCGATTATATTGGGGATTACCAGCATTCTCTCTCTTATTTCAACTGACAGCTTTTCCTCCAGTATTTCAAGCTCGTTCAGTTCTTGATTAATCTCTACAACCCTTACCTTACTCTTCTCAGCCTCATCCTTTAGCCCCTTTGCCATAAAATAGCCAATTTCCTTACTGATAGAGTTGCGTTGACCTCTTATCTCATCACCCCTAGTCTTTGCTTCCCTGTATTGCCTATCCTTCTCAATAACCTCATCCACCAGCACCAGCTTATGCTCCTGGAATTTCCTCCGAATATTTTCTTTTACTAGTTCAGGATTAGATCTTACAAATTTCATATCCAGCATATTCTTACCTCCTCTTAATAATTCGATTTTTTATTCCCTATACCCGGGAAATAGAAAATCCCCCCAAACCCATATAAATACATGGGACGGAAGGAATCCGCGTTGCCACCCAAATTGCCGACGATTCTGTCGACCACTCGAAAGTACTTTAAAGGGTACAAGCCTCCGACTCTTCATCGACAGCTCCAAAAGTGGAAAGATCCTGTCTCCCGCCGGTTCGCACCATCCACCGGTTCTCTGTTGAGAAACAAAAACCATTGCTTTTTTCATCGCCATGATTCATAAAATAAACAAACTGTATTATCGATCATTATATACTATTTTTCTATGTTTTCAAGAAAATTATATATTCACTTTTTTATCTTTCAGTTGAAATATCCTTTAGCATGGTGTATTATTATAACTTGTATGGTAATTTATGTAATTTAAAGGAGGGATTGCTTTGATCAAATGTGTAGATCCATACACCCATCAGGGTATAGAAATATCAGGTCGGAAATTATGCGCCGGCGAGAAAGTTACTCTTACTTACAGTGGGCTGCTGGCTTCATCAGGTGCCGACAAGGTCTTTGTCCATTATGGATATGGTGATTCATGGGATAAGCAGGAACAAAAAGAGATGTCTGCCTGCAAGGACGGATTTGAAGCAGACATAGATTTGAAAGTACCCGGCAGTCTAAATATCTGCTTTAGAGACAGCGCTGGTAATTGGGATAACAATTCAAACATAAACTATTCCTTCAAGATATCTGCCAAAAAAACTACCAGGGGGTCAAGAAAAAAAACCCCCACAGTGTAGTCTTGCATATTTTTTAGAGGGAAGTGAATAGTTTGGAGCTTATCAGCGCAGTCACAATCACAAGCATCAGCCTCAAAGGAGGTAATCGTGCCTGTGGGTACATACTTGGAGTATTTACTCAGGAGAAGATAGGAAGCATTTATGCCAAAGCCATACACCATGAGTGGAGTAAATCAATGTTCTGCAGAAAACGAAGGCTTACAGTAAAAAATAATGAAATACAAATACTCTTGAAAAAGGGAGATACAATCCAAAAATACATAGATTATATCTCAGAAATCATTAACAAGATAAAAGATAATATGAAGGCTTCGAAGCATCTTAGAATGCAACGATGTATGAAGAATGTAAAGCTAAAGAGAAAACTACCCTCAAAGGTTTATTGTCTTGCAGGTTGCAAAACAATAAAAAAGGCATTGTGACTCTTAATACTCTCTTAAGGCCATATAGGCATCTGCCTATATGGTTCTTTCCCCTATTGGACTGCTGTCCAGATACTTCAATATCTCTTAAACCTAGCAATAATCGCTATCATCCACAAAATCCTTTATCTCTTCAAGCTTGAACTGTAATAGCATCTGAAGCTTAATCAGGTTCTTGATACATTCGCATACAGATTCATCTATTCTAATAAAATCCTGTATTTCAAGCCCACAAACATTTATTCCCTCATAAATCTTGTTAGCCTCTACATCAAGGACTCTAGATACCGCTTTCTCCTCCATGGCAATCGATTCGATTACGTCTGTAATAGCCTGCCTGCGGCTGACCGGTTCAGTGTCTCCTTTGTAGCCACTACCTACCATTGTAATACCCCCACATCATATCATCTATATATCTCCACAATATTACCTTCCACCGCTTTTAGAAGAAAATACTTACCCGCCACCAAGGGTTTTTCATCCTGATGATTGAAGATACACACTATATCCATTACCTCACTATATATGAAATCTTTTATAGTAGCATCTTATGTTGAGGTCACATAATCTGTTACCCTTATAAACCTTATTAATTATATATGTAGAAAAAACCAAGCCATCTGTAACATTAGTAAAGTAGTTGACATAAAATATGATTATTTATGTGACTGAAGGGGTGTCTTATATGTTCGATGAAAAAGTATCAGTCTTGATTCCGTACAAATCAGATGATGCATATCGCCAGCGCAACTGGGAATGGCTCAAGAGAAGGTATGAGCTATTGATGCCGGATGCTGAGCTATGTATTGGCGAAGTTGATATCAAGCCCTATTGCAAGGCTGCCGCCGTGAATTCAGCAGCTAGGAAGGCAACAAGAGACATTTATATAATTGCAGATGCAGATATAGCCTTTGACGTAGGGAATATGAAAAATGCAATATCACTCCTCGATAGCCATGCATGGGTTATTCCATATGAGGACAGAAAAGAACTCAATGAATCCCAAACTGCAGCTCTAATAAAGAACAGCTCTCCTTCAGCTACTCTTTCTGACATTGACTTTACTGGATGTGGCAACTATGCAAGTGGAGTAGGCTCCGTAAACATCGTGCCACGAAAATTCTTTGAAGGAGCTGGTGGCTTTGATGAACGGTTTAAGGGTTGGGGATACGAGGATAATGCTTTCGCCATGGCTCTCGACACATTGTTCGGAAGCCATATCAGGCCTAAAGGCGGCCTTATATGGCACCTTAATCACCCGCCATCAGTTGTCCACCCAAAGAAGAATTGCGACTTGTTTCATTGCGAATATGGAAGTCTGGATGCTTTCCTTGCGTCTGAACGATACAAGAGCCTGCATTTTAACAATTTGGAGCATTAAAGAATATACTGTTATTGCACAACCCTAGGAGGTAATTTAGCAATGAAAGTTTCTATATTGACCATGTTCAGCACATTGGATACAACTTACTCTCTAGTAAATGTTGTTGCTGAACAATTAAGGATGTTTCTGGACAAAAATATTCAGGTAAAGCTTCTTGTTTGCGAGCAGTTTAATAACGACAGTAAATTCGGTATATTCTTGGATGAGAGGATAGAATGGTCATATGTAGCCAACTCACTCAAGGGCAAGCAAATACAGTGGCATGACTATTCACAACCCGACGGTAATATCCATAAGACTTTTTTTGAGGAAGCGGATGTAATCGCTGCAGATCTGGTTAAAAAAATGGCAGATGTAAATGTCTGTATTATGCATGACATACTGTATCAGGGATGGCATTTGATCCACAATGTCGCTGTAAGGAAAGCTCAGGAGCAGCTACCCAATCTTCGGTTTATTTCCTTCTCTCATTCCGCTCCCGTTAACAGGCCTCCAAATCCAAAGTGGCCGTTCTCAGCACGATACACCCCAATGCCCAGGACCACCTTCATATCCCTTACTTATGCAGGCATACCGGCGTTAGCTAGGCAGTATGATGTTGCCGAGGGCAGATGCCACGTAATAAATAACAGCCTTGATTTATTATCCGGATTGAATGATGACGTCAGAGCTATATCCTCAAAAACTGACATCCTCTCTCCTGACCTTTTGATGGTATATCCGGGCAGGCTCACACCGGGGAAAAAGTTTGACAAGGTTGCTGCCTTTGCAGGTGCTATCAAACGAAAGACGGAAAAAACAGTAAAGGTTGTTTTTTGTGATTTCCCCTCCGGGGATGTCAATGTCAAAACCTACAAAGCTGCCGTTAAGCTCATGGGGATGAAATATGGGCTGGAGGAGCAGGATATGGCTTTCACATCTGATCTGGGCTATCCGGAAGGTTTTCCTCGCAAAGCGGTGCTAGAGCTCTTTACATTATCAAATCTGTTTGTATCACCGTCCTATTCTGAGGCATTCCCCCTCACAGTTCTTGAGGCAGCCAGTAGAGGGAACCTCCTTGTACTAAACCAGGCAGTACCTGCCCTGGAAGAGATAGGGAAACAATTCAAGGCATATTTCATGCGCTGGGATGCTAGAAACTTCGGTTTTGATACAAAAGAGACTTACCATCCCTCAGAGAAGGCCTATCTGGAAGAGCACGGCGAAATAATTGTCAACCAGATGAGAGAAAATCCAGTGGTACATTCCAAAACTCTGGTAAGACAGCGATATAGCCCCAGATGGATCTGGAAAAACCAATTTGAACCGCTACTGGATTAGTAAACCACATCGCCGTTGAAATGTGGAGGATTCCCACCTGATATCCTATATTAGTTTAGGTGATGATTGCATAGTACAGATGATTGATATGTTCCCGGATTTCCAAATGAGACTGTAGTTAGGTAAAAAAGGACCCCACTACCATGTCCAGTGGGGGTACAGTAACGAGGTCTTTCTGTTTGTAATAAATTACCCATGATCAACAGGTTCTGGTATCCGGAGCACATTTTCAAGTTTGAATTGCAGCAGCATTTCCTTTTTTATTATATCCTGCAGTACCTTTCGAACGATCCTATCGATTCTCTCTAGGTCATCGATAGTGGGGTCTTTAACTGTCTGATTAGGCGTGCCTGGGCAGTGGCCTAAGGTTCCTAATACAGATTGTATCTTTTCGGCCTCCGCATTAATCAGATGCGCCAGACCAACTCTTCAAATGCTATAGACGCCAGCAAAAGGTTGATGACCTGATGCCTTGGAAGGTTGATTTCTGGGTTTATATCCGGTACATTTGGAACAGACATAAATATCATTCCTTTCATTTTAATATCACACATGATAATTCATTTTATGTTAATCAGTACAAAACCGTTCAGGTAAACCTAATACAATTATCCAGCAAGAAATCCCCGTGCTTGTGTTCATAAAGATTAGGTGCATCACACATTTGAAATGGGGTACTCTGTTTAAGCAGAGCACCCCATTGTTTAACTCTTGAAACATTTATCCACCATTATTAGGAATACAAAAACCAGCAGTAATATTTCCTGTCAGGACTCGTGGACCACAGGTAGTAAAGTCCAGATTTGAATCTGTAGTACCTGTTGTGACCAATTCAACCTCATCGGTGTTCGGTGGGCCATTATCGATAAACCTGTAGGTAAAGGATACCTCTCCAGGTGTACCTTGGTTGATACTAACAGTTCCGAACCCGGTTGCAACAAATGTGTTGTCAGTGCACGTTACCTCGGTTCGACTCAAATCAGCAACGAAATCAAGTCTGTTCACAACCCCGGGAATCATTAAAGGCGGTATCCTCTGTGCCATATACTCAAGCTTCTCCGGGAATGGATCCTCTGTATTAGGATCACAGCATAGTGCGTTAAACCTTGGATCCTGGATATTGAAGTTAGTCAAGCCTCTGGACCCGGGGCATGACACAAAAGGTAGCAAAGCTCCAATTCCGCTTCCAGTTACACAGCAGGGCCTGAAAGCCGTTGTTGTGGTGGTCGTGGTTGTCGTAGATGTTGTCGTTGTTGTAGTCGTAGTCGTCGTAGTCGTCGTGGTCGTCGTGGTGGTCGTGGTGGTCGTAGTTGTCGTGGTCGTCGTTGTCGTTGTTGTAGTCGTGGTTGTCGTGGTGGTCGTAGCAACATCCGATATCCCAAGTACATTCTCCAGTTTGAACTGAAGGAGCATTTCCTTTTTAATGACATCCTGAAGGACACTGTCTACTATATCATCGATTCGTTCTAGTTCATCTATTGAAGGATTCTTAATAGTTTGCCCTTCCAATGTTCCTAAAATCGATTGTATTTTCTGAGCTTCTGCGTTAATTACACCTGCTAAGCCCAATTCCTCGAATGCAATAGATGCCAGTAGTAGGTTGATTGCATCCTCCCTTGTGATAGTGATATTCGGGTCAATATTCGGAATTTCTGCAAATGACATGTATAAAACACCCTTCCCTTTAAAGGCTACTATAATATTATGTAAACATATAAGATTTTGTTACCATAATTCCGAAGATTGGGTGAATTATTAATCTTGTACCATGCTTTAAGAGCGGTAATCAACCAAGCCATGGCATCTCCTGCCTAGATTTCAAGGCCATGTAGAGGCAGTAGTCTCTTACCTTATCAATATCCAGATTATCCATGGACATATTGTCATATCTGCCGGCCCAGAACCAGAACTTTGAAAATACATCATCGGTATGCCAGCAATGAATATGAGGGTGGTCATGTACAGCTTCACCGGAAGTGCTGTAATAGTCCAGTTTGCTTCTGTCTATCAGGACTTGTTCAACAAGGCCATTTACTGCAATCTCTGATGCATACATGGTCGTAACGCCTTTATACCAACCAGGCCAGGCCCCTTCCCCATCCGGGAATTCCTTTGTGAAGATATGAAGGGCTACTTTCATAGCAAGCTTGCAAACATCACGTATCAGCGGTGCATAGCCGTAGTGAGTCGAACCTATATTATGGAGACCTCTGTGTCTCAAAGAGAAATGCTTTGATATGTTTTTTAGTTTGTCTTTTGTATCCTCATCGTTAACATACCCACCGCCTCCGACAGTATATAGCTCGGGGTAATAATTGTTCCAGGCCGGTGTGAGAAAGGTGTCTACATCAGAGCGTAATAACAAGTCGTATTTGTCAAACATATCCGACTCATTATCAGCAAGGCAGCTTATTGAATTTATATAATGGTAGTTGTGCCATACAGGCAGGTAACTTGCAGGCTGACATTCGATTTTGACACAGTCATCCGGTATTTTGGATAGTGCCTGTCTGGGTCCAAACACAATCAGATCGGTATCCTTTGATTGTACATGCTTTAGGGATGTGTATAGGCACCCAAACTGTAACATTAGGTTCCTTTTATCTTCAAGATATAATACAATACCCCTCTTCATAATATCTCCGCCTACATCGCTTTTGCTATACATTATGTAAACGGTATGTGTTTGGTTACAGGGAATTCTATTTAGAATAACTTGCAGCTGTCAAGCAGCATTGTGACCGGCCCATCATTGACTAGGCTAACCGCCATATCTGCTGCAAAAACTCCTGTCTTGACTATAGTCGCCGCGGTTTCGCACAATTTCTCTACAAAGTATTCATACAGGGGTCTAGCCTGCTCCGGTCTTGCGGAGTCTGAAAACGATGGCCTCCTGCCCTTCCTGCAGTCTCCATACAAAGTGAACTGAGATACGACCAGCAATTCACCTTTGATATCCTTCAATGAAAGATTCATTTTCCCGTCATCATCCTCAAATATTCTGAGCTCCACAATCTTCTCAGCCAGGTAGACAGCATCGGCTGTGGTGTCATTGTTACCAACGCCCACCAGTATCAGAAGCCCTTGGGATATTTCTGAAACGACTTCTCCATTTATAGTAACACTTGCACTTTTTACTCTTTGCACAACAGCTCTCATACACTCACCCTTCAATTAATTATGGTGTGATTGCCGAACAGGAAAACCATAAAGAGCTTATGACTCATAACGGAGTCTACGCAGAACTCTACAACGCGCAGTTCAACTGAAACATGGGGACGTATCTGCTGTTCCACTTTGGAACATGGGGACAGATCTCTTGTTTCATTTCACTGCAATAGGAATTCCGATACTCATTCTGAGTAATACACACAGACAGCGCTTGTTTAGAATAACATCCCAATTCCTTGACCAGTAAAAAAGGAGAATGCATTAGCTCCAATTGCAAACAATACAGGATTACAGATTTTTTCTCCATACGATTTGTAGCATACTGCTTCCACAACTACAGCAAGCACTTCAAGTACAACCAATACTAGCTTGCTTCCTCCCCTGCTGACAGTTAGGTAATACAAGAATACTACAACAGGATTTGTGAGCACGTTTACAAGGCATACCAGCAGTAGCTCCTTCTTGCTTCGTATCCTGAAGACAAGGGCAAATATGAGTTCCAGAACAAGTGTCATTCCAAGGGATATTGCTAAGCTTATAAGAATCTCAAAACCCATAAAATTCACTCATCACACCATCATTCCTCATTCCTCATTCACAGCCCAGTCACGGCGCTTTTTCTGCATCGGCTCCCTTTGCTGAATCCCCTTTAAATAGTACCCGTATCAGTATAAATGTCCCAGCTACAACAACCACTACCAACGCCGCAATCAGTATAACAATATTGGATCCCTCGGGCTGCGGTGTTATAATATCATCCGGCTCCAATACCGCATCCGCATAGGAAACAAAGCAGGTTGCCATAATTAACAATAGGCAGAGGTAAAACATAAGAGTAGACCTAATTAGTAATTTCTTCTTCATCCAAAACACCTCTTTAACTAATTTTGAATTATTTGTCACATTACACTAATATCATCAGATAGAGTTTTGCTCTCTTCCGATTTTGTACTGATCCATCCGACTCCAGCTATTATTAGTCCTACACTCAGCAGTGCCACTGAAACCACAGAAGCTAAGGCAAAACCAAGCCCACCTGCAAACAACGGATCCAAACCCAAATATACAGGAATGAACCCCAGGAACAAACCAAATGTCAAAAGTCCAAAGGTAAAGCCCTTACTACCAGGCAATATCCGCGAGACAGCCCATAATGTTATCGGCATTGTCATATTAAAAAGGAATACCGCTACTATACCGGCTACCGGGTATTCAAGTAATAGAAACAGTATAACTGACAAGCCAAGTGATACAACCGTCGTTTTCAGTATACCGAATGTGTCTGCCAGTATACCCCCTGCCATTTTTCCAAGGACAACCCCACTGATCAGTATAAGCCCCCAGTAGCCCTCTCCCTTCCATGGAAAGGCGAGAGTCAGCCCTACATATGACCTGAGACAGACCACAAGAAACATGAGCACCAATGTGCCCACTGCTGCAGCCACCTTGAGTTCGTTTTGGCTGGATGTTACTGCAAGACTTGCTGTCCGGAATGATACCGGTCCATTTTCAGATTTAAAGGTGCGTGCTGAATCATACTGGAGCAACAGCAATAGCAGCGAAGTCAAAACTAGCGCAATTACAATGTAGACAGCCGCATCCACACCCTGCTTTCCGTATATAGTGCCAATATACAGACCAAAGGCTCCCGGGGCCACAAAAATACCTAGCATACCACTTTTTTTATGACTAAGGTTCAGTACATCTATACCTCCACCGACATGGAACATGCAGTTCCCCAACCCAGCTATAAGAGCCGCAGCAATTGGTATGCTCTCGCACCCATACGCTATAACCACAAGTATACAACCCACCGCCGCACATACGGCATTCCGGTTCCACCTGTCAGCTAGATGCCCTATAGGCATTTGAAGGGCAAAGGCACAAAAATTATAGAGCAAAACACAAACAAACCACTCCGGGGTCCCTCGAATTTTAAGAAACAGTAGATACGCACAAGCTAAATCCACAAGTAAATGTGTGATAGAATACAACATTACCTTAGTGTAGGAGTTCTTCAATTTAATTGCCTCCTGCCTCATCTGATGCCGTCTCGGTGTATGTTGAATCCTGATTACCTGCTGATAATGCTGCCTTTGCTGCCCTTTCCTCTTCTATTTCCTTCAACTGTCTGAGATAATTCTTCTGCGTTTCTGTTTTTCCTTCCATTTCCTGATCAACGGCTCCTTTGCTGGAGTCGGACCCTAACAACTGGCCCATTCTGGCAGCATGCTCCTCCTGGGATATCGCCTTATTTAGCAGTGCAGTATTGCATTGTGCAATAGCCTTATATTCCTCAAATCGCTCTTTTTGAAGCTTTACACCGTATTTGCACACAGGACACAGCATAAGATATTCAGTAGAATATGGAATAACGGGTATGAAAAACAAAGTGAACCATGTCCTCTTACAGTACAAATCCCAGTGCTTATCATTATTACAGTGATCACAGTGGTATTTCAAAACAGGCCCAAAGCTTTTTAATGTTTGCCGACCCCATCCAAATATTATAAACATAAGTCCGCTCCCTTCACAAAATACAAAAGTTTCACCACCAGTATATCATTTCATTAAAAAATTTTCACTTCACAGGGACAACCCCTATGTTCC